>Ga0209051_1002326_pt1 | contig 13802 bp, 13 predicted proteins | sample AraplaCvi_mMS_r2_2_FD_184286 | JGI IMG/M metagenome (GOLD analysis project Ga0209051, IMG submission 184286) | Arabidopsis root microbial communities from North Carolina, USA - plate scrape MF_Cvi_mMS_r2 (SPAdes) (version 2) | ecosystem: Host-associated > Plants > Roots > Endosphere | place...
AGATCAGGCGCGATGCCATCGAACCACCGGGCGCCGTCAAAGACCGTCGAGGCAAGCCACATCGCGTGCGAGGTTGGTCCGATCAGCGGCGGATTGCCGGGAAGCCACTCTCCGTCAACGTAGGTCCAGGTGGTTGAACGGGGCGATGTATCGACGGCCATTGCGTCCTCCTTGAAAAGTTAGAAGAGCAAAATCCCCCTGCACAGAGGCGGTCAAGGAGAAATCCGCGCCCCGCAACCCTACGCAAGAAAATGGCGAAGAGCGTTTGCAGGGAGTAATATTCGTGCGCGACCTGTTGAACGCCATCGATGGGTCTATCACTGAAAATCATGGATTGCGCGATTGGAAGCAACGCAGGCGCTGTGCCATCATGCGCCACGAACGATGCGACCGACGGGGAGTGATAGCGATGAAAGCCATGTTCTACGACGCCTTCGAGAAGGCTCCGGAAATTCGCGCCCTCCCCGACCCGACGCCCAGCGAGGACGGCGTCGTCATCGCCGTCGGAGCGTCCGGGCTTTGCCGCAGCGACTGGCATGGCTGGATGGGCCACGATCCCGATATCAGGCTCCCTCACGTGCCGGGCCACGAGTTGGCAGGCAAGGTGGTTGCGACAGGCAAGGGCGTCATGCGCTTCAAGGTCGGCGATCGCGTGACGGTCCCCTTCGTTTCCGGCTGCGGTCATTGCAGCGAATGCCATTCCGGCAATCAGCAGGTCTGCCCCAACCAGTTCCAGCCGGGCTTCACGCATTGGGGTTCGTTCGCGGAATACGTGGCGATCGACTACGCCGATACCAACCTCGTGCATCTGCCTGACAGCGTCGACGACGCGACCGCAGCAAGCCTCGGCTGCCGCTTCGCGACATCATTTCGGGCGGTCGCCGACCAGGCGCGCACCGGCCCCGGCGAATGGATTGCCGTGCATGGCTGCGGCGGCGTCGGGCTTTCGGCCATCATGATCGCCAGCGCGCTGGGAGCCAACGCGATCGGTATCGATCTTTCCGATCAGAAGCTTGCTTTTGCGCGCGAATGCGGAGCCGTGGCGACGATCAATGCCAGCAACGTGGTCGATGTGGCGGAAGCCGTGCGCGAAATCACCAAGGGCGGCGCGCATGTCTCCATCGACGCGCTGGGCCATCCCGTCACCTGCTTCAACTCGATCAAGAACCTGCGCCGGCGCGGGCGGCACGTGCAGATCGGCCTGATGCTCGGCGAATATGCGACACCCAAGATCCCTATGGCGCAGGTGATCGGCCACGAGTTGGAGATCTACGGCAGTCATGGGATGCAAGCCTGGCGCTACGATGCGATGCTGGCGATGCTGACGTCGGGCAAGATCGCGCCGCAAAAGCTGATCGGCCGGCGCATCACACTCGAGGAGGCAATCCCGGGCCTGATGACGCTGGATCGAGCCGAGGGTGTCGGGATCAGCGTGATTACGCAGTTCTGATTTGGTTGTACGCCCTCTCTACGGCCGGATGAACCGGTGTGGAGGGGCGCCCGCGCCGAGATCGCCAGGCGCCGCGCAGACCAACGCAAAAGTCAGCGCTGCCGCTTGAAGCGTGGCCGCCACGTCTACGCCCACGGCCTATTCGCGCTTTGCCATGGCCAGACCCAGAGCCAGCGTCGCATCGTTGACAATTCCGAGGCGGGCCTCGATGACTGCAATTTTTTCGGGCGTATCGGCATTCAGCGCCTCGATGTCTATGAAGAGCTGCTCGCAGCCTCCCGGCGTAACTGTCCCGAACATCTGGCCCGGCTCGTCGCTGATATTCCGCCAGCTGTGCTGAACATACGGCGGCAGAACGACCACCGTTCCAGGAGGAGCATCGAACTCATCGTCCCCGCATCGAATGCGGTATAAGCCACGTATGACGCGGAAGACTTCAGTTTCGCGCGTGTGCGTGTGGGGCGCCGGGCCTTGTCCGGGCGGCGTGAAGGTTTCCCACATTCCGAATGCGCCACCGGTCTCGGCGGCCGTGGCGTGGATCACGATCCTGGCGCCGAAGGGCGTCCGAGCGACGCGCTCGCGCCCCGGCAAAGAGACAACTGCACTTCGAAAACCGAACATGGCCGCCCTCTCCTGTTGATTGTATTCACGATAGCACACGACCAAAGTCGGGTGAACGCCGGGTCCCGGACGGGAAGGCCCGCGATGCGGCGGTACGACGCGCCATCTTGATACCGACAAGATCACAACCCAAATGCCGGTCGGCGTTGCAAGCGCCAATCGACGAACTTGAGCGGGTTGCCAATGACCTCGGAAAGGTCTAACGGGCTCGCCGCCAAGAACAAGAAAAGCGAGACATGATGTCCAACTCATTTGTGAAAGCGCCTGCCCCGGCGAGCGCGAAGGTGTTCTTCGTGCTGGGCGATCGGATCGAGCGACGGGCTCGTCTGCAGGGAGCCTGGCTCAATATCTTCGACATTACCGTGCCGGCGGGTAGCCGGACGCCGCTTCACCGACACGCGAGCCCGGAGGTCTTCCGGATCATCGAGGGCCGGTTGACCATCCGCCGCGCGACCGAGAACGGCATCGAGGAGTCTCAGGCGACGGCGGGCGATATCGTCCGCATCGAAGCGAACCAGCCGCACGCCTACTCCAATCCCGGTCCTGACGCCGCCGTGTTCTCGGCGATCGTCGATAGCGACATGGCGGACTTCCTGGAAGCTGCCGGTTCGCAGGAGCCGCCAAAGGCGGCACCTTCCACCGAGACAATGGAACGCATGAAGGCTGCGGCCAATGCGCACGGCATCACCATCCTGGCGGCATGACCTTGACGCCCGAGCTGCTGTTCGGGCGATCTCTCCTGTCTTAAAAATTGCTGTCATATAAGGACGGTATGGCGGTTTCGGGCGTTACCCCTGCGCCCGTCGCGTTTCCTCGACTGTATTCGGCGCTCGCCTTCGCCGGCTATCCGTGGGCAAAAATTTGCCCTTGAGCTCGCCAGGCGGGGTCGCCGCAACATCGACAACGCGCGGCGTCGAGCGTATCGAGGAATGCGTAATCAAGGAGACGTTTCATGGCATGGTCTGCCAGCCAATATGTCAAATTCGAAGATGAGCGCACGCGTCCCGCGCGTGATCTGCTCGCGCAAGTGCCGCTCGAGCGCGTGCGCCATGCCATCGACCTCGGCTGCGGTCCCGGCAATTCGACCGAACTGATCGTCGAACGCTTCGGCGCTGAGGGCGTTTCCGGCCTGGACAGCGATCTCAACATGCTGGAGGCCGCGCGCAAGCGGATGCCCGGCACGGCCTTTGTCGAGGCAGATCTTGCCACCTGGCACCCGAGCGAACCGGCAGACCTTCTTTTTGCAAACGCCGTGTTCCAATGGCTGCCGAACCATCTCGACATTTTCGATCGCCTGATGGACGGGCTGGCGCCGGGTGGCGTGCTTGCCGTGCAGATGCCTGACAATCTGACCGAGCCGACCCATCTGCTGATGGAAGAAACCGCTCATTCCGGCGCGTGGAAGGCGGCCTTCGAGGCGAAGAGCGTTCGCCGCAAGCCACTGCCGCCGGCCTCAACCTACTACAGCCGGCTGATCGCCACGGCGGCGCGGGTCGACATCTGGCATACCGCCTACAATCATCCAATGGCGGATGCTGCCGCGATCGTCGAATGGGTGAAGGGTACGGGCCTCAGACCTTATCTCGATCACGCAGGCGAAGATCATCGCGACGCATTCCTGGCAGATTATCTCGGCCGCGTCGAAAAGGCCTACCCCAAGATGTCGGACGGTCGCGTCTTGCTGCGTTTTCCGCGGATCTTCATGGTTGCCGTCAAGGGCTGACAACGGCGCGTCCATCTTTGGGGGCGGTACGGCCTGATCCCTCTGACATCGCCTTGCAATGGTCGGTCGGCATCCTGCTTGCCGCCGAACCAGCGCGCACTATAGTCGTGACAAACAGCGAGGAGAGAGCTTTATGGACGCCGCCCCCATTCCGCCAGCCACCCTTGTTATCTTTGGCGCCACGGGCGACCTGACGCGGCGCCTGCTGATCCCGGCAATCATCAATCTGACGCGGAGCGGGCTGGTCGGCGACGACCTGAAGATTCTCGGCGTCGGCATCGAACCAGGCGATGACGCCTCTTTGGTGGCACGGCTGGACAGCTTTCTCGCCACCCTGAGCGAACCGATCCGGCCGGAGACCGACGATGCATGGCGTCGGCTGCGCCAACGCATTTCGTATATCTCAGGCGATTTCACGCAGGACCCCATATTCGTCGAGATCAAGAAGCACCTGACGAGCTGCAACGCAGCCTTCTACTTTGCGGTGCCGCCGCAGTTTTTCGGACCGCTGGTCGAAAAGCTGCATGCGCATGGGCTGACCAGCGAGGCCGAGGGATGCTTCCGGCGCATTGCGATCGAGAAACCTTTCGGCACCGACCTAGCCTCCGCCCGTGCGTTGAACGCGCATATCCTCAGCAACATCTCCGAGAACCAAGTCTATCGTCTCGATCACTTCCTGGGGAAGGAAACGGTGCAGAACATTCTGACGGCCCGCTTCGCCAACATGATGATCGAATCCCTCTGGAACAACAATTACATCGATCACGTGCAGATTTCTGCGGCGGAGATCGTCGACGTCGAAACACGCGGCAAATTCTATGACGCGACCGGCGCCCTGCGCGACATGATTCCCAACCACCTGTTCCAGTTGCTGGCGATGATCGCGATGGAGGCCCCGAACGGCTTCGGCGCCGAAGCAATCCGCACCGAAAAGAGCAAGGCGCTGAGCGCCCTGCGCATCTATACACCGGAAGAGGCTGTCTCGCACGCGGTTCGCGGCGCCTATGCGGCCGGCACGCTCGACGGACGCGACATTACCGCATTCCGCGAGACCAAGGATGTCTCGCCGGACAGCAACACCGAGACCTATGTCGCGTTGAAGCTCTATGTCGACACCTGGCGCTGGGCCGGGGTGCCGTTCTACCTCAGAACGGGCAAAGCCTTGAAGGCGCGTGATACGGAGGTCGTGATCACCTTCAAGCAGGTGCCGTTCGCGCAGTTCCGGAAGAAGGACGTCAACCGCCATTTGCCAGCGAACAAGATGGTCATCCAGGTGCAGCCGGATGAGGGGTTGAGCGTTGAGATCTCCATCAAGTCGCCCGGTCTTTCCGTCGATACCGTCCCGGTCTCGCTCGACTTCCGCTATGCTGACGAGTTCGATATCGGCAAGATGACCGGATACGAGTCGCTTCTCTACGACCTTTTCATCGGTGACCAGACGCTGTTCCAGCGCGCTGACGGCATCGAAGCCGGCTGGGCGGCGGTCCAACCCTTCCTGGATATGTGGGCAAAGAGCAGCGAAACGCCGGAGGCTTACGCGCCCGGAAGCAGCGGCCCATCCTGTGCTGACGAGCTCATCCGACGCGATGGCCGGGAGTGGCATCAGCTGGGCGAAGCGCCGCACAACCAAGGCCAAAAGTAACTTAAGAAATACCCGCCCAACTAAAGTAAAACCAAATGGCATTTCTATGCCACTCTCGCATAGCGAGCATAAATATCGATTCAGAGATGTTTAGACGCGATCGCCGCCAACATATTTATGGTACGCTATACAAAATATGGATGAATTGACCCCTTTACCTGGCACAACGAAGATTCCTTTGCTGACCGCGTTGCTTTTTCCGGCGACAAAGAAGGCGGGGCCCGTCCAACCCCGACGGGCCCTTCTTATGTTTTTCTAGCATTTGGCGAATAAAGCATATATTAGTCGAAATTGTTAAAGCTCGATTAATATATTTACTTGCGCTCTTATGCGGCCTTGCTAAATCTATCCTCAGGGTTTTGGGGTATTGACATGGTAGATACTCAATTGGCTAAGAATCGTTCGACTTCCGATCAGCGTATGGAAACCTGCAGGTCGGAGTTCGAACCGCTCCTCTTCGAGCTCATTCGCAATGGCGAGAAGCGGGGTTGGAAGGCAGCAGAAATCGCAATGGCGCTGGCCGACGCGGCTGACGACGTGATCCTCAAGCTGGCGAGAGAAACGAAGAGCAAGCATTGATCCGCTTGCCTCGCCGATCCCGATACAATGGCGCTTCAGAAGTGCTCCTTTAGCAAGTAAAGAAATCCTTGAGCTTGTCTCGTGTGATTCGTTTGCGCTTGCGCCAAGCAAAGGGGCCCTATGTTGCAGTTCATTGCCGCAGCTCTTTTTGCCTGTGGATGCGTCAGCCTCGCCGAGGTTGCCGACTGGGCGCCAGCGGACAGCTATGTGCCGAAGGTTAGTTGCCGTCAAAGCGGGGCGGCCGCGCGCTGCGAACAGATCCGCGCCGACTGGACCGGCCTCTACGCCGATGCGATCGGCGGCCGCATCGAAAGCCAACGGAAAGTCTCCCTTTGCCTGAGCACCGGCTGCGACCGCGGCATCGTGGTCGAGCCCGTCCTTGGCTGCGCCTGGCGCGAGGTCATCGCAGCCTCTCGCAACCCTCAGATCACCGATGCCGATCGGCGCAATGTCGAGCGCTATTGCGGCCCTCATGTGCTTGACGCGACCGGACGCGCTGCCGCCAGTGACCAGTCTCGAAACTGGCTCACCTTGCTCGGCATAACGCCGTAGCCACAAAAGCAAGCGGGCAGGCCAGGCCCGCCCGCTGAAAGCTTGACTCGTCCGCTTAGACGAACTGGCTGAGACCGGGAACCGAGCCGACAACCTCGTCAACCACTTCCTTGCCGGCATGCTGCTCGGCAATCGCGATGGTTTCCTTGGCAAGCGTGGTGATCTCGCCCATGCCGAGGCCTTCCGACATCAGCTGCTGGCCGAGTGCCATGATGCCGCCGCCGCCGAGCGCGCCCATGATGCTGCCGAGGATGCCGCCGCCGCCAGTCGCGCCCTCGCCGTTGTACTTGGCAACGAGGTCGGAGGCGCCCGGAATGGCTTCGATCATCTTGGCGACCGGACCGTCTGCCGCTTCGCGCTGCAGGAAGCCGAGCATCATGCCGAGCGCCTTTTCAGCCACCTCTGAGGGGATGCCTACGCGCGCGGCGATCTGGTCTACGATTTCATTCATTGTCAGCCTCCTATTTTTGACGTTAACGTCAACGTTAATCGAACTTTCGGGGCAACTCAAGACGCCTGCCACGAAAGCGGGCTTTATCCTAGTTTTCCTTTTAATGCAGACAGTTGTCCGCACCGGGCTCCCTGCTTATAACAGGGAAACGATATTACAATGACCGTGCGGAAACGTTGCTCCGCATTTTGACGCAATCGGCGCCGACAGCCGCAGGGAGAATTTTCGAAATGCTCGAGGATGGCAAGATTTTCGTCGGCGTCAGCCGCAATCCCGATGACAGCATCAACAAGCCGGAATATCTCGACCTGAAGTTCGGGAACCGCCACGGCTTGGTGACGGGCGCGACCGGCACCGGCAAGACGGTGACGCTGCAGGTGCTTGCCGAAGGCTTTTCGAGGGCCGGCGTGCCAGTCTTCTGCGCCGACATCAAGGGCGACCTCTCCGGTATCGCCGCCAAGGGCGAGCCGAAGGATTTTCTGACCAAGCGCGCCGAGCAGATCGGCTTCGACGACTACGAGTTCGACCAGTTCCCGGTCATCTTCTGGGACCTGTTCGGCGAGAAGGGCCACCGTGTCCGCACCACTATCGCAGAGATGGGGCCGCTGTTGCTGGCCCGCCTGATGGATGCCTCCGAGCCGCAGGAAGGCGTCATCAACATTGCCTTCAAGATCGCCGACCAGGGCGGCCTACCGCTGCTCGACCTCAAGGACTTCTCCTCGCTGCTGAACTACATGGCAGAGAACGCGACGGAACTCTCCAGCAAGTTCGGCCTGATCTCGAAGGCGTCGGTCGCCTCGATCCAGCGCGCAATGCTGGTGCTGGAGCAACAGGGCGCCGAGCATTTCTTTGGAGAGCCGGCGCTGAAGATCACCGACATCATGCGGACCAACAACCGCGGCTACGGCCAGATCTCGGTACTTGCAGCCGACAAGCTCATGATGAACCCACGGCTCTACGCGACCTTTCTGCTGTGGCTGCTCTCCGAACTCTTCGAGGAGATGCCTGAAGTGGGCGACCCGGAGAAGCCGAACCTCGTGTTCTTCTTCGACGAGGCCCACCTGCTCTTCAACGACGCCCCGAAGGTGCTGATCGAACGCGTCGAGCAGGTCGTCCGCCTGATCCGCTCGAAGGGCGTCGGCGTCTATTTCGTGACCCAGAACCCGCTCGATGTGCCGGAAACCGTCCTCGCGCAGCTCGGCAACCGCGTGCAGCATGCGTTGCGCGCTTATTCGCCCCGCGAGCAGAAAGCGGTGAAGACGGCGGCAGACACCTTCCGTCCCAACCCTGCCTTCGACTGCGCCACCGTCATCACCACGCTTGGCACCGGAGAGGCGCTGGTGTCGACGCTGGAGGCAAAGGGCTCGCCCTCGATCGTCGAGCGGACGCTGGTCCGCCCGCCGTCCGGACGTGTCGGTCCGCTGACTGATGCGGAGCGTCAGCAGGTCATGGACAGGAGCCCCGTGCTCGGCGTCTATGATGAAGACCTCGATCGCGAGTCCGCCTTCGAGATTCTGACGGCACGCGCGAAGAAGGCGTCGGACTCCGATGCCGCCAAGCAGGTGCAGCCGACAGAACCGACCGAGGGCAGCGCCTCGGGTCGCTGGACCCTGCCGGGCTTCGGCGACGACGACAACGAGCCGCAGGCCAAGAGCCAAGGTCGCGCCCGGTCCTCCGGCTATCAGCGTGAAACGGTCGTGGAAGCCGCGATGAAAAGCGTTGCCCGGACGGTGGCGACACAGGTCGGTCGGGCGTTGGTGCGCGGTATTCTCGGCAGCTTGAAGCGCTGAGGGAAAGGGCGTTATCGCCCTTCGGCCCGACGACGGGCACACCACCTAGCGCTTGCGGACAAATTCCGTGCGCAGCACAAGGCCCTTGATGGCGTCGTGGCGGCAATCGATCTCTTCAGGATTGTCCGTCAGCCTGATCGACTTGATGACCGTGCCCTGCTTCAGGGTCTGATTGGCGCCCTTCACCTTGAGATCCTTGATGAGGGTAACGGAGTCGCCATCCCTAAGGACGTTTCCGGAAGCGTCCCGGACCTCGGTATTTCCCTGCCCTGCGGCGGCCAATTCGGAAGCCGGACGCCATTCACCCGTCACTTCGTCATAGACGTATTCGTCGTCACCGCCTGCCATGGCGCTTCTCCTGGAGTTCAGAATTTTACCTGTCGGGGCCGCTTACAACAACCAAGCCGCCTTGCGCAAGTTGGCCTGCGTCCGCCTGCTGAAGGCCCGGATACAACCGCCTCGATTGCATTTTTTCCTGCCGGATGGTATTTCGCCTATGCGCTCAAAGAGAAAGGAGGGTCGCGTGCAAAATTACTATTTCCGGTTCAACCGGCAACGTGGCCCCGTCAACGCCCTGCAAATGCGTTTGCAGGGCTGACCAGAGACCGTTTCTCACAGACTTTCTTCCTGGTCTGCCCCTCGTGGCAGCAGTTCGGGCATTCGGCTCGTCTGCAATTCCTCATCCACCGAGCTTGAGCACACGCACGCGATTACGGCTGCATGCCCTCGCTCGTGTGATCGTTCGGCAAGACCAGAGCAAGATCATGACCCTTATCAATATCCGCAATCTCGGCGTCACCCTCAGCGGACCGCTTTTCGCCAAGCTCGACCTCGTCGTCAATGCCGGAGACCGTCTCGGACTCGTCGCTGCCAACGGCCGCGGCAAGTCTACCCTGCTCCGCTGCATTTCAGGGGCGCTGGAGGCAACCCACGGCGACATCACGCGCTCCCGTGGGCTGACGATCGGCTATGTCGAGCAGGACGTGCCGGCCAAGCTGCTGGGCCTGCCGTTCCACGATGCCGTGCTGCAGGCGCTGCCCGCCGATCAGCAGGCGAACGAAAGCTGGCGCGGCGACATCGTGCTGGATTCTCTCGATGTGCCGGAAAGCTTGCGCAGCCGCCCGGTCGGGCAGCTCAGCGGCGGCTGGCAGCGGCTGGCGATGCTGGCGCGGACCTGGGTGATGGAACCGGATGCGCTGCTGCTCGACGAGCCGACCAACCACCTCGATCTCGCCAAGATTGCCGCCCTTGAGGATTGGCTGAATGCCCTGCCCCGCGATGTGCCTGTGATCATCTCCAGCCACGATCGCGCCTTCCTCGATGCCGTCACCAATCGCACGCTGTTCCTGCGTCCCGAGCAGTCGCAGGTCTTTTCCCTGCCCTACAGCCGGGCGCGGGCGGCACTGGATGAAGTGGATGCGGCCGACCGGAGGCGCTACGAGCGCGACATGAAGACGGCCGAGCAGCTGCGCAAGCAGGCGGCGAAGCTCAACAATATCGGCATCAACTCCGGCAGCGACCTGCTTGTCGTCAAGACCAAGCAGTTGAAGCAGCGCGCCGAGAAGCTGGAGGATGCGGCCAAGCCCGCTCACCTCGAGCGATCGGCGGGTGCAATCAGGCTCGCCAACCGCGGCACGCATGCCAAGGTGCTTGTGACACTCGACGACGCGGAGGTCCGTACCCCGGATGGCATTGCGCTCTTCCGCACCGGCAAGCAGTTCATCTGCCAGGGCGACCGGATCGTCCTGCTCGGGGAGAACGGCGCCGGCAAATCGCGGCTGATCGCGATGCTTCGGAAAGCGATCACCAGCGCAGAGACGGCGCAGGACGGCATCAAGGCCACCCCTTCATTGGTGCTCGGCTATAGCGACCAGGCGCTTGCCGACTTGAAAGACAGCGATACGCCGATGGAGACGATCATTCGCCGCTTCGATGTCGGCGACCAGCGGGCTCGCGGGTTGCTGGCGGGCGCCGGTATGAGCATCGACATGCAGGCGCGTCCGGTCGGGCGGCTTTCGGGCGGCCAGAAGGCGCGGCTCGGCATGCTGGTTCTGCGGCTGGCGGAACCGAACTTCTATCTGCTCGATGAACCCACAAACCATCTGGATATCGACGGGCAGGAAGCGCTGGAGAGCGAACTCATGGCCCATCAGGCGAGCTGCCTCGTGGTTTCCCACGACCGCAGCTTCGTGCGCGCCATCGGCAACCGGTTCTGGCAGATCGAACGCCGACGGCTGATCGAAGTGGAGAGCCCGGAGCCCTTCTTTGCGGCTGCACGGCCTTAGCGTACAGGCTCGTTGCAAGAAGGCGGTGGCGAGGCATGGCAACCCTCGCCCAGCGGCGAATTGCGAGGAGAGGCGATAGAGAGTACAATTTTCGACAGTCATTCGACTGGGGGACAAGGCAATCAGCAGACTGTTGATCCTGTCGGCTGGCGCCATCCTGGCACTGGCTTCCGTGGCGTCCGCCGCACCGGCTATGCAACCGCTGAAGATTTCCAAGGAATGTAGCCAGTACACCGGCCAGACGCCGAGCTTCTGCACGATTACGGAATCGAACCTCGCGGCGATCCCGGCGGGCACCAAGATCTTGTACTATGGGCCGGTGACCGGTAGCCCTCTTTTCGGCAGTAGCACGGCGGTTATTGCCGTCGGAAACGGAGACACGGCGGTCGGGTACTGCGTCACCTATGACACCGCCAGCCCGATGCAGGGAACCTGTGCGTTTCATGCCGGTAGCGGAACGCTCGCCGGTTTCCAGGCGGTCGTCAAGGTGACCGTCGACGACAAGCAAATCTATCACTGGGACGGAGGCTACCTACTTGGCGCCGACGAGGCCGCCAAGTGAGAGCAAACGCAAGTCTGGCCGTTAGACGTGAATTCGTGCCCTGACTCCTATTTGATAGGTGACGGTGGCGGGAATCTCCGTGAGGGCTGGATTCTCGGGCGATCGGCCGCCTCTCAGGATGGGCTGGCGTGCGAAAGCCTACCCTTATGCCGGGCAAAGGATACGCACCTGCCGGCCTATTCTCGATGCGCGGACGCCGGATGATAGCGGATTTATCCTTGGATTGATGACCCAGGAATGCGGATTATCAGAACGAGGCCGGCGTGGCGCCGAGCAAGGTGAGCTTGCCGCCGCTGAGGGAATAGAGGCTCATCTTGCGTTCCACGGTGCCGGTTGGCATCAGTCGGAAGAGACCGGTCACGCCGCGGAATCCGACTTTGCTGGTCAGGTTCTGCGCGTTCACCCCTTCCGGCCCCTTTGTCCGGACGATGCCCGAGGCGACCGCCACGGCGTCATAGCCGTAAGCCGCATCAGTAGAGAGGGTCCGCTTGTAGTGACGCTGGTAGCGCTCGGCGATCATCGTCGCGCCCTCGGGCTCGACCATGGCGATCACGGTGCCGGCGACGGCGGGATTCGAGTGTGTCTGCGGCGGCCAGGCATTAGTGCCGACGAAGGTCACGTTCGTCTTGCCACTCGCCTTTACGGCGCCGGCAATGGTCGTCGTGATGACCGTCTTGCCCAGGACGAGCACGGTGTCGGCATTCTGGAGATTGGCAGCGCTCCTTTTGACGGCGTCCGCAGCCGCAGCATCGGTCAGATCGTAACGGGTGAGCCCCAGAAATTTGCCGCCGCCGGCGCGAATGGCGCTTGCCAGACGTTCCTCCCCTGCAGCGGGAAAATCACTCTGCGCAAAAACCACCACCTTCTTGTGGCCGCTGGCAGCGGCCGCCCGGACGCCCTCGATGGCGCTGTCGATCTCATCGGAAATGAAGTTGTAAACATTCCCCGATGTTGGCGGCACGGGCGCGCCGAGGTTGAGCAAAGGCGGCCGCTGATCGGCAGGGATCGCGGCGACAGCCGCTGTGACGGCCGGCGATGCATAGCTAACGAGAAGCACGGAACCACGCGCCTTGGCGGCGCTCACGGCCGTCGCGGCGGCAGGTGCGCCGGAGGCTACGTCGACGACCTTCACAAAGACCTGGTTGCCGCCGAGTTCGCCGACGCCGAGGCCGGCGCCGTCACGCACGTCACGCGCAGTGCCCTCATAAATACCCGCCGTGCCCCTCGGCAGCAGCAGCGTGATTTCCGCTCCGGTTTCGCCAAAGCTCTCATCAACCTCGCTCGAAGGTGCCTTGATGTCATTAGTCTTGACGTTCTTGGCGATGCCATCGACGTCGGACTGGCATCCCAAGAGCGCACCGCAGGCGACGACGATCGACACCGCGAGGACGGATTTGATCAGATTCAAGGGGCCGGCGCCTTCCTGAGGCGGCGCACGCCGTGCCGCGCGTAAACCATGCGCGCGTTGCGCCTGCTCGATCGAATGCACCTTCACCGTTTCCCCACTCTCTCAATCACGGCCTTTTCCGGCCTTTTGGCAGGGGTTCATATCTGCACAAGCGACCCGCGAAAGCAAACCCTTCGCCTAAACTTTTATGTTCTTTTGAACGGATAATTTATCCCACCCTTATCCACGCTTAAATACCTGATTTTTATAGCTGTTTTGTACGTTGTCCTCACCCCAAGAAGAGGCGACGACTTCATGAAGCGCAGTATAAAAACAAACAACATTGCCGCTTTTACTCTGGCTGCATTTGCGGCCACTGTTGCACCGAATCCTTCCGACGCGTCGGTCCTGCCGTCGCCACAGATTTCGGGCGCGATGTACACCGCCGATTTCGCGGCCGATGCGGCGCGCGCGCTGACCTTTGGCAGTGTTGCCAGCCTCGTCAGCCTGGCGACGAACGATATCGCAAAGACCATCGCCGCCATCGATGTGGCCGCACTGACCCGAACGCTGCAGCCCGAGCCAGCCGGCTGGGTCAAGGAGAGCGTCGCGCCGGAACAGCCGGTCGCGCGCGCGACGATTGCCGCGCCAACCGGCACTGCCGCGTTCGGAACCGTCGCCATCCCTTTCAAGCGGCTCGCCGCATTAAAGAAATTCGCACCTTCGCTGTCGGAAATGACTGATGGGACCGCCATCGACT
>Ga0209051_1002331_pt1 | contig 13787 bp, 15 predicted proteins | sample AraplaCvi_mMS_r2_2_FD_184286 | JGI IMG/M metagenome (GOLD analysis project Ga0209051, IMG submission 184286) | Arabidopsis root microbial communities from North Carolina, USA - plate scrape MF_Cvi_mMS_r2 (SPAdes) (version 2) | ecosystem: Host-associated > Plants > Roots > Endosphere | place...
GAGATGGCCGTCCAGGAACGAGGTCAGCTGCGACTTGGACAGCGCGCCCACCTTCGTGGCGGCGAGCTGGCCGTCCTTGAACAGCATGAGCGTCGGGATGCCGCGGATGCCGAACTTGGCCGGCACGTCGCGGTTGTCGTCGACGTTCATCTTGGCGATCTGCAGGCGCGGGCCGTAGTCCTTGGCGACTTCCTCGAGGATCGGGGCGATCGCCTTGCAGGGGCCGCACCACTCCGCCCAATAGTCGACCAGGACCGGGGTGCCGGACTTCAGGACGTCGCTTTCGAAAGAGGCGTCGGAAATGTGCTTGATTGCTTCGCTGCTCATTGCGGGTTCCTTCAAACGGCGGCTTGTGCGGAAAAGGTCCGGCGCGGTCGCCAAGGGTGAAAAGATTCTGACACAACCGTCCTTTCCCGACTTCGGAAGGGGCGGGGCGGAAAACCCGGTTTCCCGTCATGTCCACGAGGTGGGGACGAACGGCGCCCATGGAAGAGCGGGGAATGGCAATCGCCGCGATAGCCGACCCGGCGGGCTGTCCCGAACGTGAATTGCGGACGGTTTCCGGCGCTCTTCCGGCCGCCGGCGCTCTTTGGGAGAGCGTCCAATGGGTCGATCCTCCCGTCATCCCGACCATGGTCGTCCACGCCCCCGTCACCGCCGCTGTCCCCGCCCGCCCGGCCGCCAAGGCCCCGGTGGTGCGCCTGCTCGGCCGCTATCAACTGTTGCGCCTGCTCGGCAAGAGCGCGCAGACGATGCTGTGGCTCGGCCTGGACACGCGCGGCGACGCCGAGGTGATGCTCGCCCTGCCGCGCGTGCAGCCGCCCGATCCCGACGCGCTCGGGGCCTGGATCGCGCGCGTCCAGCGCAGCGCGCGGCTGAAGCATCCGCGGCTGGCGCGGGTGATCGACGTCGGCGAGCAGGACCGCTGGCCCTACGCCGTCTACGAGCGCGAGGCCTTCGTCACCTGGCCCGAGCGCCTCGACAACAAGGGCCTGCCCCCGGCCGAGCTGGCCCAGTGGGGCGTGCAGATCCTGCAGGGCCTCGCCTTCGCGCACGAGGCCGGCGCCGCGCACCGCGACCTGCAGCCCTACTCGCTGCTCGTCGACGACGCGGGCAACGTCAAGCTGCTGGGCCTGGAGATCGTCGACCCGCACGGCTCCGGCCAGGTCGGCGGCGAGACCGACGCCACGCACGCCGCCATGGACGAGCGCGCCCACCAGCGCCGTGCGGCCGAGGTCGACGTGCTCGCCTTCGGCCTGCTGATGCACCAGGCGCTGGCGGGCGCGGCCCCGCTGGAGGAGACCGACATCGCGCGCGTCGTCGGCCGCCTGCCGCCCTTCGGCCACGAGATGGTGCGCCTGCCGTGGACGGTGCCGCGTCCCATCCCCGAGCCGCTGCGCGCCATCGTCAACCGCGCGACCGACCGCCAGGAGCGCCAGCGCTACCGCAACGCACGCACCTTCGAGCGCGCGCTGGAAGGCTGGCTGCAGGCCAGCAGCGACCAGGACCAGGGGCCGATCACGCTGCTGCTGGGCCGCATGCGCTCGGTGGGCCTGTTGCCCGCGAGCCGTGGCGGCGCCGAGCGCGTCGCCCGCCTCGCCCTGCTCGAGAACGGCCACACGAGCGAGATGGCCGAACTCGTGCTGCAGGACTTCGCGCTCGCCTTCGAGCTGCTGCGCGAGGTCAACCTCGTGCAGGACCAGGCCGGCAACGCCGCCAACGGGCCGGTGCTCGCGCCGCGGCGCGCGATCGCCATGCTCGGGCTGGACGGCGTGCGCCGCGCCGCGCTCTCGCTGCGCGCCTGGCCGGGCCCGCTCGGCGACGAGGCGGCGAACGCGCTCGACGCGCTGATGCGCCGCGTGCGCCGCGCCGGCGCCATCGCCCGCGCGCTGCAGCCGGCCGGCTACGACGCCGAGGTCGTCACGCTCATCACGGCCCTGCAGAACCTCGGCTGGCTGGTCACCCAATACCACTTCCCCGACGAGGCGAGCCAGATCCGCAGGCTGATGCAGCCGGTGCCCTCGCCGAAGCCGGGCGAGCCCGACGAGCAGGGCATGACGGCCGAGGGCGCGTCCTTCGCCGTGCTGGGCATCGACGTCGACGCGCTCGGCGCCGCCGTGATGCACCACTGGGGCCTGGACGACAGCGTGCAGCACATGGTGCGCCGCGCCCCGCCCACCGGGCCGATCCATGCGCCGACCTCCGACGCCGACATGCTGCGCCTGGTCGCGAGTTGCGCCAACGACGTCCTCGACGCCGCCGCCCTCCCGGCCAAGCAGTCCGGAGCCGCGCTGCAGCGCGTGGTGCAGCGCTACGGGCGCCCGCTGGGCATCGGCATGAAGGACGTGCTCGAGGCGCTGCAGCCGCCGTCGGCGCAGCCGCCGGCCTCGGCGAAGGCCGCCGAATGAGCGCGGTGCCGCAACCTCGCCTGGTGCGCGCCGGCCGCTTCGAGCTCCGGCGCGTCCTGGGCCGCGGCGCGCAGGCGACCGTCTGGCTGGGCTACGACCCGCGCCTGCAGCGCGAGGTCGCGGTCAAGGTCATCAACCCGGACACCGACGGCGAATTCGTCGCCCAGTGGCTGGACGAGGCGCGCGCCGTGAGCCGCCTCGCGCATCCGAACATCGTCCCCGTGTTCGAGGCCGACCAGGACGGCGACGTCTCGTTCATGGTCTTCGAATACGTGACGGGCCCGACGCTCGCCGACCTGCTGCGCCAGCGCGGCAGGTTGCCCGAGCGCGAGGCCGCGGCGCTGATGCGCGACGTGCTGGACGCGATCGCCACCGCGCACGCGCAAGGCATCGTCCACCGCGACCTGAAGCCGTCCAACATCCTGATGGACGCGCAGGGCCGCCCGCGCGTGATGGACTTCGGCATCGCCGCGCGCGTCAGCGACGCGCACGACGGCCGCGTGGTCGGCTCGCCCGGCTACATCTCGCCCGAGGCGATCACCGGCGCCGCGCCGCACCCGTTGATGGACGTGTTCGCGGCCGGCATGATGCTGGGCCAGATGGTCTGCGGCCGGCCGCTGCTGGACGAGCGCGACCCGTACCGCGCGCTCGAGCGCATCGTGCGCGAGGACATCGCCTGGCCCGCGCCTGCGCAGGGCCGCGACGCCACCGACGAGGCGCTGCGCGCGCTCGTCATGCGCGCGGTGTCGCGCGACCCGGGCCGCCGCCCCGAATCGGCGCGTGCCTTCCGCGACGCGCTGCACCAGTGGCTCGACCCGGTGCCGGTGGGCGAGGGCGGCGACCGCGCGACGCTCGAGTTCCTGCTGCGCCGCATGCGCCACAAGAGCGACTTCCCCGCGCTGTCGGACGCCGTGGTGCGCATCCAGAAGGTGACGCAGTCGGAGGACGCGAGCCTGGCCGGGGTGACCGACGAGCTCGTGCGCGACGTCGCGCTCACCAACAAGCTGCTGCGCCTGGTCAACACCGCGCACTTCCGCAACGCCGGCGCGGGCAACATCTCGTCGGTGCCGCGCGCGGTCTCGCTGGTGGGCCTGGCGGGCATCCGCACGATGGCGCTGTCGCTCATCCTGCTGGAGCACATGCAGGACAAGCAGCACGTCCAGCGCCTGAAGGAAGTGTTCCTGATGGCGCTGATGACGGGCACGCTGGCGGACGAGCTCACGCCCGCGGCGAAGGCGCACGACGAGGCCTTCCTCGCCGGCATGATGGCCCAGCTCGGGCGCATGCTGACGGAGTTCTACTTCCCCGAGGAGGCGACGCTGATCCGCCAGCGCACCGAGCCCGCGTGGCAGCGCGGCGAGTGGTCGCACGCGGTCGAGGATCGCGCGGTGGCCGAGGTGCTGGGCCTGACCTACGAGCAGCTGGGCGTGGGCGTCGCCAAGGTCTGGGGCCTGCCCGATTCGCTGCGGCGCGCGATGTCGCGCCCCGAGGGGCCGCCGCCTTCGCGCGTCGTCGAGGCCGCGGCGGAGCGCCTGCGCTGGACGGTGGTCGCGGCCGGCGAGCTCGCGCACACCCTGCTGCAGGAGCCGGCCGAGGTCGTCGCCGCCAAGATCGCCGCCATCGGCGAGCGCTACGCGCGCGCCATCGAGTGCCCGCGCGAGCAGTTCGAGGCGGCGGTGCGCACCGCGCAGTCGCACCTTCAATCGATGTCGAGCGGCCTCGGCCTGGACCTGCGCGCCGATTCGCGCGCGCGCCGCCTGATGCCGCAGGCGCTCGCCGTGCCGACCGGCAGCGGCATCGCCGCCGTGGCCGGCTCCGCGCCCGCGCTCGCCACCGCACCCGCGGCGATCGAGGCCTACGAGAAGACCTTGCTCGAGGCGCCGCCCGCGCCGCCGCCGGCCGCCGCGTCGCCCGCGGCCGCGTCCGACCCGGCGGGCCGCGCGCTGGCGCTGGAGGCGGGCATCGCCGACGTCACCCACGCCCTCGCGGCCGACAGCTTCCGCCTCAACGAGGTGCTGCGCGCCATCCTCTCGACGATGCACAAGGCGCTCGGCTTCCGCTGCGTCGTGTTCGGCCTGCGCGACCCGAAGACCGGCGTGATCACCGGCCGCGTCGGCCTCGGCGACGCCGCGCCCGCCCTCGCCGCGGCGCTGCGCGTGGACGTCAACCCGAACGGCGCCGTCGACCTGCTCACGGTGGCCTGCAAGAAGGGCGCCGACACCCTGATCGCCGACGCCCAGGCCGAGAAGGTGCGCACGCGCCTGCCGACCTGGCTGCAGCGCGAGGCCGCCGCGCGCAGCTTCGTGCTGCTGCCGATGACGATGAAGGGCGCGCCCTTCGCGTTGATCTACGCGGACGCCGCGCAGGCCAACGGCATCGTGCTCGGCGAGCGCGAGTTGAGCCTGCTGCGCACGCTGCGCAACCAGGCCGTGATGGCCTTCAAGACCGCCGGCTGAGCCTTCAGCCGCGAAGGGCCCCGACGAGCGCCTTGCGCCGCGGCGTGTAGGCCCACCACGGCGCCGGCGGCGCCCCGTCCATGAAGTCGACCACCGCCAGCAGGGTGTCGAGCACGCAGGGGTCGTGGCGTTGGCCGGTGACCTCGCACAGGCGGCGATAGAGCTGCAGGCCGTCGCGGCCCTTCAGCTCGTGCGGGGCGTGGATGCCCAGAAGTCGCAGGTCGGCCGCCATGGCGGGGCCGACATTGGGCAGTTGCTCGAGGGCCAGGCACTCGTCGGCGCTCGCGGCCTTGGGCGACTTGATCACCTGGCGTGCGCGCGATCCCATGGCCTTCTCCCTTCGAGCGTTCAGCTCATCATGTTGTTGCGCACGAGGCCGACGGCGATGCCCTCGAGCTCGAAGTCGACGTCGCCGAAGGGCACGACGATGGGCTGGAACTCGGGGTTCTCGGGCAGCAGCTCGATGGTGGTGCGGGTGCGGCGGAAGCGCTTGACCGTGACTTCGTCGCCCAGCCGCGCCACGACGATCTGGCCGTTCTTGGCCTCGCGGCTCTTCTGCACCGCGAGCAGGTCGCCGTCGAGGATGCCGGCGTCGCGCATGCTCATGCCCTTGACCTTGAGCAGGTAGTCGGGGCGGCGCGGGAACATCGTGGCTTCGAGCAGGTAGGTCTGCTCGACGTGCTCCTGCGCGAGGATGGGCGAGCCCGCGGCCACGCGCCCGACCAGCGGCAGCGTGAGCTGCGCGAGGCTGGGCAGCGGCAGCGAGAACTGCTTGCCGCGCGCCTCGTTCAGCGCGCGCAGTGTGTCAGACTTCAGACGGATGCCGCGCGAGGTGCCTCCCACCAGCTCGATCACGCCCTTGCGCGCAAGGGCCTGGAGATGTTCCTCCGCCGCGTTCGCCGACTTGAAGCCCAGTTCGTTCGCGATCTCGGCACGCGTGGGCGGGGCACCGGTGCGTTCGATCGCGCTCTGCACCAGATCGAGGATCTGCTGCTGGCGGGCGGTGAGCTTCGGCGAATCGAAATCCATGGTGTCCGGGCCGGCGCGGCGAAGCCTGAGAGCTCCGGGGCCGCGGCCGGCATCTGGTTGTTCGTACAGGCCTGTATTTTTATCCAAGGTTCCGAAGAATGCAAAGCCCCATGCCGCTCGTCGTGATCCTCGCCACCGGCGGCACCATCGCCGGCACCGCCGGATCCGCCACCGACACCACCGGCTACCGCGCCGGCGCCCTCGGCGCCGACGCACTGGTCGCGGCCGTGCCGGCGCTCGCCGACCACCGTCTCGAGACCGAGTCCGTCGCGGCGCTCGACTCCAAGGACATGGACCACGCCACCTGGCAGCGCCTGGCGCGCCGCGTGCAGTCCCAGCTGGCGCGGCCCGAGGTGGCCGGCGTGGTCGTCACCCACGGCACCGACACCGTCGAGGAGACCGCGTACTTCCTGCACCGCGTGCTGGCGCCGGCCAAGCCGGTCGTGCTGACCGCCGCGATGCGACCCGCCACGGCGCTGTCGCCGGACGGGCCGGCCAACCTGCTCGATGCGGTGGTCGTGGCGCAGGCGCCGGGCGCGCGCGGCGTGCTGTTCGTCTTCGGCGGCGCGGCCTGGCACCCGGTGGGGCTGCGCAAGGTGCATACCCTGCGCACCGCGGCCTTCGAAGGCGGTGACGCCGGCCCCGTGGCGCGGCTGGAAGGCGGCGTGCTGCGCCCCTTCCGCGCCTGGCCCGCGGGCGAGGCGCTCGGGCTGGGCCGCATCGCGGCCGACGCGGCGCACTGGCCCGCGGTCGACATCGTGCTCAACCACGCGGGCGCGGACGGCCGGCTCGTCGATGCCGCCGTCGCGGCCGGCGCGCGCGGGCTCGTCGTGGCCGGCACGGGGCACGGCTCGGTCTCGACACGGATCGAGGCGGCGCTCGCCCGTGCGCGCGACGCCGGCGTGCGCGTGCGGCGCGCGAGCCGCTGCGCGTTCGGTCCGGTGCTGGGCAAGGGCGGGCCCGATCCCGAGGCGGCGGGCGAGCTGAGCGCCGTGCAGGCGCGGGTGGACCTGCTGCTCGAGCTGCTCGGCGAAGCCGCCGCCTGAGGCTCCGGGATCACGAGTCGCCGGGCAGCGGCCGCGCCTCCCGCGCCAGGCGATGGCCGGCGGCCGTCGCCGCGTCGACCTGCCCGGCCCCCAGTGCGCTGCCCATGCGCAGCGCCACGCCGTCGCCGTCGGCTGGCGCGAGCGCCGGGGCGCCGAAGCGCCGCCGGCAGTCGACATACGCGACCCAGTAGCTCAGCGCCCGCGCGCGATCCTGCTCGACGCCCAGGCCGCCGTCGAAGGCGGCCATGCGCTGCTCGAGCGATTCCGGATCGCAGGTGCGCACGCCCGCGTCGTACGCGGCCGCGAGGCGCTGGCGCCAGTCTGCGAACTGCGGGCCCGCCAGGTCGGCTTCGGCGACGAGGCCCAGGCCGTCGGGGCCTTCGCGCGACATCGCCGTGGCGGCGTGGTGCACGCCCGCTGCGGCGGCGCGCTCGAGCCAGCGCAGGCGGCTCTGGATCTGGTCGGAGGCGATGTCGCCGCAAGCGCCTTGCGGCGTGGGCAGCAGCGCGCGGTCGGCCGGCTCGACGTGGCTGGCCAGCCATTCGGCATGGTCGCGCGCCCAGAGGCAGTCGGTGACGAGGCGATAGGCGGCGAAGGCCGCGACGGGATCGTCCGACCGTGCCAGGCGGTCGACGCGCGCGGACAGCGCTTCATCGACGGCGACCGGCGATGCGACGGGCGGGACCGCCTCGGCGTGCCGCGGGCGGGCACGTGGCGGGTCGGGTTCGCGGCGGGGGCCTGCGTCCACGAGCGGCGCGGCGGGCGCCGGCTGCGCGCCCCCCCACGGCGCCACCAGTGCTCCGCCCACCAGGACGAAGGCGGCGAGCGCGGCGCAAAGCAGGGCGAGGCGGGTGGAGGGCACGCCGCGATGATACGGGAGCCCGTACGCCAGGCGGCCGGGGCCGCCTGGCCGGTGCGCGTGCCCGCGGCACGCGCAGCGTCTTCAGACCACCGTCAGCGTGACGTCGATGTTGCCGCGGGTGGCGTTCGAGTAAGGGCACACCTTGTGCGCGGCGGCGACCAGGGCCTCGGCGGCGCTGCGCTCCATGCCCGGCAGCGAGATCTTCATCGCGACCTGGATGCCGAAGCCGCCGGGGATCGGGCCGATGCCGACGTCGCTCGTGATCGAGACTTCACCGGGCAGCGAGATCTTCGGGCCGCCGGTCATGCCGGAGGCGACCGCCTTGATCGCGCCGATGAAGCAGGCGGAGTAGCCCGCGGCGAACAGCTGCTCGGGGTTGGTGCCGGTGCCGCCCGCGCCGCCGAGTTCCTTCGGCGTCGACAGGCTCACGTCGAGCACGCCGTCGGACGACTTCGCGGTGCCGGTGCGGCCGCCGGTGGCGGTGGCGGTGGCGGTGTAGAGGACTTTCTCGAGGGCCATGGTGTTCTCCGTTCGTCTGGGTTGGGTTGGGGGGACTGGTTCGGCGGCGCTTGCCGCCCTTGCGGGGGAATCAGTGGGCGGCGCCTTCCGCCTTGCGCACGAGCGCGTCGCGCAGGACGCCGAGCCGGCTCGTCAGTTGCGCGACCTCGTCGAGCGCGCAGCCGGTGGCGGCGGCGATGTGCGGCGGCACCGACCGTGCCTGGATCTTGAGCGCCCGGCCGGCGGCGGTGAGGCGCACGATGACGCGGCGCTCGTCGCCGGCGTCGCGCTCGCGCGCCACCTGCCCTTGCGCCTCCAGCCGCTTGAGCAGGGGCGTGAGCGTGCCGGAGTCGAGCGCGAGGCGGTCGCCGAGGGCGCCCACCGTCTGGCCGTCCTGCTCCCACAGCGCCAGCATCACCAGGTATTGCGGATAGGTGAGGCCGAGCGGCGCGAGCAGCGGCTTGTAGATCCGCGTCATCGCCAGCGAGGCGGAATACAGCGCGAAGCAGAGCTGCTTGTCGAGCGCCAGCCAGGCATCGGCGGCGGCTTCGGAAGCGGCGGTGGAGGTGGAGGCGCGGGGCATGGACTGAACTATAGCGAGCAATTCAATTGCACGCAATTAATATGGTCTTTGCAGGCCGGTGGACGACCGGCTTGACGGTCCCGGCGCCGCGTTCCACACTCAAGCAGATGCTTGATCAATCCCGCCTCGACCGCGTCTACCACGCGCTCTCGGACCGCACCCGGCGCGCCATCGTCGAGCGCCTCACGCATGGCGACGCGCCGGTCAGCGAACTGGCGCAACCCATGGCCATGTCGCTCGCCGCCGTGGTGCAGCACGTGCAGGCGCTGGAGGCGAGCGGGCTGATCCGTACCACCAAGACCGGGCGCGTGCGCATGTGCTCGCTCGACCGCGACGTGCTGGCCGGCGCCGAGCGCTGGCTCACGCAGCGCCGCGACTTCTGGGAGCGCAACCTCGACCGTCTCGCCGAAGCGCTGGGCGAGGCCGCTCCGCCCTCCAGGCCAGCAGGAAGAAAGCCATGACGCCATCCGCCGGCACCGCCCACGGCCAGTTCACCCTCCAGCGCGAGTACGCCTCGGCGCCCGCGCGCGTCTACGCCGCCTGGGCCGAGCCCGAGCAGAAGGCGCGCTGGTTCGTCGGCCCGGAGGACTGGCAGCTGATCGAGCGCCGGCTCGACCTGCGCGTGGGCGGCGAGGAGCTGCTGCACGGCCGCTTCGGCGCGAACGGTCGCGAGACGCTGTTCCGCGCGCGCTACCACCTCGTCGAGCCGGGCGCGCGCCTGGTCTACGTGTACGACATGAACGTCGGCGCCCGCCACCACTCGGTCTCGCTCGCGACGGTCGAATTCTTGCCGCGCGGCGACGGCACCACGCTGCGCTTCACCGAGCAGGTCGTGTTCGTCGACGGCACGCCCGCCGGCGAGGGCACGCGTTCGCGCGAGCACGGCACCGCGGCTCACCTCGACCGCATGGCCGGGCTGCTCGCGCTCTGACGGGCTTCACTGCCGGCGCCAGGAGGCGCTGTGGATGTTCCAGCCGTCGGCCGCGGCCAGCACGGCCTCGATGTCGGAACGCAGGTCGAGGCTCTCGAACGCCGCGACCGCGCTCAGGCGCGCGAATCCCGGCGCCGTGCGCGTCTCCGTCACCGCGCGCAGCTCGCCCTTGCGCTCGTGCAGCACCTGCTCGAGCGCGCGGCGGATGCGCGGCGTGTCGGGCCCGGCGCACTCGAGCTCGAAGCTCACCACCTCGGTCAGGCTGTCGTTCATCCCCATGCGCAGGGACAGGCGCCGCGCCACGTCGCGCAGCAGCACGTTGGCCGCGACCAGCAGGGTGGCCGCGATCGCCGCCTCGAGCACGCGGCCGAGCCCGCACAGCGTGCCGACCGCCGCGGAGCACCAGATCGTCGCGGCGGTGTTGATGCCGCGCGTCATCGCGCCTTCGCGGAAGAGCAGGCCGCCGCCGATGAAGCCGATGCCGGTGACGATCTGCGAGGCCATGCGCATCGGCTCCGACCAGCCCGCGGGGGAGGCCGCGGTCATCATGAACAGCGCGGCGCCAAGGGCGACGAGCGCGCTCGTCTTGAGGTCGACGAGGCGCCGGTGCCATTGACGCTCGAGGCCGATGGCCGACCCGAGCAGCAGGGCGAGCAGCGCGTTGAGCACGAAGGCGGCGAGGGTCATGCTCAGTCGTCCTCCCCGAGCGGGAAGCGGCGCGCCCAGAACGCCGCCAGCGCGGGCTCGGCATCGACGCGGCGCACGACGGGCGAGAGGGCCGGCGCCACCGCGTGGAAGCGCGGCCGCCACGGGCCGAAGCGCGAGACCACCGTGACGTAGAGGTCGAGCACGGTCAGCGTGTCGCCGAGCAGGTAGCGCCCGGGCCGCAGCTGCGCGTCCATCGCCGCCCAGCAGGCCGCGATGCGGTCGTGCACCGCGTCGACGACGGCCCCGCGCAGCGACGCGGGCGCGCCGACGCGGCCGACGTCGGGCTTGATCCAGTGCAGTGCGTAGATGGCCGACGAAACGTAGAGCATCCAGCGCAGGAACCGGGCGCGCCCGGGTTCGTCGATCCCGGGCGCGAGGCGCGCGGCCGGGTGGGTGTCGGCCAGGTGGATCAGGATGGCGGCGCTCTCGGTCAACACCTCGCCGTCGGCCAGCACCAGGGTCGGGATCTGGCGCAGCGGGTTGGCCTCGGACACGCGCTCGCGCGCGGCCTCGCTGGCCCAGGTCGCGCCGTCGACGAGCTCGTAGGGCAGGCCGAGCAGTTCGAGCGCGGCCTCGACGGCCACCGAGCCGGACGCGGCGGCGCCGTAGACGCGCAGGGGCGCCGCCATCTCAGAGCCGGTGAACCAGGGTGCCGCCCCACGCGGCGGGGTCGACGTCGGCCACCGTCTGCGAGAAGGTCCAGCGATGTCCGCCGGGATCGACGGCGCCGTACTGGCGCTCGCCGTAGGGCCAGGTGGTGGGCTCGCCGGCGATGGTCGCGCCCGCTCGGCGGGCGCGTTCGCAGTGGGCGTCGACGTCGGCCACGCGCACCAGCAGCCCGTGCCCGGCCGGCGGCGCGCCGTCCGACTGCACGACGACCACGGCGCCATCGCCCAGCACCAGCTGCACGCGGTGATCGGCGATGCGCAGCCGCTCGACGAAGCCGAAGGCCGTGCACAGCCAGGCCGCCGCGGCAGGGACGTCGGCATACGCCAGCTCGGGGATGACCGTCGCGGCGGGGACGGAACGATTGGCTCGCAGGGTCATGCGTCCGCCTCCGGCCTCAGAGCTTGGGAATGCGGATCCGGCTGATCATCAGCGAGCCCGACACCGCGAACAGGAGCACCAGCGGGTGCAGGTGGAAGCCGCCCAGCTCGACCTCGCCGAACCACAGGTCGGCGCCGATCGCCTGGCGCGAGGCGGCGACCGCGAGCACGATCACCAGCAGCAGCGAGGTGGGGATCGGGGTGCCCTCGAAGAACTTCACCTTCTCGCCGCCGTCGGAGTTCTTCTCGACCGTGATGTTGTAGCGCGCCAGGCGCGAGACGCCGCAGACGACGAAGAAGACCAGCACGATGCGGTCGTACAGGCCCTGCATGCCGCAGCCGTAGGCGATGGCGGCCGGCGCGACGCCGAACGAGATGACGTCGGCGAGCGAGTCGAGCTCGCGGCCCATCTCCGAGCTCGCCTGGCGCCAGCGCGCGATGCGGCCGTCGAGCACGTCGAACACCAGCGCGGCGGGGATCAGCCAGCACGCGAAGAACACGTGGCGGATGTCGTGCGACTGCAGGTAGCTCATCACCGAGAAGAGCGCCCCGACGCCGCAGAACGCGTTCGCGAGCGTGAACCAGTCCGCGAGGTGGAACTCGCGGATCATCGAGAACGGCTTGGGTCTGTTCATCGCGCCAAGGATACCGTCAGAGCAGCTCGAAGACGCTGTAGACCGGGCCGTCCGCGCGGCGGTGGCCGATGCCCAGCGCGACGACGTGGTTGAGCCAGTCGTGCTGCGGCGCGGCGGTCTCGAAGAAGGCGGCGGTGCGGAAGTAGACCTCGTGCGGCGCGACCTCCTCGCCGCGGTCGATGCGCGCCATCACGTCGGGCGCCGCGTGGCGGATGCCCCGGTACGTGAGCGCGACCAGCGCGTCGTCGGCGGTCTTCAGGATCACGCGGACGTCCAGGTGCACGGCGCCGTCGGCACGCAGCGTCTGCCAGTCGCTGCCGCCGTCCATCACGGTGCCCGAGAGCCGCTCGCCGTCGAACTCGCCGCCGGTGACCACGCCGATGCGGCGGCCGGCGCCGGGGATGGCGATCGTGGGCAGCGGGCCGCGCACGGCCAGGCGCAGGGTGAGGAGATGGCGCGTGCGCACCTGGCGCAGGCCTTCGGGGAGACTGTCTGTGAGTGTCATCGGGAAGCCTTCGTGCTTTGCAGTGCGCCGCGAGCGCCTGCGGGCGTCCGGGCGGTGCATCCCGACAGCATGCCCGATCAGCGCGCGACTGTCTGCCGCACCGCGCGCTCCCAGGCCAGCATGCGCTCGCCCGCCTCGTCGCGCGACAGGGTCGGCAGGAAGGTGCGCTCGACCTGCCACTGCGCGGCGAGCGCATCGAGGTCGGGGTACAGGCCGCAGCCCAGCCCGGCGAGGTAGGCGGCGCCGAGCGCGGTGGTCTCGATCACGCGCGGGCGCACGACCGGGATGCCGAGCAGGTCGGCCTGGAACTGCATCAGCAGGTCGTTGACGCAGGCGCCGCCGTCCACGCGCAGCTCCGCCACCGGCGCGCCGCCGGCGGCGACCGCGTCGCGGCTCATCGCCAGCAGCAGCGCGGCGCTCTGGAACGCGATGCTCTCGAGCGCGGCGCGCGCGATGTGGGCCACGGTGCTGCCGCGCGTGAGGCCGACGATGGCGCCGCGCGCGTCGGCGTCCCAGTAGGGCGCGCCCAGGCCGGTGAAGGCGGGCACGAACATCACGCCGCCGCTGGAGGGCACGCTCTCGGCGAGGCGCTGGACCTCGCCGCTGCCCTGGATCGCGCGCAGCCCGTCGCGCAGCCACTGCACGACGGCGCCCCCGATGAAGACGCTCCCCTCGAGCGCGAACTCGGGCGTCGGTCCCGGCTGCGCCGCGCTGGTGGTGATGAGGCCGTTGGTCGAGGTCTGGAACGTGGTGCCCGTATGCATCAGCATGAAGCAGCCGGTGCCGTAGGTGTTCTTCGCCAGGCCGGGGCGGAAGCACGCCTGGCCGAAGAGGGCGCTCTGCTGGTCGCCCGCGACGCCCACGATGGGCAGCGCGGCGCCGAGCAGCCCGGGCAGCGTCTCGCCGAACGGGTGGCTCGAGGCGTGCACCTCGGGCAGGAGGGGGCGCGGCACGTCGAGGATGCCCAGCAGCTCGTCGTCCCAGGTGTTGGTGTGGATGTCGAGCAGCAGGGTGCGCGAGGCGTTGCTCACGTCGGTGGCATGCACGCGGCCGCCCGTGAGCTGCCACATCAGCCACGAG
>Ga0209051_1002335_pt1 | contig 13763 bp, 8 predicted proteins | sample AraplaCvi_mMS_r2_2_FD_184286 | JGI IMG/M metagenome (GOLD analysis project Ga0209051, IMG submission 184286) | Arabidopsis root microbial communities from North Carolina, USA - plate scrape MF_Cvi_mMS_r2 (SPAdes) (version 2) | ecosystem: Host-associated > Plants > Roots > Endosphere | place: USA...
CGGGATGCTCTATGGCACGTCTGCCTTCGGCGGTGGCGGCAAGGACTGCGGAACGGTCTTCAGGCTGGCGAAGGACGGCAGCGCCGCCGAGGTCCTGCACAGCTTCTCCTGCACGGACGGCTACGACGGCTTCGGCGGCGTGACCGAAGGCACCGACGGGCGGCTCTACGGGGTCACCACGATCGGCGGCGCAGGGGGCGGCGGCGTGGCGTTCCGCCTCGATCGCGACGGCGCGAACTTCGTCGTGCTCTACGACTTCAAGCGGGACAACGTGGACGGCTGGGGGCCGTTCGGCGAGCTGATCGAGGCCAGCCCCGGGGTCTTCATGGGAACGACCGACCAGGGCGGCCCGAGCGGCCTCGGCACGGTCTTCCAGATGACGGACGGCGGCACCATCACCACGCTCCACTCGTTCACCGGCGCGATGACCCCGGAAGGCTACGTGGACGGCGCGCGACCCACCACCGCCGTGACGCGGCTCGCGGACGGCTCCTTCGCCGGCGTGACGCAATGGGGCGGCACCGACAACGTCGGGACGATCTTCAGGCTGTCGATGCCCTGACCTGACGGGCGCGCCCGAACGCGCCCCGCAACCGCGAGGAGACGACCATGCCTCGACATCCCCACTTCGTCCGCGTCGCGTACGCGACCGTCCTGGGCCTTTGCGCCGTCGCGCCCTTCCTGGCCGCGGCGCAGGTCCCCGACGGAAGCTATGCCCAGCTCCATGCGTTCACGGCCACGGAAGCCGACGTCTCCATGGGGCGTCTGCTGATCCTGCCGGATGGCCGGCTCGTGGGCACCTCCGCCTACGGGGGTGAACCTGGCTACGGCACGGTCTTCGAGCTGAAGCCCGGCACCGATACGGTCAAGGTGCTGCACACGTTCGAAGGTCCGCCCAAGGATGGCAGGTCGCCGCACTCCGGGATGGTCGTGGGCCCCGGCGGCAATCTGTGGGGCGTCACCGAGTGGGGCGGCGAGTACGACGAAGGCACGATCTTCACGATCGATTCCGGAGGGCGCTCCAGGATCGTCCACTCGTTCGGAAAGCATCCTCACGACGGCCGCGAGCCTCGGGGTGAACTCCTGCTTGCCAGCGATGGACTCCTGTACGGCTCGACCCTCCTCGGCGGCCCCTCCGACCACGGCTCGATCTTCCGGATCAATGCCGATGGCTGCGTCACGACCCTCTGGGGATTCCTGCGCGGAGGACCCTTCGAACCTGACGGACCCCTGATCCAGGCCTCGGACGGTCGCCTCTATGGCACCTCCGGCTCAGGTGGCACGTACGGTTGCGGCACGGTCTTCAGCCTGGCGCCGGACGGGAGCGATCGACGCATCGTCCACAGCTTCCTCTTCTACCTGGATGGGTGCGCCATGGACGCAGGCCTGGTCGAGGCCAGCGACGGCCTGCTGTATGGCACGGCGCCCATCGGTGGCGAGTTCGACGCCGGCACGGTCTTTCGTCTCGATCGCGACGGCGGGCAGTTCGCAGTGCTCCACAGCTTCGCCGATCCCGGAGGGGTCATTGTCAACGGGTTGGTGGAGGCCCGCCCTGGCGTGTTCTTCGGCACCACCTTCTCCGGCGGCAAGAGGAGCGAGGGCACCATCTTCCAGTTGCTCGCCACCGGAGAGCTGGAATTCGTGTACGCGTTCAGCGGCAGCATGAAGCCGGGAGGGTGGGTCGACGGGGCCCGTCCTTCCGCGCCACTGACGCCGGTGGGCGACGGCGCGCTCATCGGCACCACGATGGAGGGCGGACCCGAGGGCGTCGGCACCGTCTTCAAGCTGCGCGCGCGATAGCGCCGCGGCGCTTCCGACGATCGGACGGCCGCTCGTCGGTGTCACCGACTGGGGCGGAGCCTGGGACTTCGGAACCGTCTTCGCGATGCGGCTCCGCCAGCGGAGCGCAGACCGGCCCGGACGCTTCTCAGGAGGCCGCGGCCTCGCCAGACCTCGACCCGCCCACGCGCGCGATGACTTCCATCGCGGCCGCGGGCGCGCGCTCCTTGGCGCCGTTGATCATGAACATGAACACGTCACGTTCGGCCGCCTGCGGTGCGCCCGGGTCGCCGTCGACCAGCGGGAGGTTCGCGGGCTGGCCGCCCGCGGCCCACGTGCGGGCGCATGCTGCCCAGGCATCGAGCACTTCCGGGGCATAGCCCGTCTCCCGCTGCGACTCGCACTGCATCAGGCGCAGGTACACGAAATCGGTCGTGAGGTTCGCGAAGGAGGGGTAGTCCGGCGAATCGGTGATCACGGTGCCGCAGTCGTGGCGCCGCGCGAGATCGAGGAACTCGGGCACCATGAAGCTCGCATGACGCACGTCGAGCACATGGCGCAGCGGCCGGCCCTCGACCTCCTTCGGCAACAGCTTCACGAAGCCCTCGAAGTCGGGCGGATCGAACTTCTTCGTCGGCGCGAACTGCCAGACGATCGGCCCGAGCTTGTCGCCGAGCCGCGCGAGGCCGCTGCCGACGAAGCGCTGGATCGACTCGCCGGCCTCCGCGAGCACGCGCCGGTTGGTCGCGAAGCGGTTGGCCTTCAGCGAGAAGACGAAGCCTTCCGGCGTCTCGTCGTGCCAGCGCTGGAAGGCCTCGGGGCGCATCGTGCTGTAGTAGGTGCCGTTGACCTCGATGGCCGTCAGCTTGCGGCTCGCGTACTCGAGCTCGCGCTTGGCCGGGACGTCGCGGGGGTAGAAGGTCTCGCGCCAGGGCTCGTACGTCCAGCCGCCGATGCCGATGCAGATGCGACTCATGAGGGCTTCCTCCTGCCGGGGTGTGCGAGGCGCACTTTTACCTCATCCGCGAGGGTCGTGCGCGGCCGGACGGGCAACCGTCGAGGGAATCCGCCTTGCCGCATCGACGTGAGGCCGCCCCGCGGCAGAAGGAGCCCACCATGAGCCAGCATCCCGCCAAGTCCCCGACCTACGAAGGCCGCGCCGGCGCCACGCAATTCGGGGTTGGGGCCGACCACTCGATCACCCCCTGCACGGAAACCTACGACGACGGGACGATCGGGTCGAGCCCGCACCCGGGCTACGGCGTCGCCGAGGTGGAGTCGAACGCCGCCGTCGACCGGCCGGTGCCTGCCGGCGTGAAGAACACCGACTTCGCGGTCGAGGGGCCCGGCGAGTGAGCCCCGCACTCGTTCGGACTGGATAGCTATACCAGATGCGCTTGTTACGGTAGAGCAGACTTCGTCGCATTTGAAACGATGCGTGAATGAGGGGCCTTCGGATACCCAGCCCCGCATTGCGCGCGCCGTGGCGTGCGTGCTTCAATCGCGCCCGTTGCCCGGTCGATACCGCTGGCCCTCTCGCGACGCCCCTCCCCGGCGCCATTCCGATGAACCCGCCCTACCCGCGCGCCAGCGCGGGCCGAGTCCGCGTGTGACTTAACGCACGGCCTGGCGCGCCGATACGTTTCATGAGCCTTCCCGATGCGGCGCGTGTCCAGCGCGGCAGGTGAAGGCTCGTGCCCGCCCCGGCGCGCACGGCGCGCGACCCGGCGCGGGACGCCGGCACATCGCAGGGCCCCTCCCCACGAAGAGACCCGCCATGAAGACCCTCCCCCGCTCCGTGCTCCCCGGCGTCATCGCCGCGATGTCCGCCCTCGCGACGCTCGTGCCGGCAGCCTCTGCCGCCCAGTGCCCGCCGATCACGCCGGTGCAGGGCGAGCAGCCGAGGCAGCGGATCTTTCCCGCCGACAACTGGTGGAACACCGACATCACCTACGCGCCGGTCGACCCCGACTCGGCGAAGTACATCGACTACATCAACAACGGCGGCAAGCGCACGCTGCACCCGGAGTTCGGCGGCACCGTCCGGAAGGGCGGCGCGGCGGTCTACGGCTATCCCTACGCCATCGTCGACGCCTCGACGCCCAAGCTCCCCGTGAAGATGGAGTACGACGACGAGAGCGACGGCGTCGACCACAAGACGGGCAAGCCCTTCGCGTTCTACCCGATCCCGCCCGAGGCGATCACCGAGCCGCACTGGATCGAGGGCGGCGCCGCGGGCAACGTGGACCAGCGGCGGAAGGCCGACCGCCACATGATCATCCTCGACTGCTCGAACAACGGCCTCTACGAGCTTTACAACGTCTACTACAACACCGCGAAGCAGCAGTGGGTCGCCGGCTCCGGCGCCTACTGGGACATGAACACCAACGACATGCGCCAGGAGGGCTGGACCTCGGGCGAAGCCTCGGGCCTGCAGATGTTCCCGGGCATGGTGCGCTACGACGAGGCGTGGAATGACGATGTTCCCGAGATCACGCACGCGCTGCGCGTGACGCTGCGCGAGACCGACGGCCACGTCTATCCCGCCACGCACTCGGATGGCACGACCCGCGGCGCCCTCCCCTTCGGCGCGCGCCTGCGCCTGAAGACCAGCGTCGACGGCAAGGATCCCGCGCTGCGCTCGAGCAACCCGCACGTGCAGAAGATCTTCCGCGCGATGCAGCACTACGGCCTGATCTTCTCGAGCGTCGGCACCGACATGTTCATCAGCGGCACCTTCGACGTGCGATGGGACAACGGCATCCTGAACCCCGCGTTCGAGAAGCTGAGCGCGAGCGACTTCGAGGTGGTGAAGCTGGGCTGGAAGCCCTGAGCGGGCGCGCAGGGCGCGTCCGACGAAGGCCCGCCGCGCGTGAGCGCGGGCGGGCCATCCTGCCGCGAGCCTCAGGGCGTGACGACGATCGTCGTGCTCGAGAAATACTTCGAGAAGTCGGTGTCGCCGCCGAAGTCCTTGTTGTAGTAGTCGCGCGTGTTGCCGGCGAAGTCGGTCAGCCGCACCGAGTCGAGCACGTAGGTGCCCGGATCGGGCCGCTCGTACCAGCCGTAGTTTCCGTACGCGCCCAGCACCAGGTCCACGGAGCCGTCACCGGGCATGCCGCTGCTGTTGTCGCTCGAGATGGAGAACGTCGGGTAGTAGCAGCCGCCCCAGTCGTCGACCATGCAGAACGTCATCGAGGCCCACTCCACGCCCGCGCTGCCGGGTCCGCCGTTGTCCGTCACGGCGATGCCGACTCCGGGCGACTGCAGTTCCCCGCCTGCGGGCACGCCCCGCGCGAGTTTCGAGGAAGAGAAGCTCGGGGTCAGGATTCGGCCGCGCAGGAGCCGGGGCGGGGTCACGTCGTAGACGTCGTTCTGCACGGTGAAGCGCGTGTTGCCCAGGGCATCGAGAGCCGACTGACCCAGCGACAGGTCGTTGCCCGCGAGATCGTAGGCATACAGGTACGTGATCTGCCAGGCGCCGGGCTCCGACTCCGGCGGCAGCATGAGGCCCAGCGACGCCTGGGCCTTGCGCGCGGCGAAGTCGAACGTCTTGTAGACGTCGATCTCCTGCCCGGACGGGCCACGCGCCTCGACATAGACGTACGCGACGCCCGACAGGTCGTCGGCCAGTGTCAGGTCGATCGGTATGCCGGCCTTGGCCAGGCGCGCGTCCGCGGCGGTGCCGGCGCCGAAGGCCTTGAGCACGGGCGGGGTCGTGTCGATGCGCCGGCCCTCGGGCGCGGCCTGCGCGAGATGCTGCGCGCGCGCCATCGCGCGCATGAGTTCGGGAGTCTGCATCGGCTGCGTGTGCGCCGCAGCCGCGGTCGCGAGTCCGAGCGAGCTCAGAAGAAGGGGAAGTCGTTGCATGGTCCTCGTTCCTTTTCCAGATGCCGGGAGAACTGCCTCCTCGCCTCTTTCCAGACGTGGGCGACGGGCAATTCAGGACATCGTGCGGAATCGATGACGGGAACGCGTCCTCAAGACAGATGAAGGCGCTGCCGGCACGCGTGCGCCATCGCTCGCTCAGGGCCTCGGCTCGGCGAGTCCCGTCTCCCGTTCCAGCAGCCGGGAGACGTCCGCCAGGAAGCGATCGAACGCGAGCGGCTTGGTCCAGTACTCCTCGGCTCCGAGCGCACGTGCGCGTCGCACGTCCTCCGGCATGGCGTTCGCCGAGAGTGCGATGACGCGCAGATCCTGCGTGGCGGGGTCCGTCTTCAAGCGCTGGAGGACGTCCATGCCGTCGATGTCCGGCAGTTGCATGTCCAGCAGCAGCAGGTCCGGATGCATCGCGCCGGCCAGTGCCATGCCCGTCCGGCCATCCCGCGCATGGACGAACCGCACGCCCGCCCAGCGAGCGAGGATCTGCTCGACCAGCAACGCATTGACGTCGTTGTCCTCCACGTAGAGCACGACTCCCTCGGGCGATGCATCGGCGGGCGGAACGGAGCGCCTGGCCTGCGGGCCGGCGGCCGCCTCTTCGGCGGGAGGCACCTCGGCGCGGGGCAGGGACACACGTACGCGCGTGCCGACGTCGATCTCGCTGACGACCTCGATCTCGCCGCGCATCAGGCGCAGGAGCTGGCGCGTGAGGACGAGGCCGACGCCCGTGCCTTCGACGGCGCCGCGCTCCCGTCCCAGGCGGTTGAAGGGCTCGAAAAGATGAGCCAGCTGTTCATGCGTCATGCCGAGGCCGGTATCCGCCACCAGGAGGTGGACCCGGTCGGCGTCCGCTTCGAGCGCGATCCGCACGGAGCCGCCCGGCTGGTTGTACTTCAATGCATTCGACAGCAGGTTGAGCACCACTTGCCGCAGCCGCGTCGGATCGGCCTGCGCGCCGAGCTCCGGTGCATCGAGGTCGTCGGCGCGCACGGTCACGCCATGGCGCACCGCGATCGCGCGGTTCATGTCGAGGGCCTCGTCGAGCAGCGGCCCCAGAGCCATCGGACGCACCTGGACGGCCAGCTGGCCGGCCTCGATGCGCGAGACGTCGAGCACGTCGTTGATCAGCGTCAGCAGGTGCCATCCGGCCTGCTGCACGAGATCCAGTTGCGCCAGTTCCTGGCTGGTCAGGCGCCCGCTCGCGTCGTGCCGCAGGAGCTGGGCGAAGCCGAGCATCGCATTGAGGGGCGTCCGCAGCTCGTGGCTCATCCGCGAGAGGAACTCGGTCTTCGCATGGCTCGCGGACTCCGCGCGTGCCAACGCCTCACGGACCTGTTCGGCCTCTCGCAGGTCGGTGATATCCATGCTCAGCACCAGGACGCAGGCCTTGCCCAGGTACTCGATGGGTTCGGCGTTGATCAGTTCGTCGCGCTCCGATCCGTCCATGCGGTGGACACGGAAGACGTGATTGCGCACGCGGCCGTGCAGGCGCATTTCGGCATAGAACAACTCGCGATCCTCGTCGCCCAGCCGCGAGCCCAGCTCCGTCGTATGCCGCCCGAGCGCCTCCGCGCGCGTCATTCCCATCGCGGAGCAGGCGGCGTCGTTCACCGCCACGACACGGCGCTCCGCGATGTCGAGGATGGTCGAAGGCACGGGTGCGGCGTCGAAGAGCCGCTGGAACCGTTCGAGGCTGGCCTGGGCTTCGCGCTGCGCGCGCTCGCGCTCCAGGTCGTGGTCGATGGCGTCGAGAGCCAGCGAAATGTCGCCCACCATCTTCTCCAGCAACTTCATCAGGGGATCGTCGAAGAAATGGGTCGAGCCGGCCGCCAGCATCAAGACACCGTCGACGCTGCTGCGACGGCGGAATGGCAGCCAGGCGAACGCGCGCACATCGTGATGCACCGCCTGGTCCCGCCATGCCGCCGCCCGTGGATCGTTCTGATAGTCGTTGCTGACGAGCGGGCGCCCCTCGCGCAGCGCCTGCACGGTATAGGAGGCGCGTGCGTTCGGCTCGCTCGTGTCCCAGGGTTGCGGAATGCCGGAGAGCAGTTCCGCGGCCGGTCCGGCCGTCGCCGCGCGCGTGGCGAGCACGCCGTCCAGCACGTAGACGCAGGCCATGCGCGCGTGGCCTGCGTCGACGCAAATGTGGCAGATGGCGTCGAACAGCGCGGTGCGATCCTTGACGCGCGCGATGGCCCGGTTCGTGCGCGACAGCGCATCGTAGAAGTTCGTCATGCGCTGCATGAAGGCGCCCGCTGACCGCGCCGTCTGGTGCTCGCGCATCATCGCGGCGACGGGCAGCATCCATCCGAACATCAGGCCGCAGGCCCACAGGAGGGAGCGATCCGGCCACAGGCTGGCCTGGGCCGCCAGCACCGCGAGCCTTCCGGTCATGTCGGCAAGCGAGGCCGCGACCAGCAGGGCATGGCCGGCGCGCGGCTCACGCGGGACGGCGCGCGCGAAGAGCAGGCCGACCAGGAGGTCGAGCCCCGCCAGGGTCAGCAGCGCGCCCCAGGGAGGTGCCCACAATCCGGCCAGCGGAACGGCCGCGAGCGCGGATCCCGCCGCGCGGCCCAGGCCCAGGTAGCGCCCCACCGCCCAAGCGATCAACGCACGCGACAGCAGGACATCCGTCGGGAACCCCAGGCCGGTACCCGCGAGCATGCCGACGATCGGCAGTGCGAAACCCGCCGCGGCCCAGGCCAGGCCCGGCTGGCGTTCGCGTCGCCAGACCGCGACGAGCAGGATGACGATCGCGGCGAATACCGCCGCGCCGCCATGGTCCGTGCCTTGAGGGAAGACATCCAACGGAGTGCCCCTGTGCCAGCGCCGCAATGGTAGCGCGCCGGCCCATGCAGGCCGAGGACAGGGCACGAAGCTTGCCGTCCGCGGCGATCCTTCCCTTCGCCCCGCGCACGGTGCCCGCATGACCCATCGCGCCTCCACCTGCCTCTCCATCACCGGCTGGCTATATGGTCTCGGCGGCATCGCCCTCGCGATCGCCGGCGCGTGGCTGCTGCGCCTCGGAGGCTCGCCCTACTACCTCCTGGCCGGGATCGGGCTGGCGGCATGCGGGGTCCTGCTCCTGCGGGGCCGCGCTGAATCGCTCGGCCTCATGGCTTTCGTGCTCCTGGCCACGCTGGCGTGGTCGCTCCGGGAGGTGGGCATCGACTACTGGCAGTTGCTGCCGCGCCTGGACCTGTGGTGGCTGCTTGCGTTGTGGCTCGTGCTGCCGCCGGTCGCGCGGCGCCTCGGCCGCGTCGCGCCCGAGGCGGCTACGGACACTGCCACGGGCGAACGGCGCGGCCACCGTCTCGCGCTCGGCGCGGCCCTTGTACTGGTCCTCCTCGTCGGCGTGGTGGCCGGGCTCCGCAAGCCCCAGGGACTCGAGGGACGCCTGGAGGCGGCGGCCGCGCCGCGGGCCGCCGCCGCGTCGGCGGAGTGGACAGCCTACGGCGCGTCCAACTTCGGCGACCGCTATTCCCCGGCCCGGCAGATCACGCCCGACAACGTCGGGCAACTGGCCGTGGCGTGGACCTTCCACACCGGCGACTTCCGGGGCGCGGATGACCCCGGGGAGACCGCCAACGAGGTGACACCGCTCGCGGCCGACGGCCGGCTCTACATCTGCACGCCGCACAACATCGTCATCGCCCTCGATCCGGACACGGGCACCGAGCTATGGCGCTTCGATCCGCACATCAACCGCCATGCGAAGGCCTACCAGCACATGATCTGCCGCGGGGTGTCCTACCTCGACGCGGCGGCGAGCTCCGGCGAGCCCGGGTTCGATCCCGGGCACGCGCAGGACGTCGCCGCCTGCCCGCGCCGCATCTATGCCCCGACCGCCGATGCGACGATCGTCGCGATCAACGCGGACACGGGCAAGCCCTGCACGTTCTTCGGCGAGAACGGCGTGGTCGACCTCAAGGCGCGCATGGGCGCGGTGACGCCTGGCTGGCTGAATCCGACCTCGCCGCCTCTCGCCACGAGGCACGTCCTCGTGGCCGCGGCCAGCGTGACCGACAACGATTCCACCGACGAGCCTTCGGGCGTCGTGCGCGGCTACGACATCGACACCGGGCGCCTCGTCTGGAACTGGGACTCGAGCAACCCGGACGAGCTCGCGCCGCTGCCGGCGGGACGCACCTACGTCCGCAACTCGCCCAACATGTGGAGCGAGGCGAGCGCCGACGAATCGCTCGGCCTCGTCTACCTGCCGATGGGCAACCAGACACCCGACATCTGGGGCGGCAACCGCAACCCGAACGGCGAGCGCTTCAACAGCGCCATCGTGGCACTCGACCTCGCCACGGGCCGAGTGCGCTGGGCCTACCAGACGGTGCACCACGACCTCTGGGACATGGACATCGGCGGCCAGCCCAGCCTCGTCGACATCGATGGCCCGGCGGGCAAGGTGCCCGCCATCGTCGCCTCGACCAAGCGCGGAGACCTCTACGTGCTGGATCGGCGCGATGGCCGTCTGCTGGTGCCCGCGCCCGAGCGTCCCGTGCCCGGAGGCGCGGCTGCCGGCGACCGCACCTCGCCCACGCAGCCCTTCTCGCAGCTCAGCTTCAAGCCGCCGCGCCCCCTCGAGGAGCGCGACATGTGGGGCACCACCCCTGTCGACCAGCTGATCTGCCGCATCGTGTTCAAGGGCCTGCGCTACGACGGGATCTTCACGCCGCCCTCCGAGCAGGGCTCGCTCGTCTATCCCGGCAACTACGGCGTCTTCGACTGGGGCGGCGTGGCCGTCGATCCGCAACGCCAGTTCGTCTTCCTCAATCCGAACTACATGGCCTTCGTCTCCCGGCTGCACAGCCACGCGAGCCTGAAGGTGGTGGGCGGATCGGGCTCGGAGCAGGGCCTGCAACCCATGACGGGCACGCCGTTCGCGGTGGACCTGCACCCGCTGCTGTCGCCTTTCCACGTGCCTTGCCAGGCGCCGCCGTGGGGGTATGTCGCCGGCGTCGACCTGAGGACGATGCGCACCGTCTGGATGCACCGCAACGGCACGATCCGCGACAGCGCGCCGCTGCCCATCCCGTTGCCGCTGGGCGTCCCGAGCCTGGGCGGCCCCATGGTGACCGGCGGCGGCGTCGCCTTCCTGAGCGCGACGCTGGATGACTACCTGCGCGCCTACGATGTGCGCACGGGCGAGGAACTGTGGCGGGACCGCCTGCCCGCCGGCGGCCAAGCCACGCCCATGACCTATGTCTCGGCGAAGACCGGCCGCCAGTACGTCGTCCTCATGGCCGGCGGCCACGGTTCGCTCGGCACGAAGATGGGCGACTCGCTGATCGCCTGGGCGCTGCCCGGACAGGGCGCGATGCGCGCGACACGCTGAGGATTCGGATCATCCCCACGCGCGCTTTCGGCCCCCGCGTTCTTCTTCAAGTCGCCAATTGCACTGTCAGTTGGCATCCCGCCGGCTCGTCCGCTCCGCCGGTGCACGCCGCGATCGCGCACCGCCGGGCGAGCGCGAACGTGGCGGCCGCCTGCAGTTCGCTGCGGCCGGGATCAGGCAACGTGAAGCCGCTCTGGATCCAGGCCCGCCGCCGATCAAAGGCGAGTTGGGCGACCGCGGGCGAGAGGCCGACATCGGCGAATACCTCGTGGGCGGCCGCCAACCCGCGCACGAGTTGATCCGGCGAGGCACCGGGTACTTCGAGAACGAGTCGGCAGTCCATGCCGCGCGACTATACGGCGTACATGCCGGCGAACGCGCCACGGCCGCTCGCGCGCACGAAGCGATTGCGCACAATTCCTCAACGCCAGTTGCCCCAACATGGGCGAGGCGCGAAGCGCTACGAGATCCCGGCGTCAGCTCTTCGAGCTGACCCCGGCATTCATTCATGGCCCGCCAATGAAGTTGCCCCCGCCAGCCACGCCGACTCGAAATCATCGATCGGCACCGGTCGGCCGAAGTGGTAGCCCTGGAATGCCTGGCAGCCGATGCTTTCGAGGAAGCGCCACTGGCGCTCCTCCTCCACGCCTTCGGCGATGACCTGCAGGCCCAGGCTCTGCCCCAGCGTGACGATGGCGCGCACGATGGCGACATCGTTCTCGTCGTTGAAGATGTCGCGCACGAAGGAGCGGTCGATCTTCAGCTGCTCGAGCGGAAGGCGCTTGAGGTAGGAGAGCGACGAATAGCCCGTGCCGAAATCGTCCAGCGCGAATCGGATGCCGCGTTGCATCAGGACGTGCATGTTGTCGACGATGCCGTCCAGGTTCTTGACCAGCAGGCTCTCCGTCAATTCGAGCTTGAGCCTGTGCGGATCGATGCCGGTCTCGTCCAGCACCGCGAGCGTCTGCTCGATGAACTGGGCGTCGTAGAACTGGCGCGCGCTGATGTTCACGGCGAGACTCAGGTGCGACGTCTCGGCCCGTTCGGACCAGGCCCGCAGCTGCCTGCAGGCGGTCCTGAGGATCCACTGTCCGAGCGGAATGATCAGCCCCGAATCCTCGACCACCGGGATGAACTCGCCCGGCGCGACGATGCCCCGCTCCGGGTGGTTCCAGCGCACCAGCGCTTCCGCGCCGAGAAGCTGCCCGTCGCTGCCGACCTGCGGCTGGTAGTGAAGCACGAACTGCCCGCCCTGGAACGCCTGGCGCAGGTCGGCTTCGAGGCGCGCGTGACGGGTCACGGTGGCCTGCATCGCCGGATCGTAGACGCTCACCGTGTTGCGGCCGGCGCCCTTGGCCTGGTACATCGCGAGGTCGGCGCGCTTCAGGAGTTCGTCGGCCGACAGCGCCCGGCCACGGAACATCACGACGCCGATGCTCGGCGAACTGTGGTGCTCCTGGCCCTGGAGCTGGTAGGGCCCGTTGAGGCTGGCGAGGATCTTGTTCGAGACCAACGCGGCGTGGCTCGAGGCTTCCTCGTCGCTGCCCAGGTCCTCGAGCAGCACGATGAATTCGTCGCCGCCCCAGCGCGCCACCGTGTCGCACTCGCGCAGGCAATCCTTCAGGCGCCCCGCCACCTGCTTCAGGTGCAGGTCGCCGACGGCGTGCCCGCGCGTGTCGTTCAGGATCTTGAACTTGTCCAGGTCGATGAACAGCAGGGCGCCCTCGCCCTGGGTGCGCTCGCTGGTCGACAGCGCATGGCTCAGGCGGTCCATCAACAGGCGCCGGTTCGGCAGCTGGGTCAGCGGATCGTAGAACGCCAGGTTGCGGATCTCTTCTTCCGCGCGCTTGCGTTCGGTCATGTCGGACGCGCCGTAGACGAAGTGCGTCACCTCGCCCTGCTGCGAGCGCACCACCGTGATGTTGAGCCACAGCGGGACCGGCGTGCCGTCCTTGCGCACCACCTCCAGCTCGCCGCTCCACTCGTCGCGCTCCTCGATCATCGCCAACTGATTCGGGTCCGCGCCGACGGCGTGACGCCTGAACTGGAGCACGTCGGGACGCCGCCCGATGAGCTCCTCGGCCTGATAGCCCGTGAGGCGGCAACAGGCGCCGTTGACGCGCAGGATGTTGTGCTGCGCGTCGGCGACCAGCATCGCTTCCTGGGACTCGAAAGCCACCGCGGCTACCCGCAACTCCTGCTTCTGTTCGGCCACCGCGTTGTAGGTCGTCGCGTTGTCCAGGCCGATCGCGCCCCAGGCGCACAGCGTCCGGAAGATGGCCCGCTCGCGCTCGCCGTAGGCCTTGGCCCGGGTGGACTGGACGCTCATCACGCCGAGCAGGCGACCACCGACCTCGAGCGGGAAGAACATCAAGCTCAGGGAAGGCAACGTGCCCGGCACGTGGGAGCTGCTGGCTTGCGCGAGCTCGCGCTCGATGACGATTTCACGGCGCTCGCGCGCGCAGGCCGCCACCTGCGAGGTGGGATGATCCAGCGCGATCGAATGCGCGGGCAGTGTCTGCCCCCGGTCGATGGCGAGACGTCTGGTGAGGCTCGCGCCATCCGGATCGAGGACGTGGACCAGGAAGAAGCTCACGTCCATCAGCTCGGACAGGTGCCGGTGCAGGATCGTGCAGATCGTCGGGATGTCCAGGCTCGCGGTAATTTCGCGTCCGATCAGGCCCAGGACTTCGAGCGTGTCGGCGCTCGCCTGCAGGCTGGCGGCCAGCTTCCGATGCCGCTCGGAGTCGGAAAG
>Ga0209051_1002336_pt1 | contig 13756 bp, 12 predicted proteins | sample AraplaCvi_mMS_r2_2_FD_184286 | JGI IMG/M metagenome (GOLD analysis project Ga0209051, IMG submission 184286) | Arabidopsis root microbial communities from North Carolina, USA - plate scrape MF_Cvi_mMS_r2 (SPAdes) (version 2) | ecosystem: Host-associated > Plants > Roots > Endosphere | place...
CGCCGCGCCGCTGGCCACCTCGTCGCGCACCTCGCGCTTGTGCGACGCCGTCATCGACCCGGTCAGCAACGCCACCCTGGTCGCCCCGTCCAGACCGCCGAGCTCGCCACCCGAGGCCAGCGGACCGAGTACGTCGCGAATGGACCGAAAGTGTTGCACGGCAAGCACTTCGGTGGGCGCCAACAACGCGCACTGATATCCCGCGTCGACCATTTGCGCCATCGCCAGCACCGAGACGATGGTCTTGCCCGACCCCACCTCGCCCTGCAGCATGCGGTGCATCGGCTTGGTGTCGGCGAGTTCGACGGTCAGGACGTCGAGCACGTCACGCTGCCCCTCGGTGAGGTCGAACGGCAACTGCCGACTCAACGCGGCCGCCAGTCCCCCGGCCCGCGGCGGCGCCGACGGGCCCGCCTCGCTGAGCTCCCCGTGGCGACGCTCCACCAGCGCCCACTGCAGCCCGACGGCCTCGTCGAAGGCCAGCCGTTCTCGCGCGCGCTGCCGCTCCTGTTCGCGCTCGGCGAGGTGGATGTCCCGCAGCGCCTCGTCCTCCGACGGCAGGTCCCAGTGGTAACGCAAGTCCTCGGGCAGCGGATCGTCGACGGGGTCCAGCACCTCGAGGACCTGGCGGATGCACGCGTAGACGTCCCAGCTCTGCACCTTCGCCGTGGCGGGGTAGATCGGGAAGAAGTCGCGCTCGAACGCCGAGAGCAGCACTTCACCGTCGGCCGCACGCGACGTCTCGGCGATCTTGGCCAGGGACTTGCTGCCCTTGCCCTGCCCGGAGCCCTCCAGCACCAGGAAGGCCGGGTGGGTCAGCTGCATCGTGCCGTTGAAGAAGCCGACCTCGCCCGACAGCATCAGCCGGGTGCCCGGGACGAGGATCTTCTTGCTGAACTTCGCGTTGAAGAAGGTGGCGGTGACCCTGGGCTTGCGGTTGGCCAACGTGATGACCAGGAACTCGCGCTTGGGTTGACGGTTGGTCCAGCGGACGTCGGCCTTGGCGATCTCGTCGACGAAGGTGACGTGCTCGCCCTCCGCAGGAGGCTCCCAACCCTCGTCGAGCACCGACATGCCGTGGCTGTAGGTCCGCGGATAGTGCCGCAACAGGTCGTCGACCGTGCGAAGGCCGAGGTGTTCCTCCAGCGGCTTGGCGGACTTGGCGCCGATGACCCGGTCCAGCGGGTCGGTGAGGCCAACCACTCCTACTCCACTCCGATCAGCAGGGCGTCGCCCCGGTGGCCCGTGTGATAGGCCACCAACTCGGCGCCGAGGTGGTTCTGGTGGACGTGGTCGCGCAGCGCGTCGCCCACCGCGGGGTCGACCCCGTCGCCGGTGAGAACCGTGACGAGTTCGCCGCCGGCGCCGAGCAACAGGTCGATCAGACCGGCGCCCGCTGCCGTCACGTCCCGAGCCACGATGAGGACCTCGTCTCCGGAGATGGCCAGGCCGTCGCCGGGTCGGCAGGCGCCCGCCCACGTCAGCGCCTTCTCACCTGCCACGCGGACCGATCCGTGCCGCGCCCCGCCCGCAGCTCGGGCCATGGTGTAGCCGTCGTCGACTGCCTGGCGGGCGACATCGTGGACGGCCAGCGCGGCGAGGCCCTGGACCATCGAGCCGGCGGGCACGGGCACGACGTCGATCCCCCATCCGATCGCCGCCGTGCAGCCGGCCACCAGTTCCTCGGCCGCGACGTAGCCGTTGGGCAGCACCAGGATTTGCGCCGCACCCGCGTCGATCAGGGCGCGCAAGAGGTGGTTGGCGCTGATCGGGGCGTCGCCCTCCTGGCGGAGGACGTGTGCACCCTCGGCCGCGAACAGCTCCGATGCACCGTCGCCGTCGACCACCGCGAGGACGGCCCGGTCGCGGGCCCACCCACCGGAGGGGCGGGACCCGGCACCGGCGAGCGCGGTGATCTGGATCCGGCTCGGGGTGCCGGCGCTCAGCCCGGCCTCGACGGCGGCGCCCGCGTCGTCGGTGTGGACGTGCACCGAGTATCTGCCGTCGGTCCCCGACGCCGCGATGGTGACGGAGTCCCCGAGCCGTTCCAGGTGCAGCCGCAGATTCTCGAGGCCGGCGTGGTCGCAGCCGTCGACGACGTACATCACCTCGAACTGCGGCGGCGCCCCGGTCGAGACGTCGGCGGGCGGGGCGTCGGTCCCCGAGCGCTCGTAGGTCGCGCGGTGCGGGGTGTGGCCGGTGAGGGTGGCCACGAGGGCGTCGAGCAGGACGAGCAGCCCACGCCCGCCGGCGTCCACGACGCCCGCGTCGGCCAGCACGTCGAGTTGCTCGGTGGTCTTCTCGAGCGCGACCACCGCGGCGTCGGCGGCCGTCGTGACGACCTCGGCGACGTCGGCACCGTCGTCGGCGACCCCTTCGGCGGCGCCCGCGGCGGCGGCGAGCACGGAGACGATCGTGCCGGGCACGGAGGTGCTCACCGACGCGTCGGCGAGCACGACGGCGTGCCGCAGCGCGGATGCGAGCAGCGGCCCGTCGACGTCGGCCAGCACCCCGTCGCGCTCCTCGGCGGCTCCGCCCGCCACGTCGGCGAGGCCGCGCAGGATCTGGGAGAGGATCACTCCGGAGTTGCCGCGCGCTCCCTGGAGGGCGCCCTCGGCCAGGGCGGCGGCCACCTCGGCGACGTCGGTGGTGTGCAGCGACTCCGCCCTGGCTCCCGCCGCCCGCATGGTGAACAGCATGTTGGTGCCGGTGTCGGCGTCGGCGACGGGAAACACGTTGAGGCGGTTGATCTCGTCGGTTCGGGCGATGAGGTGGTTGACGGCGGTGTGCGCCCAATCGCTCAAGGCGGTGGCGTCGAGCCGGCGTGCGGACATGCCCAACCGCCTCTCCCTCGACTCGACCCGGCCACGTGCGCGCCAGCCTAACCAGTGTGTCCGACGAGACCGCCCACTCGCCGCGCTCATCCACGAGCTCGGGCGTCGGTGGACATCGTTTTGGCGATACCAGGGGCGGCCGGTATCCTGGTCAGGTTGTTGGGTCACCCGCGTTGCGGTCGTTGGCCCCCAGTACCGATCAAGGAGTTTCACATGGCTGCGGTTTGCGATGTCTGCGGAAAGGGCCCCGGCTTCGGCAAGTCGGTGTCGCACTCCCATCGTCGGACGAACCGCCGGTGGGATCCGAACATCCAGACGGTGCACGCCGTCTCTCGCCCCGGTGGCAACAAGAAGCGCATCAACGCCTGCACCTCCTGCATCAAGGCAGGCAAGGTCGCGCGCGGCTGATTGCCGCTCCACCCCTTCGACTGTGCGGTGAGGTCGCGGATCGCGATCTCACGGCACACTCGACGTCACGACTCGCCCCTAGGGCAGTCGCCAGTCGACCGGTTCACCACCCAGTTCTGCGAGTAGTTCGTTCGCACGACTGAACGGCCGGGAACCGAAGAACCCTCGCGACGCCGACAGCGGCGACGGGTGCACCGACTCGATGGTCGCGCAATGAGCACCCGCCAGCATCGGCTTCAACGTCTGCGCGTCGCGACCCCACAACACCGCCACCAGTGGCGTCGGCCTGTCCACCAACGCGCGAATCGCGCACTCGGTGACGGCCTCCCAGCCCTTGCCGCGATGTGACGCCGGGGTGCCCGACCGGACCGTCAGCACCCTGTTGAGCATCATCACCCCCTGCTCCGCCCACGGCGTCAGGTCGCCACAGCTCGGTGCGGGATGGCCGAGGTCGGTCGCGTACTCCTTGAAGATGTTGTCCAGGCTGCGCGGCAGCGGACGCACGTCGGGTGCCACCGAGAAACTGAGGCCGACGGCGTGCCCCGGGGTCGGGTACGGATCCTGCCCGACGATGAGGACGCGCACCTTCTCCAGCGGAAAGGTGAAGGCGCGCAGCACGTTCTCCCCCGCGGGCAGATATCGCTGTCCGGCTGCGATCTCGGATCGGAGGAACTCGCCCATCTGGGCGACGTGGTCCTCGACCGGCGCCAGGGCGGTGGCCCAGCCGGGGTCGACGAGTTCGGAGAGGGGGCGCGCAGTCACGAGAGGTCAACCTAGCCTGCCGGTGCGGTCAGAACGACCGCCAGCCCCCTGGTCCGGCCCACGGAGCCCCGTCGACCAGCACCCGCGCGGGTCCGTCGACCACCACGCCGATCGCGCGCCAGCCGGCAGGCACGGCGCCGGGGAACGTCGCGACGAGCGCGTGGTCCTCTCCGCCGCCGAGCACCAGCTCCCACGGGTCCTCCCCCGCCGCGGCCGCCGCCGCCGCGACGGCGCGATGGTCGGCCACGAGCGCATCCCGCGCCAGATCCAGGCCGACGGCCGAGGCGTCGGCGAGATGCCTCGCGTCGGCCAGCAACCCGTCGGAGACGTCGGTCATGGCCGTCGCACCCGCGTCTCCGGCGGCCCTGCCCTGCCCGTACGGCACCGCCGGCACCAGGTGGGCCTGCCGCAGCTGAGGAAAGTCTTGGATACCGTTGCGCCACAACGCATATCCCGCAGCCGAGCGACCGAGGTCGCCGACGACGGCCACCGTGTCACCCGGGTGGGCACCGGCGAGCAACACGGCCGGACGCCCCGCCAGATCACCGAGCACGGTGACCGAGACCACCCAGTGCGGCGCGGCCACCAGATCACCGCCGACGATGCTCGCCCCGAACGTGCGGGCCTCGGCCCACATGCCGTCGGAGAGTTCCTCCGCGGCGACCCCGGGAGTCGTCGCCGGCGCGCCGAACGCCACGACGAAGGAGGTGGCGGCCGCCCCCATCGCCTCGACGTCGGCGGCGTTCTGCGCGATGGCCTTGCGTCCGACGTCGTGCGGAGTCGACCAGTCCAACCTGAAGTGCCTGCCCTCGACCAGCATGTCGGTCGAGACCACGACCCGGCCGTCGGGCGCGGCCACCACCGCGGCGTCGTCGCCGGGGCCGACGAGCACACCGGGAGGGTGCGTCCGGCCCTGGACGAGCCGGTCGATCACGACGAACTCGCCGAGGTCGGCCAGCGTCTCGGGACGCTCGTCGTCGGTCATGTCACCCCTTGGTTGCGTGTCCTGAACACCGGCGCGACCTGCGGTAGGTTTGGTCCCCTGCGGCGTGGAGTCTATGCAGCCCGAACGGAGGACGGCGCGAGTGGTCGAGGCATTCATGCTGATTCAGACCGAGGTGGGTCGCGCCGAGGTCGTGGCCAAGCAACTCACGGCACTGACGGGGGTGTCGTCGGCGGAGTACGTCACCGGCCCCTACGACGTCGTCGTCCGCGTGACCGCCGGGAGCGCGTCGGAGTTGCAGTCGGTCGTCGTGCCCAGCGTCCAGGGGGTGACGGGAATCACCCGCACCCTGACCTGTCCGATCGCCGAGGCGGCTCACTCCTAGAGTGCAGTGGTGACCGAGTCCGTTCCCCCCGCAGATCCCGAGGCCGCACCCGAGGTCGAGTCCGACGGGCCCCCCCGTCGGGTCCTCATCGCGGCGGTCGGCGTCGCGGTCGCGGCGGTCGTGGGCCTGCTGGCAGTGGCGGCCACCCGGGAGGCGACTCCACCCCCGGCGCCCGTCGCCATCGCCGCCGCACCCGCGCCCCAGGCCGACAGCGACGGCTGCAAGGCCCTGATGTCGGCCCTGCCCGACGACCTCGACGACTACCACCGCGCCGAGGCGATGGCGCCCGCGCCGCAGAGCACCGCGGCCTGGCAGGCCGAACCGGGGGGTGACCTGGTGGTCCTGAGGTGCGGCATCGACCGGCCCGACGACTTCTCGGCCAGCGCGCCGCTGCAGGCCGTGGACGACGTGCTGTGGTTCCGCATCCCCGGAGAGGGCCGCACCACGTGGGTCGCCGTCGACCGCCCGGTCTACGTCGCGCTGACGCTGCCCGACGGGTCGGGGCCGACGCCGATCCAACTGCTGTCGGGCGCGGTGGCCAAGGCGATGCCCGCGGTCACGCCCGATCCGGGGCCGGTGCGCTAACGCAGGCCGGTGCCCCGCGCCACCGCGGTGTCGACCATCGCGGCGAGCAGCGTGGGGTAGTCGACCCCGCTGGCGGCCCACATCCGCGGATACATCGAGATCGTGGTGAAGCCGGGCATCGTGTTGATCTCGTTGATCACCGGACCGTCGTCGGTGAGGAAGAAGTCGACGCGCGCAAGACCCTGGCAGTCGATCGCGCGAAACGCCTCGATCGCCAATTGCCGTATGCGATCGGCGATGTCGTCGTCGATCTTGGCGGGCACGTCCAGCTCGGCGGCATCTTCGAGGTACTTGGTGGCGAAGTCGTAGAACGCGTCCTCCCGGCCGCGGACACCCGCCACTCGGATCTCGCCGACAGTGCTCGCCTCGACGCGGCCGTCGGGGAATTCGAGGACGCCGCATTCCAGTTCGCGACCGGGCACGGCCGCCTCGACGATCACCTTGGGGTCGTGACGGCGCGCGTTGGCGACAGCTGCCGCGAGGTCGTCCCAGGAGGTGACGCGGCTGACGCCGATCGACGAGCCGCCACGCGCGGGCTTGACGAACACCGGCAGTCCGAGTCGCTCGCGGTCCTCCAGCTCGAGGGTCTCGTCGTGGGCGCGCAACACCACCTGGTCGCCGATGGGCAGGCCCTCGGCGGCGAGGAGCTTCTTGGTGAATTCCTTGTCCATGCCCGCCGCGCTGGCCAGCACGCCCGCGCCGACGTAGGGCACGCCGGCGAGTTCGAGCAGCCCCTGGATGGTGCCGTCCTCCCCGTACGGTCCGTGCAACACGGGGAAGACGACGTCGACGGAGGCCAGGACCTCGCCCGGGCCCTGGCCAAGGGACAGGAGTTCACCGCGGCGTCCCGGATCGGCGGCCAGGGCGAGCGCGGTGCCTGCCGCGCTGGTGACCTCGGGCAGCCGACCGTCGGTGATGGCCAGTGACTCGTGCCCACCGTCGGTGAGCACCCAGGATCCCTCGGGCGTGATGCCAACGGCGACGACGTCGAAGCGGTCCGGGTCGAGGTTGCGCAGGATGCTGCCTGCCGAAACGCACGAGATGGCGTGCTCGGAGCTTCGACCGCCGTAGACGACGGCGACGCGGACACGGGGGCTCGAGCTGTCGGTCACAACCTAGAGAGGCTACCGCTAGGCCAGTGCCGCAGTGATGTCGGCGATGAGATCGTCGGTGTCCTCGATACCCAGCGACATCCGGGCAAACCCTTCGGGCACGGGATCACCCCAGCGCGCGCGCCGGTCCACCGACGTGTGGAGCCCGCCGAAACTGGTAGCGGCAACCAGCAGTGCGCTGCGCTCGACGAGGCGGTGCACCGCGGCGGCGCCGTCGAGTTCGAACGCCACCAGGCCGCCGAAGCGCCGCATCTGGGTGCAGGCCACCTCGTGGGCGGGATCCTCGGGCAGTCCGGGATATCGCACCGTCCGCACCGCCGGGTGCTCCCGCAGCATCAGCGCCGTCGCCAGCGCGTTGTGGCACTGGCGCTCGAAGCGCAGCCCAGCACTGCCCAGACTGCGCAAGGCCAACCACGCCTCGAACGGTCCCAGGATGGCGCCGGACAACAGACGTTCGCGTTCGACGGCCGCCATCACGTCGGCGTGGCAGCTGGCGACATACCCGGCAAGCAGGTCGCTGTGACCCGACAACGCCTTGGTGGCACTGGCCACCACGATGTCCGCGCCGAGTGAAAGTGGTTGCTGTCCAAGGGGTGTGGGAGCAGTGTTGTCGACGACGAGGGTGGCACCGCGGCTGCGGCAGGTGATCGCCAACGCGTGCAGGTCGACGACGTCGAGGGTCGGGTTGACCGGCGTCTCAGCGATGACGACGTCGGCGGTCTCGGCCGCCTGGTACATCTCGCCGGCACGCACCTCACGGACCGTCACGCCCAGCGGCGCGAGGTACTCCGTGGCGTAGAGACGCACCTGGTAGTAGCCGTCGGCGGGGACCACCAGGGTCGTGCCCGGTTTGGCCAGCACGCGCAGCACCGAGGTGATGGCCGCCATTCCCGACCCGAAGGACAGCGCGGACGTCGCGCCCTCGAGCTCGGCGAGCGCCGACTCCAGTTGGCGCCAGGTCGGATTGGAGCTGCGCCCGTAGGTGTCGCCGGGCTGGGACTCGTCGGCCGACAGGTGATAGGCCGAGACGGGCACCGGTGGGGAGGCGACCGGCTGACCCGGAACGTGTTGCGAGGCAGCGGCTCTGACGCTGCGGGTGGAGTCTCCGTACTGACCGCTCATGACGTCTACTCCGGCTTGGTGCTGCGGCCGAGGAGCAATGCGACGGCCTCGTCGACGGACAACCCCCGGTGGCACACCCGGTGCACCGCGTCGGTGAGCGGCATCTCGACGTCGTAACTCGCGGCGAGCGCCAGGACCGACTGGCAGGACGTCACGCCCTCCGCGACGTGACCGCCGGCGTCGCGCAGCGCGGACTCCATCGTTCCGCCGCGGCCGAGACGCGCGCCGAACGCACGGTTGCGCGACCGGGGGGAGGTGCAGGTGGCCACCAGGTCGCCGACTCCGGCGAGCCCCGCGAGCGTGGTGCCCTTGGCGCCCAGTGCAAGTCCCAGCCGCATGATCTCCGCCAGACCGCGGGTGATGATCGCCGCGGCGGTGTTCTCCCCCAGCCCCACCCCGGCCGCCATGCCGCTGGCGAGCGCGATCACGTTCTTGCAGGCGCCGCCGATCTCAGCGCCGACGACGTCGGAGTTGGTGTATGGCCGAAAGTAGCCGGTGGAGAAGGCGCGCTGAAGGGTCACCGCCCGACCCGAGTCGGTGCAGGCGACGACCGTGGCCGCCGGCTGTTCGTCGAGCACCTCGCTCGCGAGGTTGGGACCGGTCACCACCGCGACCCGGGACGGGTCGACGCCGGTCACCTGGACGATCACCTGGCTCATTCGCAGCAGGGTGTCGAGCTCGATGCCCTTCGCGACGCTCACCAGCGTGGTGTCGCCACCGATGTGGTCGCGCCACGGCTCCAGGTTGGCGCGCAACGTCTGCGACGGCACCGCGAGCAACACGGTGCACGCGCCGTCCAGCGCGTCGGCGGCGTCACCGGTCGCGCGGATCGAGGCGGGCAGCTCCACCTCACCGATGTAGTGGCTGTTGCGATGGGTGTCGTTGATCTCGTCGGCCAGCTCCGCGCGCCGCGACCACAGCGTGACCTCGTTGCCCGCGTCGGCGAGCACCTTGGCCAGAGCGGTACCCCACGCCCCAGCACCCATTACCGCTGCCTTGACCACGGGAACAAATCTAGCCTGACTTGCGCTGCTGGCAGGATGACGGGCATGAGCGTTCCCAGCAGCGCGCGAACGGCCAACCTCGGGCTGATCATCGCCGTCAAGCGACTGAGCGCTGCCAAGACGCGTCTCGCCTCGGCGTTCTCACCCGCCGACCGCGAGGGCGTCGTGCTGGCGATGCTGCTCGACACCATCACCGCGGCGTCGTCGGTGATGGCGGTCCGCACCATCACCGTGGTGACACCCGACCCCGTGGCCGCCGAGGCCGTCCGCGAGATCGGTGCGCGGGTCTTCGTCGACCCCACCCCCGCCGGCCACCCCGACCCGCTGAACAACGCAATCTCGGTCACCGAGGCGGCGATCCGCGCGGAGACGCCGAACGTGGGCGTGCTGCAAGGCGATCTGCCCGCACTCCAACCGCGCGAGCTGGCCGAGGCCATCGCCAGGGCCCGCCACCACGAGCGCAGCTTCGTCAGTGACCGGCACGGCACGGGCACCTCGGCCCTCTTCGCCTTCGGCGTCCCGCTCGAGCCGGTGTTGGGCGCGGATTCCGCACGGCGACACCGTGATTCGGGCGCAGTCGAGCTGACGGGCGAGTGGCCGGGATTGCGCTGTGACATCGACACCCCCGACGACCTCGCCACCGCGCTCGGCCTCGGGGTGGGAGCCGTCACCAAGAACACTGTCGGCGGCACCTAGCACGCCCGAGTGGACATGGGGGATGATCTCCTCTGTGACCGAAGCCGAGACACGACCATCCAATGCAGGCTGGGTATCGGACGGCAGCACGCCCGACGCCCCACCGGCCACCACGACGGGAGTGGTCGACACCTCCGAGTCGGAGGCGCTGCCCGACGACCGCTACCTCAACCGCGAGCTGAGCTGGCTCGACTTCAACTCCCGCGTTCTCGCACTGGCGGCCGATCCGTCGCTGGCGCTGCTGGAGCGGGCCAAGTTCCTGGCGATCTTCTCGTCGAACCTCGACGAGTTCTACATGGTTCGGGTCGCCGGGCTCAAGCGCCGTGACGAGATGGGGCTCTCCGTTCGCTCGGCCGACGGATTGTCACCGCGCGAGCAGTTGCGGCGCATCGGCGAACGCACGCAACAGTTGGCCAGCAGGCATGCCAAGGTGTTCATGGAGTCGGTGCGGCCCGCCCTGGCCGACGAGGGCATCATCGTGGTGACGTGGGCCCAGCTCGACGACGACGAGCGGGCCCGGCTGTCGGTGTACTTCCACGAGCAGGTGTTCCCGGTCCTGACGCCACTGGCCGTCGACCCCGCCCACCCGTTCCCCTTCGTCAGCGGGTTGAGCCTGAACCTGGCGATCACCGTCCGCCAGCCCGAGGACGGCACCCAACACTTCGCCCGAATCAAGGTCCCCGACAACGTGGACCGCTTCGTCGAACTCGGTCCGCGCGAGGGTGGCGCGGCCATCCGCTTCCTTCCCATGGAGGAGTTGATCTCGGCCTTCCTCTCCGTGCTGTTCCCCGGGTTGGAGGTCGTGGAGCATCACGCCTTCCGCATCACCCGCAACGCCGACTTCGAGGTCGAGGAAGACCGCGACGAGGATCTCCTGCAGGCACTCGAGCGCGAGTTGGCGCGCCGCCGGTTCGGTTCACCGGTGCGGCTGGAAGTCGCCGACGACATGACCGAGAACATGCTCGAACTCTTGCTGCGCGAACTCGACGTGCACCCGGGTGACGTGATCGAGGTACCGGGCCTACTCGACCTGTCGTCGCTGTGGCAGATCTACGGGGTCGACCGCCCGGCGCTGAAGGACCCGCCCTTCGTACCCGCGACTCCGCCGGCGTTCGGCGAGCGGGAGACGCCCAAGAGCATCTTCGCCACCCTGCGTGACGGGGACGTGTTGGTCCACCACCCGTACGACTCCTTCTCCACGACGGTGCAGCGCTTCATCGAGCAAGCCGCGGCCGATCCGAACGTCCTTGCCATCAAACAAACCCTCTATCGCACGTCCGGCGATTCGCCGATCGTCAGCGCGCTCATCGACGCCGCCGAGGCAGGCAAGCAGGTCGTCGCGCTCGTCGAGATCAAGGCCCGCTTCGACGAGCAGGCCAACATCAAGTGGGCCCGCGCCCTCGAGCAGGCGGGCGTCCACGTGGTCTACGGCTTGATCGGTCTCAAGACCCATTGCAAGACATGCCTCGTCGTGCGTCGGGAGGGCTCGACGATCCGGCGGTACTGCCACATCGGCACGGGTAACTACAATCCGAAGACCTCGCGCCTCTACGAGGACGTGGGGTTGTTGACGGCGTCTCCCGACATCGGAGCCGACCTCACCGATCTGTTCAATTCCCTTACCGGGTACTCCCGCAAGGTGTCCTACCGCAATCTGTTGGTCGCCCCCTACGGCGTCCGCAGGGGCATCGTCGAGCGCATCGAGCGCGAGATCGCCGCCCACCGAGACGGGGCTGAGGCGCGCATTCGGGTGAAGGCCAACGCACTCGTCGACGAGCAGGTCATCGACGCGCTCTACCGTGCGTCGCAGGCCGGGGTGCCGGTCGAGGTCGTGGTCCGTGGAATCTGTGCGCTCCGGCCCGGAGTTCCAGGGTTCTCGGAGAACATCACCGTCCGGTCGATTCTCGGGCGGTTCCTCGAGCATTCGCGAATCATTCACTTTCGCGCCATCGACGAGTTCTGGATCGGCAGCGCCGACATGATGCATCGTAATCTGGACCGTCGCGTCGAGGTGATGGCACAGGTGAAGGATCCGCGGTTGTCCGATCAACTCAACGACGTCTTCGAGTCGGCCATGGACCCCACCACGAGGTGCTGGGAACTGGCACCCGACGGTCACTGGACCGCGTCACCGCACGAGGGTCAGACGGTGCGAGACCACCAGGTCTCGCTCATGGAACGTCACCGGCATCCGTGAGGCCGTCGCGGGGACGGCGGCCGGCGTGTCGACCGTCACGTTCTCGAATGACCTGCAGGAGTTGAGGTGACGAAGAAATCGCCGTCGTCGACGGCCACCAAGGTGACGTCCGCGGCGGGCGCCGTGCTGTGGCGTCCCGACGACGCGGGCTCGGGTGAGGCCGCCGCACCTCTGGTGGCGGTCGTGCACCGCCCGCGTTACGACGACTGGTCGCTGCCCAAGGGCAAGGTGGACCCCGGCGAGACCGAACCCGTGACCGCGGTGCGCGAAGTGCTCGAGGAAACCGGCTACGCGTCGGAGTTGGGCCGGCGACTCGCTGCGGTCAGTTACCCCGTGGAGTCCGGCGTCAAGCACGTGCGGTACTGGGCCGCCCGCGCGGTGGGCGGCGAGTTCGCCCCCAACGACGAGGTCGACGAACTCGTCTGGCTGTCCCCCGCCGACGCGCTCAAGCGACTGCAGTATCCCCACGACCGTAAGGTGCTGCGGCGCTTCGCCAAGAAGCCGGCCGACACCCGCACGGTGCTCGTCGTCCGGCACGGAACCGCGGGCAGCAAGGCCAGATACAAGGGCGACGACCGCAATCGGCCCCTCGACAAGCACGGTCGCGCGCAGGCCGAGTCCCTGGTGGGACAGCTGCTGTCCTTCGGCGCCACCGAGGTCCACGCGGCCCCGCGGGTGCGGTGTCAACAGACCGTGGGCCCGCTGGCCGAGGAGCTGGGCGTCCCGATTCACGAGGAGCCGACGCTGACCGAAGAGGCGTATGCCGACGGTCACGGACCGGCCCGACGGCGCCTCCTCGAGATCGCCACGTCCGACGGCACCCCGGTGATCTGCTCGCAGGGCAAGGTGATTCCGGATCTCATCGCCTGGTGGTGCGATCGCGACGGCGTGCGACCGGACAAGTCACGCAATCGGAAGGGCAGTACGTGGGTGTTGTCGCTGGCCGACGACGCTCTCATTGCCGCCGACCACATCGGCAGCCCCCTGGCCGCCGACGGGTAGTCCACACGCAGACACGCCGTGGATCTCGATGATCCACGGCGTGCCTTGTACCGGAACTGAATCCGGAACTGCTGCTACTTGCGGCCCTTCTTGGCGGGGGCCTTCTTCGCGGGCGCCTTGGTGGCGGCGGCCTTCTTGACCGGAGCCTTGGTGGCGGCGGCCTTCTTGACCGGAGCCTTGGTGGCGGCGGTCTTCTTGGCCGGCGCCTTGGTGGCGGCGGTCTTCTTGGCCGGCGCCTTGGTGGCGGCGGTCTTCTTGGCCGGCGCCTTGGTGGCGGCGGTCTTCTTGGCCGGCGCCTTCGTGGCGGCGGTCTTCTTCGCCGGCGCCTTCGTGGCAGCGGTCTTGGCCGGCGCCTTGGTGGCGACGGTCTTCTTCGCCGGCGCCTTGGTCGCGGCCTTCTTGACTGCCTTCTTGGCGGCGGTCCTCTTGGCCGGCGCGGCGGTGGCACCGCGCTTCACAGCGGGGCCCTCCGACGGGAGGCGCTGTGCGCCAGACACAACCGCCTTGAACTGTGCCCCTGGACGGAATGCCGGGACGGACGTCGGCTTGACCTTGACGGTCTCACCGGTGCGCGGATTTCGCGCAACACGGGCGGCGCGGCGACGCTGCTCGAACACGCCGAAGCCGGTGATGGTGACGCTGTCGCCCTTGTGGACGGCACGCACGATGGTGTCGACGACGTTCTCCACGGCGGCGGTCGCCTGCC
>Ga0209051_1002341_pt1 | contig 13722 bp, 10 predicted proteins | sample AraplaCvi_mMS_r2_2_FD_184286 | JGI IMG/M metagenome (GOLD analysis project Ga0209051, IMG submission 184286) | Arabidopsis root microbial communities from North Carolina, USA - plate scrape MF_Cvi_mMS_r2 (SPAdes) (version 2) | ecosystem: Host-associated > Plants > Roots > Endosphere | place...
CGGTGGGCGCGACGTCCGTGTCCACGACGGTGCTGGCCAACGACCCCGTGCTGGGCCCCGACGTCTCGCCGGCGACCGAAGCGCAGGCGTTGCTGGCACGTTCCGGGGGCAGAACCTATCTGCTCTACGACGGGGTCCGCGCCGAAATCGACCCGGAAGATGCAACTCTCAGCACGGCCCTGCGCTTGACCGGTGTCTCGCCACGGGAGGTCTCAGTGGGCCTGTTGAACGCCTTCCCCCTCGTCGCTCCCATCCGGCCGATTCGCATCGACGGCATCGGAGCCACCACGTCCTACCTTCCGGCGGAGTTTCCGGTGGGTTCGCTGGTACGCACCACGGACTCCCGGGGTGATCAGCTCTACGTCGTGTTGGCTCAAGGGCTGCAGCCCATTTCGGCCGAGACCGCCGACATCATCCGCTACGGCAATCCGGAGTCCGCGGCGGCGCACGAGCCGGTCATGATCTCGCCGGCGCGGCTCGGTGGTCTCCCGATCACCCACGTGCTCGGGGTCGACGACTATCCCTCCAGCGCCTTGAACGTGGTGAGCGCCGATTCGGCCCCCGTGGTGTGCATGTCGTGGGAGCGCAGGGCAGGGGACGCCTCGGCGGCGACGAGGGTTCTGCTGGGGAACCGGTTGCCCCTCCCCCCGGACGCGCAGCCGGTGCAGCTCGCCAGCGCCGACGGCCCGGGGCCTGGCATCGACGCGGTGTACCTCAAGCCGGGCACCGGTGAGTACGTCCAGGCTGCGAATCCGGGGTCCGGTCCTGCGCTCGGTGACCTGTTCTACGTCAGCGACCTGGGTCTGCGGTATCCCGTCAAGGATGCGGCCACGGCGGCGATGCTGGGGCTGGTCGGGGTGCGCGAATCCCGCAACGTTCCCGAACACGCCGAGGCCGCCCCGTGGCCGATCCTCTCGCTGCTGCCACCCGGACCGCGACTGTCTCAGGAAGCGGCGCTGATCGCCCACGACGGCATGGCCGCCGATCCCGCGGGGGTGGCCGTCACGCCGGGTGGACCGGCGTCGTCACCCTAGGGGTGGCACCGGGTCGCTGGCAGCGTCACAGCCGCAGGCCGCGGAAGAAGGCGTACGTACCGACGATCCAGCAGGCCAGCGGCACGATCAGGCCGATCGCAAGGTACTCGCCGAGTTCGGCGAGATGGCGCATCACCGGGGAGAACTCGATCCTCGGTGCCACCAGACCGCACGCCACGACGAGGGTCGTCACGACGATCAGCGCCAGTGCAGCCTGGATCCGCCACTCGGGCAGGAAGACCGCGATCTTGACCACGACCAGCAGGGCGGTGAACAGACCGCCCCCGATCAGCGTGGCGGCCTGCACGAGATCGTGGTGGCTTCTCCCCCGTAGACACAGCACCGTGGCCACCGCGATCCCGAATGCCGCGCCCTGCCAGTGGAAACCGTCACCGACGTCATTGGCCAGGTAGGCGCCGACGACAGCGCAGATCGAGGCCGCGGACACCACCCCGGTCAGATAGTCCGACGCCCGGCCGACGCGTCGTGTCATCCCCTCCTCGGTGGGGACGACCCGGCTGATCGCACGGAGAGCGTCCACCCCGTCGACCGCGGTACCACCCTGAATCTCGATGTCGTCCAACGGTTCTCCCGCCGTCGGGACCCGAGGAACCGGGAGCCGCGACGCCATGATGGTGATCCCGGGCGCCAGATAGACGACCACGACGGCGACCGTCGCCAAGATCGCGCCGACCGTGGTGGCCGCCGGGTTCACGCTCAGCTGGATCAGCGAGGCCGGAATCCCGAACGCCGCCAACGCGATGACACCGCTGAACGGTGCCCGGCCGGTTCCGGTCAGCCGCAGCAGAACCAGTGCGGTAAGCGCCGTCACGGCCAGTGCGACCGGTAGCGCGGCGACGCCCTGAGCGGTGGGCACTACGTAGAGCAGACCGCCGAACAACGCCGGCACTGCCACCACGACCGGCCCCGTCACGCTCGTCGTCGTCCCCGTCAGATGGGCCCGCACGCAGGCGATCCCGGCACCGAGGACACCAACGACGACGAGGATCGCCGCCGCCAGGGGGATGCCGACCAGCGGGGGTCCAGAGGCAAGTGTTGGCAGCATCGAGGCGGTGACGACCGACGAGACGATGCTCGTGGCGTACCACACCGTCGCGGACCGGCGAAACCACGGCGTGGCCGCCGACGTCTCGGCGAGGCCCGTCAACTCGTCGACGAGGATCGACGGAGCGGGATGGCCGATCTCGCGGATGAGCAGGACGTCGCCGTCGAACACCTCTGCCTCGGCCAACGTGCGCCGGGGGTCGACGACGGTCCCACAGAGGCGGGCGAACGTCCATCGGCCGGCGGCGTCGGTGTCGTCGCCGGGCCCGCCGACGTCGCCGAGGTTGGCCATCGCGACCACCTCGCCCGCCAGGACGGAGACGCTCACGGTGGTCGGCAGACCGACGTCGACCAGGTGGGTGCCGACGACGACCGTCACCCGGCTCAGCTGCTGGTATTCGTCGGACTCGCCGTCGAGTGTGGTTGGCAGTGTCATGTTTTGGCGGCCTCCCGGCGAACCTCGTGTGGACGACATCCCTCGCCGGGTCGAACGTGCCGCACGATTCTTTCGTTCTCCATGACATGGCCCGGATCCAATCGTCGGGGGCCCATTCGTCGGAGGTGGAATGACCAGGCAGGGCTTCGTTCGTCGACTGCGGCTGACGCCGCCGCGCATGCCTGGCGGCGAGGTCAGCCTGCAATCACCCCCCGAGGTGCCGCGCGTGATCCCCGGGAATCTGCTCGCGAAGCTGATGCCGATCATCATGCTCGTCGCGGTGGTCGGATTGATCGCGCTGGTGGTCACGGTGGGTGGCCGCAACGTGACGCGCAACCCGATGTTCCTGCTCTTCCCGATGATGATGATTATGTCGATGGCCGGCATGTTCATGGGTGGCGGCAAGTCCGGCAAGGCCGCCGCCGAGCTCAACGAGGAGCGCAAGGACTTCTTCAGCTACCTGGCCGGGCTGCGGGACGACGCCGAGGAGACCGGGGCCGCGCAGCGGGCGACCCTGCAGTGGAGCCATCCCGACCCGCGGACCCTCGTCGACCTGGCGGGCTCACGCCGCATGTGGGAACGCCGACCCACCGACAACGACTTCTGCCACGTCCGCGTCGGCGTGGGCACCCACCGCCTTGCCACCCGTCTGTTGGCGCCCGAGACCGGACCACCGGAGGACCTGGAGCCGGTGTCCACCGTCGCGTTGCGCCGCTTCGTCGCCACGCATTCGGTGGTTCACGCCCTACCTACCGCGGTGTCGCTGCGGGCGTTCCCGACGATCAGCTTCGACGGCGACCGCAGCCAGATCCGGCAGCTGGTGCGCTCGATGGTGTTGGAACTGTGCACCTTTCACGGTCCCGACCACCTGCAGATCGCGGTCGTGACGTCGAATCCCGACAATGCGAACTGGAAGTGGGTGAAGTGGCTGGCCCAGGCCCAGCACGAGACGCTGCGTGACGGTTGCGGCACGATGCGGCTGCTCTACCCGACGCTCGAGCTGTTGGAGAGTGCGCTGGAGTCCGACCTCGCCGAACGTGGTCGCTTCAACCGCAATTCGCAGCTCGCGGACGGCAGCCGCCACCTGGTGGTCGTCGTCGACGACGGGTACGTCACTGGGGACGAGCGGTTGATCACCGACGCCGGCTTGGACGGCGTCACCGTCCTCGACCTCAACGGTCCCCGGGAGGGTTCGGGGTCACGCCGCGGCCTGCAGCTCGTGGTCGACGGCGACGACGTCGGAGCGCGGACGGCTGCCGGCGTCGAACACTTCGCCAAGGCAGACGAACTGAGTCTGGCCGAGGCGGAGGCCACGGCGCGCACGTTCAGCCGGTTCCGGCCGGGCGGCGCGGCGCACATCGTCAACCTCGAGGCCAACGCCCGGGCCACCGATCCGGGACTAATGGCACTGCTGAAGATCCCGGACGCCGCCGAGATCGTCCCGGCGGAGGTGTGGCGACCCTCCTCACCGCGCAAGCGACTGCGCGTACCGGTCGGCGTGACCCCGTCGGGTCAGCCACTGGAGCTCGACATCAAGGAGTCCGCCGAGGGCGGCATGGGTCCACACGGATTGTGCATCGGCGCAACGGGTTCGGGCAAGTCGGAATTTCTGCGGACCCTGGTCCTGGCGATGGTGACGTCGCACTCGCCGGAGGCGCTCAACCTCATCCTGGTGGACTTCAAGGGTGGGGCGACCTTTCTCGGTCTCGACGGCGTCCCGCACATCGCGGCGATCATCACCAACCTCGAGGACGAGCTGACGATGGTCGACCGCATGCGCGACGCACTGGCCGGCGAGATGAACCGTCGGCAGGAACTGCTGCGCTCGGCTGGCAACTTCGCCAACGTCGGGGACTACGAACGCGCACGGGCCGCTGGCGCTGCACTGGATCCGTTGCCGGCGTTGTTCATCGTGGTCGACGAGTTCTCCGAGCTGCTCTCTCAGAAACCGGATTTCGCGGAGTTGTTCGTGATGATCGGGCGGCTGGGTCGAAGTTTGCACATTCACCTGCTGCTGGCCTCGCAGCGACTCGAGGAGGGCAAGTTGCGCGGACTGGACTCCCACCTGTCCTACCGGATCGGCCTTAAGACGTTCTCTGCCGGGGAATCTCGTAGCGTGCTCGGTGTTCCGGACGCCTACCACCTGCCCAGCGTTCCCGGTTCGGGCTTCCTCAAGTGCGACGCCAACGAGCCCATGCGCTTCAACGCGTCCTATGTCTCCGGCACCTACTCCAAGCCACGCCTCTCCTCGACGGGTGGTCGGCCGTCCACGCTGGGCAACCGGGCACCCAAGTTGTTCACCGCAACCCCGGTGGAACGGGACGCCGTGCCCGTCGAACCAGACGCAGAGGCCGGGCAGCCAGAGGAAGAGACGTCGACGCGGACGACGCTGCTAGACGTCGTGGTCGGGCGGCTGCACGGACACGGCAGGCCGGTACACGCGGTGTGGCTGCCCCCGCTGGAGGCCAGTCCCGCGGTCAACGCATTGCTGCCCGAATCGGACTGGAGTGATCCTCGGAACGTCAACGGACGCTTGCTGCTTCCGATCGGAATCGTCGACCGACCGTACGACCAACGACGGGACGTGCTGGTCCTCGACCTCGCCGGCGCGAAGGGCAACGTCGCCATCGTCGGCGGTCCACAGTCGGGCAAGTCCACGACGTTGCGCAGCCTGGTCATGGCTGCGGCCGCCACCCACACTCCGGAGCAGATTCAGTTCTACTGCCTGGACTTCGGCGGCGGCACGCTGGGCAGTCTGACGAACCTCCCGCACGTCGGCAGCGTGGCAGGCCGGATGGATTCCGATCGCATCCGTCGCACCGTTGCCGAGGTGACCGGGATCCTGCGGGCGCGGGAGGAGCGCTTCCGTGAATTGGGCATCGAGTCGATGCGCGACTTCCGGCAGCGGAAGGCAACCCTGGCCGCCATGCCGCCGGCGGAGGCGGCCCGAGACCCGTTGAGCGAGGACCACTTCGGTGACGTCGTGCTCGTCGTCGACGGGTGGGCCACCATCAAGAGCGACTTCGACCTTCTCGAAACGGCGTTGCAGGCCATCGCCATCCAGGGCCTGTCCTACGGCGTGCACCTCGCGATCACCGCCACTCGGTGGATGGAGATCCGGCCTGCGGTCAAGGACATGATGGGCACTCGCGTCGAACTGCGGATGGGTGATCCGATGGACAGCGACGTCGGCCGCAAGTTCGCCGAACTGGTCCCCGTCGGGCGACCGGGACGCGGAATGAGCGCCGAGCGGCTGCACATCCTCATCGGCTTGCCGCGGCTCGACTCGTCGTCCGACGTCGAGGATCTGCCGGCCGGCGTCGCCGCGGCCTGCGCGTCGGTGCGCACCGTCTACGGCGACCGGGAGGCGCCCCCGGTTCGCATGCTCCCGCACGACGTCGACCCGCATGTGGTCACCAGGGCCGCCCGCGACGCCGGCGCGCTGGGCCGCAACAAGGTCGCCATCGGCGTCAGCGAATCGGAACTGGCCCCCGTGGTGCTGGACTTCGACGTCCAGCCGCACCTCGTCGTGTTCGGGGACTCCGAATGCGGCAAGACCGGACTGCTCCGCAACATCGCCGCCGGCCTGATGGCCGGCTCGACACCGGAGGAGTGCAAGATCGTCGTCGTCGACTTCCGGCGCACGCTGCTGGGTGCGGTCGACAACGACTACCTGAGCGCCTACGCCACCGCCGCGCAGTCGTGCGGCGAAGCCATGACCGAGCTCGCGCAGACACTGAAGGATCGCCTGCCACCCGGCGACGTCACACAGCAGCAACTCCGGGACAGGTCATGGTGGCAGGGCCCCGACGTGTACGTCTTGATCGACGACTACGACTTGATTCCCGGTGGGTCGATGAATCATCCGCTGGGTCCGCTGCTCGAATACCTTCCCCAGGCTCGCGACGTCGGCCTGCGGGTGGTGATCGCCCGACGCATCGGTGGCGCCGGGCGCGCCATCATGGACCCGATCATCGGGCGGCTGAAGGACCTGTCGTGCCACGGCCTGGTGATGAGCGGATCCAAGGACGAGGGCGCGCTGTTCGGGGTCCGGGCCCAGCCCATGCCACCGGGCCGGGGCATGCTGATGTCGCGGTCGGTGAACTCCGACGTCGTCCAACTGTCCCGGATGCCCGACCTGTGACCGAAATCGACTTTTTCGCAAGCACTCTCGAGTCGACCCAGTCTGAATCCGTGTCCCCGGTGGCCACCCTGGTGCGGGTGTCCGTCGTCGGGCAACGGCGACGGCTCGAACTGTCCCTTCCTCTGGACGTACCCACCGCCCTCCTCGTGCCGGAGGTCGCCCGCCTGTTCGGCGACGCCGACGAGCGCCCGCAGGACGTCGCGTGGGTGCTGATCGACGCCGAGTCCGACGCGCCCCTGGACCCCGGTGGCACCCTGCGCGACGCCGGCATCGCCGCGGACGCCGTCCTCCATCTGCGGGGCCGTCGCAGCCTGGCGGCCCCCAAGCTGTACGACGACGTGGTCGACGCCGCAGCACGCCTCAACCAGTCGGGGCACCCCGGGTGGGATCAGGCGGCCGCCCGCCAGGTGGCCTACCTTGGAATCGGTCTCGCCGCCGCGGCCTGGGTCCACCTGTTGTCGGTGGACGCCACGAGCCCCCGCCGGACCGCACTGCTCGGCCTGACCGCGTTCGCCACCGTCACGCTGCTCGTCGTCGCCACGATCTTCTCGCGGTCGGCCGGGGAACCACGGGTTGGCACGGCCCTCGGGTGGGCCTGCCTGCCCGTCGCCGCAGCCGGCTGCTGGGCCGGCCTGTGGTCCCACGGCCTCCTGCCACTCGCCGCCGGGGCGACGGCGGTGGTCGTGCTCAGCGTGGCGGGGTATCGCCTCATCGGTGCCGGCGTGGCCGGCTTCACCGCCGCCGCAGTGTTGGCTGCCTGCGGCTCAACGGTAATGGTGGTCCGCTCGGCCGGCGTCACCGGCGCCTGGGCGGCGATGGGTCTGGGCGTCTGTGCCACCCTGGCGACGGCTGCCGTCCCTCGACTGACCGCACGATTGGACTACTGCCGCCCCGCCCGGCCCGATGCTCCGCTGCCCAATGGCCACGACGTCGAACGGCGCGTCGCCTGGGCGCGCGCACTGCGCGGCGGGCTGTCCGCCGGGTTGGCGGTGGCCACGTGCTCAGCGGTGGCAGCGGTGGTGTGGGCCGAGCCCAAACCGTCGTGGCCCACCCTGACGTTCGGCGTGGTGTGCGCCGCCGCGCTGGGTTTGCCCCGACCGGCCGCCCGCACCAGCGTCCCGCGCGCCGCGTCGGGTCTGCCGGCCGTGGCGCTCGCCGTGGCCGTCGCCCTGGCTGCGATCCGGGGCGACGCACCGATGCCCATGGTGGGCGCCGCCGCACTGTTGGCCGTTGCCGTCCTCCTTGCCGCCGTCGGAACCGGGCCCCATCCGAGAGCGCGCGAGATGCTCTCGCTGGGGTCCTACCTCGCCTTCGCCCTGGTGGTCCCCAGCGCCGCGTGGGTGCTCGGGATCGGTGCGGGATGGGGTGTCGGGTGAGGCGCTGGGGTCGGACGGCTGCGGTGTGCCTGGTCGTCGGCGCCATCGTGGTGTGGCCTGCGCCGGCGGCGGCCGTCGGACCGCCGGCGGTCGCACCCGGCCCGCCGCCCGCGGGGCCCGTCGCGCCGATGGATCCCACCGAGCAGAAGACGGTGTGCGCGCAGGCGACCACCCTTCCCGGCACCCAGTTCCAGCGGGCGCCGGCCGGTGACACCATGCTGGACTATCGGGCGGCCTGGCGGTTCTCGCGCGGGGCGGGGCAGAAGGTGGCGGTGATCGACACCGGCGTCTCCCCCAACCCCAGATTGCTGGCCCTCCAACCCGGTGGCGACTACGTCTCGTCGTCCGACGGTCTCACCGACTGCGACGCGCACGGCACCCTGGTGGCCGGGATCATCGCCGCCGCGCCCAGCCCCGACGACGGCTTCAGCGGAGTCGCACCCGATGCGGCCATCCTCTCCATCCGGCAGAACAGCGGCGTGTACTCGGTGAAGGGAACCGGTGCGGCAGCCGATGATCCGAATGCGACGTCCGCGGGTTACGGCAACACACGCACACTGGCCTACGCCATCGTGCGGGCCGTCGACCTCGGGGCGACCGTAATCAACCTGTCCGAGGCCGCGTGCGCCCCGGTGGGGGCGAACATCGACGACGCTGCGGTCGGGCAGGCGCTGCGGTATGCGTTCGAGCGCAACGTCGTCGTGGTCGCCGCCGCGGGAAACGTTGCCTCACAGGGCAAGTGCAGCGCTCAGAACGGGACGCCCGATCCGAACCTGCCGGTGGCCGATGCGTGGGCGTCGGTGAAGACCGTCGCCAGTCCGGCGTGGTTCTCCGACTACGTGCTCACCGTCGGCGCCGTGACCGCAGCCGGTCAGCCCGCGGACTTCTCCCTGCACGGCCCGTGGGTCGACGTGGCCGCGCCCGGCGAGCAGATCACCTCGCTCAGCCCGAACGGCCCGGGCCTGATGAACGCGTGGCTGGATCCCACGGCCGGTCCGGTGCCGGTGAACGGCACCAGCTTTGCCGCCCCCTACGTCTCCGGCGTCGTCGCGCTGCTGCGATCTCGATTCCCGCAGATGACCGCGGGCGAGGTCATGGAGCGGATCAAGCGCACGGCGCGGACGCCGGCGTCGGGTCCGGACGAGATCGTCGGCTACGGCGTCGTCGACCCCGTGGCCGCCCTCACGTTCCAGGTCCCGCCCCGGCCACCGGCCTCCGATGCCACGCTCGCCATGACACCGCCGGTACGGGTCGACCCGGTGGACCACCGGGCGCGCAACCTCGCACTGACAGTGCTCCTCGGATGCGCAGTCGTCGCCGGGATCGCGATGTCGGTACCGAAGATGCCGACGCGTGAGTGACACGGCGTATGAAAATCGTTGCAAGGGAATGGGAGTGACCGTGACAGATCAGCACCAACTCACCGACGACGTGGACAGCCGGGCCGCCGACTTGATGGCGCGTCTCGCCGCGCGGCAGAACCAGCACACCGCGGTGGCACCAGAACCGGAACCCGAAGTCGAAGTCGGAGTCGGAGTCGAAGAGTTCGCACCACCAACCGAGCCACCCGCGCCGGAGCCCGAATCGGAGCTGCCGTCGTCGGACGCCACGAAGCGCACCCGGCGCCGCATGGCGCCGCCGCCGTGGCAGCCGGCGGGGCAGTCATTGCCCGACTCGCACGATTACGGACGCGAAGCCCAGCCACCGGCGCCTAACCCGCAGCCGGTGCGGCGTGCCGGTCCCCCGCCGCCACCCCCCGGGTGGAACCCTCCGCCGCCACCTCCGGGCTGGCCAGGCCCGCCGCCGTGGATGCCGCCCCACCGCGGCGGTCCTCCGACGAGCGGTGGCGAGCTGGTGCCCCGCCGCGAGGCTCCCATCCCGGCCCAACGGGCCGACCTGCCCGTCCACGAGGAGGTTCCCGATGGGGAGCAGTTGACGCCGCAATTCGGTTGGCGGCGAATGCTTCACCGCGCGACGAAGGGCAGGGTCAACCCGGGTGTGTCGCAGGAGGACCGCGAGCAACAAGCCCTCGTGGAGAAGATCAGGCAGCCGCTGGCCACCGACTTCCGGATCGCAGTGCTCTCGATCAAGGGGGGCGTCGGCAAGACCACGACCACCATCGGCCTCGGATCGGCGTTCGCCATGGTCCGCTCCGATCGAGTCATCGCGGTGGACGCGAACCCCGACCGCGGCACGTTGGCCGAACGCATCTCGGACTCGTCGACCTCGTCGACGGTGCGCGACCTGCTGCTGGACCCCCACGTCTCGCGCTACGCCGACGTCCGCCACCACACGCGCCTTGCGCCGAGCCGGCTGGAGGTCTTGGCGAGCGTGCAGGACCCCGCGGTCTCAGAAGTCTTCGGCGAGAGCGACTACCGTCGCGCGATCGAGATTCTGCAAGCTCACTACAACATCATCCTGACCGACTGTGGAACCGGGATCATGCACTCGTCGATGGCGAGCGTGCTCGACCTGGCGCACGCACTGGTGCTCGTCAGCTCACCTGCCGTAGACGCTGCACGCAGCGCAGCCGCGACGTTGGACTGGCTGACCCAGCACGGCTACGGCGGGTTGGCGCGGGAGTCACACGTGGTGCTCAGCGGTGTTCGCCCCGGTTCGGGCTCCGCCACCTTCGACGAGGTGTTCCAGTACTTCGAGGAGCGAAGCGGGTCGATCCACGTCGTCCCGTTCGAACCGCACCTGGCAAGAGGTGCCGACGTCGACTTCGCGATGCTGTCACCGGACGCGGTGCGCGCCTACTTGGAACTCGCCGGTGCCGTCGCGGCCAAGTTCTCGCGGGTGCGGTGAGGACCGTCGGCGTCTACCGCGTCTCGTCACGCAGGTGTCGGACTCGTTCACCGAACTCGTTCAGCAGAAACGCTTGTCGGTCGGCGACCACCTTGGCCGCCGCCTGCGAGACCTCGACGATCCGGGCCGCGAGCGCGTCGGCGCCGTTGCGGTAGGCGCGCGCGCTCAACCTCAGTCCGGTGATGGCGCCCCACCCGTTCACCTGCACGCTCACCGATCCGTCGGGAGCGCTGACGGTCGCCGACAGCGACGCGATCTGCTCGTTGAGTGCCACGGTCAGATCGCGCTGCGCTTCGAGGCGTGAGGTCACGGCCATTGCTCCATCGTCGGCCCGGGCAGCGAGTGGCCACGCGGGGGTGGGCTCATCCCACCCATGGTCCCGGGGCCGGGAGCGCCGCCGCTTGAAGATTTCGTGGAGATTGGCTGAAAGCGCTTTTACGCCGCGAGCACCGCGTCCAGTGCGGAGTAGAACAACCCCAACCCGTCGTCGGACGGACCGGTCAGCGCCTCGGTGGCGTGCTCGGGGTGCGGCATGAGGCCGACGACCCGGCCGTTGGCCGAGCTGATGCCTGCGATGTTGCGCAGCGATCCGTTGAGGTTCTCGCGGTAGCGGAAGACGACGCGGTCCTCGCCCTCCAGCTCGTCGAGTACGTCTTCGGACGCCACGAAGCGGCCCTCGCCGGACTTCAGCGGCACCAGCAGGTCGGCGCCCTTCTCGTAGCGGGTGGTCCACGCCGACGACGTCGACGCCACCTCCAGCCACACGTCGCGACACACGAAGTGCAGACCGGCGTTGCGGGTGAGCGCACCTGGCAGCAAGCCCGCCTCGCAGAGAACCTGGAAGCCGTTGCAAATGCCGAGGACCGGCATGCCGCGTCCAGCAGCCGCGACGACTTCACCCATCACGGGCGCGAACTTGGCGATCGCACCGCAGCGCAGGTAGTCGCCGTAGGAGAACCCGCCGGGAACCACGACGGCGTCGACGCCCTTGAGGTCGGCGTCGGCGTGCCACAGGTTGACCGACTCCGCCCCGGCCAGACGCACGGCACGGGCGGCGTCGACGTCGTCGAGCGTCCCGGGGAACGTGACGACGCCAACCCTGGCGGTCATCCTTCCTCCCTGGTCACGGTCCAGTCTTCGATCACGGTGTTTGCGAGCAGCGACTCGGCGATCTCGGACAGCGTCTCGTCACTCACGCTGTCGTCGACCTCCAACTCGAATCGCTTGCCCTGCCTGACATCTGAGACGCCTGACACGCCGAGGCGGCCCAAGGCTCCGACGATCGCCTGACCCTGGGGGTCGAGAATCACCGTTTTGGGCATCACGTGCACTACGACGCGGGCCACGCGCGGCTCCTGTTCTGAGAAGTTGATTGCTCGGGCTCACTCTACCGGGACGTATCGGGCCACAATGGAGCCATGCAACTGACGCACTTCGGCCACTCCTGCCTGCTAGCGAGCTTTCGCGAGGGCGACTCCGAAACCACCGTGCTGTTCGACCCGGGCACCTTCTCCCACGGCTTCGAGGGAGTCACGGGTCTCTCGGCAATCCTCGTCACCCATCAACACCCCGATCACGTCGACGTAGAGCGTCTACCTGCACTGTTGGACGCCAACCCGCAGGCCGCGCTGTACGCCGACCCCATGACGGCGGCCCAACTCGGCGGCGCCTGGCAGGCGGTCAACGCAGGCGACGCGTTCACCGTCGGCCACCTGGCGGTCCGCGGCGTCGGCGGCACTCACGCGGTCATCCACCCCGAGATCCCGGTGATCGACAACGTGTCGTACCTCGTCGGCGACGAAGGGCATGCCGCCCGGCTGATGCACCCCGGCGACGCGCTGTACGCGCCAGGTGAGCCCGTCGAGGTGTTGGCGACCCCGGCCGCGGCGCCCTGGATGAAGATCTCCGAGGCGGTGGACTACCTGCGGGCGGTCGCCCCGACGCGGGCCGTGCCGATCCACCAGGGGGTGGTGGCCAAGGAAGCCCGCGGCATCTACTACGGGCGACTGTCGGAGATGACCGACACCGACTTCCGGATCTTGGAAGAGGAGAACGGGACGGAGATTTAGTGGGGCGAGCGGGTCGAGCGAAGCGACGGCTGACCTTCACCGGTCACATCGCCGGCATCGGGACGGGCGCCGGCGTCCGAATGGTGATCGGGTCGTGGCTGGAGTCCCCGTTCGGTCGCTTCGCCGACGTGATGGTGGAGACCGCCGACGGGCACCGCACCTTGCTGGCACCGTCCGAGGAGATTGCCGAATTCGTCTCGGACACATACACCTTCGACTCCACCGAGATCGGACCCGTCAGCGTGGACCACGTGGCCGGCGCCTTCTCGGTCGCGGCGCCGGGACTCGCCCTGGCAGGCAGGTTGGGTGGCCCCGCACCGTTCGACCGATTACTCCGGCTGGTGCCGGGCCGGCTCGCCACGGCGCCGGCGTGGCTACGGGTCGTCGACCCCGTCGCGTCCCGCCTGATTCCCGGGGTGCGGACGTATGGTTCGGCGGGCAACGGCCGCCGGGAGTATTACGGCGTTCGCCGAAGCAGACGAATCATCCTGGTGGACGGCATCTTTCGCGGCGTCGACCTCGGCGGGCTCGCGCCGCTCGACCCACCCGTCCGGTTCGGCTTCTCCTCGGCGCCGAAGACACCTCAAATGGTGTCGGTGACGACGACGATCGACCTGCCCGCCCGCTAACCGTTGTCGCGCACCGCCGCCCGGCCAGCGGTGCGGCCGGAGAACACGCAGCCGCCGAGGAACGTTCCCTCCAGCGACCGGTAGCCGTGCACCCCGCCGCCCCCGAAGCCAGCCGCCTCGCCCGCGGCGTACAGGCCGTCGAACGTCGTGCCATCGGCCTT
>Ga0209051_1002342_pt1 | contig 13720 bp, 10 predicted proteins | sample AraplaCvi_mMS_r2_2_FD_184286 | JGI IMG/M metagenome (GOLD analysis project Ga0209051, IMG submission 184286) | Arabidopsis root microbial communities from North Carolina, USA - plate scrape MF_Cvi_mMS_r2 (SPAdes) (version 2) | ecosystem: Host-associated > Plants > Roots > Endosphere | place...
TCGACTCGGCAGTGTTCACGCAGCCAGTCCGCCGCCTGGTAACCGGTTGCACCCGTGGCCGACACGTCGACCAACACCTGGAGCCGGTCCAGATCGTGGGAGGCCTCCACACCGACCAACTCCTCGCCGAGCACACGGAGGTCGGGGATGTCGTCGATCTCGGCGCGGACCTCGGCAGCCAACCGCAGGGCGCGGTCGAACAAGTCCTTGCCCCGCTCGACCATCTGTCGTCGCCATCCGTCGAGCGCGGCGTACACCAGCACGTTCGGGCTCGTGGTCATCAACAGGTCGGCGCACTTGGACAGGCGCTGTGGGTCAACGAGGTCGCCTTGCAGGTGAAACACCGACCCCTGCTCGAATCCGGCGCCCATCTTGTGCACGCTCACCACGCAGACGTCGGCGCCGGCATCCATTGCCCAGGTCGGCAATCCGTCATGGAAGGGCAGATGCGCACCCCACGCCTCGTCGACGATCAACGGCTTGCCCCGCGCGTGGCAGATGTCGGCGATGCGCGCCAAGTCGGCGCAGGTGCCATAGGGGCTGGGGCTGACGATCAGTGCGCCAGCGGCGTCCGGGTGGCGCTGCCAGCCTTCTTCGACCTGCTCGGGCGACGGTGGATGGGAAAGGTGACGCTCCGCGTCCCAGCGCGGCGAGATCCAGCGTGGCTGCAGGCCGGCGAAGATCAATCCGGCGACGACGGACTTGTGGCTGTCACGTCCGAGTAGAAGCCCTCCACCGGCGTGCCCGGCAACGGCCATCATGGCGGCCTTCACCGACAGCGAGCTCCCGCACGTCGAGAAGAATGCGCTGTCTGCGCCGACGGCGTCGGCCATGAGCTCTTCGGCACTGGCCAAGTACCGGCCCTGGCCCCGCCGGTCGTCCAGACCGCTGCTGGCGAGGACGTCGTCGCGGAAGGGCTCGCGCCCCATTACCGACAGGACCCGTTCGTCGGCGCCCCGGCCCTGCCGGTGTCCCGGTGGGGTGAAGCCGTAACGGTCCTCGTGGTGATAGCCGGCCAAGGCATCCAGCAGCGGTGTCCGTGAATGATCCACGCACTTTCCCTACCCACGCGACGGTGTCGGCAACCGGCCTCGCTCGGCGGTCTTGGAGGGGGACAACGTGACCCGGCCGTGGGGGCCAGCCGGAATCTCTTCGGCGACGCATGGCCCACGGCGTCCGCGCGTGCGACGCTGCACTGATGGTCGGCGCGGGCAGGAGGTGAACGATGGCGATCGCGAGGGACACTGGGCGCCGCGGCACCTTCGTCGGCCGGCGCGCGGAGCTGGAGGTGATGGCCAAGCTCGTCTTGGCCGCACGGGAGGGCCGCAGCGGCGCCGTCGTGCTTCGGGCCGCAGCCGGATTGGGCAAGACCTACCTGCTGGAGCGGGTGGTCGACGAGTACGCCGCCGACATGCACGTGCTCGCAATCAGCGGTATCGAAGCCGAGTCGGTGTTCGATTATGCTGCACTACAACGTCTTTGCAGTCCGCTCCTGACTCACGCCGATCGGTTGCCCGGCTTGCAACGCCACGCGCTGAACGTGGCCATGGGCGCCGAGGGCGGCGATCCGCCGGACCCCTTCCTGGTGGGCCTTGCGGTGGTCAACCTGCTCAGCGACGCCGGCGCCGAGCGTCCGCTGCTGTGCATCGTCGACGACGCGCAATGGGTCGACGTCCAGTCCCGCCAAGCGTTGGGCTTCGCCGCGCGACGTCTGCAGGCCGATCGGGTTGCGATGATCTTCGCCACCCGCGACGCCGACGCCTATCACCTCGACGGATTGCATCAGATCCGGCTACCGCCGCTGACCGACGCCGAATCCCGGTCGTTGCTCGACGCCGTGTTGCCGGGACGTCTCGACCATCGGGTACGCGAGCGGCTCCTCGGCGAGGCGGCGGGAAATCCGCTGGCGCTAGCGGAGACGCCCGAGGCGCTGACCCCCGGTGAGCTCGCCGGGGGATTCGGACTGGTCAATCGGCGGACCGCGGCATGCCGTGTCGAGGACGTCTTCACCACGCGCTTGCAGGCGCTCCCCGAGCGGACGCGCCTGCTGCTGCTGACGGCCGCGGCCGAGCCTGCGGGAGAAGCGGCGTGGCTGTGGGCGGCAGCGGACCGGTTGGGCCTCGGCGTCGACGACGCCGCGGCAGCGGAGGCGGCGGGTCTCATTCGACTGGACACCAGCATCAGCTTTCGCCATCCCCTGGTGCGGGCCGCGATCTACCGCAGCGAACCGGCCGTCGAGCGCCACCGCGTGCACGCAGCCCTCGCCGAGACCATCACCGGGCCCGACGCCGCCGACTACCGCACGTGGCACCGGGCCCACGCCATCAGCACTCCGTTGGAAGCCATCGCCGCCGAGCTGGTCGAGTCCGCCGAGCGAGCGCGCCTCCGCGGTGGAATCGCCGCGGCGGCAGCCTTCTTGACGCATGCGGTCGCGCTCACGCCGGACGCCCATACGCGGGCGCGACGGGCACTGGGAGCCGCCGCCGCCAAACTCGACGTGGGCGACGTCGACGCCGCCGCCCGTCTGGTCGACACCGCCGCGGCCACAGGGGCGGATGCGGAACACCGTGCCCGCGTTGCGCTGCTGCGCGCCCGGCTCGCCTTCGCCGGCGACCGCGGCCGGGACGGTCCGCGCCTGCTGCTCGCCGCCGCGCGGGAACTCGCCGACCACGAAGCGGAGCTGTCGCGAGACACCTATCTGGAAGCGCTCATGGCCGCGATGATCGTCGGCAGGCTGGCCGGAGCCGCCGACGGGCCGGTCGCCGTGGCGCGGGCAGCCCAACGCGCTCCAAGGGCGCCGACCCCGCCACGATCGGTCGACCTGCTGCTGGATGCGCTCATCACGCGGTTCACCGACGGCTACGTCACCGCCGCACCACATCTGAAGAAGGCACTGCTCGCCTACCTGCGCGACGTGCATGCCGGGACGGCCGACCCGCGGTGGCACGACGTGACCAACCGAATCTGCTTGGATCTGTACGACTTCGTCTCGTACGACGTCCTCGCGAGCAAGCAGCTCGAGATGTTGCGGGCGGCAGGTGAACTGACAGTGTTGCCGGCGGCGTTGACCACGCTGGCGGCCGTCCGCGTGATCGGTGGCGACTTCGATTCGAGCCAAGCACTATTGGACGAAGCGTTCATCGTCTCCTCGGCCACGGGCGCACCGCCGCACCGCTCGGCGACGGCCCTGCTGGCCGCCCACCGCGGCGACGAGGAACTGTGGCAGTCCGCCGCGGGACATGCCATCGACGAGGGCACCGATCGCGGAGAAGGCACCGAGGTGACCGTCGCACTCTTCTCGAAGGCGGTCCTGAGCAACGGCCTTGGCCGCCATTCCGAGGCGCTGGAGGCGTGTCGGTCCGGCCAGGGCTACGACGACATCGGCCTGTACGGCTGCCTGCTCATCGAAACCGTCGAGGCCGCAGCCTATTCCGGTAACCTCGAGGAGGCCCGCAAGGCGGCGGCGGAGCTGGTGACCCGGGCGTCGGCCAGCCCGACCGAGTCGGCCTTGGGTCTCGCGGCACGCGGCACCGCGATCGCCAAGGGTGCCGGGGCCAGCGCCGCCGACTTCCAGAAGGCGATCACCCACCTCGAACGCAGCCCGCTGGCCGTCTACCTGGCACGCACCCACCTCGTCTACGGGGAATGGCTGCGGCGCAACGGTAAGGGCAGGGACGCGGTGGCCCAGCTGCGTCTCGCGCACGACCTCTGCACCCGGATTGGCGCGGATGCGTTCGCGGAGCGGGCGGCACGGGAATTGGAGGCCGCCGGTGGCGCTGCCGCTCAACGCAATCCGCGCTACGACACCGGGTTGACCGCTCGCGAGCGGCACATCAGTCGACTGGTCCGCCAGGGCCTTGGCAACGCCGAGGTGGCCGACCAGCTGCTCATCAGCCACCGCACCGTCGAGTGGCATCTGCGCAACATCTACCACAAGCTCGGCATCACCTCACGACGCGAACTCCGCCTTGCCGATCTGTGAGCTCTCGATAGATTGTCATCCGTGCTGCTCGGCCCAGGGGATCCCCTTCCGCTCACGACGCGGCGCATCCTGATCACCGGGCCGTCCGGTGCGGGCAAGAGCACGCTGCGAGAGACGATCAGCGAGACACTCCACCTGCCAACGGTGGAAATCGACTCGCTGCACCACGGTCCCAACTGGTCCTCGCGTCCCACCTTCGCCGCGGAGGTCGACCAATTCACCTCCGGCCCGAGCTGGGTCATCGAATGGCAATATGCACGGGTTCGGCCCCTGCTCTTGAGCCGCGCCGACACGCTCGTCTGGCTGAACCACAGCAGATGGACGGTCACCCAACGGGTGGTGCGCCGGACCGTGCGGCGGCGGATGCATCACGTCGAACTGTGGAACGGCAACTACGAGCCCCCGTTGCGAACCCTCTTCACCGACCGCGACCACATCATCCGGTGGTCGTGGCGCACGCACCGCCAGCGAGAGCGTGACGCTCTCGCCGTGGCACGACAGCCGAGTGGTCCCGTCGTCGTCCGGCTCGTCGGCCAAGCGCAGGTCGACGCCTGGGTACGCGGCCCCCTTCGCGCGTTGGCGCGTTCCCGCTAGCAGGTACCGAGCGATTCCCGTTGGCGCCGATGACGAAGGCAGTCGTCACTGCGACAGTTGTCTCGGGTGAAACACCCTTGTGTGCAAAGCGATTGCCCCACGACGGAGGAGGCTGCCATGATTTCTGCCCAGTGGCTGTCGAGCGCCGCGTTCTGCATCTCGATGACGGCGCTGTTCTCCAATCTTGGGGTGTTATGGCTCAAGTGGCCGCGCATCATCGTCGAAGTCGCGGTCCGCCGCGGCGCCTCGAACGGGACGGAAGGGTGCGGCGCCGCCGACAGCGTGGTGTTGACCGTAGTCAACAACGGGTCCGAGGCCGTCACCATCAAGAGCGTTGGCCTGACGTCACCGGCGGGCGTGGACGGACACCAGTTGGACTACCTCGACACATGGCACACTTCGCATACGCCATACCTGCCAAGGGCAAACGGCGCGCAGCAGCCGCTGGTGATGCCCGCACGCGTCGATGGCCACGCGTCGGCGGTCTTCGAATACGGTTGCGACGCCCTGGCGCAACTACCCCCCGGCCGGGCCTATAGCGGGTACGCCATGCGGTACCGGGCCTGGCGGTGGCGGCCCAATCATCCCCTGCTGCACGAGACGGTGTCACGCCAGTCGGTCACGCCACGCCGATCATGACGGAGGTGCGGCGCGCAGCCAGGCCTCTTCCTGGCCAGGCTCGGGCAGCACCCGACCGCCCTCCACGGCGAACCGGGCCGGGCTGTTGCCGATGATCACCAGAACCCGTTCGGCTGGGATCCCCGTCACCCGGGTTGCGGCGTCGGCGATCTCACGGACCAGCTGGTCGGTTTGCGCTTCGGGGTGTCCGGTACGCGTCCAGCCGTTGACGATCAACGGGGCCGCCGGCTTCCCATCGGTGTAGAGGTCCTCCTCGGGCAACGAGTGGAAGACGACGTTGACGTAGGTGGACGGCACGTGGTTGATCCGGGAGTGGATCGACGCGAGTTCCGTGGCGAGGGCGGCTTTGGCCGGCGCGTCGAGGGCCGAACGTGCTGTCGTGCAGGTATATACGGGCATGGTGACTCCTAGGTGGTTTTCGGAGGTGTCGGGGTGGAAGGTCAGGGGATGAGGATGGTCGAGCCGTGGGTCTTGCGGGCTTCCAAGGCGCGGTGGGCGTCGGCCGCGTCCCGGAGGGGATAGGTCTCGCCGACGGTGACGGTGATCATCCCCGAGCCAATCGCGTCGAAGAGTTCGCCGGCGCGCCAGGCGAATTCGTCCGGCGTGCTGTTGAAGTGGGTACGGTACGGTCGCGTCAGATACACCGACCCGGCGGTGTTGAGCCGTTGCGGGTCAACGGGTGGCACCGGACCGCTGGCGGCGCCGAACAGCGCAAGGGTGCCGCGGAGCGCGAGGCTGGCGAGGCTGGCGTCGAAGGTGGACTTGCCGACGCCGTCGTACACCGCGGCCACGCCCTTGCCGTCGGTGAGGTTGCGGATCTGATCGCCGAAGGCCTTTGCGTCGGTGGGATAGTCCAGCACGTGGACCGCCCCCGCCTGCTTGGACATCTCGGCCTTCTCGGGCGTGGAGACGGTGGTGATGACGCGGGCGCCCTTGGCCGTGGCCCACTGCGTGAGGATCAGCCCGACGCCGCCGGCCCCGGCGTGCACCAGCACGGTGTCGCCTGGCTTGACCACATAGACCGAATTGATCAGCAGATGTGAGGTCTCGCCCTTGAGTAGGGCCGACGCCGCAACCTCCGGGCTGACGCCGTCGGGCACGTGGGCGGTCAGATCGACGTTGGCCACGCAGTATTCGGCATAGGTGCCGTCGGTGTCTGCGGTCGCGACCCGTTGGCCGACCGCGAACCCGGTGACGTCCTCGCCGAGGGCCTCCACGACGCCGCAGACCTCGCAGCCCAGGATGAACGGCAGTGAGTGCGGATACATCCCGGTGCGGAAGTACGTGTCGATGAAGTTGACCCCGATGGCCTCGGTCCGCAACAGCACTTGCCGGGGGCCAGGGTTGGGCGTCGGGACCTCGACGTAGGAGAGGACGTCCGGTCCGCCGTTGGCGGCTATCTGGATGGCGTGCATGGCGGGGTCCTATCCCTCGACGGAGATCTTGAAGATGAGGTTGGTCAGGGCGCCGAAGGCTCCGCGACCACCGATGAAGAGGCGCTTGACGTCGTAACCCGCGACGTCCTTCATCGTTTCGGCGCCGAAGCGGGCGGGAGTCTGGCCGTCGACGACTGCGACGTCGACGCCGAGAAGGGCGTGTCTGACGTGTTCTCGCTCGGTCCCCGTCGCCGTGGCGACGACTTCGCCGATGGTGCGCTCGCCGCCGACGCCGGGGACGGCGGCGCACCTGACGCGGTGCTCGGTGAGGTAGCTGTTGACCTGCTCGACGGTGGCGTCGGCCCCGACGACGAGGCTGAGGTTGCCAAGGTTGACGGTGATGTCGGTGCCCTCGCCGGCGGTCAGGGGCAGGCCCGGGTCCACGGCGAGCTGGCCGGTGAGCGCATTGCCGACGGCGGCGTCGAACGCGCTGGAGTCGGGCTCGTCGGACGACCGGTCGGGCAGCATGACGCCGGGATTCAGCAGTCCGGCGGGATCGAAGGCGGCCTTGACGGATCGCTGCACGGAGATCTCCGTCGGGGTGAAGCGCTTGGTCATGAACTGGATCTTCTCGGTGCCCACGCCGTGCTCGCCGGTGATGGTGCCGCCCAATCGCAGTGCGGCGTCGATGATTTCGTCGTTCGCGGCGGCCAGTGCGGCGGCCGCCTTCGGGTTGTCCCTGTCGAAGAAGCTGGTCGGGTGTAGGTCGCCATCGCCGGCGTGCCCGGTCACGGCGATGAACGTCAACCCGTCGCGGTGGCGTTCGGCGGTGGCCTGGATGGCGTCCTGCATCTCGGGGATGCGGTCGCGGGGGACCGTAACGTCGCCGATAAAGAAACCCATGCCACTCTGCGCAACCGCCACGGGAAGGTTGAGGCGACCGTGCCACAGGGCGGTGCGGTCCGCATCCTCCTCGGCGACGCGGACCTCGGTGGCATGTTCGCGGAGGAACTTCTCCACGGCTGCCTGATCGCGGGCCACGTCGGCGGCGGTCCCGTCGACGTCGATGAGGACCACGGCCGCAGCGTCGAGCGGGTAGCCGGTGTCGTAGAGCTGCTGAAGACCGGCGATGCCCGCGTGGTCGAGCCACTCCACCGCGGCCGGGACGACCCCGCTGGCGATGATCGCCGCGATGGTGTCGGCGGCTGCACGCGCGGTGGGGAACGCCCCCATCAGGCTGTGGGTGACGTCGGCGACGGGCCGCAGGGCCACGGTCACCTCGGTGACGATGCCCAGGGTGCCCTCGGACCCGATGACCAGACCCAGCAGATCGGGACCGTCGTCGTCGGCGCTGAGCGTGGTGGTTGACCCGTCGGGCAGCACGACGTCGACTGAGAGGATGTGGTTGTACGTCACACCGTACTTCAATGCATGTGGGCCGCCGGCGTTTTCGATGACGTTGCCGCCCACCGTGCACAGGTGCGAGGAGACCGGGTCTGGCGAGAAGCACAGCCCGTACGGCTTGACGTGCTCCTGCAGATCGAAGTTGACGACGCCGGGTTCGACCCTGGCCCGGCGGCCGGCCACGTCGACCTCGAGGATCTGATTCAGGCCGGACAGGTCGAGCAGGACACGGCCTGCGCCCGGCATCATTCCGCCCGAGCAGTTGGAGGCGCCGCCGCGGGGGACGACCGGGACGCCGTACTCGGACGCGAGGGCCATGATGGCGGAGATCTGGTCGCGGTCGCGGGGCCGCAGCAGCAGGTCGGCGGTGGCGCCGACCCCCCAGAAGTCGTGACCGCGTTCGGTGAGGGTGGCCGGGTCGGTGATCAGGTCGCCGTAGTCGGCGGCGGCCTTGGTGAATCGGACGAAGGCGTCACTGCCAGAGGTGGTTTCGTCGAGGGGGGTGCTGGTGGTCATGACACTGTCTTTCGAGCGATGGGGAGAAGGGGGTGACGGTGGTCGGCGCCGGGGTGCGCCGCCGACCACCGTCGTTGACGGAGCGGGTCAGCCCAGGAAGGGCAGTTCCGGTTCGGTGTGGACGACGATCACGGTCGGCCCGTCGGCTTCGAGGGCGGCGGTGAACTCCTTGGCCAGTGACTCCGTGCCGTCCACGGTGACCGCGCGCAGGCCGAACCCCTTGCCGAGCGCCTCGATGTCGAGGTCGGGCAAGTCCAACCCCGGAACGTTGGGCGTCTTCTCCAGCAGCGCAAAGGACTTCAGGATCTCGTAGGCGCCGTTGCGAAGGACCACGAAGATGACCGGCAGCTGGTGCTGTCCCGCCGTCCAGATGGCTTGCACGGAGTACTCGAACGAGCCGTCGCCGATGGTGGCCACCACGTGCCGCTTGACGCCGCGCTCACGGTCGCCGAGCGCCACGCCGACCGCCGCGGGCACGCCCCAGCCGATGCCGCCACTGGGAGTGGCGAAGAAGCTGTCGCTCTGCGTGGTGGGGCACCACTTGAGCTGATGGGCCATCGTCGAGGTGGACTCGTTGACCAACGCCGCGTTCTCCGGTTTAACGGCGGCGATCACCTGGTACACCAGCTCGGGCTTCATCGGGGCCGCGGTGGGCTCCGGCATGGTGGCCGCGGGCAGCTGACGCGGCGTCGGGGCAGACCGGTCGCCAGGCACCTCGACCAGGTCGACGAGCTGCTCCAGCGCGGTACGGACCGAGCCGATCAGGCTGTCGCCCACCGGCGCGACCGCCGACAGGTGCGGATCGGTGGTGATCTGCAGGACGTCGGTGCCCTCGGGGATCCAGTCGCCACCGACGTACGGGTAGTAGCGGAACACCTGCGCGCCCACGGCGATCACCAGGTCGTACCCCTCAAGGGCGTCGTGCACCCCGGCGATGGTCATGGGCAGCGGGCCTTGGGCCAGCGGGTGGGTCTCGGGGAACGAGATCCGGTCGGGCAGGCAGCTGCCGAACACCGGCGCCTTCAGTTTCTCGGCGAAGGCGATGCCGGCATCCCAGCCGCCGTCGCGGTCGACCTCGGGGCCGAGCAGCAGCAGCGGATTCTTCGCCTGGCTGATCCGGTCGGCGAAGGCCTTCAACCTGTCGGCGTCCGGTGCGATGCGGGTGCTCACGTCGCGGACCACAGCGGGGCCGAGTGCGGGCTTGTCCCAGTCGTCGAGCGGGATGGAGACGAACACCGGTCCCATCGGTGGCTGCATGGCCACGGCGTAGGCCTGCATGATGGCCGCCGGAACGTCCTCGGCGCGGGCCGGCTCGTAGGACCACTTGACCCACGGCTTCGGGAACTCGGTCGCTTCGCGGTTGTTCAAGTACGGGTCCACCAAGGCCATTTCGCGGGTCTGGTTGCCCGCGGTGATGATCAGCGGGGTGTTCGCCTTGTACGACGCCACCAGTGAGCCCATCGCGTTGCCGGTGCCTGCGGCGGTGTGCAGGTTGACCAGCGCCGGCTTGCGGCGGGCCTGGGCGAACCCGTCGGCCATCGCGAGCACGGAGGCCTCCTGCAGGCCAAGCACGTAGGTGAAGTCGTCGGGGAAGTCGCGCAGGAACGACTGCTCGGTGGAGCCGGGGTTGCCGAACACCGTGGTCAAGCCCAGGGTGCGCAGCAGGTCGTAGGTGACGTGATGGATGGTCTTCTTCTCAGACATGGGAACGCCTTTCGCTGTGTGGGTGGTGCGGCAGCGGCGTGTCGTCCGCTGCATAAACTGTGATCCCTCGCCGGGCCTCGGTCATTGCCGCTGACGGCCGTTGTGTGAGCACGTCAGCGTGACCTTGAAGTGGGGGCTAGCGGGTACGTGCTCACCGGTCGAGTGAACCAACGCGTGCCCGTCGCCACCCCAGGGAAAAACACTGGGTAGGCACCCGGTGGAACACGGGGTGGTGACCGGCGGCCCGGGTCTGCAGTCGGGTCGAGTTGACCGTGTCGGACGAATTCGAGCATGCGGTGGTCAGATTGACGTTGACTAGGGGCGACGCCGGGCGCTCGGGTTCGGCGGGTCTGGGGAGGCGGATGGCCCGACGGTTGGGACGGCGTCGATCGCGCGGTCTTGGCAGGCGTGCGTGGCTGGTGACCTGGTCGATTCGGCTGGTGTTGTGGACCCTGGGATTCACGCGTGTCGTCAAGACCACGATCGTGAACGCCGACGTGGTGCCCGCCAAGGGCGCGGTGTTGCTGGCTGCCAACCACACGTCGATGGTCGACGTGCTCTTCATTCTTGCCGCCCTGCGTCGCGAGGCGATCGCCATGGCCATGGCCGAATTGTGGAAGTCGCCGCTGACCCGGTGGCTCGTCGAGGTGCTCGGCCAGATCCCCGTCGTCCGAGGGGACTCCGAATCGGGGAAGCAGGCGATGGAGAGCGCGACGCAGGCGTTGCTCGACGGTGCCCTGGTGGGCATCTTCCCGGAGCAGAAGTGCGTCCTGCCAGGAGAATCCGCGCCGTACCGTCCCGGCGTTGCGGTCCTGTCGAAGCGCACGGGTGTGCCGATAATCCCGGTGCGCCTGGTGAACGCCAACGAACTACTGCCCGTCGACGAGAAGTTTCCGGTCTTCGGCCACACCGTCTACGTGATCTTCGGCGAGCCCATCGATCCCGACGACTTCGCGTCAGTTTCCGACTTGCTCGACGAGGTGCGCCTGCGTATCACGACGCTGGAGATTCCCAAGGGGTCGAGTCGGTGAACGTGATTCTGCACCAACGTCATTGGCCAACCAGGGCGCGCAGTTCCCTGGCATTGCGTACGGCGTTGCCGTCACCGTCGTTGTTGAAGTAGGCGAACACGTTTCGCCCCTGGTCGGTCCACTCGTGAATCCTGTCGGCCCACCAGCGCAGATCGTCGGAGCTGTAGGAGCCTGCATAGAGCACGTCGTCGTCGGGACCGTGGAGGCGAACGTAGACCAGGTTTGCGGTGGCCTTCAGGATGCAGGGCAGCCCGGCGCCGCTCATCACGACGTAGGCGGCGCCGCGCCGTTCGAGCAGGTCGTATACGGCGGGGTGGTCCCACGATGGATGGCGGAACTCGACCGCGACGGGTATGCCCGTCGGTAGACAACCGAGGAAGTAGTCGAGCCGTGCGTCGTCGCGTTCCAGTGCGGGGTGCAGCTGAACGAGGATCGGCCCGTGCTTGTCGCCCAACGCGTTCCAACCCCGGACGATCCGCTCGACCCACTCTTCCGGCGAGCGAAGGCGGCGTGCGTGAGTCAATCCGCGGGCCGCCTTCACCGACATCGTGAAGCCCTCGGGAAGCCGATCCCGCCACTGCTCGAACGTCGTGTCGCGTGGCCAGCGGTAGAAACTGGCGTTGAGCTCCACCGTGTCGAACTCGTCGGTGTAACGGGCCAGGCGTGCCCCCGCCGTCACTCCCGGCCCGTACAGCACGTCCTTCCAATGGTCATACGACCATCCCGACGTGCCGACGTGAACGCCCACGGGGCAGCGGGTACCCACCCGGTGGAACGTTCACGCCGCCGACCCGCGGTCAGTAATCCCAGTTGGTCGGCACGAAGCGGAAGGCGTTGCCCGCCTCGGCCACGTGACACAGCGAGGGGAACGGCAGGTGAGTGGCGACCAACTGCTCGCCGGTGGCGGCTAGTTCCTTCAGCAGCCGGAGCCGAACCCGGGTGGACTCCTCCGGGTCGTGTTCGAAACCGTTTTGCCAGTCCGGGTTTTCGAAGCCGGGCTGGAACACCGCGTCGCCGGCGAAGGTCAAGGCCTCGCCGCGGGATTCGACGCGGACGATGCTGTGGCCGGGGGTGTGCCCGCCGGTGCGGCGGATCAGGACGCCGGGTGCCACCTCGTACTCCGTCTCGAACGGTCGAAGCTGGCCGCGGTACAGATCGAGGAATTTCGTCGCCGTCGAGCGCAGCACGTCGGGAATCGGCGCGGGCATGACGGTGCGGGAGAAGTCCGGCGCCTCCCAGAAGTCCGCCTCGGCGGCCGCCAGGTGGACCCGCAGATCGGTGCGTAGGCGTCCTCGCAGCCCGTCGACGAGCAACCCGCCAATGTGATCCATGTGCAGGTGGGTGAGCACCACGTCGGTGACCGAGGCCGCATCGACGCCTGCGGCGTCCAGTCGCATTGCCAATTGCCCGGCGCGCGGGAAACCGGGAAACTCCGACCCGAGGCCGGAGTCGACGAGGATCACCTTGTCGCCGCTGCGCACGACGGCCACGTTGAGCGGCCAGTCGGTGATCTCCGGAGGCAGATACATGTCCTTGAGCCACGCCGACAGGTCGGCGGGCGCCACATTGGTGGCCATCGTGGAGGCGGTAATCGGCAACACTCCGTCGCTGATCACCATGACCTCGACGTCGCCGACCTGCACTGCGTAGCGCGAGGGGACCAACTCGTCGACCAAGCTCATGTTCCTACTCCTTCTGAACGCCCAAGGGGGAGAACGGGTCGAGATGACTCGTCTGCCCCGTCGAACGCCGCCCCGCGACGGGGTTCATCCCGTTGACGGCAAATGGGTACGCCAATGGCGAGAGGCGCGAGACGGCGCATGTCAGGATCGTCGGGTGCCACCACCGCAGCAGACCCCGATCACGACGAGGCCATGAGCACGCCGCGCCGCTTCGCCGGCCGCTACGAACTGCGCGAACTGGTGGGTATCGGGGGCATGTCCGAGGTGCACTTGGCGCGCGATCTGCGACTGCATCGCGACGTCGCAGTCAAGGTGTTGCACGCCGACCTGGCCAAGGACCCCAGCGTCAGTGCGCGGTTCCGTCGGGAGGCGCAGAAGACGGCAGGCCTGAACCACCGTGGCATCGCGGCCGTGTACGACACCGGCGAGGCGGAGACGTCCACGGACGCGCCGCTGTACATCGTGATGGAGTACGTCGACGGGCCGACGCTGCGTGACGTCGTCCGCGAACGCGGCGCCATGACCCCGCGGCGCGCCATCTCGGTGATCGCGGACGCGTGCGAGGCGCTGGAGTTCAGTCACCGCAACGGGATGATCCATCGAGACGTCAAGCCCGCCAACATCATGATGACCAAGGCCGGCGCCGTGAAGGTGGTCGACTTCGGCATCGCTCGGGCCCTCGCCGACGGGGATGGCGGTATCACGCGAACAGGTGCGGTGATGGGCACCGCGCACTACCTGTCTCCCGAACAAGCCCGCGGTGGCGCGGTCGACGCCCGCTCCGACGTCTAC
>Ga0209051_1002343_pt1 | contig 13718 bp, 16 predicted proteins | sample AraplaCvi_mMS_r2_2_FD_184286 | JGI IMG/M metagenome (GOLD analysis project Ga0209051, IMG submission 184286) | Arabidopsis root microbial communities from North Carolina, USA - plate scrape MF_Cvi_mMS_r2 (SPAdes) (version 2) | ecosystem: Host-associated > Plants > Roots > Endosphere | place...
CTCGCCCAGGCGCGGGCGGCCGAGGAGCAGGCCGCGCAGCAGGCCCGGCGCGACGAGGTGCAGTTCGAGGCGGGCGGCGTCCCGCGCGCCCAGCTCGATGATTCGCGGTCCAACCTGGCGATCAAGTCGGCCCGGGTGCGCGAGCTCGCGGGGCAGCTCGAGGTGTCGCGGCTGCCGGCGCGCGAGGAGCAGATCCGCGCCCAGGATGCGCAGGTCGCCGCGGCGCGCGCCCTGGTGCGCCAGTCGGCCTGGCGCCTGGAGCAGAAGCAGGTCGCCGCGGCGCAGGCGGGCAGGGTGGTCGACACGCTCTACCGCGAGGGCGAATGGGTGTCGCCCGGCAGTCCCGTGGTGCGCCTGCTGCCGCCGAGGAACGTCAAGGTCCGCTTCTTCGTGCCCGAAGGCGTCGTGGGCGGCCTGAAGCCCGGCCGCAAGGTGGCCCTGCACTGCGACGGCTGCGCCGCGGAGGTGGCGGCGGAGGTGAACTGGATCGCCGACGAGCCCGAGTACACGCCCCCGGTCATCTACAGCAACGAGACGCGCGCGAAGCTCGTGTTCATGGTCGAGGCGCGGCCCGCGGCGGAAAGCGCCGCGAGCCTGCGTCCGGGCCAGCCGGTGACGGTGAGGCTCCAGTGAGCGCGCCCGGCCGTTCCGAAGCGCTCACACCGGAGCGCGCAGCGCGGAGGGTAGTCCAGTGAGCAGCCCGCCCGACGCGCCCGCGATCGACGTGAAGGGCCTGAACAAGCACTTCGGCGACAAGCATGTCGTCAACGACCTGTCGCTGCGCGCGAGCCGCGGCGAGATCCTGGGCTTCCTGGGCCCCAACGGCAGCGGGAAGACCACGTCGATCCGCCTGATGTGCGGCCTGCTGACGCCCGACTCTGGTTCGGGCACCTGCCTCGGCTACGACATCCGCACGCAGAGCGACCAGATCAAGCTGAACGTCGGCTACATGACGCAGCGCTTCTCGTTCTGGGACGATCTCTCCATCCGCGAGAACCTCGACTTCGTCGCCCGCATGTACGACATGCCGTCGCGCCGCGAAGTCGTCGACCGCGCGCTCGCGGACCTGAACCTCACGGGTCGGGCCTCGCAGCTCGCGGGCGCCTTGTCGGGCGGCTGGAAGCAGCGGCTCGCCCTCGCGGCCTGCATGCTGCACCAGCCGAAGCTGCTGCTCCTGGACGAGCCCACGGCCGGCGTCGATCCCAAGGCGCGGCGCGAGTTCTGGGCGGAGCTGCACGCCCTCGCGGCGAGCGGCATCTCGATCCTCGTGAGCACGCACTACATGGACGAGGCCGAGCGCTGCCACAAGCTCGCCTACATCGCCTACGGCAAGCTGATGGCCCAGGGCACCGCGGAGGAGATCATCGCGGCGCAGGGGCTCACGACCTGGTCGGTCTCCGGCGGCGACCTCTCCGAGCTCGCCGCGAAGTTGCAGGACGTGCCGGGCATCGAGCAGATCGCGCCGTTCGGCTCGTCGCTGCACGTCACCGGCCGCGACGCCGACGCCCTCGAGCAGGCGCTGCGCCGCGCGACGGCCGGCACGGCCAGCCGCCTCGAGCCGGCGGACACGGGCCTGGAGGACGTGTTCATCCACCTGATGGGCCGCTCCTCGGACAACTACGAGGCGAAGCGATGAAGCGCTTCTCGTGGAGCCGCTGGTGGGGCATCGTGCTGAAGGAGTTCGTGCAGCTCCGGCGCGATCGCATCACCTTCGGGATGATCGTCGGCATTCCCATCGTGCAGCTCCTGCTCTTCGGATACGCGATCAACACGGAGCCGAAGCACCTGCCCACCGCCGTCGTCGTCGGAGAGCACAGCGAGTTCACGCGCAGCTTCCTCGCGTCGATGCGCACCAGCGACTACTTCGAGTTCGTCGAGGAAGTGCGTGACGAGGATGCCGCGCGCGCCGCGCTCGAGCGGGGCACGGTCAAGTTCGTGGTGAACTTCCCGCAGGATTTCACGCGCCGTCTCCTGCGCGGGGAGCGGCCCGCGGTGCTGCTCGAGGCCGACGCCACCGATCCTTCGGCGGCCGGCGCCGCCCTCGGCGCGGTGACCGCGCTCGTCGGCTCCGTGGCCCGCAAGGACCTGCGCGGCCCGCTCGCCCCGCTCGCCGGCGGCCCGGCGCCGTTCGAGGTGCGCGTGCACCGGCTCTACAACCCCGAGGGCCTCACGCAGATCAACATCGTGCCCGGCCTCATGGGCGTGATCCTGGCGATGACCATGGTCATGATGACCGGCCTGGCCATGACGCGCGAGCGCGAGCGCGGCACGATGGAGAACCTGCTCGCGATGCCGCCCCGGCCGCTCGAGGTCATGACGGGCAAGATCGTCCCCTACGTGTTCATCGGACTGATCCAGGCGACGATCATCCTGCTGGCCGCGCGCTGGCTGTTCGACGTGCCCTTCGTCGGCAGCGTGGCGCTGCTCTACGCGGTGGCGCTGATCTTCATCAGCGCCAACCTGACGGTCGGCATCACGTTGTCCTCGCTGGCGCAGAACCAGCTCCAGGCGATGCAGCTCACGTTCTTCTACTTCCTGCCCTCGATCCTGCTCTCGGGCTTCATGTTTCCCTTCGAGGGCATGCCGCGCTGGGCGCAGGCGATCGGCTCCGTGATACCGACCACCTACTTCATGCGCTCGGTGCGCGGCATCCTGCTCAAGGGCAACGGCTGGATCGACCTCTGGCCGCACATCTGGCCGATGCTGGCGTTCACGGCGGTGATCATGATCGTCGCCGTGCGCTTCTATCGCAAGACGCTGGATTGAACGACGTGATGAAGAGGCTGCCCTGCATCGTGGCGATGGCCTCCGCGCTCGCGGGATGCGCGAGCGATCCCGTGCCGCCGCCCCCGGAGGCGCCGGCGGCGGCGCGGTACACGCCGGAACCGGTCGCGGATCACACGGCCCCGGCGCCGGCCGTCCACGGCGGGGAGGCGCAACGGTTCGTGGCGGGCCAGGACATCCCGGCGCAGTGGTGGACGCTGTTCCGATCCGCCGCCCTGGAGGACCTCGTGCGGCAGGCGCTCGAGCACAGCCCGTCGATCGAGCGCGCCGGCGCGCGGCTCCGCCAGGTGGAGGCGGAGCGGCAGGCGCGGGCGGGCGCCACCCGATACCCCCAGGTGGATGCGAAGCTCTCGGCCAACCGCGTCGACATCGGGTCGGAGTCCCTCGGCAGCCCCGGCCTGCCGCTGGCCACGCCGCTCAACCTCTATCTCGCGTCCGTGGGCGTCTCCTACGACCTCGACCTCTTCGGCGCGACGCGGCACGAGCTGGAGGCGCTGCAGGCCGCCGTCGACTACCAGCGCTACGAGATCGAGGCGACGCGCCTGATGCTGGCCGGCAACGTGGTGACGGCCGCCATTCGCGAGGCCTCGCTGCGCGAGCAGCTCGAGACGGCACGCGAGATCGTCGCGCTGCAGGAGCGCCAGCTCGCGATCGTCGAGCGGCTCGAGGCGATCGGCACCGCCGCCCGCGAGGACGTGGCCGCGCAGCGCCTGGAGCTCACGCAGGCCCGCGTCCTCGTGCCGGAGCTGGAGCGCCAGCTCGGGCAGGTGCGGCATCGCCTGGCCGTGTACACCGGGCAGCCGCCCGCCGCGGCCGAAGGAATGCCCCTGTTCCGCCTCGCCGACCTGCGCTTGCCGGAGGACCTGCCCCTGAGCCTGCCCTCCGAGCTCGCGCGCCAGCGCCCGGACATCCGCGCGGCCGAGGCGCTGCTGGACCAGGCGGGCGCGCGCGTGGGCGTGGCGACCGCGAACCTCTATCCCCGCATCACGCTCTCGGCGACGCTCGGATCGCTCACCACGGACGCCGGCGACCTGTTCGGCGCGGGCACCGCCTTCTATCTGCTCGGGGCCTCACTGGCGCAGCCGGTCTTCCACGGCGGCGAGCTCCAGGCGCAGCGGCGTGCCGCGATCGCGGCCTGGGAGCAGGCCGGCGCGGCCTGGCGCGAGGCCGTGCTGCAGGGCCTGCAGGAGGTCGCCGACGTCCTGCGCGCCCTGGAGACCGACGCGCGCAGGCTCCAGGAGCGGGCCGACGCCGCGACGCAGGCCCGCCGCTACCACGACATCGTCTCGGCCAGGTACCAGGCGGGCGGCGTGAGCCACTACGCGCTGCTCGACGCCCAGCGCAAGCTCCAGGCCGCGCTCCTCGACCGCACCCAGGCCGTCGCAGATCGCTATGCCGATTCCGCGGCCCTGCTCCAGGCCCTCGGGGGCGGGTGGTGGCACGCGGAGCGTCCCTCGGCCGACGCGACGCCGGCAACGGACGCGGCGGTCGCGACGCCCGCGCGCTGACGCCGCGCGCGTGCCGATAATCGGACATGGCCTCTTCCGACGCCGCATCGGCCCTCGCGTTCTGCCGCCGCGCCGTCGCGCGCCTCGCGCGCGTGGACGTCGACCCGGACGCCGCGGCGGCGAACGCCCCGGCGCCCGAGGACGACGCCCCGATCGAGCGCGCCGAGGACGGCCTCGTCGTCGACTACGTGGTGCCCGAGGACGAGCGTCTCCTCCCGGTGCGACGCTCGCACCTGCGCGCCGCGGGCCTGCACGCCGATGCGCTGCACGACCTTGCGCTCGCGAACCTGGCCACGCTCGCGAAGGCTCGCGCGGAGGTGCACCACTACGGCCGCATCCATGCGGTGCTCCTGGGCGCCGACCTCGAGGCGAGCGTGCTGCTGTGCGCGCCGTTCTGGGACGAGTGGCATGCGGCGCTCGCGCCGGGCGGCTTCGTCGCCGCGATCCCCGGCCGCGACGTGCTCGCCTTCGGCGACGCGGCCTCCGCGGGCGCGCTGCGCGAGCTCGACGACCTGTGCACGCGCATGGCGCCGGCAGTGGAGGAGCCGCTGTCCGACCACGTGTGGAGACGCGTCGAGGGGCGCTGGCTACCGCTGCAGTGACCCTCGGGGTCAGGTCATCGACCTGACCCCGGCAGTCGAACGCCGCCGCCGGAATGCAGGGGTCGGTTCGAAGAACCGACCCCTCCTCCAGTCACTCGCTGCCCCTCTCTTCGGAAGACCAGATCGCCCAGCTCAACGCCACCCCGATCCCGCCGCACTCGTCCTGCAGCACGAGCGGGCTCGCGTGGTTCGCGCTGCCGCGCACCGTCGACATGTTGGCGAAGACCGTGAGCTGCAGCGTGGGCGAGATGCGGTGGCGGACATAGCCGCTGATCCCCGCGCTCAACAGGCCCGCGCGGGCCTCGTAGAAGGGGCGCGATGGCGTCGCGTACTGCGGCGCCACGCCGTAGAAGAGGTCGTTGAGCGAGCGGCTGGCGAACAGCAGGCTGGCCGACACCACCGCCGAGGAGCTCGTGCCCTGCCAGGCCGTGTGCGACAGGCGCGGCTCGAAGGTCCAGCCCTTGTACTGCATGGTGTCGTAGGCGTCGAAGACCGCGCGCACCGGGAACTCCAGCCGCGTGAGGCGCGGGTCGCGCTGCGGGTCGATCAGGTCGGCGAGGTTCACGCGCAACGCGGGGCCGAGCTGGACGAGGGTGCCGATGTCGGGCATGCCCTGGCGCGCGCGCACTTCGCTGGAGGGGGAGGCGAACGAGCCCGAGGCGCTCACGTCCCACTCGAACCGGGGCGTCTGCAGCGCGCGCAGGCCGAGGCCCCCGCCCTCGACGCGCAGGATCGACCCGCGATAGATCGCATAGGGCAGAAGCTGCGAGCTGGTGAGGTTCTGGTCGGAGCCGGGATAGGCGGGCTGGTAGCCGGCGATCGAGTAGATGCCGGCCTCCCACAGGGGCAGCGGCGTGTTCTTGCCGGGCGGGGTCTCGGGGGCGGCCGGCGACTCCGCGTCGCGCGCCGCGGCCGGCAGCGCGAGCGCCGCGCCGGCCAGCAGGGCGGCGGCGAGCGCCGCCGGGCGAAGGTGTGTCGGTAGACCGTCCAAACGCTGTCCAGACAAGACGAGGATTGCGGGCCACTATACTTACCGCAAGCGCCGATTTGATTTCCGGCTTGCGGGCGCTCTACAAATGTCGCTAAAGGGGACCCCCTTACGGCGAAGCCGCTCCCCCCTAGGGGGTCGAGTCGCCCGGCGGAGCCGGATCGACTCGGAGGGGCGCCTTCACCGGGTGTCCGCAGCGTTTCGCGTTGCCGGGGAACACGGGAAGGGGTGCCGAGATGGGGTCCATCGGCCGGGTCGATCCGCAGGCGATGCATTTCGCCGAGCCGTTGCCGCTCGCGAGCGGCGCGCGACTGAGCGACTACACGCTGGTCTACGAAACCTACGGCACGCTCTCCGAGGCGCGCGACAACGCGGTGCTGGTGTGCCACGCGCTCAACGCGAGCCATCACGTGGCGGGTCTCTCCGCCGAAGGCGCCACGGGCTGGTGGGACAACCTCGTCGGCCCGGGCAAGCCGCTCGACACCAACCGCTTCTTCGTCATCGGCGTGAACAACCCGGGCTCGTGCTTCGGCTCGACGGGCCCGACGCACGCGAACCCCGACCCGGCGGCCGGCGGGCGCGCCTACGGCGCCGACTTTCCCGTCGTCACGGTGGAGGACTGGGTCGATGCGCAGGCTCGCCTCGTCCGCCGCCTGGGCATCGAGCGCCTCGCGGCCGTGATCGGCGGCAGTCTCGGGGGCATGCAGGCGCTCGCATGGACGATGCGCTACCCGGAGCGCATCGCGCACTGCATCGCGATCGCCACGGCACCCAACCTCTCCGCGCAGAACATCGCGTTCAACGAGGTCGCGCGCCGCGCCATCATCACCGACCCCGACTTCCACGACGGCCACTACGCCGCGCACGGCGCCGTGCCCCGGCGCGGCCTGCGCGTGGCCCGCATGATCGGCCACATCACCTATCTCTCGGACGACTCGATGGAAGCCAAGTTCGGCCGCGCGACGCGCACCGCCGAGGGCCGGATCGCGGGCGCCGACGCCTCGACGCCCGCCGCCTTCGCGTACACGACGAAGGAGATCGAGTTCCAGATCGAGAGCTACCTGCGCTACCAGGGCGACAAGTTCAGCGAGTACTTCGACGCCAACACCTACCTGCTGATCACGCGCGCGCTCGACTACTTCGACCCGGCACGCGCGCACGGCGGCGACCTGGCGGCGGCCTTCGTGCCGGCGCGCCACTGCAAGTTCATGCTGGTGAGCTTCACCACCGACTGGCGCTTCTCCCCGCAGCGCTCGCGCGAGATCGTGAAGGCACTCGTCGACAACGACATCGACGTCTCGTACGCCGAGATCGACGCGCCGCACGGCCACGACGCGTTCCTGCTCGACGACGCGCGCTATCACGCGGTGATGCGGGCCTGGTTCGAGCGCATCGCGCGGCACGGCACCCGGCAGCACGTGAGCGGGGAGCCCGGCGCTCCGGCCGCGGAGGCGAAGTTCCCGGTATGAGCGAACGAAGAGATCTCGAGATCATCGCGCAGCTCGTGCCCCCCGGCTCGCGCGTCCTCGACCTGGGCTGCGGCGACGGCGAGCTGCTCGCGCAGCTCCAGGCCCGGCGCGGATGCACCGGCTACGGCATCGAGCTGGACGACGCGAACGTGCTCGCGAGCACGCAGCGCGGCGTCAACGTGATCCAGCTCAACCTGGAGGACGGGCTCGCGCTGTTCGACGACGCGAGCTTCGACGTCGTGCTGCAGCTCGACACGCTGCAGCACCTGCGGCACACCGAGCACATGCTGCGCGAGACGGCGCGCGTCGGCCGCATGGGCATCGTGAGCTTCCCCAACTTCGCGCACTGGCCCAACCGCCTGCACATCGCGAGGGGCCGCATGCCGGTCACCCGCGCGCTGCCCTACGAGTGGTACGACACGCCGAACCTGCGCGTGGGCACCTTCACCGACTTCGACGTGCTGGCGCGCCGCAACGGCCTGCGCGTGCTCGACTCGTTCGGGCTCCAGGAAGGACGCGTCGTGCGCAGGTGGCCGAACCTGCGGGCGAGCGTGGCGGTCTTCAAGTTCGAGCGGCCGTGACGGCGCCGCTCCCGGGGTAGCCGGGGGCGCCCTCGTTCACACCGGCGGCTCCTCGAGCGCGCGCAGCGTCATCCGCTTGAACGCCTCCACCAGCCGCGAGCCCTCGGCGCGGTTGTGGGCGATCGCGAGCCGCATCGTCGCCTCGCCGAGCTGCCAGACGAGGAAGGCCGTCGTGGCGATCTTCCTCGCATCGGCGCGCGGGTGCACGCGGCGCATGGCGGCGGCCAGCAGCGCGCCGTTCGCCTTGCTCTCGGCCAGTTCCAGCGCGACGAGCTGCTTGTCGGCCTGCATGCCCGACCAGATGTCGCGCATCACCGGCTCGGCCAGGAAGATCGCGTAGTACTGGTCGACCAGGGCCGCGTACGCCGTCGTCAGGCTCTCCAGGTCGTTCACGCCACCCAAGGCCTCTTCGATGCACCGGCGGCTGGTGGCCGCGTGGCGCTCGGCCAAGGTGCGCACGATCGCCCGCTTGTCGGGGAAGTACTGGTACAGCGATCCGATCGAGATGCCGGCCTCCTCGGCCACCGCACTCATCTTGAGCTGGTCGCTGCCCGACCGCTCGATGAGCGTGGCCGCCACCGAGAGGATGCGCTCCATGCGCTCGCGGCTGCGCTGCTGCGCCGGCTCGCGCCGCGCGGCGGGGATCTCGGGCTGTGCGGCGGCATCTCGCCGGGTCATGGAGGGTTCCCCTTGCGCTCGAAAGGTCGTCAGGCGGGGCTTGACTTCCGAATGTGAGTTTCTATCATGTTCTTGAATGTGAGCCTTACTCACATTCTTGACTCACCCGCTTCCACCCCCTCGAAGGAGAGAACTCCATGGCAACGAACCAAGGCCCCATCCTCGTCATCGGCGCGAACGGCAAGACCGGTCGCCGCGTGGCGCAACGCCTGGCCGCGCTGGGGCGCCCGGTGCGGGCGGTCTCGCGGTCCACCGCGCCGCGCTTCGACTGGGAAGACCGGGCCACGTGGCCCGCCGCGCTGGCCGGCGCCAGCGCCGCCTACGTCGCCTACCAGCCCGACCTGGCCGTGCCCGGTGCCGTGGAGACGCTGCGCGCCTTCTTCGAACAGGCGCTGGCGCAAGGCGTGGATCGTCTCGTGCTGCTGTCCGGCCGCGGCGAGGAGGAGGCGCTGGCGGCCGAGCGGGCGCTGCAGGGGACCTCGGCCGACTGGACCCTCCTGCGCTGCAGCTGGTTCGCGCAGAACTTCAGCGAAGCCTTCCTCCTGGACATGCTGCGCGACGGCGAGCTGGCGCTGCCGGTCGGCCCGGTGCCCGAGCCCTTCGTCGACGTGGAAGACGTCGCCGAGGTGGCGGTGGCCGCGCTCACCGGGCCCGGGCACGAGCGCCGCCTCTACGAGCTCACCGGCCCGCGCGCCCTCACCTTCGCGCAGGCGACCGCGGAGATCGCCCGGGCCACCGGCCGCGACCTGCGCCATGTATCCATCGAACCCGAGGCCTTCCGCGCCGGACTGGAGGCAGCCCGGTTGCCGAAGGAGATGGTCGACCTGGTGGTGTACCTGTTCACCACCGTGCTCGACGGTCGCAACGCGCAGCCGGCGGATGGCGTGCAGCGCGCCCTCGGGCGCCCGGCCCGCGAGTTCCGGGACTACGTGCGCCGCACCGCGGCCACCGACGTGTGGAGGGCCTGATCCCGCCCGTCGACGATCGGCTCGCCGCCGCGGGACCCTCGATCGAGGAGCGTCACGCTCGCAGGAACTCGCCGATCAACCGGTGGAAGTGATGCACGCCCTGCTCGCGCGTGGGCGAGTAGCGTCCCTTCGAGTAGAAGCGCGAGCGCAGGCCGCGCTGCACGGTCTGCACGACGGCCTCGTCCTCCATCTCGACCTCGTCGAGCGCGCCGCCCGCACCCTGGTCGAGCAGGGAACGGTCGCGCACGAAGCTGCGGAACTGGACGCGGGTGCGGGACATGCCAAGGGGCTGCACGAGGTTCACCGACAGGCCCCACGGGTAGAAGTTCAGCATCAGGTTCGGGAAGATCCACCAGTAGTAGGCGGCGATGCGCCGGCCATGCTCGGGGGAGGAGGCCGGCAGCTCGAAGGCCGCCTCGTCGTCGCGCGCGACGGCGAGCTGCAGGTTCGCGTAGCGATGCAGCTCGTAGGTGTAGTTGCGCAGGTCCAGCGTCTTCGTGAGCCCCGGGTGGATGAACGGGATGTGCAGGCCCTCGAGGTAGTTCTCGACGTAGAGCGCCCAGTGCGCGCCGAACTCGTAGTCGCGCGAGCGCGCGGGATCGAGGACGCATTCGTCCAGCGGCAGCCAGTCGAGGCGCGCGGCCATGTCCGCGAGGCAGACGTCCAGCGGGGCGACGGGATCGAGCGCCGCGAAGCCGTGGCCCTTCCACTCGCCGAACGGCACGCGGGGCAGGTGATCGCGCGCGGAGGGGAAATCCTTCGCGCACTGGAATTCCGGCATGAAGGTCATGCGGCCTTCGAGATCGAAGCGGCGCGAGTGGTAGCCGCAGCGGATCTGCTCCGCGCGGCAGGGGGCCTGCACCAGGAGGTTGCCGCGGTGCGTGCACACGTTGGAGAGGCAGCGCAGCGCGCCGCCGCGATCGCGCGCGAGCAGCAGGGGCTCGTCGAGCAAGCCGGGCAGCAGCTCCCGCGGCGCGAGCGAGGCGGGCTCCGCGACGTCGGCCAGCGCACCCAGCCACTGCCAGCTTCGCCCGAAGAGGCGCTCGCGTGCCAGCGTCCAGGCGGCCGGCTCGAGGTAGAAGGCCTTGTCGAGTGTCGAGGCGACGGTGATGTCGGGGTCGACGGCGAAGATCGCGGGGTCGATTTGCGCGGACATGCGGACGATCATGGCACACGAAGGGGTCAGGTCTCCGACCTGACCCCTGCATTTCGTGGGCAGGATCGAATGCCGGGGTCAGGTCGAAGACCTGACCCCACCCCTCGAAGCGGCTTTTCGCACGGCGTCTTGCGCGCTACCCTCCCGCCATGCGCCTTCACACCGGCCTCACTCCCGCCGACGACCGCGAGGTGCTGCTGACCTGGATCATCGGCAGCGCGCGCGCCATCGATCGCGACGCTCTGCGCGCGCGCCTCGGGCCGCCGGTGCACGTCGAGACGAACGAGCGCCGGACGCGCGGCGGCGAGGAGGAATGGTGGATCTACCGCGACGCCGCCGGCCGCCACCTGGGCCTGTGCCTGCGCGTGCCGCACCGCGAGGTCGTGGTCTATGCCAGCGAGGCCTCGGGCGTCGACGACGACGATCTCGCCGCCCTGCTCGCGCCCTGGCAGGTGGCGCTCTTCGAGCACCCCGAGCGCCGCTGAGGGGGCTCGGTCAGCGCTTGCCGCCGAGGACGAACAGCACGCCGCCGCCGACGATCGCGGCGATGCCCGCCCAGACCGGCACGTCGATCGTCTTGCGCTCCTTGACGTTGAGCTCCATCGGGCCGACCTTCAAGGCGGTCTTGTCCTGGGTGTAGCTGAAGCTGCCGGCCGCCAGCGCGACCACGCCGGCGATGATCAGGACCAGTGCCAGGATCCTCACGGGACTCATCGGGTTCTCTTTCGCGAAGGAGCGGCGCCGGACGCGGCGCCGCATGCGCATTCTGCGACAGTCCCGCGCAGTTTCACATCCGGCATCAGGCCGCGATGGCGGGCAGCCGCTTGCCGAAGCACACCGCCGCCGCGTTGCCGCGGTAGCGGCCGTAGTTGGCGATGCGCGCGTAGCCGCGGCGCTCGTAGAAGGCGACCGCGCGTGCGTTGACCAGGCGCGTCTCGAGCCAGGCCTGCGCATAGCCGAGGCGCGCAGCCTCGGCCTCGAGGAACGCGAGCACGGCGCTGCCCACCCCGGCGCTCCCCGGCACGGCGAACATGCGCTTGATCTCCGCGACGCCCTCCGCACCACCGTCGGCCAGCGGACGCAGCGCGCCGCACCCGACCGCACGGCCCCGCGCGTCGCGCGCCACGACGAAGCGCGCACGCGCGCCGCGCACATCCTCGACATCGAAGGAGGCGCGCCCGTCGCTGCCCGTGATGGCGGCGAGGGCGAGCGAGAGGGCGGCCATCAGAGCCTGCGCATCGGCGCCCGCCGGGTCCTCCGCGGCCACGGTGATCGCGGGCAGGGGCTCGGCGAGGCTCAAGCGATCGGCTCCACGAGATGCGCGCGATTCGCGGGCGCGGGATAGGGATCGGGCCAGTATTCGACCATGCGCACGATGCGGCCATCGGCCACGGTGAAGAAGGACACCGCGCGCGCATGCTGCACGCCGTCGCTCACGCGCACGTCCGAGACGGCCTCGCGGTCGTCGCCGACCACGCGGTCGATCGCGAAGGTCCAGGCGCCGTGCGCCGGGTACGCCGCGTTCATGCGCGCGAAGCGCTCGCGCCCGCGCAGGCGCTCGTTGGATTGCGGCCAGTCGAGGACGAAGTCGTCGGCGAGCACGGCGCCGACGGCCGTGAAGTCATTGCCGGCCATCAGCGACCAGAAGCGGCGCACGACCTCGACGGCGGCGGGCATGTCAGCCGGCCGCGGGCGTGACGACGACGGACGGCGCGGAGCGCGTCGCGGGCCCGTGGAAGACGGCTTCGATGTTGTTGCCGTCCGGGTCGAACACGAACGCGCCGTAGTACCCCGGGTGGTAGGCGCGCTCGCCGGGGCCGCCGTTGTCGCGGCCGCCGGCGACCAGTGCCGCACGGTGGAAGGCCTCGACGGTCGCGCGATCGGGGGCCTGGAACGCGAGGTGAACGCGGGAGACGGGGCCGTCGGCCCGATCCACCCAGAGCTCGTCGGCGTGGAAGTGGTCGGCGTCCTCGACGTAGGCGTCGAGCCGGCCGATCGCCTCGAACACCGCGCGATAGAAGCGCTTGCTCGCATCGAGGTCCGCCACGCGCAGGTGGACGTGATCGATCAGGCGGCCGACGTGGAACTGCATCGGGGACTCCTTCGCGCTCAATCCGAGAGCTTGCGTTGAACCTTGTTGGCGACCCGGCCGAAGGCACTGGCGGTCGCCGACGCGCCCCGCTCGACGCCGTGGGCCGTGGCGTTCGCGGCGCGGCTCAATCCCCGGCCCGTCGCCTCGGCCGCGTGCTCCACGCCGTGGGCGGTCGCGCTGGCGGCGCGCTCGACGCCGTGGGCCGTCGCGCGGGCCGCGTGCTCCACGCCACCCTTCGCGCGCGTGGCGCCGCGCTCGACCCCGCTGGCCGTCGCGTGCGCCGCATGCTCGACGCCGCCCGCGGCACGCGTGGCACCCCGCTCGATGCCGTTGGCCGTGGCTTCCGCCGCATGCTCGACGCCGTTCTCGGCGCGCGCCCACGCGACGGCGCCTGCGAGGCAGGCGGCGGCAAGGAGACGGAGGGGTCGGTTCATGCGGGTGACTTCGGAGACGGTCAGGCGCGCGTACGCTGGCGCATCCTACAGCCTGGCGCGCCACCCCGCGCGGGACTGCCCCGCGCACCGGCAAACGAAGTCACGGGTGACGCGGGTTGCGAGGGTGGGGTCAGGTCTTCAGACCTGACCCCGTGTTCGCTGGCCGGCGAGAGAATTCGGGGTCAGGCCTGAAGGCCAGACCCCTTTCCTGCCGGCGACAGCGGCTCGAAGTCCGCCGGCTGCTTCGCCCGCCAGGCCGCGACGGCACGGTCGAGCTCGGCGGGATCGAAGACCGCGCTCTGTAGCAGCGTCATCTGCCGCAGCGAGTCGGCGGTGCCGTGGTCGCGCGCGTGGTTGAGCGCGAGCTTGCTGGCCGCGATCGCGAGCGGCGATTTCGCGGCGATGGAGCGCGCGAGGGTGCGGGCATGCGCGAGGAGCGAGTCCGCATCGGGCAGCAC
>Ga0209051_1002344_pt1 | contig 13714 bp, 14 predicted proteins | sample AraplaCvi_mMS_r2_2_FD_184286 | JGI IMG/M metagenome (GOLD analysis project Ga0209051, IMG submission 184286) | Arabidopsis root microbial communities from North Carolina, USA - plate scrape MF_Cvi_mMS_r2 (SPAdes) (version 2) | ecosystem: Host-associated > Plants > Roots > Endosphere | place...
AAAAGTGCCCGTATCGAATACCAGGCACTCTCACCGACATCGATGTGAATGTCGCAAGCGTCGGATTGGATGGCCTCAAGCGCGTCTGGGGTCAAGGGGCTCTGTTGCCATCAGACGCGGCAGAACTTGACCTCATCGCTGGTGCCCCAACAGCATACCAGCCGTTTTAACGTTCCCGATAAGAATCCCCTAACGGCATAGTCTCGCATCCAGCGCGCCATCGATTGCCCGCCAATTCCGACTCGAAGGGGAAGCGGCCTGTCGAAACTGCCCTACCTGGTCAGGTTACGCCGGCAATCGCGTCCCATGGCGCCGGATCGGGAAAGAGTTCGCGCAAAAAAGCGACGAACGCGCGGACGTTCGGATTTCCCTTGCGGCTCTCCGACCAAAGGGCGGTGATGTGGTTTCGTTCGACCCAATGGTCGACGAGAAGAGGGATGAGTTGGCCACGCGCCACGAACGGTGCAGCAATATAGGTGGGCGACAGGCCAATTCCCGCTCCACCGACGAGCGCGGCCGCGGCCGCATCGGTGTTCTCCAACACGAGACCGGCCGTCGGAAGAATCTCGATCACACGTTTGCCGACCCGAAAAGGCCACCTTATGAGCTGCCCGCTGCTCTGCAGACGGACATTGACGCATTCGTGCCCCTCGATGTCTTCGATCCGTTCGGGCTGCCCGCGTTTTTCCAGATAGACGGGCGAAGCAAAGACGCCCACCCGATTGGGCGCCAGCTTCCGCGCACTCAGCCGTGAATCCTCCGTGCCGGTCACCCGGATCGCGACATCGATGCCTTCCTGAATGAGATCGGCGAACCCATCGCTCACACGCAGATCGACAGCCAACCGAGGATAGCTTTCCCTGAAGCGCGCGAGATTGGGGGCGATCAGATGCACCCCGATCGGCACCGAGACCGTGACCTTGAGTATGCCTGAAGGCTCGCCACGCGCGGCCACGGCCACCTGTTCCAATTCCTCCGCGTCATGCAGGAGTTTTAGTGCCCGGTCGTGCAGGTCACGCCCCTCCGGGGTGAGGGTCAGAGATCGCGTGGTTCGGGCGAAGAGGCGCACGCCAAGACGCTCCTCCAATCTCTGAACGCTCTTGCTGACAGCAGACGGCGAGATCGACAGCGAACGCGCGGCAGCGCTGTAGCTGCCGAGCGAAGCTGCACGCGCAAAAGCGATGATCCCGGTGAGGCGGTCAATTCCGATCTGTTCCATGACGGCACTATTATAAGGATATCGGGCATCATTATCAAACATATGGCCAAGGTTTATCTTTCGGGTCATCGCAATCGACGCGACAGAACCGGAAACCACGAACATGACGCAGACCAGTGCAGCCGCGGAAGCAAACGAAGCCCGACTTCTCCTTGAAGACAAGCACGTCCTGATCTTCGGCGGGACTTCCGGCATCGGCCTCGCCACCGCGCTCCAGGCGAGGGCTGCTGGAGCTCGCGTCACCGTGGTCGGGCTCGACCGGGACCGTTCGCGCCGCGCCGCGGAGCAACATGGCTTTGCCGAGTGGCGGGCCGCTAACGTCACCGATCCAGAAGCGATACGCGAAGCGCTATCCGATGTCGGACAGGTGGATCATCTCGTCCTGCTCGCGGGATCGTTCGCTATGGGAAAAGTTCTCGAAGCCGACATCAGCCTGCTCCGCCTTGCCTATGAGGAGCGCATCTGGTCGGTCGTGCATATCCTGCGCACGCTCGCCGACAAGCTCGCCCAGGACGCTTCGATCACACTGGTCTCCGGCGCCCTGACGCACCGTCCGGATGGCAACGGCACTGCGATCATCGCAAGTGCCTGTGCTGCCGTCGAAGTGCTCGGTCGCGGTCTGGCCCTCGAGCTTGCTCCGCGCCGTGTGAACACCCTGTCACCCGGTCCCATCGACACACCGCTCCTCGGTAAGGCCATGGGTGAAGCGAGGGATGGCTTTGTGCGCGCAATCGAAGCACAGCATCCGCTTCACCGCTTTGGCACCGCCGAGGAAACCGCCTCCGCAGCCGTGTTCCTGATGACCAACGGCTACATGAACGGCGAAGTCCTTCACATCGATGGCGGCTCCCGGCTCTAACGCCACCTCGCGCCGGGATCCTGGCGAGCAACATCAACTCAAGCCGAACGGGCGGCATGCCTGGGGAGAAATGCCATGCGACACATCGCAATCACGGAGTTCGGCGGGCCCGAGCAACTGGTCGCCGAGACCGCCGACGACCTGCATCCCGGCTCAGGCCAGGTTCTGGTCGAAGTGGAAGCCGCCGGGATCAACTACCTGGACCTCACGCAACGCAGTGGCGCCTCTCGGGTCCATCTGATCGAGCTTCCGTTTGTCCCCGGTCTTGAAGGCGTCGGCCGCGTTCTGGAGGTGGGGGAAGGCATCGCAATGGCTTCCGGTCTCTCGGTAGGCACCCGCGTTGCCTGGATGGATGCGCGCGGCTCCTATGCGAGCCAGGCGGTCGTTTCCGCGGAACGTGCAATCCCTATCCCGGACACCTTCATGGTCAGCGAGGGCCTGCTGTTCCAGGCCCTGACTGCCCACTATCTCGTTCACGAGTATCGGAACATCCGTGCCGGCGACCGCGTGCTGGTGCATGCGGCGGCCGGCGGCCTGGGGCAGCTTCTGGTCCAGTGGCTGAAACATCTCGGCGCCTGGGTCGTCGGCACGACGTCCAGCGACAGCAAGGCGGAGAGCATTCGCGCATTGGGCGCCGATGCCGTCATCGTCTACGGCGACGACTATGACTTCGCCGACGAAGTTACCAGGCTTACCGGGGGCAACGGAGTTGACCTTGCATTCGACGGATTGGGCGAAAAGACGCTCCTCAAGACCGTCGCGACGCTTGGTCGTGGCGGAACAGTGGTGGCCATCGGCGCCGCTTCCGGGCCTATTCCGGCGATCAATCCGACGCTGCTAACCCAGCGCGGTCTGCGCCTCGCCGGTGGGTCGGTGTTCGCCTATGTGGCCGATCCGGCAGAGTTGCAGAAGCGGGCGTCCGATGTGATCGCTGCCGTGCAAGCCGGATGGCTGCGGCTGGACGAGGCAACCGGCTATCCGCTCGATCGTGCGGCAGATGCCCACCGGGACATCGAGAACCGCCGGGCTAAAGGCAAACTCTACCTGATCCCCTGAGCAAATACCGGCGCCATTGCACCTCGGCAGACGGCTGAGCCCGCCGATGCTCCTGTCCCGAGCAAAGCCGTCTCTGACTTTAACGCAACATCATGCGCCTCGCGGATGAGCTTCACGCTGTCCGCGTTTGCGAGCGCATGTCCGTAGGAAAAGTTGAGACCCATGCAGCCGAAGCCGAGCGCGGTGACTTCAAGGCCTCGTCCGAGCGTTCTCTTGTTCATGATCAGTACCTCTTCGTTTTGATGGGAAGACCATACGCCGACGGCCTCCCCCCAATTAGCCCGCTAAATCGGCATGTGGTCATGAATCACATTCATAGATGGTGTGCGACGCGGGCTGAGATCTTGGGCTCCCGACGTGATGGCAAGCATTGCCCCGTCACCGGGACCGCGGTAAAGCGTCGTCCCCACCCCTGCCCGGGCCGTGGTTTTCGTCAAGCGTGTCACGGGACAAGCGATCTGAACATGTACGATATCATTCTCCTTTTCCTCGCTGGCTTGTTGGCAGGCAGCATGAATGCGTTAGCGGGGGGCGGATCGTTCGTATCCCTGCCTGCGCTGATATCGGTCGGAGTGCCGTCGGTTGCCGCAAACGCGACAAGCACTTTAGCCTTGTTCCCCGGTGGCATGGCGAGCTCGTGGGTCTACCGGGATGGGGTTAAGAGTGTGTGCGGGGTCAATGTCGCGGCCATTGCTGTCGTGACCATAGTGGGTGGTGTTACCGGAAGCGTTTTACTACTTCTAACGCCATCCAAGATCTTCGATGGTATTCTGCCATGGTTATTGCTCGTCGCGACATCGATGCTGGCTGCAGGTCCGAGACTGAGCGCCAAGCTTCGGACGCAAGCACGTCCGAACATTCTAGCCTTTGTGACCGTTCAGTTCTTTCTTGGTCTGTATGGCGGCTATTTCGGCGGCGCGGTGGGTCTTATGATGCTCGCGGCATGGAGCGCGCTCGGGGGCGAGGAGATCAAGAGTCTGAACCCGACAAGAATGGTGATGGTAACCGCGGCAAATGCGGTCGCCGTAGTCGTCTTCGTCCTGGCTGGGGCGATCGTCTGGCAAGAGTGCATTCCGATGACGACCGGAGCCGTTATGGGCGGTTGGATCGGAGCGCATATTGGACGGAGGCTGCCATCACCGGTCGTCCGGGTGCTAACCCTCACGGTCGCCGTTTTGACGACCACAGTGTTCTTTTCGCGAGCTTACCTTTAGCGGTGGTCGGGCCCTCGAGAATTGCAGCATCGGGTCAGTTTGACGATGTGGTGGCTGATCGACCGTTCAGACGATCATCACTCTCCGCATTCACCTGGAATTGTGCCCTATGCGGGCTTCTCCGCGACAGCAAGCAACACCATTAGATGCCGGCGCCCAACTGGCGTCGCAAACTTAAGGCGATGGCCGTTCAGGCTTGTCGGTAGAAGTCAGTGATGCCCGCCTCGCTAGGGATCCGACCCGCCGACCCCGTCATCTAGTGGCAATATTTGAATGAAACTCTCCAATTCGGGCATCCAGAACCGCTCCCGATCGCGCTGAGCCCAATTCGTGCCGGCGGCACATCACCCTTATTCCGATCCGTTGCGGCCTCTCGCCGCGGCATCAGGTTGCCTAGAGACGTTCACGATTGGAAAGGCTGCCGGTGCAGTCTTGCTGACTGGGCGGTTGTTCATGCTTGGCTTCGGTCCTGCGCCTTAATATCCTCGCGAATGATCGATTTTGACAAAACGCAAAATCGTAGCGCGTCATGTCAAATAACATAGGCTCATTGTTCCCGGCGTGTTATGTTGGAACATCATCGGTAACCGAATGTGTAGGCGCCGATGCCTGAGAGTTACGATGTGCTCCCGCCTGCTGAATGGAGGTGAGGCCATGTTTGCTTCTCGATCTTCACGTCCCATATTGCAACCGCTTCTCGAACGCTACGCCTCGGCGTATCACGTTCGTGGTCCCGAGCGTGAAGCATTCATCGAACAAACGCTCGCATACATCGCAAACGATCCAGACATTATGCTTATCGAGCCCGTCGAGCGCGCAATCGCTGTCGCAATGGCGCAGATTCATGAGGCCAATTTCATAGCTCGGGCCGCACCAGTCGAGACTACTTTGGCTCGATAATATGTCGCACCGCCCTTGCGGCGCTTGTCCACGCGCCCCATGGTCGATCTGTATGCCAGTGTAAGCCTCTTCCGATTTGCAGACCTATTTTGTGAGCGATTTCAAACGTCAGGCTGCCGCGCCGAGATTCTAGCGCGTCGCGGAGCGGAAGGGCCGGCAGCTGAATCTCCCCGCCTGAGCGCTTCACGAGCGTTTAAGCCCCGCGCCCTGCTCAGGTTCATAGATCTTGAAAGGGTATGAACCCTCACCCAGTCAGAGCGAATTCTAAATATCTGATTTATCGACATTTCAAAGACCGGAGCCGATGAATCCTTGGCCGGCAAGTTCGACCTTGAAGCCTTGCCCGCGCTTCAACGCCACGACTAACAGCCCGCGGCAGGCTTTCGGTTCCGCTCAGAATCCTACGGCGACAATACCTGAATGTCGCTCGCCGCAAACCAGCCGTGACCAGTCATGTCGACCTTTACAGCGCTCACAGCTGTTCCATTGACGTCAATCGTTTGTGGTCCGACTTGGGGTCCCGTTACGCCACCGCTGAAACCCCGGTTGATGACCTTGTCTTTGAGGGTATATACCGTCCGCCAGGTAGAGCCTTCCTTCACGGAGACCGTGATGCTGCTGCCTGCAGAGGTGATGTCGGTGCCGGCCATTTCAATGGCAATCCGGCCGACGGCGACGGGCTCGGGATAGGTGTATTGCAACCACGAATGGCCACCTTGAGCGTTGCTCCACCACTTGCCGCCGTCGAATGGATTGACCGACTTGCCATAGATGCTGTCGTAGGTAAGTATCCCTCCGGTCAGTTGCTTCGGCGCAGCAGAGACCTCGGGTTTTGTTGGCTGAAGCTTCGCTATTTCCGCTGGTTTCGGATCTATGGGTTGTACCACCGATGTCCGCGCGGCACTGGCGACCGGGGCTCCTGTTGCCGCTGGAGATGGCTCGACTTGGGACTCTATGCTAACCGTCTGTATAGTAGCGGAAGCAGATGAAGACGTATCGATCTGATGGGGTTTGAGCCCTGAAGTGCTCGCATCCTTCGGTGGCAAGCTCCCTGGAGCCGCCGCACGCCCTGCCGCATCTGGTCGCTCGGTACTGGACGGCACGTTATTTGTCGCTTGCGACCAGCCAAAATCGCCAACTCCAAGTGCTTTCCAGGTCGAGTAGCCGCCAAGGGAAGCAAACCCGATCAATATGATGATAGCACTGCTGAGCGCGATATTCTTGGGGCTAGCCCAGCGTGATCGATCTTCGAGATCGTTGCTTCTTCCGATATCCGTGCCAACCGCAGCGGACGGTGTCGCAATCTCATCCACCAGAATGCCAAACGCGGGATTGGGGAAAATAGGGGCAGCAGCAATGTTCCCCTTCCGTTGATCAGGCGCATGAACCTCAGGCTGGACCGCATCGCGCGGATGTCTGCTCCGGATGTTATCCCAGACGAGCGTCTGCAGATCGTTCAGAGAAAGCAATTGAGGTAGGTCGGATGCGCCATCTCGCAGCGCGTCGAGCAAAGCCCCCGTGAACATAGTGTAGGGGTCGCCAGGCTTTGCCAAGGCATCGTGAACCGGACTTGCCGCGCAGAAAAGTGCCGTTCCGTTGTCGGGTAGCGCCTGCCGTAGCTCGCGCTGAATTTTGTCGCGGATACCGCTTTGAGGGATGAAATCGTTGGCAGCACGTGCGGCGTAACAAGCATCGATGAACAAAAGACGTCGGGCGCGGGGCGCGTCCTGAAGAAGGGTGCTTGCTAGATCCGTTACGCGATACCCACTCGCGCCGATGGTGCTGCGCTTGGACGTTCTAAGGGCAAGGCAATAGCTGTTCTCGCGCTTGGGAAATCCGCCGTGGCCGGTATAGTAGATGATGAGTTCGGACTTGGCGGCCCCATTGATCGACGTCAGAAAGTTCGAGATTTTTTCGTCGATCTGCGTCGGGGGCGAGGGATCGTCGAAAAGGTCGAGTATCCTGTCGTCCTCGACCGCCAGCCCTGCTTCCATGGTCAGATATTTCTTGAATGCCTGGGCGGAATTTCTGAACGCGTCTGACGGCGTCAGCTCTCGATCGTTGGGCCAATCGCTTGCTCCCAAGATGATAGCGTAGCGAGATTTCTGTGCGTTGCTCACACGAGATCCCACAGTGATTTCAACAAATCCGTGACTTTTTGCACGTCTTCGACATTGTCACCTTTGAGAATGGTTTCCCTATCTCCGACGCTGAGTTTCACTGCCTTGACGTCTTTGCGTTTCATCCATCTCGATATCACCTGCACTGCGAGTATGGCTTCTGGAACATGTAGTATCAATTCGACTACCGAGCCAAAATCCTGAGCCTCCGGACGAGCCCGTTGGATCGAAACCGTTACATCTTCCAGCTCATGCAGTTGGTCATGCAGATTAGATGCCAGACGGGATTTTTCCGCTGAACTGACGTCCGGTATGGCAATATTGATTTTCACCGTCATTCCCCCTAGCCGCATTTGCTATTTCATAGCGGCTGCAAGCACTGCGAGCAACTGCCGCGGGAGTTTCTGAGCGCTAAGGCACTGCTCATCCCCCACTTGTCTTTTGATCGTTGACAGCCACGGCTGAGGCATCCTGCGCCGTGCCGAGCTACAATTCGTTTTATCCCATTACAGCGGACTACCAGTCCGCTCTTGGATTGGTCGGGCGGTTTGACTTATCCGGTGACCATCAGAGCAGCGTTGCCCGTGTTTCTTTCGATCGAGTAGAGATGTGCGAGGAACTGGCGCGTGGGCTAGGACAGAGTTTCGTCACCGCTCGGCCGGATGGCTCAATCTGCACAAGTGTCAAGGATTGGTGTCATCAGCCGCACATGCGTATCAATGCGCTTGAGAACTTTCTCAGGAACGACGGTGCGTTCCGGAAGCGACCACCAAACTTCGTTGACGCGTTCGACCGTGTCGATCACCGCTTTGAGCACTGCCGCCTCCGGCAGTCGTGCGCGATTGGCGAAGGCTTTCCACCGCTGCACGTTCAGCGCCTTGAAGGGGCGCTCGCCGGCGAGCGACAGAGCCATGGCATCGGCGGGGATGTAAGGGATCGTCGAGAGCACGTCATAAACGGGTGCGAGTTGCGGTTTGTCACCTGCCTCGCGATAGATCAGCGACCAGTTCTTCAGGTGCATGTCGCCATTGCCGGTCAAGGCTGCCAGAGCCAGTCGGCGGACGAACTCGAGCGCAGCGATGGACGACACGGCAACGTTCAAGGCTGCGGCGATATCATGATAGGCACCACCTTCATATTTCCGCGAAGGATAGATGCCGAACACCTGCGCGAAATCCTCGATATGGATTCGCTCACCGTTTGCGCCGCGATCGAAGCGTTTGACGAGCAGGACTTTTCCGTCCGACAGTGTTTCGAATTCCTCTGGAATACCTTCGAACTCCGATTGTTCGACAAGCTCGCGCTCCGGCACCTCCATCCCGATCGCTTCAGCCAATGCGAGATTGGCATATTCGTTTTCCGACACTCCGGGAAACGAGGTCGACGGAAACTTAGCGATGTAGGATCCCTCGTCGTCGCCGAGCGGCAGCGTCAGTCCGCCGCCCTTTCCCGTGTTCTTGATGACCGAAAGTTTCATCTGGACGCCGGCGAGCGAAAACCGGGCTTTCGGCTTTGGAGCAGACAAGCTATCGAGACGCGCAACGGTTCCACCGCTCGGGACGACGCGGACGGCGCCTGGCAGATCCGATCCCAGTGCGACGAGCAGATCGAAATCGTTTCCGGCGCGAACACTCCCCGCGTGGTGTTTTTCCATCGCCTCGCGCAGCTTGTCTTCGGGAAGCAGATTGGCAAAGAATGCTGGCAAGGCTCTGGCGACGGGCTTCGGGTCCTTGCGCAAGCCGCCAGTGGCGGCCCGAAAAGACAGGCTGAGCACCGGAAAGCCGCCCGTTTCACGATAGCTCTCCGCGAAGCTGAAGGCGTTGAAGTCGCCGGGCGTCCGGACGATCGTGCCGACCTTCAGATCGTTTAGCAGCACGTCGAGCGACGAGATGGATCTCGGATCGAATGAAGCTTCAGACATTCTCATCCTCGTCTGGATGAGCCATGAATGCCGGGAGATCGTCGAGATCGTCCTGCGGCCGCAGCAGTGCGTCGACGGCCGGAACCATGGTCTGCGGTATGAGCATCAATTCAAGCCCGAGAGCACGAGCGATGTTGATCAGCGTTGTCGTCCGTGCGGCACTACTTCCGGCTTCTATCTCACGATAGCGGGGACGGGATATGCCCGCCATGTCGGCAACCTGCTCCTGCGTCAGTTGCCTGCCTTTACGAGTAGCCTTCAGCAACTGCCCGATTTTCACCAGGGCTTCTGACTCAGACCGTGCCATCTTACCTCCCTAAACATTCCCCTTGGAGCTAGGCAAGCTATCTCAACATTCTGAGCTCGGTCAATGCAAAAGAAATAAATACAGATCATTTCTTCGAAATTGATCCGTTTATATATCATTCATACTGTTTTCTGAACGGCTGCGCTGCAGTCGTTGAGTCGTATCCACCATACATGCTTTGTTAAAGGCACGTCCCTATTTCCGCTCGCCCTCGGCACTGGTGCCAGAGAGAAACGGAATGAGCATGCCCAAACAAGATCTTTCATCACGTCATTTTCAGCGTAAAATTTCGGAATTTTGCGAGGTGCGCATTGCGCCGATATCTTCGAAGCGGGTGCTGGAGAATGTCCGCCCCTACCTGATCAGCCTGATCATCTACCGCAAGCGGCCGCCGATCCTGAACGGCCACCTCGACTGGATCGCGATCGGAGAGGCCTGCGGGATCGGAGACGACATGACCGCTGAGCTTCGGAAGCAATTGCGGCCGGCACTGGATGCGATCATCCGGTGGCTAAAGGCTCCTCCGGTCGCTGATGACGTTTCTCCGGCAAAGCCGTCTGCCCGGACAGGTAAGGCTGAAGCGGTCAAAAAAATAGCGGCAGCTTCCTCCACCAGGAAACCGCAACGCTCTGCGGCCGACGGAGTTTTTGCCCGGAACACATCTGCACAACGCGGTCCTGCGCCAAAGCCGATCAGTCCATTCCCGGATCCGTTATTCGAGGCGACAGACGATCCGGCAAGCTTCCAGGACGCATTGATCTACCATATGCGCCGGTTCGGCGACAGGTACTGGCAGCTCTATCGTGCTGTGGTTCGTTTGACCGAGACCTTCGACAGCAAGACACTTCTGTCCTGGATACAGGGCGAGCGGGTCCCGCGGTCGGTTGCCAGTTTCGACATCCTGCGCCGGATCGAAACGCGTTACCGACTTCCGGAAGGATATTTCAAGGCGAAGCTACCGCACCAGGCCCGCTCCCTTTACGGCCATGACCTCGGCGACATCAGCCCGGCTGAGCGTCGGCGGATTTCCCTGCACCTGCCAGATGATTTCAGCAGCTTGCCCTTCACCAAGCGAGAAGAGATCCTAGACTGGGTGCGACGGGTGATCATCTCAGGCTCGACCGAGTATCGCCGCTACCAGGCGGCGGCAAGCAAGCAGCGTTATGCGATCCGCTTTCCCAGCGTCACCTATGGCGGCGGTTCACTTTCGCCGCGCGCTCTGGCATCTGCAGCTAATGCCAACCAGAATATCGCGACGGAGCTCGACGATCCGGATCTGCTGTCCGGCGTCGTCGATGCCCCGCCGCGTCTTGCCATAGAGATGGCCGATCTGATCCGTTTCAAAACCTCGACGCTGACGGCGATTGGCTTGCAGCGCAACGGCGTGTGGGGCGAAGAGACCGCCTCCCAGAAGATTGAACATCTCGGCTTGATGTTCGGCGCGCTGGCTGCCTCCCCATCCGGCATCGTCAAAGGTCGGGGCGTGCCGCTCAGCCAGTTGAGCTTTGGCCTACTGGTCTTCCCCGGCATCTGGGATTGGTATCTGCAATGGCGCGAGCAGCGGCGTGGTTTCTACACTAAGTGGGAAGAGGACATGCTGATGGTTGCGCAGGCGCTCACCCGGGCGGAGGTGGGCTGGATCCGCCAGCACCCGGAGCTTCTAAAAAATGTCCGGCCGATCGAAGGGCTGATCGCGCCGGAGGAGATCGAGTTCGCAACCCGCGACTGGAACGGTGCTTGCGACGCGTTCCACCGGCATGCAGCCAATCGATCGAAAGAAATCCAGCGGGTCATGCGGGTCCATCGCGATCCGTTTGAGCCGATCATGTGCATTCTCGAAGCCGACAGCCCGCTGGCGGAGTATCGCAAGATCACCGACGAAATCCTCAAACGCATGCCTGACGAGGATCGTTATCCGCGACCAGCGGCGGAAGCCGTGCGATCCTTCCTGCTGCTGCGCCTCGGCCTGCATCTCGGCCTTCGTCAGAAAAACCTGCGGCAGCTACGCGTCTGCCCGCGCGGGCACTTCCCGACATCCGAACGCCGTCTCGAAGATATGAAATGTGGTGAATTGCGCTGGAGCGATCGCGAAGACGGTTGGGAGGTGCTGATCCCGTCCGTCGCCTTCAAGAATGCCAGCTCGTCATTCTTCGGCCAGAAGCCATTCCGCTTGATCCTTCCCGACCTGCTCGATCTATATAAATACCTTGAGGCCTACATCGACAAGCATCGTGGTGTGCTGCTCGGCAGCGCCAAAGATCCAGGCACGCTGTTTGTTAAAACGGTGAAGACGACGAGCCTCGACGCGGCTTACAACTCGGTCACGTTCTACGAGGCTTGGCGAACCGTGATCCAGCGATAGGGGATCTACAATCCATATACCGGGCGCGGCGCGATCAAGGGCTTGCTACCGCATGGACCACATAACCTACGGGATATCCTTGCAACCCATATCCTCAAGCAGACAGGGTCTTACGAGCAAGCCAGCTACGCCATTCAGGATACCCCGGATGTCGTGCAACAGCACTACGGTCGCTTTCTGCCGCAAGACAAAGCGGCGCTTGCGGCAAAGATTCTGAATCAGGTCTGGGAAGCGGCATAAGGACGGAGAACCTGAGGATGCCAGACTAGCGCATCAGGTCGGCGGGCGACTTCCGCTCGCCGGCAGTATATTTACATTACGAGGAGCGGCCCCGTTCGCTATCCCGTGACGTAGAAACGCCAGATGAGAAACCCGGCGATTACCAGCGCCCAGACGCCCGCGAACGCAGACCAATTCGCCGGAGACCATGGCTTGGGCGTATAGTCGTTGTTCGGTCCTGGCGATTTGTCCCATCCGCTGACCATGTAGCCTCCACAGTAGACCCGAGCTCGACCGTTCCCACCAACGAGAGCGCCCTGGGATACAAGCTGAACTTGCACACCGCTGAAATCTACGTCAGATTTCATGCTGGGGGCAAGATCATGAGGAAGCGGCATTTTTTGATCGGGGGGGTGACAATATTTGTCATCAGTCGCCTATTCGTTTCTGGAGAGACGCCCGTTGTCGCGACGCCAACCCGAACGGAAATTATAGAAACTACCAATACATCCTCCCCGCCGACGAAGCTGACGACAACAGCCGATTTCCCCTCAGCAGAACCGCCAAAACGGTCTGATCATGCTGCGTTAGCAAGTCTTCCAAGGGAAACGCAAAAGCCGGTTTTACCATCGCTGGCTGAACCTCAAGATCTGCCTATACGGTTTGTAGAAGGGAGCGGCGTGGCGCTTCGCGAAGCGCCGTCGCCGCAGGGCAAGATACTCGACCGGTATGACAAAGGCCGGCGGGTCAGCCTCATCGAGAGCGGAGACGGGTGGTCGCGGGTTCGCGATGAGCTCACCCAGAAAGTCGGCTGGATGGCGACACGCTTTCTGACAAATGCGGTCAAACGAACCGAAGAGCCTCGCAAGGAAAACGGTTCGCCCCAGAAATTGCCTCAGCCGAAGATCCCAGTCGTACCCGACACCGCAATCATTCAGCGCATCATCGCGTATTCGATCGGCAATTATTCCGGGTCGTGCGCATGCCCATACAGCACTGATCGACGCGGGCGCAGATGCGGAAGCCGTAGTGCTCATTCCAAACCCGGAGGCGCCGCCCCGGTCTGCTATCCTCAAGACGTGACGGCGGCGATGATCGAAGCGTTTCGCCGACAATGATTTTCATGAGTACCGCGGCCAAGAATGCGTCGGGTCGATTTAGCGTTTACCGTAAGACCGGTTCCAAGCTACGCCTTGATGGGATGTGAACCACCGACCTGATCATCAAAATTTCTAAGTGTCTGAAATTCCGTCATTTCATTCAGGCGCATCGTCTGTGCAGCATGAGCAATGTTCTGGAACTTCCCTCATGGCGATCTTTGAAGCCTACATCGAACACTGGATAAGCCGTCGATGACAACGTGCTTCCATCGACTTTATCCCACCTATCACCGGGTGTGTTTCGGCGTGGAATATTGGGTCTGACTCACTCTTGATGATGTTTTCGATTCAACTGGCCTGGATTTTCACGGAGATCCAGCGCCATGCGAGCACAGTTTCGGCTTTCCGATCTGATCCCTGCCGAATTGAACGTGGAG
>Ga0209051_1002351_pt1 | contig 13687 bp, 11 predicted proteins | sample AraplaCvi_mMS_r2_2_FD_184286 | JGI IMG/M metagenome (GOLD analysis project Ga0209051, IMG submission 184286) | Arabidopsis root microbial communities from North Carolina, USA - plate scrape MF_Cvi_mMS_r2 (SPAdes) (version 2) | ecosystem: Host-associated > Plants > Roots > Endosphere | place...
TGCAGGACCAGCACCTCGCGCAGGCCCGTCGCGAACGGCGTCAGCGCCGCGGCGGCGGCGAAGACGACGCACCCGGCCAGCAGCACCCGCCGCGGGCCGACGGCGGAGGCACCCCACACGGCCAGCGGCGCGACCATCATCTGCGCCACGGCCTGCGACGTCGTGATCCACGCGGCCTCGTCCACGCCCAGCCCCAGGGCCCCCCGGATGTCGGCGAGGCCGAACACCGACAGCCGTCCGGCCAGCGTCGAGATGAACGCGCCGATCAGCACGGCGGCCAGGCCGAGGGTGGTGCGCACGCGCGCGCCCGGTGCGACGGGGGCCGGGGCGGGGGCGCTCATTCGCGCGTCTCCACGGTCGCGACGACCGAGAGGCCGGGGCGCAGCCTGGCGCCGAGGGTGCCGTCGTCGTCGATCGCGATCTTCACGCCGACGCGCTGCACCACCTTCGTGAAGTTGCCGGTCGCGTTGTCCGGCGGCAGGAGCGCGAACTGCGAGCCCGTGCCCGGCGCGAAGGCGAGCACGTGACCCCGCAGCACGTGGTCGGGAAAGGTGTCGATCTCGATGTCGCAGCGCTGCCCGGCCCGCATGTTCCTGATCTGGCTCTCCTTGAAGTTGGCGAGCACCCAGACGCGCGGCAGCGCGGCGATGACGGCGACCTGCTGGCCGGCGGCGACGAACTGGCCGACACGCACCTGGCGTTGGCCCGTCGTGCCGTCCGACGGGGCGACGATGCGGGTGTAGCCGAGGTTCAGCGCCGCCAGCTCGCGGGCCGCGCGCGCGGAGGCGAGCGCGGCCTCGGCCTGCGCGCGCTGCGCCGCCAGCACCTGCAGCTGGCGCTGCGCGGCGGCCAGCTGCGCACGCCCTTGCGCGAGCTGCGCCTGGCTCTGCTGCTCGCCGGTATCGGCGGCCTCCTGGGCCTGTTCGGTGCCCGCGCCGTCGTCGGCCAGGCGACGCTGGCGCACCGCCTCGCGGCGATTGCGCGACGCCACGGCGGCGGCGGCGTCGACGGACGCCCGGGCCGCGTCGATGACGGCCCGCTGCAGTTCGGTCAGCGCGCGGTTGTTCTCCAGCGCGGCCGTCGCGGACGCCACGTTCGCGTCCTGCTGTCCGAGCAATGCACGGTAGTCGTCGGGCACCAGGGCAGCGAGCAGCTGCCCCTTGCGCACGGGCGTGAAATCGTCCAGCGGAGCTTCCAGCACGTAGCCCGAGACCTTCGCCCCCACGGGCGTGATGTCGGTCTGGAGGAAGGCGTCGTCGGTGCGTTGCCGGCCCGCGCTGCCGGTCCAGCGGTCCCAGTGCCGCGAGACCACGTAGGCCAGCACGACGACCAGCACCAGGGAGGCGATGCGCACGAGCGTGCCCACCGACGTCGGGCCGGGAGGAGGTGCGCTCGCGATCGCAGCGGGAGAAGGGGCGTCCGTCATCGCGGCGACTGTGCGCCGCGCCGCGCCCGAAGGAACCTGCACTTGGCAGCACCCGTCCGTGGACATTGGACGGAGGGCGCCCTTAACCTGGCCCGGTATCGAGCGGCTCCTCGACGACGTCCGCGTTCGCCGGCCGGCGCGCGCGTGGCCCGAAACCCGCCTCGATTGGCACGCAGGCGACCGACGTAGCCGCCCCGGACGGCGCGCCCGTTCCTAGACTGGTCGCATGTGGAGTCGAGCGGTATCGCGGACGATCCGCTGCCCCACGTCAGCAGAGGACCGTGACGTGACCATGCAACGCAACCGAAGCTCGTCCTTCCTGTACGGCGGCAACGCGCCCTACGTGGAAGAGCAGTACGAGCACTACCTGGCCGATCCGGCGCAGGTTCCCCCGGAGTGGAAGGACTACTTCGATGTCCTGCGGGCCGCGCCCGCCGTGGACGGCTCGAACATGCAGGACGTGCCGCATGCCCCCGTCGTCGAACGCTTCGCCGCGCTCGCGAAGGGGCCCGGCGGCGGCGGAACGCCGTCCGCGGCCGGCCTGCTCGCCTTCGCGCGCAAGCAGGTCGCCGTGCAATCGCTCGTGGCGGCGTTCCGCATGGTCGGCACCCGGCAGGCCAACCTGGACCCGCTGCGCTGGACCGCGACGCCCAGGCTCCCGGAGCTCGCGCCGGCGTACTACGGGCTGGGGGAGGCGGACCTGGCGACGACCTTCAGCGGGGCCGACTCCTACTTCCATGAACAGGACGTCCCGCTCGGCGAGCTGGTGTCCGCGCTGCAGGACACGTACTGCGGCACACTCGCCGCGGAGTACATGCACCTGGGCGACGCCGCGCAGCGCCGCTGGTGGCAGATGCGGCTGGAGTCGACCCGTGCGAAACCGACGCTGTCCGCGGACATGAAGGTGTGGATCCTCGATCGCCTCACCGCGGCCGAGGGGCTGGAGAAGTACCTCCACACGCGCTTCGTCGGCCAGCGGCGCTTCTCGCTGGAGGGCGCGGAGGCGCTGATCGTGCTGCTGGGCGAGCTGGTGCACGGCGGCGCGGCCCGCGGCGTGAGGCATGCCGTCATGGGGATGGCCCACCGCGGCCGGCTCAACGTCCTCGTCAACGTGGCGGGCAAGCCCGCGGCGGCGCTGTTCGAGGAGTTCGAGGGGCACGCGGACGACCACCTGCTGGCGGGCGACGTCAAGTATCACAAGGGGCATACCGGCACGGCGCTCACCGAGCACGGTCCGGTCGAGGTGACCGTGGCCTACAACCCGTCGCACCTCGAGATCGTGAACCCGGTGGTGCAGGGCATCGCGCGCGCGAAGGCCGAGGCGAACCGGCTGCCGCGCGCCGCCGTCCTGCCCATCGAGATCCACGGCGATGCGGCGATCGTCGGCCAGGGCATCGTGCAGGAGACGCTCAACCTGAGCTATACGCGAGGCCACGGAACGGGCGGCGCGGTGCACGTCGTCATCAACAACCAGGTCGGCTTCACGACCAGCGATCCGCGCGACGCCCGCTCGTCGACCTACTGCACCGACGTGGCCAAGATGATCGAGGCGCCGGTGCTGCACGTCAACGGCGACGATCCCGAAGCGGTCGCCTGCGCGGCGCAGCTGGCGCTGGACTTCCGCACGCAGTTCGCGCGCAGCGTGGTGGTCGAGATCGTCTGCTTCCGTCGCCATGGCCACCAGGAGCAGGACACGCCCGCGATGACCCAGCCGCTCATGTACCGTGCGATCGCGGCGCATCCGGGCGTGCGCAGCCTCTACGCGCGCAAGCTTGAGGCGGACGGCGTGCTGTCGGCGACGCAGGCCGACGCGCTGGTGCAGGCCTGCCGCGACGGCCTCGACGCGGCGCACCACGCGGCCGCGCGCGAGGGTGCTGCGGCGGCCGCGGCGCCCTTGGCCTCGACCGACGTCGTGCCGGCGGGCGCGTCCTGCGAGCCGCCGGATGCCGATCGGATGCGGGCGCTGGCGCTGAGCGTGTCGCAGGCGCCCGAGGGCCACGCGCTGCACCCGCTCGTGAAGAAGGTGCTCGATGCGAGGCGCGAGATGGCCCTGGAGCAGCGCGCGCTGGATTGGGGGATGGGCGAGCACCTGGCCTTCGCCTCGCTGCTCTGCGAGGGCCTGGACGTGCGCCTGTCCGGCCAGGACAGCGAGCGCGGCACCTTCGGCCACCGCCACGCCGTCCTCCACGACCAGAACCGGCGCACGCGCGGGGAGGGCACGTACGTCCCGCTGGACCATGTCGGCGACGGGCAGGGCGCCTTCCGCGTCACCAACTCCACCTTGTCGGAGGCCGCCGTCCTCGGCTACGAATACGGCTACAGCGTGGCCCATCCCCGGGCCCTGGTGCTGTGGGAGGCGCAGTTCGGGGATTTCGCCAACGGCGCGCAGGTCGTCATCGACCAGTTCATCTCGGCCGGCTTCGCGAAGTGGGGGCAGCGCAGCTCGCTCGTGCTGCTGCTGCCGCACGGCCAGGAGGGGCAGGGGCCGGAGCACGCGTCGGCCCGCCTGGAGCGCTACCTCCAGCTGTGCGCGCAGGAGAACCTGCGCGTGTGCCAGCCCACGACGCCGGCGCAGCTGTTCCACCTGCTGCGGTCGCAGGCGACGGCGCCGCAGCGGTGCCCGCTGGTCGTCATGACGCCCAAGTCGCTGCTGCGGCACCCCGAGGCGGTGAGCCGCCTCGGCGAGCTCTCGAAGGGATCGTTCCGGCCCGTCATCGGCGATGACGGCGTGTCGCCGGAAGACGCCGCCGCGGTGGAGCGGGTCATCGCCTGCAGCGGCAAGGTCTATTTCGACCTTCTGGAGCACCGCAGGAAGACGGGGGCATCGAACGTCGCGATCGTGCGCATCGAGCAGCTGTATCCCTTCCCGGCGCCCTCGCTGGAGAACGAACTGGCGCGCTACCCGAACGCCCGCGGCGTGGTGTGGTGCCAGGAGGAGGCGCGCAACCAGGGCGCCTGGCAGGCCCTGGAGGCGGAGCTGCGCGTGCTCGTGCATCCCGCCTGGCTGCGCTACGCCGGACCGCCGCCCGCGGCGTCCACCGCCCCCGGCGGGGCCTCGGCCCATGTCGCTTCGCAGACGGCGCTCGTCAAGTCTGCCTTCGAGGATTGAATGATGGACAAGGCTCCCGAACATCTCGACCTGGACCCGCAGGAGACCCAGGAGTGGCTGGACGCCATGACGGCGGTGCTCGCGCACGAGGGGCGCGGCCGCGCGCATTTCCTGATCGACGCGCTGCTGCGGCAGGACCAGTCGACCCACGGCGGCTATGCCGCCCCGCTCACGACGTCCTACGAGAACACGATCGCCGCCGGCGCGCAGGCGCGCTTTCCCGGCGACGTGGCGATGGAGGCGAGCATCGACTCCTACCTGCGCTGGAACGCGATGGCGCTCGTGCTGCGCGCCGGCAGGCATTCGGGCGTCGGCGGCCACATCGCGACGTATGCCTCGGCCACGACGCTCTACGAGGTGGGGTTCCGTCACTTCTTCCGCGCCGCGAGCGCGACGTTCGGCGGCGACATGGTCTACATCCAGGGGCATTCGGCGCCCGGCATCTACGCGCGTGCCTTCCTGGAAGGGCGGATCGACGAGGCGCGCATGGACCTGTTCCGCCGAGAGACCGCGGGCGGGCTGGCCTCCTATCCCCATCCCCGGACCATGCCGGACTTCTGGGAGTTCCCGACCGTCTCGATGGGGCTCGGTCCGCTGATGGCGGCCTACCAGGGCCGCTACCTGCGCCATCTCGAGGATCGCGGGCTCGTCCCCGCGCAAGGCCGCAAGGTCTGGGCCTTCCTCGGGGACGGCGAGCAGGACCAGCCCGAGACGCTCGCCGCCGTGGCCATGGCAGGCAGGGAGAAGATCGACAACCTCATCTTCGTCGTCAACTGCAACCTGCAGCGCCTCGACGGTCCGGTGCGCGGCAACGCCAAGATCATCCAGGAGCTCGAGGGCGTGTACCGCGGCGCCGGCTGGAACGTGATCAAGGTCGTCTGGGGGAGCAGCTGGGATCCGCTCCTCGAGCAGGACCACGACGGCCGCCTGCGCCGACGCATGATGAGCGCACTCGACGGGGACTACCAGACCTACAAGGCGCGCGGCGGCGCCTATGTCCGCGAGCATTTCTTCGGAGCGGACCCCGTGCTGCGCGCGCGCGTCGCCCACCTGAGCGACGACGAGATCACCGCCCTCGGCCGGGGTGGCCACGACCCCGTCAAGGTGTACGCGGCCTACGCCGCGGCGATGAACCATGCCGGCCAGCCCACCGTGATCCTCGCGAAGACGGTCAAGGGCTACGGCATGGGGGCGGCCGGCGAGGCGGCGAACACGAACCACCAGCAGAAGAAGATGGACATCGACGCGTTGCGCGCGCTGCGCGACCGCTTCGGCCTGCCGGTGCCCGACGACCGCCTGGCGGAGGTCCCGTACCTGACGCTGCCGGACGGCAGCCCGCAGGCGGCGTACTTCCGGGCGGGCGTGGATCGCGCCGGAGGACACCTCCCGCGGCGGCGCGTGGCGGGGGAGTCCCTGAAGGTGCCCCCGCTCGAGGCGTTCGCCGCGCACCTGAAGTCGAGCGACGGTCGCACGTTCTCCTCGACGATGGCCTTCGTGCGCGTGCTGTCGCAGCTGCTGAAGGACCCCGGGCTCGGCCCGCGGATGGTGCCGATCGTGGCGGACGAGTCGCGCACCTTCGGCATGGACGGGCTGTTCCGGCAGGTCGGGATCTATTCGCACGTCGGGCAGCTCTACACGCCGGAGGACGCGGGGCAGCTCAGCTACTACAAGGAGGAGCGGGCGGGCCGCATCCTCCAGGAGGGCATCAACGAGGCCGGCGCGCTCGCCTCGTGGATCGCGGCCGGCACCGCGCATGCGACGCACGGCGTGCCGACCGTGCCCGTCTACGTCTTCTATTCGATGTTCGGCTTCCAGCGCATCGGCGACCTGGCCTGGGCGGCGGGTGACGTCCGCGCGCGCGGGTTCCTCGTCGGGGCCACGTCGGGCCGCACCACGCTGGAGGGCGAAGGGTTGCAGCACAACGACGGCCACAGCCACGTGCTGGCGTCCGTCATCCCGTCGTGCGTGTCGTACGACCCGGCCTACGCCGGCGAGATCGCCGTCATCGTGCAGGACGGCCTGCGACGCATGTTCGAGGCGGGGGAGGACGTGTACTACTACCTCACCGTGGTCAACGAGAAGGTGGCGCATCCGGCGGTGCCCGAGGGTGCGCGCGAGGGTATCCTGAAGGGCATGTACCTGCTGCGCCCGGCGCCGGTCTTCGATCCCAAGCCGAGGGTGCAGCTGTTCGGCAGCGGCGCCATCCTGGAGGAGGTGCTCGCGGCAGCCGACCTGCTGGATCGCGACTTCGGCGTGTTCGCCGACGTCTGGAGCGTCACCAGCTACAGCGAGTTGCGCCGCGACGGCCTCGAGGTCGAACGCTGGAACCGGCTGCACCCCACGCAGAAGCCGCGCGAGAGCTTCGTGCAGCGCCAGCTGGCGCGCGTCGCGGGCCCGGTCGTCGCCGCCACGGACTACATGGCTGCCGTGCCGGACCAGATCCGCGCCTTCGTCGTGGGTCGGCGCTTCGCCGTGCTGGGCACCGACGGCTTCGGGCGATCCGATACCCGGCAGGCGCTGCGCCGGCATTTCGAGGTCGATCGCCACCACGTCGTGGTCGCGGCGCTCAAGGCGCTGGCGGACGACGGCCTGCTGCCGCCGGACGAGGCGGCGCAGGCGCTCGCGCGCTACGGCATCGACGGCGATGCCCCGTCGCCGGCGCTGCCCTGAGCGATGGCGGCGGCATCCTCGCAGGCGCGGCTGGCCGAGCCGCTGCCCGACCTCGTCGCGCCGGGGCTGCGGGCGATCTTCTGCGGCCTGAACCCCGGCCACCGCGCCGCGGCCAGCGGACACCACTTCGAGGGACGGCAGAACCGCTTCTGGGCGGCGCTGCACCGGGCCGGCATCACGCCGCGACAACTCGAGCCGCGCGAAGACCGCGAGCTGCTGCGCCACGGCTACGGGCTCACCACGATCGTGCGCCGGGCCACGCGCTGCGCGGCGGAGCTCTCGGCCGCGGACTATCTCGCCGCGCGGCCGCAACTGGAGCGGCGGGTCGCGGGTCTTCGCCCGCGTTGGCTCGCCTTCCTCGGCAAGGCCGGATGGGCGGCACTGTCGGGCCAGGGCCGCGTCGAGTGGGGGCCCCAGCAGGACACGTTCGGCGGCGCGGGAGTGTGGATCCTGCCCAATCCGAGCGGCCTCAACCGCGGCTTCGACCTCGATGCCCTCGCCGCCGCCTACCGCCGGCTGCATCTCGCGACGCAGGCGGACTGAAGGCCGGCCGGCGGCCGGGTCACTCGAGCTTCTGCAGGGGCGCGAAGAGGGCGGCCGCGATCAGCAGCACCGGCGAGACCCACAGGCCGGCCGCCACCGATCCCGTCGCGTCGGAGACGATGCCGGACAGCACCGGGCCGACGGCCTGGCCGATCGCGAACACCACGGTCAGGGCCGCCAGGGCCGCGGTCCACATCTGCGGTGCCACCAGCTTGCGCACGATCACCGTGACGGCGGTCGGCCCCGCCATGAAGCTGGCGCCGAACAGCACCGCCGAGAGGAACGCCGCCGTGACCGTCGGCGACAACAGCACCGGCAGGGTGCCGATCAACACCACGATGGCCACGACCGAGGAGGCCCTGCGCATGCCGACCGCCGCGATCACCGGCCCCCACAGCAGCGTGCCGAGCACGGAGGCGAGTCCGAGCACCACCCAGAACGTCGCCGCGTAGGCCGCGCCCCCGCCGTTGCGGATGAGCAGGATCACGAAGGTCATGTACGACACGTAGCCGGCGGCGAAGAGCGTGTAGTTGGCGAAGGTCGGCCAGAGGAACGCGACCTGCCTCCACGGCAGGATCGCGGCGTCGGGGGCGGACTGCGCGGGCACGTGGCGCGTGGCCGCCCATGCGGGGGCGAGGCCGAGCAGCGACAGCACGCCCAGCCATGCCCAGCCGACCGGCCAGCCCGCGGCGCCCAGGGCCGCCAGGACGGGCGGGATGACCAGGCCCGAGATCACGATCCCGCTGCCGACGCCCGTGATGTACACCGCGAGCAGCAGGGCGGCGCGCCGCGGCGTCCCCCGGGGGGCGATGCCCGCGGCGAGCGAGGTGCCCACGACGAAGGTGACGGCGGTGGCGAATCCGCCCACGAAACGCAGCGTCATCAGGGCCGCGTAGTCCGACGTGCAGCCCGTGAGCAGGAGCACCAGGCCGCCGATCGCCAGGGTGCCGATGAAGGTGGCCTTGATCCCCGCGCGGCGCGAGATCCACGCCGCCGCGATCGACCCGAACGTGTACCCCAGGGCGTTGGCGGTGTTCGGTCCGCCCGCCTGGGTGTAGGTCCAGTGCAGCGACGCCCGCATCGGCGGCAGCAGGAGCGCATAGGCGAACCGCGAGAACCCGAGGGCCACCGCGGCACCGACGGACAGGCCGATGGCGACCCAGACGTCGCCCGCGCCGCTCGTCCGCTCGCCCACCGTGTCGGAAACGAAAGCCATCAGCCGCTCCTCCGGCCTCGCCGCGAGGCCGCTGGATCGAATGTAGGGATGCCGTCGCCCCGCAGGCACGGAGAATGCGCGCGTTCCTGGCCAGGCGGCAGCGCATTCGGGCCACGGCGCCGACCCGACCCCGGAAGGAACGGCGCGCCAGACCCCGTTCGGAGTGGGCGGATTCGCTTGTAGACAGATCGTTCTACAATCGCGCCATGAGAGTCGCCATCGTCGTGGTCGAAGGGGTCCAGTCGCTCGACGTCGCGGGCCCGATGGACGTGTTCGCGGAAGCGAACCGCTTGCTGCCCGCCGGGCAGCGCTACGAGGTCTCGCTCGTCGGCGTCGAGGCCGGGAGCGTGCGCTGCGCCAACGGCCTCGAACTGCACGTCGGCACGGGCTATCGCGACTACGTGGGCGCGCCGGAGCTGCTGCTCGTGGCCGGGGGACCCGGCATGCCCGAACTGCAGCCGGACGCAGGCCTGCTCGGCTGGCTGCGCGAGGTCGCGGGAAAGGCCGGCCGCTTCGGCTCCGTCTGCAACGGGGCCTTCCCGCTGGGACATGCCGGACTGCTGGACGGGCGCGAGGTCACGGCCCATTGGCACGACGTGGAGCGCCTCGCGGCGCTGTTCCCGCGCGCACGCGTGCGGCCGGACCGGATCTTCGTCCGCGATGGCGGCCTCTTCACCTGCGCGGGCGTCACGGCGGGCATCGACCTCTGCCTCGCGCTGGTCGCGGAAGACCAGGGGCACGAGATGGCGTTGCGGATCGCGAAGCGCCTGATCGTGTACATCCGGCGCGAGGGCGGGCAGTCGCAGTACAGCCCCTACCTCGCCGCCGGGCCGAAGGAGGAGACGGTGCCTGCCCGGGTGCTCCGCTACGTGACGGAGCACATCGCGGAGCCGTTCAGCATCGAGGACCTGGCCGACGCGGTGTCGGTGAGCCGGCGCACCTTCTCGCGCGTCTTCGCGAAGGACGCGCACATGACGCCGTCCGCCTTCGTCGAGCAGGTGCGCGTGGACCTCTCGCGCAAGCTGCTCGAGGAGACCGACCTGCCCCTGAAGACCGTGGCGTTCCGGTGCGGCTTCCGCAACAGCGCCCACATGCGCGTCACCTACGAGCGGCGGCTGGGCACGACGCCGCGCGAGCATCGGCGGCGGGCGCAGGAGGCGCCGGCGGGCGCGCGGACGGTCGAGTCGCCCGCGTGGCCAGGAATCGATCGTCCTTGGCCAGAGAGCCGCGTCGAACGGCCCCGGATCGTCGAGCTGCAACCCTAGACTGGCGGCGTCCCTACGCAACCCGTCCCGGAGTCCTCCATCAGCACCGATCCAAGGCACGGCGCGGCGACGTCGCCGCGCACCACGCCCCTTCAGAACCTGCCCGTCAACCTTTTCGCCGCCGTCATGGGCATGTCCGGTCTGACCGCGGCATGGCGGCAGGCGGCGCGCCAGTTCGGCACCAGCGCCGTCGTCGACCGGACGATCGCGGTCCTGGCCGCGACCGTCTTCGTCACCCTCGGCCTGGCCTACGCCGCCAAGGCGATCGTCCATCCCCAGGCGGTGCGCAACGAGTTCCGGCATCCGATCGCCGGCAACTTCTTCGGCACGGCCACCATCGCCCTGCTGCTCATGTCGTCGGTGGTCGGCCCCTTCGGCGCGGGGCTGTCCGAAGCGCTGTGGATCGCGGGCGCGGCGAGCACCATCGCGCTGTCCTTCACCATCCTCAGCCGGCTGCTCCGGGGCAAGGTCGACGCGGGGCATGCGCTGCCCGCCTGGCTGATCCCGGGCGTGGCCACGCTGGACATCCCGGCCACGAGCGGCGCGGCCGGTGCCGCATGGGCGCGCGAGCTCAACCTGTTCTCGCTCGCGGTGGGCACGATGATGGCGCTGGTCTTCTTCACCATGATCATGTCGCGGCTCATCCACCATCACGAGAAGCTCGCGAACGAACTCGTGCCGTCGCTGATGATCCTGGTGGCGCCTTTCGAGGTCGGGTTCCTGGCCTACACCAACTTCTTCCAGCGCATCGACCCGTTCGCCGCGATGCTGTTCTACTTCGGGCTGTTCGTGTTCTTCTCGCTGGTCTTCAAGGTGTTCCGGCGCAGCATCCCCTTCGCGGCGGGGTGGTGGGCGCTCAGCTTTCCGCTCGCCGCGCTGTGCAACGCGGCGCTGCGCTATGCCGACCACGTCCGCTTCCTGCCCTTGACGGGGCTGGCGCTCGCGCTGCTCGCGTTCCTCACGACACTCATCGGCGTGCTGGCCTACCGCACGCTGCGCGGTCTCGTCGACGGGCGTCTGCTCGCGCCTCGCTGACGCGTCCCGCAGGGTCACGCCCGCTCGACGCGGATCCCTTCCCCACTGCGGACCTGGCGCCGGTACTCCTGCGGCGTCGTCACCAGCCGCCTGGCGAAGGCGGTCCGCATCCGGCTCGCGCTGCGGAAGCCGCAGCGGTAGGCGACGGTCTTCATGGGCAGGTCCGTCTCTTCCAGGAGGGCGCGGGAAGAATCGATCCGCACCTGCTCGATGAAGGCCGACGGCGTGAGGCCGGCCACCCTCGCGAACGTGCGCGACAACGTGCGCCGGCTGACCGCCATCGCCGCCGCCAGCTGGGAGACGGACAGCCGCTCGTCGAGATGGGCCATCACGTATCGCCGGTTGCGCGCGATGAAGACGCTGTCGTCGCCTCGCGCCGTGGCCTCGCCTGCGGACGGCGGGGCCTGGCGACGCAGGGCCGCGCCCAGCTGCGCGACGATGCGTCCGCCCAGCGCGCTTCCCCAGTGCTCGCGCACCAGGGCGACACAGGACGCCGCGCTGACGGGCGGCCGGCGCGCGGCGCTGGCGCGCAGCCAGGCCAGGAAGTCCGGTGCGGGCGGCGGCGGCCCGGGCTCCGCGTCGCACGCGATGATCTCCATGTCCGCCCGATCCGGGAGGTGTCGATAGCTCGCATCGACGGCCAGCCTCATCCCGTTGTCGCACCGGACCGAGCCGGCCTGCGCGCCGACCACCGTGACGCGGTAGCGATCGGCCGGCGGCAGGCAGGCGTTCGCGGCCGCGAAGACGTCCATGGCCACGGCCACGTCCAGTGCCCGCGTGCCGTCGAAGACGACGATCGCCACCTTCATGATCCGGGCATCCCGTTGGAACCTTGCATGGGGCGCCATCGGATCAGACCGATCCGGCATCGTCCATTGAACGATGGTATCGGCACGGCCGCGGCGGCGGGCGCTAGGTCTTGAGTCCGGTCGGCGCGTCGCACCTGGTCCAGATTCGACGTGCGTCGCGCGCCGTCGAGAATCCGTGAGTGGGTCGAGCCCATCGCCTGAGGACTGCAGGAGCCACCATGTCGCATCACTATTCCGGGCCGAACTACGGCTTCCCCCGCGGCGACGCCCGCCTCGACCTGACGGATCTCTACGTCTTCCCCAAGCCCGGGGACACGCACAAGAGCATCGTGGTCATGAACGTCCACCCCGGCGTCGGCGTGGAGCCGCCGGGACCCACGACCCCCGAGCCCTTCTCCGGCGAGGCGGTCTACGAGATCAGGATCGACACGAACGCCGACCTGGTTCCCGACGTGGCATACCGGGTGACGTTCTCCCCCATCCGCGAAGGACGGCAGTTCGCGACGCTGCGGATCGCGCAGGGCGAGCAGGCGAAGGCGCTCGGGGACGCCGGACGGACGATCATCGACGGCGCCGTCGTCTCCATCGGAAGCGAGGTGCACGTCGCCGAGGCCGACGGCCACCGCCTGTTCGCGGGGTGGCGCAGCGATCCCTTCTTCTTCGACACCGCCGGCGCGCTGGCCGGCATGACGTTCACCGCTCGCTGCACGAGGACGTGATGGACGGCTTCATCGCGACGCTGACCAACGGTCGGGTGACCAGCGACGGCGTCGGACCGCATGCCGACCTCTCCAGCGCGTTCCCGTACCTCGGGAGGCCGCACCAGGACCGGTCGGCCGACGTGGCCCGGCTGGACAGTGCCCGGGGATGAACGCCTCGATCTTCCGCAGGACGTGGCGGGCCTGTCCGCGACCATCTTCCTGCTGGGCATGCGGCACGGCCTGGACGCGGACCACCTCGCGGCGATCGACGGGCTCGCGCGCTTCAACGCGCTCTCGCGCCCGCGCCTGGCCCGGCTGGCCGGGGTCCTGTTCTCGGGCGGGCACGGGCTGGTCGTGGTGGCCGTGGCCGCGGGCGTCTGCGCGGCCGCGCGACATTGGCAGGTGCCGGCCTGGTTCGATGCGCTGGGGGCCTGGATCTCCATCCTCGTCCTGGCGCTGCTGGCCGTGGTGAACGGCGGGAGCTCCGGCGCGGGGCGCGGCAACGATCGACACGCCGGCGAGCCCCCCGCTCAGGTCCCCGGCGACCAGGAGGATGGAGGCCCGCCGCCGACGCGTGTCAGGCCCGGCCCAGGCTGCCGCGCGTGATCTGTGCGACGTTCAGGGCGCCCAACTGCCGCATGATGGTGACGAACTCGTCTTCGAGGAGCTGCAGCACGCGATCGACGCCGGGCTCGCCGAACGACGCCAGCCCCCAGACGTACGGGCGCCCGATGCCCACGGCGCTCGCGCCGAGCGCCAGGGCCTTGAGCGCATCGGTGCCGCGCCGCACGCCGCCGTCGACCAGGACGGGGACGCGGCCCTTCACGGCGTCGACGACCTCGGCCAGGACCTCCACGGTCGCCTGGCCGCTCTCTTCGGCGCGGCCGCCGTGGTTCGAGACGTAGACCGCGTC
>Ga0209051_1002358_pt1 | contig 13664 bp, 9 predicted proteins | sample AraplaCvi_mMS_r2_2_FD_184286 | JGI IMG/M metagenome (GOLD analysis project Ga0209051, IMG submission 184286) | Arabidopsis root microbial communities from North Carolina, USA - plate scrape MF_Cvi_mMS_r2 (SPAdes) (version 2) | ecosystem: Host-associated > Plants > Roots > Endosphere | place: USA...
CGCCGGGCATCTCGTGCCCCTGGCCGTCGAATACCTGACGGTGGGCCTGCTGGTGGGCAAGCTCACCGGCGCCTGGATCCGCAAGAGCCTGCGCACGCCGCGCGTGCTGATCGTCGGGACGGGCCCGGAGGCCCTCGCGGTCGCCCAGGATTTCCGTGAGTCGAAGGCCATGCGGCGCGAGGTCATCGGCTTCTGCGCCACCTGCCACGAGCCGGCGGCGCACGTCGACGCGAGCAACACGCCCGTGTTCCCCGAATGCTCGTCGATTCCCGAGCTCGTGTCCGCCTATGGCATCGAGGAGATCGTCGTTGCCGTGCGCGACCAGCGGGGCGGCAACGTGCCGATGGACCAGCTCCTCGCCTGCCGCATCCGCGGCATCCCGGTGCTCGACCTGGCCGGCTGCTACGAGCGCACGCGCGCCGAGGTCTCCCTGGACAGCCTGAAGGCGAGCTGGCTCGTGTACGGGCAGGGCTTCAGCCAGAGCCTGGGGCGCAAGGTCCTCAAGCGCGCGATGGATCTCGTCGGCTCGTCCTTCCTCCTGCTGCTGTGCGCGCCGGTGATGCTGCTCGCGATGATCGCGATCCGCCTGGACAGCCCCGGCCCCGTCTTCTACCGCCAGGAGCGGGTGGGTCTCGGCGGCAAGGTCTTCATGTGCCTGAAGTTCCGCAGCATGCGCGTGGACGCGGAGCGTGACGGGGTGGCCCGCTGGGCCGCCAAGAACGACACCCGCATCACGCGCGTGGGCAGCTTCATCCGCCGCACCCGCATCGACGAACTGCCGCAGCTCTTCACGGTCCTCCAGGGCGAGATGAGCCTGGTCGGCCCGCGCCCCGAGCGCCCGAGCTTCGTCGCGGAACTGCGCAAGCACATCCCGTTCTATGATCTGCGCCACAGCATCAAGCCGGGCCTGACCGGCTGGGCCCAGGTGCGCAACGGCTACGGCGCCTCGGTGGACGAGGCTCGCCGCAAGCACCAGTTCGACCTCTTTTACGTGAAGAACAACTCCATCGTGCTCGACCTGCTGGTGCTCGTCGAGACCGTGAGCGTTGTGCTGTTCCGGGAAGGACAATGACGATGAATGCACGCCCGACGTCGGCGGCCCGCCTCTCGCGCTCCGTCGCCCTCGCGGGGCTCGCCGCCTGTGCGTGCGCTGCGCTCGTGGGCTGCGCCTCCGGCAGCTATCCGCCGGCCCCGCGCAGCGCCCAGACGGCCGACGCGCAGTACAAGGTCGGCCCGCTCGACACGCTGAACATCGTGGTGTGGCGCAATCCGGACCTCTCGGGGACGGTCTCGGTGCGCCCGGACGGCCGCATCTCGACGCCGCTGGTGGCTGACCTGCTCGTCGTGGGCCGCACCCCGGCCGAGATCAAGGGCGACATCGAGTCCACCCTGCAGAAGTACGTCCGCGAGCCGAACGTGACGGTGCTGGTCACCAGCTTCCAGGGCACGTTCTCCGAGCAGATCCGCATCGTCGGCGAGGCGACGCGCCCGCAGGCGATCGCCTACCGGCAGAACATGACGCTGCTGGACGTGATGATCCAGGCCGGCGGCCTGACCGACTTCGCGGACGGCAACGCGGCCGTCCTGGTGCGCGGCTCCGAGGGCGGCAAGCAATACAGCGTGCACCTGAAGGACCTGCTCAAGCGGGGGGACATCGGCGCGAACGTCGACGTCAAGCCGGGCGACGTGATCATCGTTCCCCAGAGCTGGTTCTGATCCTGAGATGACCGCCGGGCTCGCTCCGCTCCCCGCCCCCAGGGGGCTCACGCCGGCGTGCTTCGGAGCGGCCGCGCGCGCGCCGGCGGCCGAAGAATGATGAATTCCAAACTGAACGCGAGAGAGATGGCGGGCGGTCCACGATGAACCAGCTTGCAGAAGACGCATTGGGCATCCTGCGCTCGGTCTGGCGCCGGCGCTGGCTGGCCGTGGCCACGGCCTGGGTGGCGGCGATCCTGGGCATCGTCGGCGTCTCGGTCGTCCCGGACCGCTGGGAGGCCAGCGCGCGCATCTACGTCGACACGCAGACGGTGCTCAAGCCCCTGATGCAGGGGCTCGCCTTCCAGCCCGACACCGACCAGCAGCTGCGCATGCTGGCGCGCACCATCGTCTCGCGCCCGAACATCGAGCAGCTCCTCAAGCGCCAGACGGAGGCCGGCTTCAAGGGCGTGGACACGCAGCACGCGGTCGACCGCCTCATCGAGCGCATCAAGGTGGACGCGAGCGGCGGCAATCTCTACACCATCAGCTTCCGCGACACCGACTCCAAGCGGGCGCAGGCCGTCGTGAAGGGCCTCGTCGACCTGTTCGTCGACACGGGCACGGTGAGCGAGCAGAGGGATTCGACCGAGGCGGGCAAGTTCATCGACGACCAGATCAAGACCTACGAGGAGAAGCTCTCGGAGGCGGAGAACCGCCTGAAGGACTTCAAGGTCCGCAACTTCTCGGTCTCGGGCGTCTCGAACCAGGACTACTTCGCGCGCACGTCGCAGATCTCCGACGAGGTGACCCGCCTGAAGATCGCCTACGCGGCGGCCGAGCGCTCGCGCGACGCGCTGCGCCACGAGCTTGCCGGCGAGGATCCGCACCTGCCCGCCGACGCGCTCGCCGCCAATGGCGCGCCCCCGCCGCCCTCGGAGATCGACACGCGCATCGCGCTGCAGAAGCGCGAGCTCGACGAGCTCCTGCGCAAGTACACCGACCAGCACCCCGACGTCATCGCCGCGCGCAGCACGATCCGCCAGCTCGAGGCGCAGAAGGCCGCCGAACGGAGCGGGCGCAGCGATCACACCGGCGCCGCGGCGACGAGCCCCGTCTACCAGCAGCTCCGCGTGCAGCTCGCGCAGGCCGAGGCGAACGTCGCCTCGCTCGGCTCGCAGCTCGCGGCGCAGCAGCAGCGGCTCGACGAGCTCCACGCCACGGCCAGCAAGGTGCCGCAGGCGGAGGCCGAGCTCGCGCAGCTCAACCGGGACTACGACGTCATCCGCCACAACTACGAGCTCCTCGTCTCGCGGCGCGAGGCGGCTTCGCTCGGCGTGAAGATGGACCAGTCCGCGCAGCTCGCCGACTTCCGCGTCATCGAGCCCCCGCGCGTGTCGCCCAAGCCCGTGTTCCCCGATCGCAGCGTGCTCACCATCCTCGCCATGCTCGCCTCGCTGGCGATCGGCGTGGCGGTGGCCTACGGCCTCGCGCTGCTGCACCCGACGTTCTCCTCGGCGCACGCGCTGAAGGAATTCACCCGCCGGCCGGTGATCGGCACGATCAGCATCTATTCCTCGAACGACACGCTGGCGGCGAGCCACGTCGACCTGCGTCGCATCGGACTCGCGATGCTCGCCTTCTTCGTCGTCCAGGGCGCATGGATCGCATGGGTCTTCGCGCACCGCGGCCCCTGAGCCCGTGAGCTCGAGCAAGCAAGCATCATGAGCATCATCGAACAAGCCACCCGGCGCCTGGAAGAACTGCGCCGGGCGGGCATCGAGATCCCTCGCGGGACGAAGCCCGAGGGCGGCGAGGCTGCCGGCGCCGCGGTGCGTCCCCTGCGCGCCGGCCGCGAGGCCGCCGCGGCGCCCGCGCCCGCCCCCGCGGAGGCTCCCGCGCGCGCTGCGCGGCCCGTCGAGATCGATCTGGACGGCCTCGCCGCGCAGGGCTACCTCACTCCCGGCCTGGCCAACCGGGCGATGGCCGAGGAATTCCGCGTCATCAAGATGCAGTTGCTGCGCAACATGGATGCCGCCGCGGCCAAGGGCCTGCGCCGCAACCTGATCGCCGTGACGAGCGCGCTGCCGGGCGAGGGCAAGACCTTCTTCTCGATGAACCTGGCGATGAGCCTCGCGATGGAGGTCGACTACCACGCGCTGCTGGTCGATTCCGACGTGCTGCGCCCGTCCGTGCTGCGCCGTTTCGGGCTCGCCGAGGACGTGGGCCTGCTCGACCTGGTCACGCGCCCCGAGCTCGATGTCTCGGACGCGCTGCTGCGCACCAACGTGCCCAAGCTCACGCTGCTCCCCGCGGGCACGCCCAGCGCGAAATCTCCCGAGCTGCTTTCGAGCGCGAGCGTCGAGAAGCTCCTCACCGAACTCGCCGATCGCTACGCCGACCGGATCGTGATCTTCGACGCGCCGCCGATCCTGCTGGCGAGCGGCGCCCGCCATCTCGCCTCGCGGGTCGGCCAGGTCGTCATGATCGTCGAGGCCGACAGCACCGATTCGCATTCGGTGGCGCAGGCATTCGCGGCGGTCGAGACCTGCCCGCTGGTGTCGTCCGTGCTGAATCGGGCCCCGACGAAGACCGCGAGCGCCTATGGCTATTACGACGCATAGCGACCGAGGCAGCCGCCGCGTCTCCGCTCTCTGCCGCCCTGGGGCGGCCTTCGTCCTTCTTGCAGTCGCCGCCGCCGTGCGGGCGCAGCAGCCCACGCCGCCGCTCGCGATGCCGGGCCAGTCGGCGGCGCCGGCAGGCACCGCCGCCGCCGGGGCGGCGCCCGCCGCGGCCGCGAGCGCGCCGGCCGCCGCGCCCGAAGTGGCCCGCCGGCCGCCGTTCCTGCAGCCCGGGATCTCGGTGAGCGTCGTCGCGAGCGACAACGCCGCGCTCGCGCCCGACGATGCCAAGCGCAGCGACGCCATCGGCCAGGTCACGCTCGACCTGCGGATGCGCTCGCGCGGGCCCCGCCTGACGATCGAGGGCGACGTCGGCGCCGACTTCATCGGCTATGCGCGCGACAGCGCCGCCGACCACGTGCTGCCCCGCGGCAACCTCGACCTGGGCGCGACGCTCGTCGAGCGCGCGCTGTTCCTGGAGGCGGGCGTGGAGGCGGCGCGCACGCGCGCCGACCCGCTGCTGCCCTTCACCGGCGAGGCCTCGACGGCCAACACGGTGTCGTCGGTCACCTGGCGCGCCAGCCCGTATTTCGAGCACGACTTCACTCCCAACGTCTCGGCGCTGGTGCGCAGCGACACGCTCCTCACGCGCAACACGAGCAGCGACCCGGACGTGGCGCCGCCGGTCGGCTCCACGGTCCAGCGCGAGATCGTGCGCGTCGAGCGCAGGCCGGCACCGGTGGGCCTCGCGCTCGAGGCATCGCGCGAGGAGACGACGTACGAGGACGAGACGGTCACGCCCCTGATGATCGAGTCGGCGCGCGCCACGGTGAGCGTCGGCGTCGACCAGGAGCTCCTCTTCGGGGCCGTCGGCGGCCGTGACCACGCCGAGTACGGCGGAACGACGACGGACGAGACGATCTACGGCGGCCTGATGCAGTGGCGGCCCTCGCCCCGCACGGCATTCGACGTCGAGGTGGAGCACCGCTTCTTCGGCACCGGCTTCAACATCCATTTCCGCGATCGCCTGCCGCGGTCGGTGATCGACCTGTCGCTGCAGCGGGCGGCCACGGCGACGCCGTCGTCGATCGGGCTGCCCGAGGCGACGACCGATCCGGCGGCCCTGCTCAACACGCTGCTGTCCACCCGCGTGCCGGACCTCAACGCCCGCGACGCCGCCGTCGACGAGATCAGCGAGAGCCGCTCGCTGCCGGGCAGCATGGCGAGGCCGGTCGACATCTTCACGCAGACGCCGCAACTCGCCACGACCGGCCGGCTCGACCTGCTCCTGAACGGCACCCGCAACACCCTGCTGGGCTCGTTGTTCTACGTCAAGGCGACGGTGCTGCCGGGCACGCTGGTCGCGCCCGTGGGCCCGGAGAACTTCGACAGCCGCCAGTGGGGCGGCTCGCTCGGGTGGTACCACCGCCTCTCGCCCCAGGCGGCCGCGGCGGCGGAGATCACCTACGCCGACGTCGAGGCCCTGGGAGATCGCAGCGGCGATACGTCGCGCCAGTGGATCGCCACCCTGAGCCTGAGCCGGCGGGTCAATCCCGACATGACGCTTTCCTGCGGCCTGCGGCACCTGTCCGCCCGCGTGACGCTCGCTTCGGCGGGAACGGCGTTCGACGTCGACGAGAACCAGGTCTTCGCCGGCCTGCGGATGCAATATTAGACGGACAATGCGGCGGAGAGCGCCGCCGTTTCCCCGCGCATGTACGAGTCACATTTCGGCCTCAGCGGGCCGCCCTTCCAGCTCAATCCTGATCCGGCTTTCTACTACGACAGCCGCGGACACAGCCACGCCCTGGCCTACCTGAAGTACGGCGCACACCAGGGCGAGGGCTTCATCGTCGTCACCGGCGAGATCGGCGCGGGCAAGACCACCGTCGTGCGCACGCTGCTCGAGGGCCTGGACACCACGAAGGTGGTGGCCGCGCAGATCGTCAGCAGCCAGCTCGCGGCGGGCGACCTGCTGCGTGCGATCCTCATCGCCTTCGGGGTGCCGGTCACCACCGACTCGAAGGCGCACCTGATCTCCACGATCGAGGCCTACCTCACGTCGCTCGCCGCCGAGGGCAAGCGCGCGCTCCTGATCATCGACGAGGCGCAGAACCTGGCGCGCGAATCGATCGAGGAGCTGCGCATGCTGTCGAACTTCCAGCTCGGCAACCATGCGCTGCTGCAAAGCTTCCTGGTGGGCCAGCCGGAGCTGCGCACGCTGCTGAAGTCCAAGGCGATGGAGCAGCTGCGCCAGCGCATCAGCGCCTCGTGCCACCTCGCGCCGCTCGATTGCGTCGACACGCGCAGGTACATCGAGCACCGCCTGACGCGTGTCGACTGGAAGGGCACGCCGCAGTTCAGCATCGGTGCCTACGAGCGCATCCACCACTGGACGGGCGGCGTGCCGCGCCGCATCAACCGCCTGTGCAACCGGCTGCTGCTCGCGGCCTACCTGCACAACGTCACCGAGATCTCCGAGAGCCTGGTCGTCGAGACCGCCAGCGAGCTGCGTAGCGAGATCGGCGAGCTCAGCGACATGATGCCGCTCGAGCCGGCGTCCACGAGCCCGGCGGTCGCCCGCGCGCGTCCGGCGCCCACGGGCGTGATGACGCCCGCGAGCGTGATCACGCCCGCGCCGCTGATGGAGGTCGACCCGACGACGCTGCCCGTCGTCGTGCCGCCGCACGCGGCCGTCGACAATTCGAGCGGCACGGTGCTGTGCCTGTGCGATTCGCCCACCGGCTTCTGGCAGCTCGCCGCGCTCGCCCAGGTGCTCGGCGAGTTCACCGACCTGCCGCCGCTCACCATCGTCCACCCGGGCGCGGAGCGCACCACCGGGGCCGTGAGCGACCGCATGCTGCCGGTGCCCTTCGGCGTCGCGCACCTGAAGCTCGAGGCGGGCGACTACGCGCAGATCGCCTCCCTCGCGATCCCGCGCTTCGACGCGATGATCGCGGAGTACGCACCGAGCGCCGTGATCTCCGCCGGCACCGACGACGCCGTGCTCGCCTGCACGATGCTCGCGAAGAAGCGCGGCCTGCCCGTGCTGCGCCTCGACGCGGGCAAGCATCGCCACGCCGACGATCCCGACCACCTGAACGCCGTCCTGCTCGATCGCCTCGCCGACGAGCTCTTCACCCAGTCCATGGCCGATTCCCACACGCTGATCCGCGAGGGCATCGCCTCGGATCGCGTGCAGTGCATCGGCAGCCTCGTGCCCAAGTTCGTCGCGCTCGCGTTCCCGTTCATGCGCGGGGCGGACAAGGCCCTCGCCAACTTCGGCGTGGAGGCCGGCGCCCTGCAGGCCGGCTTCGCGCTGATGTCGCTGCGCCTGCCGCCGATGGCCGACGCGCTGCAGCTCGTCGGCCAGCTGATGCCGGCGCTGGCGGCGATCGCGCAGGAGGTGCCGCTGATCTGGCCGCTGCGCGCGACGGAGCGGGCGGCGATGATCACTGCCGGGGTCGAGACCCAGCTCGCCCAGGCGGGCGTGATCCTCGTGCAGGATCGCGGCTACACCGGCTCGCTGAACCTCCTGCGCCACGCGCGCTGCCTGGTGATGGGGCCGGAGCGCGAACTGCTCGAGGAGGCCGTCGCGCTCGGCAGGTTCAGCATCGCCATCGGCGCGGCGAGCCCGCATTCGAGCGACGCGATCGGGGAGAAATACAGCATCGCCGCCGGCTTCGACGCGGAGCTCGCGTCGCGCGCGGCGCGCGCCGTGATCGCGGGGGACGGGCTCGATTTCGATGCCCCGGATTTCTGGGACGGCAGTGCGGCCGATCGCATGGCCCGCCGGCTGCGGGTGCGCCTCGGCCTCGCGCAGCCGCTGATGCGCGGGTTGGAGGTGGTGGGATGAACAACAGGACGATCGTCAACGCGCTGACCGTCGACGTCGAGGATTACTTCCAGGTGTCGGCGATGGAGCCCTACATCGCGCGCCCCGCGTGGGACACGATGGAGTGCCGCGTCGAGGGCAACGTCGAGCGCCTGCTCGCGCGCTTCGAGGCGCACGGGGCGCGCGCCACGTTCTTCACGCTCGGATGGATCGCGGAGCGCTATCCGCAGATGATCCGGCGCATCGTCGCGGCCGGCCACGAGCTCGCGAGCCATGGCTACGGCCACCGGCGCGCCAACGAGCAGTCGCGCGCCGAGTTCGCCGACGACATCACGCGCGCCAAGGCGATCCTCGAGGACATCGGCGGGGTGGCCGTGCGCGGCTACCGCGCGCCCAGCTTCTCGATCGACAAGCGCAATCCCTGGGCCTTCGCCTGCCTGCGCGAGGCGGGCTACAGCTACAGCTCCAGCGTCTATCCCGTGCATCACGACCACTACGGGATGCCCGACGCGCCGCGCTTCCCCTACTGCTCGTTCGACGGGCTCGTCGAGATCCCGATCTCCACGGTGCAGGCCCGCGGGCGCAACGTGCCGATCGGCGGCGGCGGCTACTTCCGGCTGCTGCCCTATGCGGTCTCGCGCTACGCGATCGCGCGCTTCCACCGCGAGGAGCAGCGGCCCGCGATCTTCTACATGCATCCCTGGGAAATCGACCCCGGCCAGCCGCGCGTGCAAGGTGTCGGCCTGAAGTCGCGCTTCCGCCACTACGTGAACCTGCACCGCACCGAGCCCCGCCTCGAGCGCCTGCTCGCGGACTTCCGCTGGGATCGCGTCGACCGCGTCTTCGACACGGAGGCGCCGCCGCGGGCGCTCGCGGCGTGACGGTGGCGGCTCCCCGACTGCGCGTGCTGCACGTGCTGCTGAGCCTCGAGCCGGGCGGGCTCGAGAACGGCGTCGTCAACGTGATCAACGGCCTCGACCCCGCGCGCTTCGAATCCTCGGTGTGCTGCCTGAAGCACGCCGGCGAGTTCGCGCGCCGGATCGCCGATCCTTCCGTGCGCGTGCACGAGATGGGTTGGCGCGGCGGCAACGACCTGGGGCTTCCTTTGCGGCTGGCGAAGCTCTTCCGCGCGAGCGGCGCCGACATCGTGCACACCCGCAACGCGGAATCCTTCTTCTACGGCTTCGCCGGGGCGAAGCTCGCGCGCGTGCCGGCCATCGTGCACAGCGAGCACGGCCGCACGTTCTCCGACCGGCGCGCGCGCTTCGCCGTGCAGCGCCTGATGACGCGCTACACCGATGCCGTGTTCGCGGTGTCGGGACAGCTCAAGGCGGACCTCGTGCGCCACGTCGGCATCCCCGACACCGCCATCGAGGTGCTCTACAACGGCGTCGACCTCGGGCGCTTCGGCCGCGGCGCGACCCAGGATGCCGGCGGCCCGGCCGATTCGCGCGAGACCGTGCGGCGCGAATGGGGCGTCGAGCCCGACGCGCTCGTGATCGGCAGCGTCGGGCGGCTGGTCGCGGTCAAGAACTACGCGCTGCTGCTGCGCGCCTTCGCGGCCGCGGGGCTCGCGGCGCGGCGCGGCCACGTCGTGCTGGCGGGCGAGGGCGCCGAGCGCGCCGCGCTCGTGGATCTCGCCGGGGCGCTGGGCATCCGCGACCGCGTGCACTTCCTCGGTCATCGCGAGGACGTGCACCGCCTGCTGCCCGCGCTCGACGTGTTCGTGCTGCCCTCGATCAGCGAGGGCATGTCCAACACGTTGCTCGAGGCCATGGCGGCCGGCGTGCCGCCGGTGGCCAGCGACGTCGGCGGCAATGCCGAGATCGTGCGCAACGGCGTCGACGGGCGCATCTTCAAGAGCGGCGACGAGCCGGCCCTCGTGCGCGAGCTCGTGGCGCTCGACGCTTCGGCTCCGCTGCGCGCCGCGCTGGGCGCCGCGGCGCGCGCGCGCGTGCAGTCGGCGTTCGACATCCGCGCCATGGTCGATCGCTACGAGCGGCTCTACGAGCGCGTGGCCACGCGCGCCGCATGATGGCCCTCGACACGGGCGTCCGCCCGGCGCGCGGCGACGCCAGCGCCCCCCCGCCGCCCGGCCTGCCTCCCGCGGCGGGGGAGACGGGCGCGCCGCGTCTCGCGGCCGGGGCGCGACTGCCGGTCGTCGTGCTCACCACCTTCTTCCCCAACCCGCGCGACCCGAACCGCACCCCTTTCCTGCGCCACCTCGTGCGCGCGCTGGACGCGCATTGCGACATCCGTGTCGTCGCTCCCGTGCCGCGCCGGCCGCAGGTCGGGCCCTGGCGCGACGCCGAGCCCGTGCCCGCGACCGAGCGCCACGACGGGGTCGAGCTCGACCATCCGCGCTACCTGGCCGTGCCCGGCCTGCACTGGCTCTCGGGCTGGACGTACTACCTGGCGGTGCGCCGGACGCTGCGCGCGCTGCGCGCCAGGCACGGCCCCTTCGTGCTGCACGCGCACTGCGCCTACCCGGACGCCGTCGGCGCCGCCCTCGCGGCGCGCGAGCTCGGCGCGCCGCTGGTCGTCACCGTCCACGGCAGCGACATCAACGCCGCCGCCGGCCAGCGCCTGCTGCGCCCGCAGATCCGCTGGGCGCTGCGCAGCGCGAAGCGCGTGCTCGCCGTGAGCCGTGCGTTGCAGGAGCGCGTGGCGGCCCTGACCGGCATCGCGCCCGGGCGCCTGGCCTGCATCCCCTGTGCCGGATTCGCGCCCGAGGTCTTCCGCCCGCGGCCCCGGGCGCCCGTGCGCGCGGCGCTGGGCGTGGGCGCCGACGAGCGCCTCGTCCTCTTCGTCGGTCACCTGTTCCCGGTCAAGGCGGTCGACGTGCTGCTGCGCGCCTGGGGCGCCCGCGCGCGGCGCGGCTCGCTCGCGGCGTGCGACCGGCTCGTCCTGGTGGGCGAGGGCGGCGAGCGCGCGCGCCTCGAGCGCCTGGCGCGGGAGGAGGGTGTCGCCGGAAGCGTCTCCTTTCTCGGCCCGCTACCGCAGAAGACCGTCGCCGACTGGATCGCCGCCTGCGACCTGCTGTGCCTGTCCAGCCACTCCGAGGGCTCGCCCAACGTCGTCGTCGAGGCCCTCGCGAGCGGGGTGCCCGTGGTCGCCACGCGCGTCGGCGGCGTGCCCGATCTCGTCGCCGACGGCGCGAACGGCCTGCTCGTGCCGCCGGCCGACCCGGCGGCCCTCGCCGAGGCCCTCGACGCCGCCCTCGCGCGCTCCTGGGATGCGGCGGCGATCGCGGCGTCCGTCGCCCACCTGACCTGGAGCGCCCTGGGCGCCCGCAACCACGACGCGCTCGCGAGCGTCGCCCTGGAAGGCTGAGATGCAATCCTTCGTCCGAAGCGCCGCGAAGGACGCGCTGCAGAAGATCGTCTTCCCCGGCCGTTTCGTCTGGCGCCTGCCGGCCTCCTCGCGCGCGCTCGCCCTCACGTTCGACGACGGGCCGCATCCTGAGTGGACGCCCGCGACGCTCGACATGCTCGGGCGGGCCGGCGTGCGTGCGACCTTCTTCCTGATCGGCCGCGAGGCGGAGAAGCATCCGGAGATCGTCCGCCGGATCGTGGCCGAGGGGCACGCCGTCGGCGGCCACAGCTTCGACCACACCGTCATCACCGGGCAATCGCCGGCGGAGCTGGTCGACGACCTGGCGCGCTGCCGCGACACGATCGCAGATGCCTGCGGCACCGTGACTCGGCTGTTCCGGCCGCCCAAGGGCGAGGTGAGCTTCGGCTCGATCCGCACCGTCTGCCGGGCAGGCTTCACCCTCGTCCACTGGAGCAAGACCTACAGCGACTACAGGCAGGACGGGGCGACGGCGCTGATGGAGCGCATCGAGCGCCTGGGCGCCCAGGATCGCGACATCCTCCTGTTCCACGACAACAACCGGCATACGGTCGAAGCGCTCGAGCAGGCATTGCCGGGCTGGACGGGCGCCGGTCATCGCTTCGAGGTTCTTCGGGAAGCCTGACGGTCCCGTTCAATCTGGGGGGACGCGCCGTGAGGGCGCCATTTCGTTGTTCTGGCGCGACGACGACGCCCGTCGAGGTCTCTCCACGGGCCCCCGATCTTTGACGGCGGCTAGAACAAGGGTTAACGCTTGCTGAAAGCCGGTTTCGGGCTGGCCTGGCTCCTGCCAAGGTTCCGAAAGTCGTAAGTGCCCGTAAGCTTTACAACGCCGGTGACTCGTCAATGCGTTTTGGACACGCGCTCCCACCCGGGGTCGCCGTGGCGTCCCAACGAGCCCCTGGCAAGCCTGCTCGACAGCCGGATCCTGATCCCGCCAGGGGGGTAGCGGGCCAGTCCCGCAAAGGGCGTCAGCGGCAATTCTCGGGCCTTCTGGGGCATATCACAGTTTGTCGGCCCTGCACTTCCCCCGTTGTGGGGGGGTCAGATCGGCGGCATTGGAACTTGAGCGCCCGATCGGCCCGGACCGTGATTTCCGTCACGACCGGCTGAGCACCCGGTGTAACGTTCGGTAAACCGTCCTTACGTGACTTCTTCACGCTGCCGATAAGGTTTGCACTCGCAGACAGCGCATCCCGGCGACCAACGCCCAGACCCAGTCCGGCAACGCCCAGGAAACGCAGTTCGACCACGGCCCGCTTTGCCTCGTCGACACCGCAGAGGTTGATCCTCAAGCGCTGTGCCTTATAACGCCGCCCCGCGCGTCGCTTCTCGACGCGTGGAAGCCAAGTATTGACCAGTCTTTTGGAACTCCCGATGAAGTTGAAGCTCAAGCACGCCTCCCTGGTGCTCGTCCAGATCGCAGTGGCCGCGTCTCTCGCGGCCTGCGGCGGCAGCAACGGCGACGCCGCGACCGAAGCGACCGCCGACAGCGCGGACAGCGCCTCTCATGACGCGCAAAGCGAAAGCGCCCGCAACGCCAACACCCAAGTCACGCTGACGGTTTCCCCCAGCGCGGGTGGCACCGTCACCAGCACCCCCGCCGGCATCAACTGCACGAGCGACTCGAACACAGGCTGCTCCGCGAGCTTCCCCAAGAAGACCCATGTCGCGCTCACCGCGACCGCGGCGGACGGCTATCAGTTCGATAGCTGGAGCGGCGCCTGCACGGGCACGAACTCCTGCGAAGGCAACATGGTGACGTCCGCATCGGTCGGCTCCACCTTCGCCCAGACCAAGGACGGCGGCGGCGGCGGCACCAAGCCGATCGTGAGCTACATCGACACGATCAGCGCCCCGACCACCGGCGGCGAGAACAATGCCGGGGGCTACCTCTCCATCTTCGGGTCCAACTTCGGCTCGCAGAGCGGCCTGGGCACCACGACCAAGGTCTTCATCGGCGACGTCGAAGTCGCGAACTATCGCTACCTCGGCCAGTCCAAGGTCGGCGGCAAGCTCGGCCTGCAACAGCTGACCGTGCAGGTCGGCAGCCTGGGCGGCGCGGCGGTCGGCACGGCGCTGCCGATCAAGGTCATCGTCAGCGGCGTCGCGAGCAACGTCGACCAGACCTTCACGCCCACCAACGGCCGCGTGCTGTT
>Ga0209051_1002363_pt1 | contig 13652 bp, 9 predicted proteins | sample AraplaCvi_mMS_r2_2_FD_184286 | JGI IMG/M metagenome (GOLD analysis project Ga0209051, IMG submission 184286) | Arabidopsis root microbial communities from North Carolina, USA - plate scrape MF_Cvi_mMS_r2 (SPAdes) (version 2) | ecosystem: Host-associated > Plants > Roots > Endosphere | place: USA...
TGGCCCAGCAGGATCCCGCCCACCGCGACTACTACAAGCTGCTGGCCGGCGAGGCCTACCGCCAGGAGGGCGCGCTCGACCGTGCCGCGCCCGTGATCGCCGACATCCGCCGCTCGCACCTCGAAGGCGAGGATGCGCTGCGCTTTGACGCGCTGCGCGCCGAGATCGCGCTGAAGAACAATGATCCGAAGACCGCGCTGTCCCTGACCGGCAAGCCGCCGGCACGCGTGTCGCCACAGGTCGAGCAGCGGCTCGCGGAACTGCGCGCGCGTGCGCAGGCCGCCTCGGGTGATCCGTGGAGCGCAGCCCAGACCCGCGTCGAGCTCGATGGCCAGCTGCGCGGCATCGATCGCGAACAGAACCGCCGCGAGATCCTGACCCTGCTCACCGGCATGGGCAACGCGGAACTCACCGCGCGCGGCACCGGCATGGCGGCGAACGATCCCATGCGTGCATGGGTCACCGAGGCCCAGGCCCAGCTCGGCAACGTCAGCCGCGCGCCGGCGGTGCTCGACCAGGCGGTCGGCACCGTCACCGGCAACCAGGGCGTGCGCGAGGGCTACAAGGTCCCGGACAAGGTCGCCCTGATCCTGCCGCTGAGCGGCCCGCTCGCCGGCGCCGGCGCGGCGATCCGCGATGGCTTCTTCACCCACTACGTGGATTCCGCGCACGCGAACGCGCCGCGCCCGGAGGTCGTCGTGTACGACGCCGGCAACGACGCCGCGCATGCGGTGGCCGCGTACGACAAGGCGGTCGCCGAGGGCGCGCGCTTCGTCGTCGGCCCGCTGAACCGCGAAGGCGTGTCGGCCATCTTCGCCAAGGGGGCCCTCCCCGCGCCGATGCTCACGCTGAACTATCCCAGCGACAGCAAGAACCTGCCGCCGGCAGGCGCCAACGAATTTGGCCTGCTGCCGGAAACCGAAGGCGCGCAGGTCGCCGACCACATGGCCGACAAGGGCATGAAGACCGCCACGGTCATCGTCTCCACGGATGATTTCGCGCGCCGCGCCGGCAACGCCTTCAAGGCGGAGTGGCAGGCCCGCGGCGGCACGCTCGCCAGCCAGGTCACGCTCGACGCCAACAGCATCGACTTCTCATCGCAGCTCTCCGGCCTGCCGGTGCCGACCGAGGAAGAAGCGACCACCAGCGGCGTCTTCATCAGCATGAAGCCGCAGCAGGCCCGCCTGTTGCTGCCGCAGCTGCGCCTGGCCAAGGACAACCTGCCGGTGTTCGCCACCTCGCACGTCTATTCCGGCGGTGACGACCCGACCTCGGATCGTGACCTCGAAGGCGTGGAATTCTGCGATGCGCCGTGGCTGTTCGATGCCCAGCCGGGCCTGCCCCGCCGCGCCGACCTCGCGACCGCCCTGCCCTCGACCAAGGGTGTCGCGGCGCGCCTGTTCGCCTTCGGCATGGATGCGTGGGGCCTCGTGCCGTACATCGACTGGATGCGCGGCCACGCCGGCGCCTACCTGCCCGGCGCGACCGGCCAGCTGGTCGCGGATGAGTTCGGACGGGTCCGACGCGTACTCATCTGGGCGCGTTTCGCTGACGGCGTCGCCCACCCGGTCGCGGGTAGCCTTGAACTCGAAGCGCCGGCCACCGCGCCGACCGTCGAGAATGGCGGCGGCTAAACCCTGAACACCCCGGCGCGGAATGGAGTCCGCGTGAAAAACGAAAGCCCCCGCACCACCCCGCGCCGCGCCACCGGAGACCACTTCGAGGACGCGGCGCGCTGCTATCTGGAAGACCGCGGCCTGCGCTTCGTGCAGGCCAACTTCCTCTGCCGGCACGGCGAGATCGACCTCGTCATGCGCCACCGCGAGGTGCTTGTCTTCGTGGAAGTGCGTTACCGGCGCAGCGCGGCGTTTGGCGGCGCCCTGGGTTCGATCACCGCACGCAAGCGCGAGCGGATCATCAGCGCCGCACATATCTGGATGGCCGCGCATCCGTGGGATGCGGCACGGCCGTGCCGGTTCGATGTCGTGGCGTTCGAAGGGGATGATGTGGAGTGGGTGCCTGGGGCGTTTGATGCCTGAGGCGATGGTTACGCGGTAACGCTAAACGCCTCGCGCCCCATCGACGCCAGCTCGCCCACGCCATCAATCGTGATATCCGGCGGTGTCTCTTCCAGCTCCTTGCCCGCCGCCGCGGCGTAATGCCCCTGCTTCACCCACACCGTGGTGACGCGGTCGCCCATCAGCTTCTTCATCGCGACGAGGATGCGCGGCTTGTCGTCCACCATCACGTAGTGGTCGGCCGGGTAAGCCTTCTGCATGTCATCGAGCATTTCTTCCTTGTGCACGTAGATCAGCACGTCGCCACGAAACGCATCCCATAGCCCCGCGCGGCGGATCTTGCGCGGCTGGAACACGGTATCGCCGTCGGACATGATCACCGGCCGGCCGAGGGTGCGCAGGTGGTCGATCGCCTCGATGACACCGGGGAAGCGGCGCTCATCGAACGGGTAATCGAGCAGGAAGAAGCTCATCTGCATGAAATCCGGGCTGCTCTGCTTGCCGCGCAGGCGCTGCAGCACGCCCAGATAGTCTGCGTAACCGACTTGCCCGCGGATCTCCTTGTCGATCGCGTTGTAGCGCTCGCGGCCTTCGGTGCCGAAGCGGGATTCCAGCTGCGCGGCGAGATCGGCGCTGAAACGGTCGTTATCGATCAGGGTGTTGTCGACATCGAAGAGGAAGACGATGGGATCGCGGGTGGACACGGGGAATCCTTACGCTGGGACGCTGGGCGGATATATGGGGACAGCCAGCGTGAACCACAGGGGTAGCCGCGGTCTTGTACCGTTGTGGGGGCGCGTTACGCCCGGCGCGGGGGCACCAGGCTCAGGTGCTTGCCGCTGGTGGCGCCGGGCCTGGGCGCCAGCAGGCGTGCGATGTCGTCGGGGCTGACGGGCCGGGAGTAGAGGTAGCCCTGGCCTTCCTGGCAGCCCGCGCGGAGCAGGAAATCGTGTTGCGACTCCGTCTCGATGCCTTCCGCGATCGTATGCAGGCCCAGGCTGCGCGCGATCGCGACCATTGCCTCCGTGATCGCGACATCGTTGCCGCTGGCCGGCAGGCCTGTCACGAAGCTGCGGTCGATCTTCAGGTACGCCACGGCCGGCAGCTTCAGGTAAGCCAGCGAGGAATAGCCGGTGCCGAAATCATCGATCGCCACGGCCACGCCCAGGTTGTGCAGGGCGAGCATGGCGCGCTCGGTATCCTCGCCCATGCGCAGGATCGCGCTTTCGGTGAGCTCCACCAGCAGGCGCTTGGGCGGAATGCCGCTCGCCAGCAGGGCCTGGCCCACGCCCGCGAGGAAATCGGGGTGGCTGAAGGAGCCGGCCGAGACATTCACCGCCATGCGCAGCGGCGGCAGGCGCGCGTCATCCCACAGGCGCAGCTGCTCCAGCGCGCGCTGCAATACCCACTGGTCGATCTGGCGGATCAGGCCGAGGCTCTCGGCGATCGGGATGAACTCATCCGGCGGAATCAACCCGCGCTCGGGATGCTGCCAACGGATCAGGGCTTCGACGGCGACGATGCGACCCGTCTTCATTTCCACGCTGGGCTGGTACACCAGGTGGAACTCATTGCGCTGCAGGGCCTGGCGCAGCTCGGCCGCAAGCTTCAGGCGGCGGCGCGCATCGGCGTGCATCTTCGGCGTGTAGAAGCGCAGCGCGTTGCGCTCCTCCATCTTGGCCACGTACATCGCCGCATCCGCATTGGCGATGAGCGTCACCGCATCGTTGCCGTCGAGCGGATAGCCGGCGATGCCGATGCTCGCCGAGACGAACAGCTCGTAGTCACCCAGGTCGAACGGCCGCGACAGCGCAGCCAGCAGCGCCTCGGCCAGCACCAGCGCCTCTTCGCGCGAACGCAGGTCGGTCAGCAGCACGGTGAACTCATCGCCGCCGATGCGGCCGGCCACGTCATGCGGGGAAAGCAGCGAGCGGATCCGCTCGGCCACGCGGATCAACAGTGCATCGCCGGTGGCGTGACTATAGCTGTCGTTCACGACCTTGAACGCATCCAGGTCGACGAACAGCACGGCGGTCGCGCCACGCGCATGCGCGGCGCGGGTGATCGCCTCGGCGCAACGCCGTTCGAATTCCGAACGGGTGACCAGGCCCGTGAGCGGATCGTGCGTGGCCATGTGCTGCAGGCGCTGGCGGTCGGCCTTGCGCGTGGTGATGTCGGAGACCACCGCCACGTAATGCTGCGGCCGGCCCTCGGCGTCGCGGATGCTGCTGATGCTCATCAGCTCCGGATATACGGTGCCATCCGCGCGGCGGCTCTCCACCTCGCCCAGCCAGTTGTCGCCCGCAGCGATCTCGTCCCACAGCGATTGCGGCAGCGGCCGGCCATCCGGCAAGGTGCGCGTCGCATCGAGCCGCTTGTTGCGCAGCATGTTCAACGGCATGCCGGTGAGTTTCTGGTGCGCCGCGTTCGTGGTGGTCACGCGGCGATCGGCATCAGCGATGATCACGCCCTCGGCGATGCTGGCCAGCGCTTCCGCGGCGATCTTGCGTTCCTGCTCCATGGCGACGCGGTCGGAGATGTCGCGCACGATCGCCTGGCACACCTGCTGCTGGCCCCACACGACCAGGCTGCTCTGCGTTTCCACCGGGCGGGTGCCGCCATTCGCGGAACGCAGCAGGCCCACGCCGGAATGCGCGGAACCCTCGAGGAACAACGTCGCCAGCGGCAGGCCGATCAGCTCGCCTCGCTGGCAACCCACCCACGCGGCCGCGCGGTGGTTCGCATCGAGGATGGCGCCGGTGGCCTCGTCCACCATGAAAATCGCATCCGCCGCGCTGTCGAACAGCAGGCTGTAGCGCTCCTCCGTGCCGCGGATACCGGCGAGCACGCGCCGCGCGAAACGCACCCAGAGCAACGCGGCCAGCAGGGCCACGGCGGTGACGGTGAAAAACAACACGCGCCCCAGCCAGGAGGCGCCGTTCGCAATATCCAGCGAGAAGGCCTTGGCGCGTGGCTCGATGAAACGGTTGAGCTCCTCGATGCGCGCACGCTCGCGCTCCACGGCCGGCGCATCCATGGTGCCGGTCTCGTAAGCGTGTTCCAGCCGGTCGGCGGTGTCTTCCAGCTCGACCAGGCTGCTGTCGACGGAGCGCCATTCGGCCACCGCCTCGCGCACATAAGGCATGCCGCTGAAGTGGGCGAAGATGAAGACCATGCCCGGGATCGCCTCGGGGATGACCCCGCCGCGGGCGAAGGCATCCTCGACCTCATCGTATTCGTAGTGGCCGCTGGCGATCGCATCGCGCGCCCAGCGGTCGGAGGTCAGGACCGCATAATTGCTGCGGAAGCTTTCCAGGTCGGCACGGCGTCCCTGCGCCGCGTAGGCGTCCAGGTCGATCACCGCCTGCTTCTGGGCTTTCGACCAGAGACTCTCGCCGTTGAGGAAACCGGCGAGAGTCACCTGGGTCTGCATGGCCACCCAGGTCAGGGCAAGGACGAGCACCGCACCCGCCACAAGCGCGTACGCCAGGGGCCGGAGGCGCCTGGTGAGCGGTTGCAGATGGTTGGATTCAACACGGTGCATCGTCTAACAGATTCCCTTTCCAAGGAGGATAGTGCGCTAACGACCCAACTTGCGAGTTACGCGGCCACCTCGTTCAACGTGCGATACGAGCCGACCACATCCATGCAGCGATCCAGCGTGATAGCCATGCTGACATAGCTGCGACGCACGCACTCCTTGATGTGCTCCACCTGGTCCACCGGGGGGTTGGTCCCCAGCAGGGTGCAGACGATCTCGAGCGCTTCCCACGGATGGGTATCGTCATAAGCGGCGTGAAGCTGAAGCCAGCGCAGGCCGGCTTTGCGGCCCGAAATCGGCAAGCTCTCCGCGTAGGCGTTGCTTTCATAGACAATTTGCGACCAATCGCCGGTCGCCCCTTCCACCGCGTAGTTCGTGGCGGCCATGCTGGCGGCCAGCGAATCGTGCCGGCTGACCTCCTCGCACCAGTCGGCCAGGGCCTGCGAGCCCTTCGGCGGTTCGGCGTTCAGCACCTCCTCGCGCGACACGCCCGCGGATTCCGCCCAGTTCAGCCAGTACTCCGCGTGGTTCTGCTCGACGCGGATGTTGCGCACCAGCCAGCGCCGGGCCAGGTCATCGCCCGGGCTGCGGCCAAAGCGGGTCTTCAGCAGGCTGTGGGCCATATAGCCCGGGAAGCGCTCGATCACCGGCCACACCCCCACCATGAAGTTGCGGGTGGCCTCCGGATCCAGCTGGGCCGCGATCATCTGCGACCACATCTCGTGGCTGACGATAGCCCGACGTGCATCCTCACAGGACGAAACCATGTCCTGCGCCCAGAGCGGATAGCTGGTGATGTCCATCTGCGGGCCGGTCAGTTCAAAACGTGCATTCATGTCGATCTCCCTAAAGATCACTGCCATTGAGGTTTCAGGGCAGGCCCGGGCGTCCCGCGGCCCGCCCCGCCGGCACCCGTTGCGGGTGCCGAATCGTCATTAGGGCACAAGGGGTCTTCACACTTGTCGATTGGCGGCCGCGGCCTTGTAGGCCAATGGTCATGGGCCCGGCCGGGCCTGCGCGGGCTTATCGTTGGCACCTGTTCACCCACGAGGCCGCACGCCCATGAAATCCACGATCCTCGCCGCGGCCATCGCCTGCGGCCTTGCCAGCACCGGTGCCCTTGCCGCCGGCGCGCCCTCCGGCATCGACCTGAAGGGCATCGACCACAGCGTGCAGCCCGGCGATGACTTCAACGGCTACGCCAACGGCGCCTGGATCAAGACCGCCCAGATCCCCGCCGACCGCTCCAGCACCGGCGTCTTCCTGCAGGTCTTCCAGCTGGCCGAGAAGCGCAACGCCGACCTGATCAAGGCCGCCGGCGCCGGCAACCCGGCCGCGGGCAGCAACCAGCGCCTGATCGCCGACTACTACAAGGCCTATATGGATGAAGCCGGCATCGAAAAGGCCGGCCTCACCCCACTCAAGCCGGAACTCGACGCGATCGCCGCGATCAAGGACCGCAAGGCGCTCTCCACCGCGCTGGGCGCCCAGCTCCGCGCCGATGTCGATCCGATCAACGCCACCAACCTCGACACCGAGCACCTGCTCGGCCTGTTCGTGGCCCAGGGCCTCGAGGATCCCTCGAAGAACGTGCCCTACCTGCTCCAGGGCGGCCTGGGCATGCCCAACCGCGATTACTACCTGAAGACCGACAAGGACATGGCCGAGACCCGGGCCAAGTACGCCACCTACGTGCAGGCCGTCCTGGCCGCCGCCGGTGACAAGGACGCGGCAGCGGAAGCCAAGGCCATCGTCGCCCTCGAGACGAAGATCGCCGAGGCGCACGAGTCCATCGTCGACAGCGAAGATGTGCACAAGGCCAATAACCCCTGGCCGCGCGCGGCGTTCGCCACGAAGGCCCCGGGTATCGACTGGGATGCGTACTTCACCGCCGCCGGCCTCACCGACCAGTCCACCTTCGTGGTGTGGCAGCCGAACACGGTGACGAAGCTCGCCGCCCTCGTCGGCAGCGAACCCATCGATACCTGGAAGGCCTGGCTGCGCTTCCACGCGATCAACGAAAACGCCAGCGGGCTCATCGGCAAGAAGTTCGATGACCTCGCCTTCGACTTCTACAGCAAGACGCTGACCGGCACGCCGAAGCAGCGCGACCGCTGGAAGCGTGGCGTCGGCCGCGTCAACGCCGACCTTGGCGACGCCGTCGGCCAGATTTACGTCAAGCAGTACTTCCCCGCCTCATCGCGCGCGGAAGTGCAGGATATGGTGAAGAACATCCTGAAGGCGTTCGACGACCGCGTCGGCCAGCTGGAGTGGATGACCCCGGCCACGCGCGAGAAGGCCAAGGCCAAGATCGCCACGATCAAGGTCGGCGTCGGTTACCCGGATACCTGGCGCGATTATTCAAAGCTGGAGATCAAGCCCGACGATGCCGTGGGCAACCACATGCGCGCCGGCCTCGCCGAATACGCCCACCAGAAGGCCAAGCTCGGCAAGCCGGTGGATCGTGACGAGTGGTGGATGACCCCGCAGACCGTCAACGCGGTGAACCTGCCGCTGCAGAACGCGCTGAACTTCCCCGCCGCGATCCTCGAAGCGCCGTTCTTCGACCCGAAGGCGGACCCGGCGTCGAACTACGGTTCGATCGGCGCCGTCATCGGCCACGAGATCAGCCACAGCTTCGACAACCTCGGCGCCGAGTTCGACGCCCAGGGCCGCCTGGCCAACTGGTGGACCGATGCCGACCAGAAGCACTTCAAGGAAGCCGGCCAGAAGCTGGTCGCGCAGTTCAACGCGTATGAAGCCCTGCCCGGCCTGCACGTCAACGGCCAGCAGACCCTCGGCGAGAACATCGCCGACGTGTCGGGCCTGACCATCGCCTACGCCGCGTACAAGAACAGCCTGGGCGGCAAGCCCGCACCGGTCATCGACGGCCTCAGCGGCGACCAGCGCTTCTTCCTCGCCTTCGCCCAGAGCTGGCGTGAGAAGACCCGCGACGCCGCCCTGCGCCAGCAGATCGTCGGCGACGTCCACGCCCCGGGCAACTTCCGCGCCCAGACCGTCCGCAACATCGACCAGTGGTACGACGCCTTCCAGCCCAAGGCGGGGCAGAAGCTCTACCTCGACCCGAAGCAGCGGGTGAAGATCTGGTAAGGCAGGGCCGGTTCCACTGACCCTGGGACCAGGGCTGGGACCAGGGCTGGGACCAGGGCTGGGACCAGTGCTGTGGGAGCGCGCTTGCGCGCGATGGGTGCTTGCCGCACACCCCATCGCGCGCAAGCGCGCTCCCACAACAGCCAGGGCAACAGCAACAGCCTTCAGGCGTGGCGGCGGATTCGTCTTTCGACCACGCCCAGCAAGCCATCCACCGACAGCGCCAGCGCGCCGACCAGCAGCGCGCCCTGCACCACGTACGCCGTGTTGTTACCGACGAGGCCTTCGACGATCGGCGCACCCAGCGTCGCCGCGCCTACCGCGGAGCCAATCGTCGCGGTGCCGACGCTCACGATCGCCGATAGCCGGATGCCCGCCATGATTGGGCCCGCCGCGAGTGGCAGTTCGACTTCCCATAACCGGCGCCAGCGGCCATAACCCATGCCATCCGCCGCATGCAGCGCGCTGGAAGGCACCTGGTCCAGGCCGGCCACCGTTTGCCCGAGCACTGGCAACACTCCGTAGAGCGTCAACGCCAACAGCGTAGGCGCAGCGCCGAAGCCGAGCAGCGGCACGGCGATCGCCAGCACCGCGACTGGCGGAAAGGTCTGCCCGATCACCGCGACCGCACGCACCGTCGGCAGCAACGAACGGCCCGCGGGGCGCGTGGCGAGGATGCCAAGCAGCAGGCCCACGACCACGGCGATCAGCGTGGCCGCTGCAACGAGTGCGGCATGCGCCAGCGTCAGCTCGGCGAAGGAAGTTCGCCAGTACACCGGGTGCGATAGCTCGGGCAGCCACGCGTGGAACAGCGGGCCGGCATGTGGAAGGGCGACTATGAGCCCGACCAGCACCACCAACGGTAGCCAGGCCTTCATGTCGACACAGCCGTTGTGGGAGCGCGCTTGCGCGCGATACACGGGTTCGATGGCGTATGGGGCGAGCACCCATCGCGCGCAAGCGCGCTCCCACAACGGCTGTGGCGGCTACTCATCGCGGTCTTGCCACGATGTCGGTCAGCAGGATCGCGCCGCCGCCTTCCACGGGCAGGCGGTCGCGGCGTTGGGCGAGCATCGCGCCGAGCGCTTCCTGCAGCGTGGCCCGTGCGGGGATCGGCTCGCCTTCCGCGTGTTCGTCGCGACGCACGCTGTCGCGTACGTTGCGCACCGCCAGCTCGCGCAGGTACGCGCGCGTGCCGCCGACGAATTCGTTCACCCGGTCATCCGCCGGAGAACGGATCAGTTCAAGCGGCGTGCCGACCTGGGCAAGCCGGCCATCCAGCATCAGGCCCACGCGGTCGCCGAGGAGGAAGGCTTCATCCATGTCATGCGTGACAAACAGCATCGCCGTACCCGTATCGCGCTGGATTGCCTTCACGCTGGCCTGCAGCGATTCACGTGTCAGCGGATCCAGCGCGCCGAACGGCTCATCCATCAGCACGATCTTCGGCCTTGCCGCGAGCGCCCGCGCCACGCCGACGCGCTGCGCCTGGCCGCCCGAAAGCGTATCGGGGTAGCGTTCGGCCATGCCCGGCTCATCGAGCTTCAGCAAGTCGATCAGTTCGGCGACACGCGCATCGATGTCGCGCTTCGACCAGCCCAGCAGGCGCGGGACGGTCGCGATGTTCTCGGCAACGGTGCGGTGAGGGAACAAGCCCACCGACTGGATCGCGTAGCCGATGCCACGGCGCAGCGTTTCGATCGGCTGGGTCGCGACGTCCTTGCCGTCCACCAGCACGCGACCGCGATCGATATGGGTCAGCCGGTTCACCGTGCGCAGCAACGTGGACTTGCCAGAGCCCGAGGGCCCGACGAGGACGAAGAACTCGCCGTCCGCCACGCGCAGCGATAGGTCTTCGATCACCACGTGATCGCCGAAGGCCTTGTGGACGTGGTCGAACTCGATCATGCGCGGCGCTCGTTCATGGCCAGCAGGCCCTGGAAAAGGAGATCGGCGGCAAGGGCCAGCGCGATGATCGCCAGCGTACCCAACAGCACCATGTCCGTCGCGCCCTGGCCGATGCCGAGGAAGACGAAGCGACCGAGGCCACCGGCGCCGATCAGCGCGGCGACCGCCGCGAGGCCGATGGTCTGCACCGCGACGATGCGCAAGCCGGCGAGAAGGACCGGCCACCCCAAGGGTAGCTGCACTCGAAGCAACACCTGGCCGCGGGTCATGCCCAGGCCGCGTGCGGCTTCGCGGGTATCGCCCGGCACCGCGTCGAGGCCAGCCGCCGTGTAGCGGACGACCGGCAGCAAGGCATAAAGCACCAGGGCGAACACCGCGGGCGCCGCACCGGTTCCACCGAACCCGAGCGCGCCCAGCGCAGGCCACTCGCGCGCCAGCCAGGCGAACGGGCCAATCAGCAAGGCGAACAAGGCAAGCGACGGCACCGTCTGCAGGAACGCCAGGACGCCGAGCAGCGCCCCACCCGTCCGCCGCTTGCGCCACGCGATGTAACCAAGCGGGGCACCCACGGCAAGCGCGATACCGAGCGTCACCAGCGACAACGTCACGTGCGTCGCGAGCGCATCGGCGAAGGCGCCGCGCTGTGCGCGCCATTCGCGGACCAGCGCCAGGCTGTTGAAGATCCCCACCCACGCACTCACGATCAACGACACCACGACGACACCCCATGCCACCGCGCGCCATGCCGCGCTCACATGGCGAAGACGGTCCAGCAGAAGCAACGCCGCGGCGAGCCACATCACCCAGAAGCCCGCACCGAGCTGGATGCGCGTCGTGGGTGGCTTGAGGTGAAGCATCAGGGTGGCGTCGATCCCCGCGATCCAGGGCAAGAGCAACGTAAGCAAAAGAGCGGCTAGTGCGCCCGCACGCCACCACGCCGCGACGGCGGCGACGATCCAGAGCAGGACAAACACACCTTCCTGCCCGCCAGCGGCATGGCCGCTGAGAAGCCGGTTAGGTGCGATGTTCAGGAATGACATGCCGACCGAAGCGATAAGTCCCACGGCACAAAGCACAACCACCGGAAGCCGCCCCCGCTGTTGTGGGAGCGCGCTTGCGCGCGATAGCCGGTCGCCTCGGCCATCGGTTGGGCGAGCACCCATCGCGCGCAAGCGCGCTCCCACAGTCATTTGGCGGGGCCTATGCTGCGCAGGTAATCCGCCGCGACCACAGAGGCGTCTTCGCCATCGATCTGGGTGCGGGCGTTGAGCGCGCGCAGGCGTTCCACCGTCAGCGGCGCGAACGCCGCTTCCAGCGCGCCGCGCATCGCGGGGTAGCGCATCAGCACGGCGTCGCGCACCACGGGCGCGGGCTGGTACACCATTTCCACATGCTTCGGATCCTCCAGCACGACCAGGCCGGTCACCGCGATGGCCCCGTCGGTCGAGTAGACCATGCTGGCGTTCACCCCGGAAATCCCCTCGGCCGCTGCCTTGATCGTCGCCGACGTATCGCCACCCGCCAGCACCAGCAACTGCTCGCCACGCAGCGTGAACCCATACGCCTGCTGGAACGCCGGCAACGCCGCATCACTCTCGACAAACTCCGCGGAGCCGGCAAGCAGGACATCCTCACGACCAGATGCCCCGGCCCCTGTAGGAGCGCGCTTGCGCGCGATCGGCGTTACCGCAGCCCCGCCATTAACCCACCGCGCAAAATCCACCAACGAGCGAAGCCCTTCCGCCTCCGCCACATCCCTGCGCACGCCGATCGCCCAATGGTTATCCGCCGGCGCCGGCTTCAGCCACGTCACATGGTTCACCCTGTCCAGCGAAGCGGCCAGCGCGTAGGCCTTCGTGGCATCGCGAAACGCCGGGTCGCTTTCGCGGTGGAAGAAGAACGCGGCATTACCCGTGTACTCCGGATACACATCGAGATCGCCACCGAGCAACGCACGGCGCACGATCGAGGTGGGACCGAGCTGGGTGCGGTCCACGACCGGGATCCCCTCGCGCTTCAGCACCTGCAGCACCACCTGTCCGAGGAAAGCCCCCTCGTTGTCGGCCTTGGAGCCAACGCGCACGGCCTCCTGGGCCGAGGCACCCAGCGATAGCAAAAGCATGCAGAGCAGGACAACGTAGGAGCCCACCCTGTGGGCGACGCCTTTCGCCCCACCGCCACAGGCCCTGCAGGTCTTTCGCGGAAGCTGTCGCCCACAGGGTGGGCTCCTACGGGCGGTGGGTGCTTGCAGTTGCGACGGGCTTCGCGAGCACCCATCGCGTGCAAGCACGCTCCCACAGGCAACGCGCGTCATCGCAGGAGCAGGTCTGTGAAGGTGCGTTTGAATGCGGGGTCGATCGGGGTGGCGTCGACGCTGGCGGGCAGGCCCTTGAAGCGTGCCTCGAACTCCGCGACAGCGCGGCTGAAGCGCTCGGCGCGGCCTTCGCCGTCACCGGCCATCGCGTACGACAGCACGCGTGCAGCCTGCCCCGCCAGGTCCACGTCATCGGGCAGCGCGGAGATATCGCCCCACACCTGCTTCAGGTACAGCACCGCATCGCGCGCGCGGCGCATGCGATGCAGCAGCCCGCGCGGCATCGAGTGTTCGGGGGCGAAGCGGGCCACGATGTCCTGTGGCCGGCTGACGAGCCGCGACCCGAGGTCGATGCGGATGCACAGCCACGCGGGATCGAACAACCACGTACGCGGCCGCGGCTCGTCGCTGTACGGCAGCGCCTCGCCATTCACTTCGACACTCTCCGGGATGCCCGCATCAAGCAGCTCGACCACGTAACGCCGGGTCGTCGGCCGGCCGGTGTACTCGCCGTCCATCGCGTCGATATGCACACGGTGCGCACGATCGCCGCGTCGGCTGCGCACGGTGGTCCGCGCGAAGGCACCGCGCTGGTAACCCTGCGTCGCGCCGTCATCGTCATACAGCGCGGTATGGCCTTCCTCACCGGGAAAGACCTGCAGGATCAGCGTATCGGGCACCGTCGACAGGTTGCGCATGCCCTCCGGATAAAGCGGAACCACGCTGCCCGGGCGCACGAAAATCGGGATTTCTTCCAGGT
>Ga0209051_1002364_pt1 | contig 13645 bp, 12 predicted proteins | sample AraplaCvi_mMS_r2_2_FD_184286 | JGI IMG/M metagenome (GOLD analysis project Ga0209051, IMG submission 184286) | Arabidopsis root microbial communities from North Carolina, USA - plate scrape MF_Cvi_mMS_r2 (SPAdes) (version 2) | ecosystem: Host-associated > Plants > Roots > Endosphere | place...
GCTCCTCTTCGCTGAGCACCAACGTCGCCTTCGGTCTTCCTCTTGCCATCGCGATATCTCCTCTTGGAAAGATACCGCAGGACACGCAATATTTATGCTAGATATGAGCGGGACAGCACACTAGCTCAGGACCAGCACGCCGGCGGGGAGCGACCGGGCGTTCAAGCCGAAGGAACGCTGCATCTGGAGCAAGGCCAGATCGAGGCGGTCGAGCTTGAAGGTCGCGGTGACCGTTTTCCCCCGCAGCGCATCCACCATCAGGACCACACGCCCGGGGCGATAGCGATTGATCTCGTCCAGCACCACCGACAAGGGAGTCTGCTTGAACACGAGCTCACCGCGCCGCCAGGCAGAAGCCACCTCGGGGTCTGCGGCGGCGATGCCGCTGATCGAGTGGTCGCGGTAGACCGCTTGCTGGCGTGCCAGCAGCACACGGTCGCCGGCCGGGTGCTCGATGCGCACGCGCCCTGCCAGGCAGGTCACGCACACCCGCCCTTCCAGTCGGCTGATCTCGAAGCGCGCCGATTCGCCAATGCTGCGGCCGGCGCCGGCCACGACGCTGAAGGTGCGCGCACTGGGCAGCATCTCGATCGCCGCTTCGCCATTCAGCAATTCCAGCCCCTCGGCCTGGTCGTCCGAGACCACCCGGCGGATGCTGGTGCGGGTGTTCAAGGTCACGTCGATCTGGTCGGACCACGCGATCGCACGCTGCTCGCCGGCGGCCGTGCGCCAGTCCGCACGCCATTCATTGGCCGCGGGCCACAACCCCAAGGGCGAATAGACCGCCACCCCCGCGACACCGGCCGCGGCGGCTGCACCCGCCACGCCCAGGAAAGCCCGGCGGCTCGCCGCGGGCTTGCGCAGGGTCTCGCGGTGAAGGCTCGCCGCTTCGGCGTCGGTGCGCACCAGCCGGTTCAGCGCGGGTTGAAGCACGTGCCACTGCTGCCGGGCCTCGATGAACGCCGCCTGATGCAAGGGACTCGCGTCGCGCCAGCGCCGGAACGCCTGCGCCTCCCACTGTGTGGCGGCGCCCGAATGCAGCTTGCGCACCCAGGCGCGCGCGTCTTCGCGCAGCGTCTCGGGAAGCGTCGGTGATGGAGGGTGCGTCGTCATGTCGGTTTCAGGGGCCCCGTACTTGATAGACGGTTGCCGACGCCGCAATCCGCAAACTATTTCTTCGTGCCGTCATGAAGACCTGCCAGGGCGCGGTTCCAGCCGCGAGAACAGAAGATCCTGCGCGGCCTTCAGTTCGTACTCGACGGTCCGCACAGGAATGCCAAGCCGCGTGGCCACGTCCCGCTGCGACCAGCCCTCCAGACGAACCAGCAGCAGGATTTCGCGGCGGCGCGGCGGCAGGCGCGACAGCAGGCCGTCCAGCGCCTCCAGCTGCGAACGGGCTTCGGCGACCTCGGCGGGACCGGGCGCCGGGTCCGGCAGCTCGTTCATCAGCATGTCGATGTCGTCCGACAGCAAGACCTGGCTCTGTGCGCGCCGGACATCGATGGCCAGGTTGACCGCCATGCGCAGCAGGTACGCCTGGGGTGTGGCAATGGGGCCCGCCATGGGCTGGCTGCGCTCCAGCTTCAGCCAGGTTTCGTGCAGGGCGTCTTCCGCCAGTTCGCGATTGCCCAGCCGCACGGCCAGGCGCTGCCTGAGCTGCTCGTAGCGTTGCACCAGGAAGCTGCGCAGCAGCGGGATGACGTTCTCCGTCATGCGTCAGTGCACCGTGGCACAGCGGGGCCCGGGCAACACATCGTGCGGGAGGATGGCCAGCGTGAGCGGCAGCGCCAGGTCCGCCGGCGGGGGGCGGTCCATCTTCAGAGGGGCCAATGCCGCGAGCATGGCGGCGTCCCGCGCGGGGTCTCCCGACGACGACACCAGGCGGGCCTGGCCGATGCGGCCCGACGCGCTCACCTGCAGTTGCAGGATCGCGCGGTAGTGGCCGGGGGCCGTACGCAGATCGGCACACAGCGCGTCCCAGACACGGGCCTGGACCAGGGCGTCGTACCCGCGTGGCGAACCGGCGGTCGACGCCACCCCGGGCGCCGCTGCGACGCGCTTCAGGATGAAGGCACCGGAAAGCTGCGTGTCCACGTCATCCGCGGTGAAACCCGTGCCGGCCAGCAAGGCCCGCAAGGCGGCATGCGGCGTATGGCGCCCGCGCACCGGGGCCGAAGTTCGCCCCGCCACCCACTCGTCGATGAACATCACCGATCGGCCCGACACCGCAGCGTATTGCGCCAGGGCAGCCGCCAAGGGCTGCGCCGGCAGATCGAAGTCCAGCATCTGCGATTCGGGCGACGCGCGGGTGGCGGCATCTGCCGACTGCACGTCGGCGCCTGCGGCCACGGCCTTCGCTGTCGATCCCCAGGCAATGCAGACGCACACCACGGTGCACGTCAGGCCGGAGACAAAGGCTCGCACGAGCCTGTCGTCCCTGCCCCGGCCCAAGCCCCGTCCAACCACTCGCCCACGACCACCATGCGCTGAAGTCAACAAGGAAGAAGTGGATCGTGTCAGCAAGCTTGTGGGCAGTATTTCAACTCCTGCAAGCATCACATCGGCGAATGACGACCGCGTGACGACCGGCATGGCCGGGCGCGCCGCGGCGGGGCGCGGGCAGCGCCCTCTTGCGTGACCGGTCCTGCTAGCGCCCCGGCGTCAGCTGGATCCGTTCCACCGTTTCCTTCTCGACCGCCCCGCGGCTGTAGACCAGCGGCACGTACTTGCCTTCGAGCCACAGCGGCGCCAGGTCGCGGTAGTTCGGGCTGTCGGGGTTGCCCGACTGGCCCGGCGTGTTGATGACGCGCGAGGCGTCCCAGTTGCCCACGTCGAGCACCATGCGAAACGACGCGCCCGAGGTCAGCTTGTAGTCGTTCGCGCGGTAGGTGGCCGCCATCGGCGTGAACGACGAGCCGGACATCGGCCAGTCGCCCACCTCGAGCTTCTTGCGCGTGGCCGCATCGACCACGCCGCCCAGCGGATGCCGGAACTCGGCGCGGTGCAAGGCGCCCCACTTCCACGCCGCCGGGTCGGGCCCGAGCTTGGCGGACAGCTCCTGCATGGCGGCGGGCAAGGTCGTCAGCAGCAAGGCGTCGCGCTGCGCGTTGCTGACCCAACCGGACGGGTTCTCCAGCAGCAGCACCATGCGCGTGTTGTCGCCGGGCGCGGCCAGCGCGGCACCGGCATCGCCCGCCCCGGCCTTGAGCACGGCCTGGCGCAGGAACTTGCTGCTCCAGACCTCGTACAGCGCGGCGGCCGCGCTGTCGCGGTCCATGGCGCCGTCCCAGCCCTGCAGCAGGCGCAGCGCCGCCGCGGTCTGGGCGTCGTCGCTGCGCTGGCCGGCCAAGAGCTTCAGCACGCGCTGCGCCGGGGTCGCGACGATGTCGTTCTGCATGCGCTCCGAGTCCTCGATGGTGAAGCGCGAACCCGCCGCCACCTTGGCCGCGAACAGTTCCTTGAGCCGACGCGCGCGGGCTGCATCGCTCCACTCGTAGCCCACGCCCTTCTTCGCAGCGGGATGGTCGGGCGGGATGTTGTTCTCGTTGGCCGTGACCACGTAGCCGCGCGCGGGGTTGAACTCCGAGGGCAGCTCGTCGCCGTTGCGAAAGCCCGACCATTCATAGCGGCCGTCGCCCGGCACGGGCATGAGGCCGTCCCAGTTCGGACGGATCGGCGTGAGCCCGCCCGGAATCCAGCCGACGTTGCCGCTGCTGTCGGCGTACACCTGGTTCTCGCCCGGCGCGCCCCAGCGGTTCATGGCCGCGCGGAACTGGTCCCAGTTGCGCGCGCGCATGTAGTCCATCGAACCGAAGTACGGCGCCATGCCGGGCTCCAGCCAGGCGGCGCGCAGGGCGAAGGCGCGGCGCTTGCCAGGCTCCGCGACCAGCACCGGGCCGTGGCGCGTGAAGGTGTTGACCACCTCGCGTGGCGCGGCCTCGCCCTTGACCGCGATGCGCTCGGTGACGCGCGTCATCGGCTCCCAGCGGCCCTGGTAGCGGTATTCCTCGGGGTTGGCCGGGTTGAGCTCGTACACGTACAGGTCTTCCTGGTCCATGTAGAAGCGCGTGAGGCCGAAGGCGATGGTGCCGTTGTGGCCGATCGACAGGCCCGGCAGGAAGGGCTCGCCCGCGCCGATGGCATCCATGCCGGGCGCGCTCAGGTGCGTCATGTAGCGCAGGCTCGGTGCGCCGTGCGCGCGGTGCGGGTCGTTGGCCAGGATGGGCCGGCCCGTGGACGTGAGCTTCGGCGCGATGACCCAGTTGTTGCTGCCGTAGGCGGCCGTGGGATCACCTTGCGACGCCTCGTCCTGCTCGGCCTTCGCGGCCATCGCCTCGGCGCTGCCGGGCAGCAGCGCGACCGGCGCGGAAGACGCGCCCGCGTTCATGCCCACGCGCGTGTTCTCCTTGGTGAAGCGCGGCGCATCGGTCGCCCGCAGGTAGGCCGCGCGCAGCTCCGCCACCGGAAGGCTGCAGGGATCGAAGCCCTCGGGCACCTTCGGCGTGACCGGCGGATCGAGCTCGCGGCGCAGCCAGTCGGCCTTGGCGCCCGGCGCGCCGGCGCAGAAGGCGCGTGCGCGGTCGACCTCCGACGTGAAGTTGAGCGTGAGCCCGTGGTGCCGGATGCGCACCACGTCTTCAGGCGACCAGGTGGACGGCTGGTAGCCCAGCAGCGCGAACTCGGTCGGCAGCAGCGCGGGCTGCGCGCGCACCTGCGCCACGTAGGCGTTGACGCCGGCCGTGAAGGCCTCGGCCACGCGCTTGGCGTCGGAGCCGTAAGCCAGCCATTCGCGGTACATGTCGCCGCGGTAGAGCACGGCGCGCGCGGCGCGGTCGCTCTCGACCCAGGCGGGGCCGAAGTCCTTCGCCATCTCGCCCAGGCCGCGCTTGCGCCACAGGTCCATCTGCCAGAGCCGGTCGCGCGCGGCGATGAAGCCCTGCGCCACGAAGGCGTCGTAGAGCGTGCCGGCGTACAGGTGCGGCACGCCCCAGCGGTCGACCAGCACTTCGGCAGGCTTCTCCAGACCAGGCACCGCGAAGGATGAGGAGGGGCGCGTGGGCGTGTTCACGCCCGGGGCGTTGGACGCACACCCTGCGAGGGCGAGGACCGCCAGCGACACGGCGCCCAGGGAAAGCCGATGGTTCATTCTCTTCATGCAGTTCGTCTCCGGTCTTGTTGTGGATTGGCAGCGGGCAGTATCCCGATTTCTGTCACCCGACGGGTTACAAGGCATGACTTGTAGACTGGCGCGCTATGCAGCCCACCACCCCTTCAACCTCCTCCTGCGACAGCTGGCTCGCCGGCGCGATCCGCCGCATCGAAGCCGACTACCAGCGCAGCGCCGACACGCACCTCATTCCGCTGCCGCTGCCCGCGCTGGCCGCGCACGGCATCGACCTGTACCTGAAGGACGAATCGACGCACCCCACCGGCAGCCTCAAGCACCGGCTCGCGCGCTCGCTGTTCCTGTATGCGCTGTGCAACGGCTGGGTGCGCGAAGGCACGACCATCGTCGAGGCCTCCAGCGGCTCCACCGCCGTGAGCGAGGCCTACTTCGCGCGGCTGCTGGGCCTGCCCTTCATCGCCGTGATGCCGCGCAGCACCTCGCCCGAGAAGGTCGCGCAGATCGCCTTCTACGGCGCGAGCTGCCACTTCGTCGACCACGCCGCGCAGGTGTACGACGAGGCCCGCGCGCTGGCCGAGCGCACCGGCGGCCACTACATGGACCAGTTCACCTACGCCGAGCGCGCGACCGACTGGCGCGGCAACAACAACATCGCCGAGAGCATGTTCCAGCAGATGGCGCGCGAGCGGCATCCGGTGCCCGCGTGGATCGTGGTGGGCGCCGGCACCGGCGGCACCAGCGCCACCATCGGGCGCTACCTGCGCTTTCGCTGCCACGACACGCAAGTGTGCGTGGCCGACCCCGAAGGCTCGGTGTTCTCGGCCTACCACCGCAGCGGCGACGCCACGCTCACGGCGCCCGGCTCGCGCATCGAAGGCATCGGCCGCCCGCGCGTGGAGCCCAGCTTCGTGCGCACCCTGGTCGACCGCATGCTCGAAGTGCCCAACCTCGATTCGGTGGCCGCCATGCATGCGCTGTCGGCGCTGCTGGGGCGCAAGGTCGGCCCGTCGACCGGCACCAACTTCGTCGGCATGCTGGCCGTGGCGCACGAGATGCGCGCGGCCGGCCAGCAGGGCTCGATCCTTTCGCTGCTGTGCGACGCGGGCGAACGCTACCTGCCGAGCTACCACGACGCCGACTGGGTGCGCAACGCCTTCGGCGACATCGCGCCCGCGCAGCAACGCATCGACGCGCTGGTGGCGGGTTGATGGCCATGCGCCCGCCCCGTGGCCTCATCGCGCGGCGGCAGCTGTTGCTGCTGGCCGCGCTGGCCGCCTCGGGCGCGCCGCATGCCGCCTGGGCCCTGCCCGCGAAGGCGCTGCAGTTTCCACGCGACTTCGGCAGCCACCCCGAGTTGCGCACCGAGTGGTGGTACATCACCGGCCACGGCCAGACCGCCACGGGGCGCGCGTTCGGTTTCCAGGTGACCTTCTTCCGCTCGCGCGTCGATGCCACGCAGGCCATGCGCTCGGCCTTCGCCGCCAAGCAGCTGGTGTTCGCGCACGCCGCCGTCACCGACCTCGAAGGCCGCGTGCTGCGGCACGACCAGCGCATCGCACGCGCGGGCTTCGACGTGGCCTCGGCCAGCGAGACCGACACCGACGTGCGGCTGCGCGACTGGTCGCTGGTGCGCGACGCCGGCAGCGGCGCCTACACCGCGCGCATCCCCGCCGGCGAGTTCACGCTCGACCTGCGCTTCGCGCCGTCGCAGCCCGTGCTGCTGCAGGGCCGCGAAGGCCTGTCGCGCAAAGGCCCCGAGCCCGAGCAGGCGAGCTACTACTACAGCGAGCCGCAGCTGCAGGCACAGGGCCGCCTCACCTTGCAAGGCCAGGCCCCGTTCGAGATCGCCGGCACCGCCTGGCTCGACCACGAATGGAGCGAGGCGCTGATGCACCCCGAGGCCGTGGGCTGGGACTGGATCGGCATGAACCTCGACGACGGCAGCGCGCTCACCGCCTTCCACCTGCGCCGCCGCGACGGCAGCGCGCTGTGGTCGGGCGGCTCGTTCCGCCCGCGCGGCGGCGCGGCGCGCATCTTCCAACCCGGCGAGGTGCGCTTCGAGGCGCTGCGCAGCTGGACCAGCCCGCGCACGCGCGCGAGCTACCCGACACACTGGCGCATCGACACGCCCGCGGGCCGCTTCGAGGTGCAGGCCCTGCTCGACGACCAGGAACTGGACAGCCGCGGCTCCACGGGCGGCGTGTACTGGGAAGGGTTGAGCGAGCTGCGCGATGCGCAACAAGGCCGGCGCGTGGGGCGCGGTTACCTCGAGATGACGGGGTACGCGGCGCCGCTGCGGCTGTGAGCCGAAGCACAGCGCGATGGGCTACTTCACGCCCTGGCTCAGCGCCTGCGCCGTGTTGCGCGACAGCGCGCGGACGTGGTCGTCGATCGCCGAAGCGACGGGCGCGAACTCGGCGGTGCTCAACCGCTTGAGGTCGCGCGGCTCCTGGAAATCCTTGAGCTGCCGCACCCGTTGCCGCTGCTGGGCGAGCATCGGCTCGTAGGCCGCGAGGTTCAGCGGCGGGTCCATGACGAAGACCTTGGCTTCGATCGCGGGCACCGCGTAGTACCGCGTCGACCCCAGCATGCTGCGCGTGAAGAGGCCCGAGTTCTGCATGACGCTCTCGCCACAGGGCCCGCCGGTGCACTCCAGGCGCGCCTGCGTTCGCGTCGCCTCGACGAGGACCACCGCGGCAATCTGGTCGTCCTTCAGCTTGCGTGTCGCCCACGCCTGCGCAGGATTCGCGATCCATCGATCGTGCTTGAAGACGGCCAGCGCGTTGACGGAGGTCGTGGCAAAGCTCGTCAGGCGCACCACCTGGAAGCCGGCCTTTTCGAGCTCCGACGTGAAGGCCTCGTAGACCTTGGCCGTGGGGTTCCAGGGGAACGGGTACGTGGTCGAGAAGTTGTTGAAGACGGTCGTGCCCACGTGCATGTGTTCCGCAGAGGCGGTGGGGATGCGCACCAGCAGGCCGACCTTCGCGCCCTTCGCGAGCTGGCCGCCGTTCGGCGGCAGCGGCGGCGGGGTCATGCACCCTGTCAGCGCGAGCGCCACGAAAAGTGCGAGCAGCCGTCTGCGCATGGGGGTCTCCTCCATCTTCTTGTCGGTGTAGGCCTGTGCGGCCGGGTGCGGATGATTGTGCCGAGCGCTGCATGCGGCGTCGCCACGGGAACCGGTGGTTTTGGACAGCGTCGGCATTGTCAATGCCGATGAGGGCCGCGACTCACGCCGAGACCGTCACCCCATTGCGCGCCAGCACCGCCAGCAGCTTCGGAATGTCGGGCGCCGGCCCGACCGGAATCTCGCGGTCGATGGCGGTGAACATCTGCGCGGCCATCGCATCCTGCCCCGTGATCTCGAGCATCTGCCCGCCGCCCTTGCCGTAGTGAAAGCCATGCACCGTGCCGCGCGGCACGTGCACCAGCGTGCCGGGCTGGCACCGATGCGCCTGGCCGTCGCAGAGGAATTCGACCTCGCCGCCGAGCACGTAGAACGACTCGTCCCAGTCGTGACTGTGCGGTGGCGGGCCCGTGCCTTCGTCGCCGCGCTGGAAGGTGACGCCGTAGCTTTGCGTCGAGGCATTCGACGCCAGCACCGTCACCTGCGTGCCGAGCACGTTCAAGGGCGTTTCGCGCCGCTCGGGTGTGAGGACAAAGTACGGAAGAAGGGCCATGGCCGGCTCCTCGAAGTGGGAGCCGGATTCTGCGCCCCGGCCACAGGGGGCACAAGCGGTGGCGCCGCAGGGAGGGTAACCTCCCCGCCGCCGCGCCACCGGCATCGCTACTTCGCGCGGCGGCGCTCGATGAAGGCGATGATCTCGCCCATGATGCCCTTGCGGAAGGCCAGCACGCAGATCACGAAGATCAGGCCCGTGACCATGGTGACCGACTCGCCCAGCGTGTTGAACCAGTCGACGGTCGTGATGCGCGCCAGGAAGTTGCCGAGTTCGCCGATCTTGTTCTCGAGCAGCACGACCACCGCCGAGCCCACGATGGGGCCCGACAGCGTGCCCAGGCCGCCCACCAGCGTCATCAGGATGACCTGGCCCGAGGCGGTCCAGTGCACGTCGGACAGCGTGGCAAAGCCCAGCACCAGCGTCTTGAGCGAGCCGGCCAGGCCCGACAGCGCGGCCGAGATCACGAAGGCCAGCAGCTTGAAGCGGCTCACGTCGTAGCCCAGCGAGAGCGCGCGCGGCTCGTTTTCCTTGATGCCCTTGAGCACCTGACCGAACGGCGAGTGGATGGTTCGCACGATCAGCAGGAAGGCCGCGACCACGATCACCAGCGCCACGTAGTACATGGTGAGGTCGTTGGACAGGTCGACGATGCCGAAGAGCTTGCCGCGCGGCACGCCCTGCAGGCCGTCTTCGCCGCCCGTGAACTTGGCCTGCAGCGCGACGAAGAACATCATCTGCGCGAGCGCCAGCGTGATCATCGCGAAGTAGATGCCCTGGCGGCGGATGGCCAGCACGCCGAACAGCCAGCCCAGCAGCGCGCCGGTGAGCGTGCCCGCGATCAGGCCCAGCTCGGGCGTGAGGCCCCAGACCTTGATCGCATGGCCCGCCACGTACGCGGAGCCGCCCAGGAAGGCCGCGTGGCCGAAGGACAGCAGGCCGGTGTAGCCCAGCAGCAGGTTGAAGGCCGCGGCGAACAGCGCGAAGCACATGAGCTTCATCACGAACACCGGGTAGGCGCCGAAGAACGGCGCGAGCACCAGGGCGACCAGCAGCAGCGCGTAGACGACGGTGGAGATTCTTTTCATGTTCATGCCGCTCGCCTTATTTCTCTTTGCCGAACAGGCCGGCGGGGCGGATGAGCAGCACGATGACCATGATCACGAACACAACCGTCGAAGAAGCCTCGGGATAGAAAACCTTGGTGAGCCCCTCGATCACGCCCAGGCCCAGGCCCGTGAGGATGGCGCCCATGATGGAGCCCATGCCGCCGATCACGACCACCGCGAACACCACGATGATGAGGTTCTGCCCCATCAGCGGCGACACCTGCATCACCGGCGCGGCCAGCACGCCGGCGAAGGCGGCGAGCGCGCAGCCGAAGGCGTAGGTCAGCGTGATCATCAGCGGCACGTTGACGCCGAAGGCTTCCACCAGGCGCGGGTTCTCGGTGCCGGCGCGCAGGTAGGCACCCAGGCGCGTCTTCTCGATCACGTACCAGGTCGCAAAGCAGATCACCAGCGAGGCCACGACCACCCAGGCACGGTAGTTGGGCAGCACCATGAAGCCCAGGTCGGTGGCGCTGGACAGCAGCTCGGGCGCGTCGTAGGGCAGCCCCGACACGCCGTAGACCGAGCGGAACACGCCTTCGATCAGCAACGTGAGGCCCAGCGTGAGCAGCAGGCCGTAGAGGTGGTCGAGCTTGTAGATCCAGCGCAGCAACAGCCGTTCGATGACCACGCCGAACAGGCCGATGAGGACCGGCGCGGCGATCAGCATCACCCAGTAGTTGACGCCCAGGTACTCCATCGCCATCCAGGTGAGGACGGCCCCGAGCATGAACAGCGCGCCGTGCGCGAAGTTGATGACGTTGAGCAAACCGAAGATCACCGCCAGCCCGAGGCTCAGGATGGCGTAGAACGAGCCGTTGACCAGCCCCAGAAGGAGCTGGCTCAACAAGGCGGGAAGGGAAATGTTCATAAGCGTTTCAACGAACCCGGGCGCCGCAGGGGCGCCCGCGGGAGGTCACTTCCAGAGGGCGCAGCGGCTTTCGGCCTTGGTCGTGAAGACTTCTTCGCCCTTCAACTTCTGGACCACCTTGTAGTAGTCCCACGGCTGCTTGGATTCGGCCGGCGACTTGACCTGCACCAGGTACATGTCGTGCACGAAGCGGCCGTCGGCGCGGATGCTGCCCTTGGCGTAGAAGTCGTCGATGGGCGTGGACTTGAGCGTGGCCATGACCTTGTCGGCATCGACCGTCTTGGCGGCCTGCACGGCCTTCAGGTAGGTCATGGTGGCCGAGTAGTCGGCGGCCTGGATGTCGGTGGGCATGCGCTTGGTCTTCTCGAAGAAGCGCTTGCCGAAGGCGCGCGTCTTGTCGTCCAGGTTCCAGTCCCAGCTGGTGGTGAGCAGCAGGCCTTCGGTGTTCTTCAGGCCCAGGCTGTGCACGTCGGTCACGAACACCAGCAGGCCCACCATCTTCATGCTCTTGGTGATGCCGAACTCTTTCGCGGCCTTGATGCTGTTGATGGTGTCGCCGCCGGCATTGGCCAGCGCCAGCACCTGCGCCTTGGAGTTCTGCGCCTGCAGCAGGAAGGACGAGAAGTCGGAGGTGTTGAGCGGCGCCTTCACCGAGCCCAGCACGGTGCCGCCCTTTTCCTTCACGACCTTGGTCGCGTCGGCTTCGAGGGCCTGGCCGAAGGCGTAGTCGGCGGTCAGGAAGTACCAGCTCTTGTCGCCACGGCCGATCACGGCCGCGCCGGTGCCCTTGGCGAGCGCGACGGTGTCGTAGGCGTAGTGCACGGTGTAGGGCGAGCACTGCTCGTTGGTGAGCGCCGAGCTGCCCGCGCCGTTCACGACGAAGACGCGCTTCTTCTCCTGCGCCACCTTGGCCATGGCCAGGGCCGTACCGGAGCTGGTGCCGCCGAACAGCATGGTCAGGCCCTGCGTGTCGATCCACTCGCGCGCCTTGGAGGCGGCGATGTCGGCCTTGTTCTGGTGGTCGGCCGTGAGCAGCTCGATGGGCATGCCGTTGACCTTGCCGCCGAAGTCGTCGATGGCCATCTGGATCGCCAGCGCGCCGTTCTTGCCTTCGACGTCGGCGTACAGGCTCGACATGTCGGTGACGAAGCCGATCTTGACCTTGTCCTGCGCCTGGGCGGCACCGGCGGCCAGCGCAGCGGCGGCGAAAACGGCGGAGAGAGCGAATGTGGTGGTCTTCATGGATGTTGTTCCTGTGGGGTGTTCGGTGGTGTCACTTCCAGAGCGTGCACTTGGACTCGGCCTTGGTGGTGAACACCGTGTCGCCGGGCAGCTTCTTCACGAGCTTGTAGTAGTCCCACGGCGTCTTCGATTCGGCGGGCGACTTGACCTGCATCAGGTACATGTCGTGCACGTAGCGGCCGTCGGGGCGGATCTGGCCGGTGCCGAAGAAGTCGTTGAGCTTCATCTTCTTGAGCTCGGCCATGACCTTGTCGGCATCGTCGGTCTTGGCGGCGTCCACGGCCTTGAGGTAGGTCATGGTGGCCGAGTAGTCGGCGGCCTGGATCTCGGTGGGCATGCGCTTGGTCTTGTCGAAGAAGCGCTTGGCGAACTTGCGGGTCTCGTCGTTCAGGTCCCAGTACCAGCTGGTGGTGAACTGCAGGCCCTCGGTGTTCTTCAGGCCCAGGCTGTGCACGTCGCTCAGGAAGATCAGCAGGCCGGCCAGCTTCATGGTCTTGCCGATGCCGAACTCCTTGGCCGCCTTGATGCTGTTGACGGTGTCGCCGCCCGCGTTGGCCAGGCCCAGGATCTGCGCCTTGGAGTTCTGCGCCTGCAGCAGGAACGACGAGAAGTCGGACGCGTTGAGCGGATGGCGCACCGCGCCGACGATCGTGCCGCCCTTGGCCTTCACGACGGTGGAGGTGTCGGCTTCGAGCGCGTGGCCGAAGGCGTAGTCGGCCGTCAGGAAGAACCAGGTCTTGCCGCCGCCGTCGACCACCGCAGCACCGGTGCCCTTGGCGAGCGCGACGGTGTCGTAGGCGTAGTGCACGGTGTAGGGCGAGCACTGTTCGTTGGTGAGCGCCGAGGAGGCCGCGCCGTTGTTGAAATACACGCGCTTTTTCTCGGCCGCGACCTTGGCCAGCGCCAGGCCCACGCCCGAGTTGGTGCCGCCGAAGACCATGCTCAGGCCTTGGGTGTCGATCCACTCGCGCGCCTTCGAGGCGGCGATGTCGGGCTTGTTCTGGTGGTCGACGGTGAGCAGCTCGACCGGCTTGCCGGCCGCCTTGCCGCCGAAGTCGTCGATGGCCATCTGGATCGCCAGCGCGCCGTTCTTGCCTTCGAGGTCGGCGTACAGGCTGGACATGTCGGTGATGAAGCCGATCTTGACCTTGTCCTGGCCTTGCGCCTGGGCGGACGCTGCGAGCGCCAGTGCGCTGAAAGCCAGGGCGAAAGCGGTGAGCTGATTTTTCATGGATGTCTCCGGCAGTAGCAAGAAGGGGTGAAAGAACTCAGACGCCGAGCAGCTCGGTCAGCACGGGCATCTTGGCTTCGAGCTCGGCAGCGCCGAACTTCTCGACGATGCGGCCGTGCTCCATCACGTAGAAACGGTCGGCCAGCGGCGCGGCGAAGCGGAAGTTCTGCTCGACCATGACGATGGTGTAGCCCTTGGCGCGCAGCGTGGTGATCATGCGGGCCAGCGCCTGCACGATGACGGGCGCCAGGCCTTCGGAAATCTCGTCGAGCAGCAGCAGCTTGGCGCCGGTGCGCAGGATGCGCGCCACGGCCAGCATCTGCTGCTCGCCGCCCGACAGGCGCGTGCCCTGGCTGTGGCGGCGCTCGGCGAGGTTGGGGAACATGGCGT
>Ga0209051_1002365_pt1 | contig 13642 bp, 9 predicted proteins | sample AraplaCvi_mMS_r2_2_FD_184286 | JGI IMG/M metagenome (GOLD analysis project Ga0209051, IMG submission 184286) | Arabidopsis root microbial communities from North Carolina, USA - plate scrape MF_Cvi_mMS_r2 (SPAdes) (version 2) | ecosystem: Host-associated > Plants > Roots > Endosphere | place: USA...
TGGGTGGCTTCCTCTCGGACAAGCTCAGGAGGCGCAGGCTGTTCGTCATCATCGCTGCTTTGATCTTCGTGGCAGGCGCCTTGGCTGAGGCTTTCGCCTGGTCGCTTCCGCAGCTGATCATCGGTGCAGTCCTCATGCAGACTGCCATCGCCGTGTTCGCGACCGTTGACCAAGCCATCATCTTCGCCATCCTGCCCAACCGCACGGAAACGGCGCGCTACATGGCAGTGGTGGCCTTCGCGCAAAAGATCCCCAGTGCAGTGGCACCCCTGATCGCATCGGTGATCATCACCATCGGCATTACGGGAACGGACAAGAACTACACCTTCCTCTATCTGGCCGGCGCTGTCCTTGCGCTCCTTGGCGGCTCCGTCATCGCTCTCAAGGTTAAGTCCGTTCGCTAATGGAAACACCGTTCGAATCAACACCGACGAAAGTAGAACCAACCACCATGGACCACATGCCATTCGGGCTTACCGTGGACAGCGGCGGGGATCAGTTCCCTGTCACGGGGCCGGCCCCTCGGTTGTCGTGGAAAGTCAACGCCGGGATCCCGGCAAAGGCCTTCGAGCTGGAGGCGACGGTCGACGGCGTGGCGCAGCCACTTGCGTCCACTACCACTCACCTCTTCGTTCCCTGGCCTTGGGCTGAACTGCGCAGCAGGCAGCGGATAGCCTGGCGCGTGCGCGCCGCGGAACCAGCGGCCAGTTGGTCGGTGTGGTCCCCTTTTGAGGCGGGTCTTTTCGACGCCGACTGGACGGCTTCGTGGATTTCACCAGTTGAGGGGGAAGACAGGCCGTACGGCCAGCGTCCAGCTCACGTGCTTGCTACGGAGTTTGATCTGGGAGACCTGACCGGCTCCCAGGCCGTGACCTCGGCCCGACTCTACGCCACAGCACTGGGCGTTTACACTGCCGCGATCAATGGTCAACGTGCCGGTACAGCGGAACTGTCCCCCGGGTCGACGTCGTACGACCGTACTCTCTACGCCCAGGCGTCCGACGTGACGTCGCTGGTTCGGTCGGGCGGGAACCGCATGGAAATCGAGCTCTCTGACGGCTGGTACCGGGGACAGGTGGGGGCGTTCCGGCACCCCGCGCAATGGGGAACGAAGCTCGGTGCCCGGGCTGAACTACACCTTGAATTCGCTGATGGTTCCCACCGCATGATCGGAACGGACGGCACGTGGACCAGCGCACCATCGGCCGCGACCCGCGCTGATCTCATGGAGGGTCAAACGGTCGACTTCACGGTCCCGTCCGCGGCCCCGTCGGCCGTTTTGGTGGATGACGTGGCCGCGCCTGAAATCGCATGGTCACCCGCCCCGCCGATCAGGGTGATCGCTTCGCGCCCAGCTCAGAGTCTTCGGGAACTGCGGCCAGGTGTGTGGATCGTCGACTTTGGCCAGAATGCTTCCGGCTGGATTCGGCTCGACGATCTTGGAGCTGCTGGCACGCGCACCGTCATTGAATATGGGGAGCACCTTGGCCCTGACGGAGACCTGTCAACCTCCCACCTTGATTCGCAACGACCAGGTGAACCCGCCCGGATCTTCTCGCAACGGGACGAAGTCACGGCGGGTGAGGGCGCTGGTGCCTTCGAACCACGGCACACGGTCCACGGATTCCAATACGCCCGAATCACCCGCGACGCGACAGGCATGGACCTGACCCCGTTGGATCATGCCGGCGTCACCATGCAGGTGGTTCACAGTGACCTGCCACAAACCGGTGACTTCACGTGCAGCGACGAGGACCTGAATGTCCTGCACCGAATCGGGGAGTGGAGCTTCCTCGGCAACGCAGTGGACGTCCCCACGGATTGCCCCACGCGTGAACGCCTGGCATGGACGGGCGACTACCAGGTCTTCATTTCCACTGCCACGCGACTGCGGGATGTGCTGGGGTTCAGTCGCAAGTGGTTGCGGTCCGTCCGTGACGATCAACTCGAGGACGGGCGCATCGCGAACTTCTCGCCTGATGGTCGCCGCATCAAGAATCACCTGGATGACCAGTTCGCCATGATGACCGGTTCGGCCGGTTGGGGAGACGCCATCGTGGCGGTGCCGTGGGAGCTCTACGAGGCCTATGGAGATGAAGCAGTTCTTGCTGAGAACTGGGACGCCATGGTCCGGTGGGTCCAATGGGCCCTGGAGATGGCACGGACGACCCGGCACCACGAGCGCGTGAAAGCATCAGCCACGCCCGAGCCTTACGAGCAGTACCTGTGGGATGGCACGTTCCACTGGGGCGAATGGACTGAACCCAAAAAGCGCGACGCCGAAGGGCACCTGATCGACCCCGTCCAGGACAACCCCATGGCCTGGTTCATGGAAGACAAGGGAGAGGTCGGGACAGCGTATCTGTACCGCTCGGCCGCGACTCTTGGGCGCATCGCTGAGGTTCTGGGGCAGCCGGAGGATGCAGCGAGATACACCGCCATTGCCGAGTCAGTCCGTGACGCCTGGCGTCTTGCGTACCTCCGGGACGATGGCACTACAGCGGCCGACACTCAGGCAAGCTATGTCAGGGCGTTGTCCTTCGGACTGCTTCCCATGGAGTCGCGCAGCCATGCGGCGGACCGCTTGGTTGAGCTGATCCGCGAGGCTGGAACCCACCTTGGTACGGGCTTCTTGTCCACAGGCGACCTGCTCCCCGTCCTCGTTGAAGCGGGACGATCCGACGTTGCCCATGAGCTCCTTTTCCAGCGAACGGCACCGTCCTGGCTATCCATGGTGGACAAAGGCGCAACAACCATTTGGGAGTCCTGGGAAGGGATCGACGAACACGGTCATGCGCACGATTCCCTCAACCACTACAGCAAAGCCACTGTCCTCAGGTTCCTGCATGAGCACACCCTGGGACTGAGGCAGGCGGCAGGCTCCATTGCTTGGCGCTCCATAGTGATCGCCCCGACGCTGGCCCCGGGCATCACTTGGGCCAAGGGAACCCACGAGTCCCAGTACGGCACCATCCGCGTCCACTGGCAGCTCGACGGCGAAACCCTGCGGATCGATGCCGACATCCCGGCCGAAACAGAGGCGCGCATCGTCTTCCCGGACGGCTCCGAGCACCACGCAGGACCAGGTCGCTTCCGGGCCAGCGCACCCGTATGCATGCACGAACCCGAGCCCGTTCCGGCCACGTGAACCGGCACTTTTAGATCACACCGAAAATACTGACTTCCTGAAAGAAAGAGAACACCCATGACCACTTTCCCCGCCGCCTTTCTCTGGGGCGCTGCAACCGCCGGCCACCAGATCGAAGGCAACAACGTCAACAGTGACTGGTGGGCACGTGAACTGACCATGCCAGGCATGGAACTCTCCGGTGACGCTTGCGACAGCTACCACCGCTACCGTGAAGACATCGACCTCCTGGCCGATGCCGGCCTTACCTCCTACCGGTTCAGCCTCGAATGGTCACGTATTGAACCCGCCCCGGGAGCCTTCTCCAAGGCCGAACTGGCCCATTACCGCCGCATGATCGATCACTGCTTCGCCCGGGACGTCACCCCGGTGGTCACTTTGCAGCACTTCACCACTCCGCAGTGGTTCGCGAACGACGGCGGCTGGTTGGCCTCGGACGCTTCGGAAAAGTTTCAGCGGTACGTCACAGAGGCCACCACCATCCTGGAAGACGTGGAGTGGGTGGTGACCATGAATGAACCCAATATGCAGGCAGCGATCATGACGGCCATGCGCCGCATGCAAGTGGCAGAGGGCGGCCAGTGGCAGAGTCCCACTGTTGAGGGAAAGGAAGAGACCAAACAGACACACAGCGACTTCCTCACCTACGCTGATCCGGAGATCGGGCGAGCATTCACCGCCATCCACCACGCTGCCCGCGACATCGTCCGAGCCCGCACCACCGCGAAAGTCGGGTGGACCATCGCCGCAGGGGCTCTCACCGCGGCTCCCGGCGGGGAGGAGAAACTCCTCGAAATCCGCTACGGCAAGGAAGACGTCTACTGGGAAGGCAGCCGCGGCGATGACTTTGTAGGAGTGCAGGCCTACTCAAGTCAGGAAGTGGACGCCAACGGCCTGGTACCTCACCCTGCCAACCCGGACAATACGCTGGTGGGCACCGCCTACCGCCCCGACGCCCTCGCCATGGCGGTGCGGCACGCCTGGTCAGTAACCGGCGGAGTCCCGGTGATGGTCACCGAAAACGGCATCGCGACCGCCGACGACAACCAGCGCATCCGATACACCTCAGAGGCCCTGCAAGGTTTGCAGCATGCCATGGCTGACGGCATCGACGTCCGCGGCTACCTCCACTGGTCCCTGCTGGACAACTTCGAATGGGGACACTGGGAACCAACCTTTGGTCTGATTGCCGTGGACAGGGACACGTTCACACGCATACCCAAACCGAGCCTCGCCTGGCTGGGAAGTGTCGCCCGAAGCAACCAACTCGACGTCGAGGTTCCCGCGTGACCACCGCATTCGCCGACGCTTCCCTTACCCCAGTCCGGGACCTGCTTTCCCTGACCGGCCGCACGGCTGTCATCACCGGTGCCGCCCAAGGCCTGGGCAAAGCCATCGCGATCCGCTTGGCCGAAGCCGGGGCGGACGTTCTTCTGGCAGACATCGACGGCGAACGCGCCCGGGAAGCTGCCGCAGAAATCGCTGCACGCTTCCCAGCCCGATCGCTGGGGATCGATATGGACGTGACAGCCTCGGAATCAGTGCGAAAGGCCGCCTCGTTTGCGGCAGCTGAGCTGGGAGGCATCGACATCTGGGTCAATAACGCGGGCGTCTTTCCCAGCATCCCGGTCCTGGAAACGCAGGACGAAGAGTGGGAGCAGGTGTTCGCCGTTAATACCAGAGGGGTCTTCAACGGGTCCCGGGAAGCCGCACGCCACATGAACGGCAGCGGAGTGATCATTAACATCATCTCCACCGCAGGCTTTGAGGGAACAGCCCCCGGCCTTGCCTCCTACGTGGGATCCAAGCACGCCGTCCGCGGCATGACCAAGCAGATGGCGCTGGAGTTTGCACCCTTGGGAATCAGGGTGCTGGGAGTAGCGCCCACCTTCGTACCCACCGAGGGCACCATGGCGGCTGCCGCCGCAATGCACACCGGGGACGCTGGCCCGACGCCGGTCTCCGGAACCACCGCGGTCATGGCCAGCAGTCTCATAGGACGCTTGGGCACGCCGGATGACATCGCACGCGTTGTCCTATTCTGCGCCAGTGACCTGTCCACGATCATGACCGGCAGCACACTCCTTGCCGACGCAGGCAGAACCATCTGAGGCCGCCGAAGCAATACCTCTGTCAAGGAAAGGAGGCCCGGGCAACAATCGGGCCCGGGCCTTCCAAATGCTCCAGCCTCCGGCCCACGAGGTTGCGGCGCCGGATTCGTCGAAGGACGGGAGTTCTCGCAGCTGCTTCTACTCCCGTGGTTTATAGCCGATTCGGTTAACCTGTTCTGACTCGGACGAATTGGCTTAGGGCCTGTCGAATCGAGTTTTGTAGGCGGTGTCTCTTTTGGTGTTCCAGCTGGCGATGATGCCGGCTCCGAGCATGTGGTCGGTGAGCCGTGCGAATCGGTAGCCGGGGTCTGTGTCGAGGGCGAGTTGGAGGTATTGGTGTGCTTTGGATCCTCGGCCTTCCCACCAGTTGATGTATCCGATGGTGGTGAGGATGGGTGCTGCGTGTTGTGGGCTGGTTCTGGTGTAGGCGTGGATGAGGAGTTGTTGTGCCCATTCGACGCGTGACCATTTGGGCGCGGTTTGGGTTTGGGCGAAGAGGATGTGTTGTGGTGGTTCGTCGATGCCGGGAATGTCGGCCATGAGGCGGTCGCGGATGTGGGGGAATTGGAAGGTCGCGATGAGCGTGGTGCAGTCTTCGTCGGTTGGAAAGTCGCTGCTGTCGAGCATGGTTGTCCAAAGTTGGCTGGCTTGTAGCGCCGCCTGATGGGGCGCTTGGGATCGGATGGTGTCCATGCACTTCTCCACGGCGATGGCGTGGTCTGCTTCTTGGCTCGGCGTCGGGAGGATGATCCGGTTGGTGGGTTCGATGGTGCTGCCGCGGTAGATGAATTCGGCGTTGACGCGGCTGTATTCGGTGGTGCTTAGGGGCAGGCTGATGTCTTGTCCGGGCTCGCTGTCGTAGGGGGAGTAGGTTTCGTCGCTGACGAAGATGCCGTCGCGGATGGTGATGCCGTTTTCGGCGAGGACTCCTGTGAGTGCGGCGATGGTGGCTGCGTGTGGTTTGGGTTGCCCTGGTTCGCAGTGGGCTGACGTGTAGAGGGCGAAGACGATGCTTGTCGCGCTGGTGTCGCTGGTGAGGTAGCTGCAGACGGTTCGGGCGTAGGGGAGTTCTGTTCCGGGGTATCGGGGAAGGTCGATGCGGAGCGTTGCGCCGACCTTGCCTTTGTTCAGGGTGATGCAGACGAGACTCTCTTGGGGCCAGAATCCGAGGGTGTGCCCTATGAAGCTGAGCAGGTCGGCTGGGTCTTTGATGGTGAGCGCATTCATTGTCCTTTTCCTTTGTGAGTGCGTTGGGTCTTTGGTCTTGTGGGCCGTTCTGATGGGGCACTTGTGCGCTGGTTAGGGGCTGGAACGCAACTAGGGTGACCGGGGTAGCTCCTCGGAAAGGGCCAATTGGCGTGGGAGCACCGAGCCAATTTCAAGGGTTCGGAATCGGAGCGGTGACGCCATGGTTGCATGGAGGCCCACCCAGCGATGATCGGGATATCAGAATGACAAACAGCGTTGTTGCTTCTGGCTATTCATGGGCACGCCGTTGTGCAGCACCATGACTGAGCGTCGCTAGCCTTCGGCAGGTGGCATTGCCTGGAGGGATCGCTGCGTTGGATGTGGCCGGGGACTGCTTCCGGTCCCGACATATGCGCGGTTATCGGCTTTAGCTGAAGGTTGGGTAGCATCTGAGAAGCGCAGGGTAGGACATGAAGAGTCGATGACAATGCTTGACCGTATGGACCATACACGAGTTGCAGAAGTGAGCAGCTTGTCGCTGGCCGGTTGGCCCGCGGCCTTGGCGTACGAGATTTCCTGGATAAATTCGCGCTGCGTCCATCGGGATTGCTGGAGATAGGGATTTGCAAGGTATGGCAAAACAGAATAGAGCGATAGCCGCAACCTTGGGACGCACAGGAAATGCCATCCGTTGGAGATTACGCCTATTCGTCATCAGGGCTAAACGACAGCACTTGGTTGTTCGTTGCTTGGTACTAGGTGCCCTATTTCTTGTCCTTGCACTTTCCATAAAACTTGTGGATCAGCCCGCGGCGCACGGCGTCGACGATGACAGCATTAGTGCCATTGGAGTTTACGCAGATGGTTATATGGACTCGATTGTTGAGTACGCCAGCGGCGTGGAACCTTTCCAGAGCGGCTGGTCCCTGTCGACCTCACCAGGGACACCATGGAGCGGTCGTTTGACATGGACAGGCCTGACCACTGACGTTTCGACAGTCAATGTCAGAGAGCCTAGGTCCATTCTAATTACAATTCCCACAGGAGCCCGGCTCAGGGATGACAGGTCGATGCGAAGCGGTGTCGACGGTTCGTGTGCCTCTTGGTCGGATGGACAGAGAGTCCAGAGTGTCGAGCCCAATGTTGCAGTCAGCCAATGGAATGGTGACGTAGTTCTTGGATGCACTATTCCCTCCCTTGGTCCAGTTCACAATCTCTTTGTGGAGATAGCTTTCGAATGGGATAGCCGTGTGCGAAGTAATTCGGGGATAGGCCGGAGCCGCGACGCTCTAACTTTCCCGTTGCGTTCGATGGCTGCTACGGATGCGCTCCAGGCCTTGCCAGTCTCTGTCCGTGAACTGGAGGGACAAATCAGACAGCCGTTTGAACTCCAGGTCACCCTTCCGCAGGATCAGAAGGTGCTTGATTCATTTCCCAGTCCTGACGGTGGAACCATCGGGAAGCGAACGTGGGATTTCTCTTCAGACGAATTCTTGTCTAGAGAGGACTTGGAATTAACAACGCAGTCAGAAAGCGGACGTGTCTGGGTCTCTCCAACCACGGACATCCTTCTCCTCCTCGGGGGACTGTTCTTGGGTCTCGCGCCAAGCGTCTGGCGTAAGAACGGATAGGGAGCTTTTAGTGGTGGCCACACTTTAGAACGCTAGCCGCGTTCTTTGGATGCCGTTGGTCTCTGGAGTTACGGGAAGCAACCGATCGCGGTCGAGCTCGGCGGCAAATACTCCACCAGCTGCTACTTCCGGTTGTGAGCGGTGGCCCCCAATTCATGAGCAAGGTATGCTAGAAACTTCCCAAAAACGCTCTCCAGTTCTACGAGGCGATCCCTGAGGCCGTCGCGCTGCATGCCATAGTCCTGTGCGAGTCGGCTCTCGAACTTCTCGGAGACTTGGCGCAGTGCGGTTATGGCCATCAGTGATGCCTCATCCGTGCGAGATTGCTTCACTCCGAATATCAAGGAAACGACGAGCACGAGCAATAGTACAGCGGCGGAGAAGCCAGTACCCATATGCATGGATATCGCCCAATCACCTCGGGGAACAAACCCATTAATCTCGCCTGCGAGAGCAGCGGAAAACGCATAATAGAAAAATGTACCCAGTGAGGGTTCAAACTCTGCTGAAAATTGCTTGGGATCGACCTGATACAGACCGTAATTGACCAAGGCGGAGGCGAGAACAACGTGTATGAAGAGTGCTACCACCGTGAGTGAACCAAAGAGTACGAAAGCGGGCTGCGTCGATACTCGTCAAGCTTGGCGGCCCAGACGGCTGTGGCGCGAGTGACGACCATACCCATCGCCGCTTTTGTGACGAGCTGTGTTGCCTGCTCCAAAGTCCCATAACGGATGTTCGAAACGTCGGGCTGGCCGTAAAGCTACGTCATGTTCTTCCGTGCCGCTTCGGCCAACGGAAAGGCAGTGCTCCTCCAGAAGGGCATGAGCCGGTAGAGGTCCAGAGTCATCGTCCGACAGCATAGGCTCTAATATGAGAGTTTTGAAGACCGACGCGAACTTGCCGACATGTCGGCAGGCCGAGCCAGTTCCATTGTCCGAGGCGTCGGAAATCGCCGACTGCCCGAATAAGTGCGTGTCAGTCAGCCCTGATCGTCCAAATAGAAACTGGAAACCCGATGAACGACAACCTCATGATGATCCCCGGGTTCGGCTTTACGGGATACCGCAGCTTCTGGAGCGACGAGCCTCAACTCATTGCGCCTATGGAGAAGGTTCACTTAGTCGCAGGGCCAAATAATAGTGGAAAGTCGAACATACTCCGCTTTGCCCTAGGTCTTCTTAGCGAAAATCTTTCACTTAGCCACGCACAATGGATCGACGCCACCGGCCTCGATCGGCCTCAGGGCGGCACCTTTGATGGTCCACCTCTGATCTCGATTGCACTTCGAGCTGACCGCAAAACAGCTGAACGGCTCCTTGAACACATGGGCGCGTCAGAGCACCATATTGAGGCACTCACTCACCTGCTGGCACTGCCGTCCCTTCAAAGAACAACCCCCGGGCTCGCATGGGTTGACTTCACCGTCGATCAAGTAGGACGTTTCGAAGTGATTCGCCACCAGTTTGAAAGCGTGTTTCAAGAGTATTCAACGACCGACGAGAATAACTACACCGTTCGCATACCGCTTCAGGAGCTCTTCGGCATCTCTCGTACGGCTAAGGTTCAAACCGACAAACCCGTCGCGGGGCTTTTTAGCGACATCAACATCCCAGCCTTCCTACCTCCCGTAGAGTTTGTTGACGCGCTGAGACAAGTGCAAAAGTCGGAGGACGGAACGAGCTCCCACAGCGGGCAGAACCTCATTCTCAAACTCGCTGAACTTCAGAGCCCACCGAGACAGGATCCCAAAAAGCTGAGGAAGTTTCAGGACATCAACAAGTTTGTACGAACTGTCTTAGAAGACGAGAGTGCCACCATCCATATCCCATTCACTCACGATGAAATCCTCCTCAGGAGCCAGGGAAGAGTCTTGCCCCTTGAGCACCTTGGCACTGGAGTGCACGAGGTCATCATCCTGGCAGCTGCCGCCACTGTCATTGAAAACCATCTCGTCTGCATCGAAGAACCAGAGGTGCATCTGCACCCAGTTCTGCAGCGGCGGTTGATCCGGTACCTCAACGAGTACACCAATAACCGGTACCTCGTTGCGACTCACTCAGCACATATTCTCGATACAGCGTTGGCGTCCGTGTCTCACGTCTCGATGAACGAGTCTGGGACATCAGTTTCACCCGCAGTCACCCCCGAACAGCTTTCCAAACTAAGCGCCAAACTCGGGTACCGCGCTTCGGATATCGTTCAATCCAACTGTGTGATCTGGGTAGAAGGACCTTCTGACAGGATCTACATACGAAAATGGCTATCAATGCTTGCCGCTGACCTGATCGAGGGCGTCCATTACGTCATCATGTTTTACGGGGGATCCGTACTCAATCACTTGTCGACCGACCACTCCGAGTCGGACGCAGACGAGTTCATCTCCCTGAGAAAGCTGAACAAGAATATGGTGGTGGTGATGGACTCCGACAAGACGAAGGTCGATCATCGTTTGGGCAACACCAAAGAACGGATCATCGCAGAACTCGCCGAAGATGAAAACAGCCACACCTGGGTGACTGCGGGGTACACGATCGAGAACTACATACCAAAAGCTTTCTTCGACAGCATAATTGAGGGCCTTTATCCCAACGCGCAAAGCACGTGGATGGGAGACCAGTTCACGAATCCACTCGCCGACACCCTCCACACCGGAAAACCAGTAAAATTCCGCAAAGCCGACGTCGCAGAAGCGGTCGCTCAACGTTGGGACCAGAATGTGAGCTGGCCCTACGACCTAGAAGAGCAAATAACCGCCCTTGGCGAGTTCGTCCGTAAGGCCAACACTCTCCATAAGCACTAGGCACAAGCGTCGTGAGCATTACCTCGGCCCTGCGCATCGATACCTATGCCACATACCACAAGTCTTTCGCGTCCACGGGTACTTTGCTGGTACGTCCGGGGGACGTCCTACGCAACGATCGGGCATCCGGAGGTACGCGCTGGATCGATGGAAACATGCATTAGATGCGGAAACCTACGGTCGCAAGGGATCCAGGCGCAAACTCACGCCAGAATGCGACAGTGTTCGCGTTCGACAAAAGCCTGTCATCTGGGGAAACCTCGGATTTGTTGATGCACGGGAGTTCTCGCAGCTACATCTACTCCCGTACTTTCCACGGCGATAATGGACGTTCCTTCAAGCTGTGGCAGCGCTGCGCAGACGTCCCAGCCGCAGAGGGAGCCAGGGGGCGCGGGAGCTGAGAGTCGACTTAACCAGTGTCTATTCGGTGAAAACAGCAAAGCTGGCAAGCTGCGTAACAGGCAAACCTAGGGGAGCGAATGCGGCCTTGCGCGGGGTCCGTCTCGCTGAGGCTCGCATGACGAAGTCCCTGCTATCAAACACCAATCTTTCTGATGCCAACCTCGAAAAGGCCGGATTTCATCAAGGTACTACTTTCGGCACTATGGAGATTGCTTCGCTCTGGTTCGCTTGCCCCCTGACTGCGGAACTCAGCGACGTCTGCATCGATTTCCCCCTGACTGGTCGCCGTCGCGAAGCTGACTGCGTTTAGTTCCGCCAAATACGAATGCGATATCCGAATCTTTCACATCCGGAATCGAATATAACGTACCTCTACATCACTACAATATCCTTTGAAGAAAGCGTTCGCGAAGTTTGCCCTATCAGACTTGCCACCTGCAGGTCCGTCTGGCTGAGATCGGTATGGTTCTCAGCCGAGACAGGGAGCGCTAACAGGTGGACCACGGTCATTACCGTCTTGGCTCCCAGGTCTTGTTCAAGAACCTGGAGCAGTGATGTCGGCCGGTCTGCCTACACGGTGACCTCTTTGACGTCAGGCAGCTACTGAGTAGGGCGCATGCGTCTTGACTCCTGACTTTTTGGTGTAAAGCATTCCGGTTTGGTCCAGCCGATGACGCTGCTCATTGCGTTGCTGAGACGGTCATCGATCTTTGCCGTCAACGCGACCAGGTACGGGGGAGTCTCGACGAGCGACGGGTTGGAGCAGGGGGAGTTGAGCATGTCATGTCGTTGCTTGGGTTGAGCCGCAATGAACGTGTCGAAGGAGGAATCCGATGAACAGGTCTTTCTCAGTGCCCGCAGGCACTTCCGAATACCGAGGATTGCCTGTCGGCTGCTGTGTTCTCCATTCGTCTCCTCAGCCGTGGGAGGCGACACGACGACCGCCGACAGGGGCAAAAGAGAAGTGTGGACAATGTCCACACTTTCCTCCCCGGGCTACCCCGTACACCCACCGGACTGCCTCGGATTCCGCATGTTTCCGCCACTTCCCAGTGTTTCCAAGCCCCGGAATCCCGTTCGAGTCCCACCTTCGGGCACGGCATACCCACTCGTCAGAGGGGCGCTCTAGCGTGTTGACAGCTGTCGACACGAGTCTCCGATGTGGTGCCGGCTGTCGCCAGTTGGCCTGCTCAGGTCTGGGGGAGCGGGTTCAGGGCTTTGGCACGACTGTGGAGTAACGGTCAGTGCTTGCAAAACCACGTTCTTCGCATCGTCACGGTTCCTGGGGACAGATCGTTCCTGGTGTTCTGAGCTGGCTTCATGGGAATGGTGAGCCTGCAATCCACGACCCTGGCCCGGCATTTCCAAGTGCCTTCAGCGGGCAAAATCACTGAAAGTCTTTGCAGCAGCATCAAGCTCATGAAGTTTTCGGGCACGGGCTCAACCCTAGGCGTGGGTATAGGACGTCGAATCCCTTTTCGAGCCCTCCCTTTAGGGCGTCTGCTAAGTGTCCTGCGTTAGACACTTCGTGGTAGGTCGTTGCCATCCCCGATTGTGTGGCTGCTTGGTATAGCTTTTGGGCTGCTGGTTTGTAGGGGGTGTCGTTCGCGCCGACTGTAAAAACGGCGGTGGTGTCTTCGAACCTGTTCTTGGCGAGTAGGGCTACTGGCTTCTGTGCGTCGTAGGCGGCTTGGTTTCCGTTGAAGAGGTCGTTGAGAGTTGCCTTGGGGTTTTCGGCTCCGGGGAATTCCTCGCCGGAGATGCTGAGGATGTTCCCGAAAACGTTCTGGTGTTTGGCTCCGAGGGATACAGCGCACTGACCGCCGTTGGAGTACCCGGCGATCGTCCAGTATTTCGGCTCTTGGAGGATGTTTAGCTGGCTTTTGGCGTAGTTCACGACGTCTTTGATGATGTACGTTTCCACGTTGCCGTACCGGTCGGTGTCCAGGCAGCCGGTGTCGTTTTGGCCGGGGCCGATCTGATCGGCAACGATCACGATTGGTGCCAGTCCTTTGTTCTTTCCGGCGAATCCGTCCAGAACTGATGCGATGTCTGCGGGGTCGGGGTTGCCGGGTTGTCCCATGAGCATGATGACCAATGGCAGCTGCGGGGGGTTGGTTACTTGCGCGGCAGGTGGCAGGTAAATCCCTGCATCCCGGGCAACGAATCCGGAGGCTGTCGCAGGGATGCGCTTCTTTCCTTGGAGTCCCTTATCGGGCATGTCCGATGGGGGTTTCCGGTGGGTCCAGAGCGGTTCAGTGGGCGTGGCTGACGGACTTGTTATCTCCGGGAGCCTAATTTCTTTGGCCGTTGATATGCCCATCAGCGATCCAAGCGTGCGGTTTAGCCCGATGTCGGC
>Ga0209051_1002368_pt1 | contig 13627 bp, 10 predicted proteins | sample AraplaCvi_mMS_r2_2_FD_184286 | JGI IMG/M metagenome (GOLD analysis project Ga0209051, IMG submission 184286) | Arabidopsis root microbial communities from North Carolina, USA - plate scrape MF_Cvi_mMS_r2 (SPAdes) (version 2) | ecosystem: Host-associated > Plants > Roots > Endosphere | place...
CCGAGGAGCGCCTCAAGCGCCGCAAGGACAAGGAGGTCTCCCGCGCCTCCGCCACCCGCAAGCTGCGCCTGCCCGGCAAGCTGGCCGACTGCGCCGGCGGCGCGGTGGACGGCGCCGAGCTGTTCATCGTCGAGGGCGACTCGGCCGGCGGCTCGGCCAAGCAGGCCCGCGACCGCAAGTACCAGGCCATCCTGCCCCTGCGCGGCAAGATCCTGAACGTGGCCTCGGCGTCCGGCGAGAAGTTCACCGCCAACAAGGAGCTGTCGGACCTGATGCTGGCCCTGGGGGCCCAGGGCGGGAACAAGTATCGCGAGGAAGACCTGCGATACGACCGCATCATCATCATGACCGACGCCGACGTCGACGGCGCCCACATCGCGAGCCTCTTGATCACCTTCTTCTACCGCACCATGCCGGACGTGATCCGCCAGGGGCACCTGTACCTCGCCCTGCCGCCGCTCTACCGCATCGCCCATGGGGGGAAGAGCGAGTACGCCCGCGACGACGCCCACAAGGACGAGCTGCTGGCCACGGTGTTCAAGGGCAAGAAGCCCGAGATCGGCCGCTTCAAGGGCCTGGGCGAGATGATGGCCTCCCAGCTGAAGGAGACCACCATGGACCCCAAGAAGCGCACCCTGGCCCGCGTGACCCTGCCGCGCTCGGAAGAGGCGGTGGAAAGCCTGGTCGAGACCCTGATGGGGCGGAAGCCCGAGCTGCGCTTCCGCTTCATCCAGGAGAACGCCGAGTTCGCGTCGGCGGACCTGGATCTGTAAGGCCGGCGCTGGCCCCTCCACCGGCTTCGCCGGTCCCCCTCCCCCAGGCGGGGGAGGAGTTTCTTCATCCGCCCCCGGCCTGGGGGCGGACAGACCTGCGCAGCAGGTCCGGTGGGGGCTTGTGCTGAGTCACACCTCCGCCCCCTCACGCGGCCAGCCGCTGAAGTGATGGAAAGGGACGCGGAGCGCCGGGCTGCGCCCGGAGTGTTTGAATAGATTACCGTTTCGACGAAGCCAGACGCTCCGCGTGATCCGTTATCCGGTGAGCCTCCGGCGCGCGGGGTCTTAACCCGCTTCCGAAATCGCCCCCGACGGGCAGGCCGGGGCGACGCGCCCCAGTCCCGGAATGCGCGGGCGATTTCAGCCCGCGCCTGCCGCGTCCGCCAAGTCTTCGCCGCCAGCGCTTCGTCCCGATGTTTCAGGGAGCCTGCCTCTGGATCCGTCGCGAAGACGAGCCTCCGATAAGAGACCCGGCGAGCGCTTCCCGCTCGATCACCCCTGACAGCCATTCCGGTCGTCGGCCGAACGCCCTTTCCACGCCGTCAGGTAGGAAGAGGATAAGGCCGGTTTCGGAGCCGGGGACGCAGAGCGGTGAACGCTCATCCAATCCCCATCAACACAGCTCGTCATCCCGGGCGGCGACGCCGACCCGGGACCCAGGGGCCGGCGCGATGCGGTCGCCCCTGGGTCCCGGCTCTCCGCTGCGCTGCGGCCGGGATGACGAGGTGTTTTGCGGTCGAAGGTGTAACCACTCACCCTCCCACGCCTTCGGCGCGGGCCCCTCCCTCTCTCTATGAGAGAGGGTTTCCGGTGGGCTCAATCCCCGTCCCCATCGCTGCGTTCGCCCCCTGCTCCGCCCGCATCCGGTAGGCCATCACCGCCGTATGGCCCAGCCGCTCCACCAGCCGCCAGTTGACGATCGCCCCCAGCGGCGCGCCGACCACGGGAATGAACTGGGCCAGCTTGGCCAGGTCGATGTGGTCCCGGTACTGCTGCTGGAAGGCCCGCCAGTCGAAGTCGTCCAGATGCTGGGGATGTTCTCGGGCGTCCCAGTCGTCCATCGCCGCCAGCACGCCGGCCCGATGCTGAGCATCGGAAAACGCCAGCTCGAAGATGTGCAGGATGAACAGCCGCTCGGGCAGTTCCGTCCCGTCATGGCCGAAGATCGCGGCGATCTCGAACAGCAGCTTGATCTTGAAGCTCATCAGCAGCGGAAAGTCGGCCGCCGCCGCCAGGAACCCGCCCAGCCCCGTGACCCCGCCCTCGGCCGCCGCCGCCTTCTTCCACCCGTCGATCGCCTTGGCCGCCCTGCTCCGGCGCTCGTCCAGGGTCAGGCCGACCAGCGGCGACCCCGTCGTGAAGTCCGACCCGACCAGCAACGCCCGCGTCATCCCCTCGATGGCGGCGGTGATGGCGGCGTGGACCTTCTCGGGGATGAGGCGGTTGATCCGCTGCTGCGTGGCGCGGGCGAGGCCGTTAAGCGGGCCCGCGGGGCGCGTGAGGTCGGCGCGCCAGGTGATGAGGTCGGGGGAGAGAGGCATAGGTCTCAGGTAGTCCTTCTCCCTGGGTGGGAGAAGGTCTCCGTTCCAGCCAAACCCACCACCCCGTCATCCCGCGCTTTATGCGCGGGCCCCATGGTTCAGCTTCCACGTGGGCGCGTGAGGGCTCCCGGCCGGTGCGACCGATAAATGGGTCCCGCGCATAAAGCGCGGGATGACGGGGGACTTCTGGTAAGCAGTGCAGCCCTTCTCCCCCGAGAAGGAGCCCTCCTTACATCTCACGGCGAGACGATCGCAGGGCTGATCAGGTCACTCAAGGACGACGCGCCGCGTCGCCGCGACGCGGCCGCCGGAGGCGGTCCTTGACTGACCTGATCAGCCCTGCACGCTGCAGCCTCCAAGAGATTTAAGGATGGTGCCGCGCGAGGGCAGCGCGTTGGCCGGCTTGTAGGACACCCGGCGTCCGTGAGGTTCAAGCTCCTGGCTAGTGAGATCTGAGAGCGGGACGCGTAAGTCTAAGATTTCTGAGAGCTTAGAAGTTTACACCGGCAATAGGTTGTGCACCACTACATTGATTTAAGAGGATGGCATACTTCGCGATGGTGCAGAATTTTCCAGGAGGCTCCAAGTCTCGAGTCACGCGAGCAGGAGATGCAGTAAGGGGAGGGAATCCCTCACTTGATGACCTCATCGCAATCGAAATGTGGCGCGCAGCGCATCGCCATGTCCTGAACACCTTTCAAGCCATTCCAAGAAATCGCACGCGGGGACAGGATATTATTGTCGCCCAGAGACATAAGCGAAAACTGACAATCTACGACAAATTGAGAAGACTTCCTGAGATGGCGCTTGCTCGCATGGATGACGTCGCAGGCTGTCGTATGATTTTTCCAGATATACAGTCATTATATAGATTTAGGAACGAACTACATGCTGCAAGATTTCAGCATTCTCGTCGAAATCAAGACGACAAGTACGACTATATAAAACGCCCAAAGGATACAGGATATCGCGGCATCCACGATGCCTACGAATATAATGTTAAATCAGTTCACGGTAGAGACTATAAAGGACTTTTGATAGAGATTCAGTACAGAACCATATACCAACATGCCTGGGCCACTTGCGTTGAAGTTATTGGCCACATCACAGCCAATCAGCCAAAATTCCAGGAAGGTGATAAGCGATATGGCCTAATAATGTCCCTTGCCAGTGAGATTATAGCTAGGACTTGCGAAAATTGAACTGCCTGTCATCCCGATTTAGACGGCAAGACGTTAGTTGCGGAATTTCTGAAGCTAGATGCTGAACTCGGCCTCCTACAATTACTGCGAAGCCTGAACGCCGCAGATAAGGAGGTTACCGACAGAAAGAATATTATCCTTATAATCTCAGATACAGGCGACCTAGATATACAGACATTCCGAGATTCTACAGAAGCCATTAGCGCTCTTTTTGCGCTTGAGAAAGCGAACCCAGGAAAAGATATCGTCCTTGTCCGAGCAGATAAGAGTGACGATGTGCGCATTGCTTTTAAAAATTACTTCTCCGATGCTGGCGATTTTATCCGTTTGGTAGAAAGCGGATGCGCAAGCCTTGCAGCTCCCAGGCCCGGGTAAAATCCCATCCACAAACCCTTCCCTTCCATCCCCACTATCCCCAGCCCCGCCGCCTCCCCTGACGCGGCGGGCTGCCCTATATCCCTAAGCTGACGTTCACCACGCCGGACCTTCGGGATTGTCCACCCAGTTCAAACTGCCGCTGGCTTCGCCGCTGACCTATGCTCGCGAGGACTTCGCCGTCTCGCCGAGCAATGAGGCGGCGGTGGCGCGGGTGGATGCGTGGCCGGACTGGGCCGAGGGGCGGCTGGCGCTGGTCGGGCCGGCCGGGTGCGGCAAGAGCCACCTGGCGCGGAGCTGGGCCCAGGCGACCGGAGCCGTGGTGATCGAGGCGGCCGATCCGGCGGCGGCGGCCGTGGACCTGCCCGCCCTGCGCGGCCGGGCCGTGCTGGTGGAGGACGCCGACCAGCGGTCGGCCAGCGCCAACTTCGACGACGAGGCGCTGTTCCACATCCTCAACATGGCCGGGGTCGACGGCGGCACCGTGCTGCTGACCGCGCGGACGACGCCGGTGGGCTGGACCAGTTCGGTGGCCGACCTGCGCTCGCGGCTGAACGCCCTGTCGGTGGCGCAGATCGACGAGCCCGACGACGCGGTGCTGAAGGCGGTGCTGAAGCGCGCCTTCGCCGCCGCCTGGTGGAACCCCGAGCCGGACCTCTATCCCTACCTGATCTCGCGCCTGCCCCGCTCGGCGGCCGAGGCGCAGGCGGCGGCCGCCCTGCTGGCCGAGGCGGCCGAGGACGGCCGGCGCGAGATGACCAAGGCGCTGGCGCGCGAGGTGCTGGGGGATTTCGAGGGCGAGGAGTAGCGGGGCGGCCGCGCTGGCTCCAACGGTCAAACCTCGTCATCCCGGACGGCCCGCAGGGCCGATCCGGGACCCAGGGGCCAAGTCCGATGCGGCCGCCCCTGGGTCCCGGCTCTCCGCTTCGCTGCGGCCGGGATGACGATGAAGAGTTACGGCCGGCGACCGAATATTCAGCACACGCCCCGCTGTCGTCGTCCCGTCACTTGCCTCGTTCACCATGGCGGAACACACTCGGCCTATAAGTGAACTCATGACCGACGCAGCCGCCCTGACCGTGCCCGCCATCGCTCCGCAGACTGAGAACCCCGCAGCCCTCGCGCTCGACGCCGAGCTGATGGCCTCGCCCGAGCGGTTCTTCAATCGCGAGCTGTCGTGGCTGGCCTTCAACCAGCGGGTGCTGGAGGAGAGCGCCAATCCGCGCCACCCGCTGCTGGAGCGCCTGCGGTTCCTGTCGATCTCGGCCAACAACCTCGACGAATTCTACATGGTCCGCGTGGCCGGCCTGAAGGGCCAGGTGCGCGAGGGCGTGCGGGTGATCAGCCAGGACGGCCTGACACCCGGCGAGCAGCTGACCCACATCAACGCCTCGGCCTTCGACCTGATGACCGAGCAGCAGAAGATCTGGCGCCAGGTCCGCACCGAGCTGTGGGACGAGGGCCTGAAGCTGCTGGACGCCAAGGACATCGAGGGCGAGGACCGGGTGAAGGCCGAGGAGATCTTCCTCAACCAGATCTTCCCGGTGCTGACGCCGCTGGCCATCGACCCGGCCCACCCGTTCCCGTTCATCCCGAACCTGGGCTTCTGCCTGGCGCTGAAGCTGCGCCGGATCGCCGACGACAAGCACCTGTACGCCCTGGCGCCGGTGCCCTCGCAGGTGCGGCGATTCTGGGAGCTCAGCTCGGTCGTCTCGCGCGGCAAGAAGCGCCAGCGCAAGATCGTGGCGCTGGAAAGCTTCATCATCCTCTTCCTGGATCACCTGTTCCCCGGCTACGAGGTCGAGGGGCGCGGCCTGTTCCGCCTGATCCGCGACAGCGACCTGGAGATCGAGGAAGAGGCCGAGGACCTGGTGCGCGAGTTCGAGGCGCGGCTGAAGAAGCGTCGCCTGGGCCGCGTGGTGCGGGTCAAGATCCAGACCACCATGCCGCCGGACCTGCGCGAGTTCATCATCGAGGGCCTGCGCGCCGAGCCGGAAGACGTGGTGCTGGTCGACGGCAAGCTGGGCCTGGCCCAGATGTCGGAGCTGATCCCGCCCGACCGTCCGGACCTGAAGTTCCCGCCCTTCAACGCCCGCTTCCCCGAGCGCATCCGCGACCACGGCGGCGACTGCTTCGCGGCGATCCGCGAGAAGGATATCCTGGTCCACCACCCGTTCGAGAGCTTCGACGTGGTAGTGCAGTTCGTGCGCCAGGCCGCGCGCGATCCCAACGTGCTGGCGATCAAGCAGACGCTGTACCGCACCTCCAAGGACAGCCCGATCGTGGCGGCCCTGATCGAGGCGGCCGACAACGGCAAGAACGTCACGGCCCTGGTCGAGATCAAGGCGCGCTTCGACGAGGAGAATAACCTCAAGTGGGCGCGCGACCTGGAGCGGGCGGGCGTGCACGTGGTGTTCGGTTTCGTCGACTGGAAAACCCACGCCAAGCTGTCGGTCGTGGTCCGCCGCGAGGCCGACCAGACCCTGCGCACCTACTGCCACTTCGGCACCGGCAACTATCACCCGCAGACGGCGCGGGTTTACACCGACCTCAGCCTCTTCACCTGCGACCCGGCCCTGGGGCGCGACGGGGGCAAGCTGTTCAACTTCATCACCGGCTACGCCCAGCCCGGGCGGCTGGAGAAGCTGTCGTTCTCGCCCCAGACGCTGAAGCCCGACCTGCTGCGCATGATCGAGGCCGAAGCCGACGCCGCCCGCGCCGGCAAGCCGGCCGGCATCTGGGCCAAGATGAACTCGGTGGTCGACCCGCAGATCATCGACGCCCTCTACGCGGCCAGCCAGGCCGGGGTGCAGATCGACCTGGTGGTGCGCGGCATCTGCTGCCTGCGTCCGGGCATTCCGGGGCTGTCGGAGAACATTCGCGTCAAGAGCATCGTCGGCCGCTTCCTGGAGCACGCCCGCATCCTGGCCTTCGCCAATGGCGGGCCGATGCCCAGCGCCCAGACGCGCCTGTTCATCAGCTCGGCCGACTGGATGCCGCGCAACCTGGACCGCCGCGTCGAAAGCCTGGTGCCGGTCGAGAACCCGACCGTCCACCAGCAGGTGCTGGACCAGATCATGGTCGCCAACCTCAACGACGAGGCCCAGAGTTGGAAGCTGGACAGCGAGGGCGACTATGCCCGCGACCCGGCCTGGAACAGCAAGGGCGCCTTCTCGGCCCACGACTACTTCATGACCAATCCCAGCCTGTCGGGCCGCGGCCACGGCGCCCGCGACCTGCCGCGCGCGTTCGACCACGTGGGGCCCAAGCGGAAGGCCTGATGTCTTGGAGGTGAGGCGTCTCGCGCTCATCCTGCCGCTGCTGCTGACGGCCTGCGGGCCGACGGGGGCGCGGCGGACGGACATCTGCGCCATCCAGGCCCTGCCCGCCCGCCCCGGCGTCGACCGCTTCGGCGCCGCGCCGGGCGTGGAGCGGAAAGCCCAGCGCGAGGGCGCTGTCTACGGGCCCGGCGTGCTGGGCGGCTATCACATCCGCTGGTGGGGCTTCTGCGGTCGCACGGCCGACACGACGGACATGCTGCTGCTCGGCCCCGAGCCCTGGGCCCTGACCAAGGGCGGCCAGCGGGCGCACGGACGGCAGGTCAGCTACGGCACCTGCTATCACCGGCGCGAGGGCGAGGCCTGGAAGACCGTGGCCTGCCGGATCAATCCCTAGGCCGCGATCGCCGCCGCCTTGGCTAAGGCCGGCGACGCCAGATTCGCGTTCACCGTCCGCAACCGCGCCAGGCCGTAGGCCAGCCGCCCCTCGGGCGTGTCCAGCAGCGGCTCGCCCAGGACCAGGCCCTGGTGGATCGCGTCCAGCTCCGGCCCGTCCAAGCTGTCCGCCCGCGCCTGTCCCGCCACGCCGGCGACGAAGATCGCCGCGTGGAAGACGTGGCTGACCTGCCGGAACAGCCACAGCCGCGCCCGTTCGGTCGCGGTGGCCTCGCGGTTGAAATAGGTCCGCAGCAGCAGGGCCTCGCTCTCAGCATCGGCGGCGAAGGTGTTGGCCAGGGCGGCGAGGTCGACATAGCGATCGGCCCGGAACGCCGCCTCCCAGTCGATCAGCCAGATCCGCCGGCCGTCATAGAGCAGGTTGCGCGGGTTGAGGTCGTTGTGGCTGGACACTGGCTGGACCTCCAGCCGCCGGCACACTTCATACAGTCGCGGCCAGGCGTCGAAGGCGCCCAGCGGGACCACGCCGCCGCGCCCCGCCTCGCCGACCAGCGCCTCCAGCCCGTCCAGATAGTCGACCAGCGGCGGAAAGCCCGGAACCGCATGCAGCGCCCGCACCGCCTGCGCCAGCTCGATAACCAGGTCGGCGCGGGTCCCGGCATGGTCCAGCATCAGCGACCGGGCCTCGATGTGATCCAGGATCGCCACCCCATCGTCGGGATCGGCGTAGCGCACGCGCGGCGCCAGACAGGCCTCGGCGGCCAGCCGCATGCAGGCCTGGCTGCGATGTGGATCGCGCAGCCCGTCCCGCTGGGGCGTCTCGACCTTCAACAGATAGGCGACGCCGCCCACGCGGATGCGCCAGACCCCCGCGCCCGACAGCCCGCCGGACAGCGGCGCCCAGCTATCCAGGACCTCAGTCCCGAACGCGGCGCGCAGGGCCTTGGCGGCAGCGGGCAACTCGGCGGGCGAGACGGACATGGCGAATTCTCCTGAAAGCGGCCGTCTTATTCACCCGGATGAAAATAGAGTCAATATCACCCGGATGATATTTCAAGTCCGTTCCGTACAAGCGCTTCGCCCGCGATCATCCCCATGGAAAATGGCGACGGAGATCGCGCCGCCGCTTCCCCTGTCCCCCGAATAGGCTAAACCAGCCCCATGCCCTTCCCGGCGCCGCGCGACGCGGCCGTGATCGATATCGGCTCCAACTCGGTCCGCCTGGTGGTGTACCGGCTGGAAGGCCGCGCCATCTGGACCGTCTTCAACGAGAAGGTCCTGGCGGGCCTGGGCCGCGACCTGGCCAAGACCAACCGCCTCTCGCCCGACGGCGTCATCCAGACCCTGCAGGCGCTCAAGCGCTTCCGCGCCGTGCTGGAGGCGGTCAACCCCGCCGAGACCTTCGTCGTGGCCACCGCCGCCGCCCGCGACGCCGAGGACGGCCCCGCCTTCATCGACCGCGTGAAGACCGAGACCGGCTTCACCGTCCGCGTGCTGACGGGCGAGGAAGAGGCCCATTACGCCGCCGTCGGCGTGCTGGCCGGCGCGCCGGACGCCACCGGCGTGGTCGGCGACCTGGGCGGCGCCAGCCTGGAACTGATCCGCCTCAACGCCACGGGCGCGGGCCAGGGCGTGACCCTGCCGCTGGGCCCGTTCAGCCTGGCGGGCCCCGGAGGCCTCACGGGAGGCTTCGACGCCGAGCGCGTCCGCCGCCTGGCCCGCGAGCGCATCGGCGCGGTGGCCGACGACTTCAAGACCGAGACCTTCCACGCGGTGGGCGGCGCCTGGCGCAACCTGGCGCTCCTGCACATGCGCTTGTCGGGCTATCCGCTGCACGTCGTCCACCAGTACGAGATCCCGGCCGCCGAGGCCCTGGAGGCCGCCCGCCTGGTCAGCCACCAGTCCAAGAGCTCGCTGGAACGCATCGAGGGCATGAGCAAGAAGCGCTCCGAGACCCTGCCCTATGCCGCCGTGGTGCTGGAGATCCTGATCGAGCAGCTGGCGCTGAAACGCATCGAGATCTCGGCCTATGGCGTGCGCGAGGGCCTGCTGTTCGAGGCCATGCCGCCGCGCGTGCGCGGGCTGGACCCGCTGATCGAGGGCTGCACGGCCCTGGGCGCGCGCCAGGGTGTGGCCGACGACCTGGGCGTGGCGCTCGACGCCTGGATCACCCCGGCCTTCCGCACCCTGCCCCCGTTGTTCGGCGAGCGCGACAGCGTGCTGGTCGCGGCCGCCTGCCGCCTGTCGGACGTCGGCGCGCGGCTGCACCCCGACCATCGCGCCGACCTCGTCTTCGAGCAGGTGCTGCGCGCCCCGATCGCCGGCCAGACCCATGCCGAGCGCTGCTTCCTGGCCGTGGCCGCCCACGCGCGCCATGCGACCAACTTCCACCCGCCCGAACTCCAGACCCTGGAGCGACTGCTCAGCCCGCCCCAGCTGAAGCGCGCCCGGGCCCTTGGGGCCACCATGCGCCTGGCCTGCGACCTGTCGGGTCGCAGCCCCAGCCTGCTGGCCCACTCGCGCCTGGCCCTGGACAAGAACCACCTCACCCTGGCCGCCGAGCCCGGCTTCGCCGATCTTCTGCTGGGCGAACAGACCAACAAGCGCGCCAATACCGCTGCACAACATCTTGGCCTGAAACCCAAGATCATTACTGGCTAGTTTCAGGTATAGACAGCATGGCAACATGCTTAACCGCCCCTGAACTTCCCCGATACGGGGAAAACGACAAGTTGTCGCAGCCGATCGGCGTTCACTGAGCATGGTTTGTTAGCTTTACCTCCCGCATCGTGCCTCCAACGACATAAACGGAGGTCAGTGATGTTGAAGCGTAAGTTCGACTACCTGGACGCCATCGCCCCGGCCATGGACGTGCGCCAACGCCCCGACCTGCGGGTCGCCAACGACCACGACGCCCCGGTCTCCAGCGGCGCGCGCACCCTGCAATCGGAACTCGGCCGCGTCTTCGCCCAGGAGAGCACCTGGTCGGTTCGCCGCACCGTGGCCATCGGCGTCGTCTTCCACCTGGGCGTCTTCTGCGCCCTGGGCCTGGCCGCCGGCGGCGCCTTGAGCCAGTTCGCGCAACACTGACGGCGCTGGCCGCTCAATTCCCATCCCGTGCCCACGGGGAATTGAGCGGCCGCCTAGATCAGTTGGATCTCGATCCGCGTGGCCTCGGCGGTCACGCCCCGTAGCGGATACGCCGCTTAGATCCTCCCCCTCCGGGGGAGGTGGCCAGAGGGCCGGAGGGGCAGCTCGGCCTATGCCCAGATGACCCCCTCAGTCGCTCCGCGACAGCTCCCCCAAAGGGAGAGCATCTGACGTCGCAACGGGTGGTCAACGGAAGTCAGGCGCGGACTTCGCGCAGAGCCGTAAACTGGGGTTCACAGGCAAGCATTGACAACAGCCTGTCGAGATCGCCGTTTTGGACCCGCCAGGCCATATAGGACTGCTGGGCTTCGGGCGTCTCCCACACCTCGTAGAAAGCCACCTTCTCTGGCGCCGTTCGATCGACCAGGATGTCGAAGCGCAGGTTGCCCGGATAGGCGCGGCACACAGGCAAGTTTTCTGCGGTGTAGGCGGTGAAGGCGTTGAGGGCTTCGGGCTTTACCGTCAGTTCGGCGAGCATGATCAGGCCCTTGGCGATGTGCTGTGTCATCTACAGCCCCTCCTTATCGTTCTGAGCCGGGCGATCCGGCGCTTGTCGGATAGCAGGGCGCTGCACCCAATCCTGGCAGCAGGCGGCTGTAGAGATGGAGGGTCGGGATCGGCCCCGCATGTCGGACTCGGATCAATGGCGCGAGCCACCGCCAGCTCGCCAGGCAGACACTGGCCGTCAGGCCCGAACCGGACATTCGAGAGGTCTCAGAAGGGTCGGAAGCCGACATAGCCCCCTACAGCGCCCCTGCCACAGCGCTCAGCAACGTCCGGTCGTCGAACGGCTTGCGCAGCACGGCCGCGCCGCTGATGCCGTCCAGGGCCAGGGTGTCGTAGTAGCCGCTGACGAACAGGATCGGCAGCTTGGGCAGGGTGCGCTGCAGGCGGCGGCCGACCTCGTCGCCGTTCATGCCGGGCATCAGGAAGTCGACCACGGCGACGTCGGGCTTGACCGTGTCCAGCTTGGCCAGGCCCTGGGCGCCGTCGCTGGCCTCGACCACGCTGTAGCCGGCGCCCTTCAGGGTCTCGACCAGCACGGCGCGGACGCTGTCGTCGTCGTCGATCACCAGCACCGTCTGGCCCGCGCCCGTGACGACCTCGGCCGGGCGATCCGGGGTCTCGACCACCGGCGCTTCCGGCGCCTCGGCCCGCTTCAGGCGCAGTTCGATCGTCGCGCCCTGCCCCGGCGCGCTGTCGATGCGCAAGGATCCGCCGCACTGGGTCACGAAGCCGTAGACCTGGGCCAGGCCCAGGCCCGTGCCCTTGCCGCGCTCCTTGGTGGTGAAGAACGGCTCGATGGCCTGGCGAGCCACCTCGGGCGTCATGCCGCCGCCGGTGTCCGAGACCCTGACTAGATAGTGATCGGGCCCGTCGGCGCGACTCTCAACCCGCAGCACGCCTCCGCCGGGCATGGCGTCGCGGGCGTTCAAGGCCAGGTTCAGGATCGCCAGTTCCAGCTGGTCGGGATCGGTGAAGACCGACGCCCTGCCCCCGTCCATCACGAAGGTCATCTCGATCGCCGGCGGCAGGGCCGTGCGCACCAGTTCCTGGGCCTTCTCCAGCACGGGATCCAGCAAGGTCGGGCGAATGCTGAGCTTCTGGGTGCGCGAGAAGGCCAGGAGCTGGCCGGTCAGCTTCGAGCCCTTGTCGGCGGCCGAGGCGGCGCTGTCGACGAAGCGGCGGCCCGGGTGGTCCTCGGGAATGCGCTTCGCCAGGAGCTGCAGGTTGCCGACGATGGCCATCAGCAGGTTGTTGAAGTCGTGGGCGATGCCGCCGGTCAGCTGGCCGACAGCCTCCATCTTCTGGGCCTGGCGCAGGGCGTCCTGAGCGGCCGACAGATCGACCTGCAGGCGCAGGCGCGCCGAGATGTCCTGGGCGTGGTGGAAGGCGCCGATGATCCGGCCATCCTCGTCGCGCAGCGGCGCGTACCAGATCTCCCAGTACGGGCGGTCGAAGGTCGGGTCGCCGAACTCCTCGACGACGCTATAGACCTCGCCGGCCAGGGCCCGGGACATGAAGCCGCGGATCACCGGCGCCTGCTCGGGCAGGAAGAGGTCGGGAAAGACGTCGCCCAGCTTCACCCGGTAGCCGTAGATGCGGAAGAACTCGTCGCTATGGGCCTGGTTGAAGCCGATCAGCTTGAAGTCGTGATCGAAGGCGCAGATCGGCGAGCGATCCGACTGGCCGATGATCTCCCAGAGCTTGTCCTTGACGACCGCGCCCATTCGACTCCTGGAGGCGCTCGAGACTTTTTCGCGCGCCATGGTTGCGAACTGTAGACGAGCTGACGTTGCGTCGCCTAGTGCGCCCCCTGCGCCAAACGGTCGCAGCTGGGGGCTACGAGGCGTCGGCGGCGCTGGAGGTGGTCTGGCCGCTCTTCAGGTCCAGATAGTCGGTAAACGGCAGCTGGTAGGCGCGGTCGAACACCTCGGCCTGAAAGCGGAACGGCAGGTTGGCGTCGCTGTTCCACAGCATGACCACGCCGGTCTTGGCCGCCGGATCGAACATCATGGTGGATCGATAGCCGGAAACGCCGCCGCTGTGGCCGATCAGGTGGTGGCCCTTGTAGTCGAAGCTGCGCATGCCCAGGCCATAGCCCGGATCCTTCAGCTCGCGGGCGATGTTCAGGCGGCCATAGGGCCGGCCGGTGGCGACGCGGGCGCGCTGCACCTCGTCCAGCACGGCCGGCGGCAGGACGTCGGGGCGCAGGCCCATCTGGGCCTGCATCCAGGTGGCCAGGTCGACGATGGTCGAGTTGACCCCAGCGGCGGCGGGCACGCGATAATAGGCCTCGGACAGCGGCAGGGCGTTGCCGTGCCGATGCGGCTTGGCCCAATGGCCGGACGCCTTCAGACCCTCCAGGCCGATGGTCGCGCCCTTCATACCCAGGGGTTCGAACACCCGGC
>Ga0209051_1002370_pt1 | contig 13621 bp, 15 predicted proteins | sample AraplaCvi_mMS_r2_2_FD_184286 | JGI IMG/M metagenome (GOLD analysis project Ga0209051, IMG submission 184286) | Arabidopsis root microbial communities from North Carolina, USA - plate scrape MF_Cvi_mMS_r2 (SPAdes) (version 2) | ecosystem: Host-associated > Plants > Roots > Endosphere | place...
GCCGGTGTCGCAAGAGGAATGGCGACTGCTGGCGCGGTGCAAGAGCGTGCCGGCAGAGGTGTTCTATCCACCCGACCGCGAGAAGCCGCGGGCGCGCCGCGAGCGAGAGGCGCTCGCCAAGCAGATCTGCCGGACGTGCCCCGTGCAGGACCCTTGCCGCCGCTTCGCAGTCGGGACGCAGGAGCCGCACGGCGTGTGGGGTGGCACCACACCGCAGGATCGCCGGCACCTCGCGGGAGGTGCGGTGCACCGCGACGACGCCTGAGCGCGCGGTGACGAAGCACACGAGCTCCTTGCATGCAAGCTTGCATGCAAGGCGGCTATGGTGGGCGGGTGACCACCTCGGAGACGTCGAGCGCCCAGCGGGCCTACGAGATCGCCAAGGACCAGATCCTCTCGGGCGGCGTCCGCGGCGGCCAACTCCTCAGCGAAGTCGAGATGGCGGCGCAGCTGGGCGTGAGCCGCACTCCCGTGCACGAGGCTTTCCTGCGCCTGGCCGCCGAGGACCTCCTCGAACTCCTGCCCCGGCGCGGCGCGGTCGTCGTCCCCATCTCGGCCCATGACTCCACCGACGTCCTGGAGATGCGTCTTGCACTGGAGACCGCCGCAGTCCGTCGCCTGTGCCGGTCCGCAGACGCCGTCGAGGCTCTCTTCACCGACCTGACCGCGCTCATTGCCCTGCAGCGCGAGGACGCGTCCGCTGGCGACGTACAACACTTCGCCGCGGCCGACGACGCCTTCCATCGACGCATCGTCGAGGTGGCCGGAAACGCCGTCGCCCAACGGTTCTACTGTTCGATCAGCGAGCGTCAGCGCCGCATGATGGCCGACGCCGCCCGCTCGGAGTCCACGCGGCTGGCCGCCCTGATCGACGAGCACGACGAACTGGCCGCGGCGATCGGCGCGCGCGACCTGGCCCGGTTCGAGTCGGCCCTCGTCGTGCACCTCGAGGCGACCTACCGGGTGACGATCGGATGACCAGCACCACGCACCCCACCGTCACCACCACCGCCACCCGCCGCGCCTGGCTGGCGGTCGCGTTCGCCGCGTTCTGCATCGGTTGGGGCGGCAATGAATTCACCCCGCTGCTCATCGCCTACGCGCAGCAGGCTGGGTACTCGCGCATCGACGTCGACGTGCTCCTCGGTGCCTACGTGCTGGGCCTGGTGCCCGGTCTGCTGATCGCGTCGACGCTGTCCGACCGGCACGGTCGGCGACCCGTCATGGCGATCGGGGTGGTCGCCTCGGCGATCGGCAGCCTGACTCTGGCCGTCGGCGACATCGCGGGGTTCGCCGCCCTGTTCGGCGGGCGGCTGCTCAGCGGCCTGGCCGTCGGCGTCGCGATGGCGGTCGGATCGGCCTGGATCGCCGAGCTGTCCAGGCCCCCGTTCGACGACGCCGCCCCCGGGGCCGGGGCTCGTCGGGCGTCGGTGTGCCTGTCTCTCGGCCTCGGTGCCGGACCGCTGTGCGCGGGCCTCCTCGCCGCGTTCGCGCCGATGCCCCTCGTGCTCACCTACGTCGTCCATGCCGCGCTGTGCGTCCCGGCGTTGTGGGCTTTGCTGTCTCGCGCCGTGGAGACCCGCACCGTGGGGTCGACCCGGACCCTGGTGCAGGGCCTGCGGGTGCCCGCCGCCGCGCATCGCCGCTTCACCCACGTGGTGGTTCCCATGGCGCCGTGGATCTTTGGCTCCGCCGCGATCGCCTACGCCATCGTGCCCGCACTGGTGGCCGACCAGCTTGGGCAATGGGCTCTGCTCTACACCGCCGGGCTGACCGTGTTGACGCTGGCGTGCGGCGTGCTGGTGCAGCCCGTCGCGCGACGCCTGGACGACGCGTCGAGCGCCCGCGCCGTGGTCGTGTCGATGATCCTGATGACACTGGGCATCCTCGCCGCCGTGGTCACCGCGCTCATCCACTCTCCGATCGTGGCCGTGCTCGTCGCGATGTTGCTTGGCAGCGCGTACGGAATCGCCATCGTGTCAGGGCTTCTCGAGATCCAGCGCATCGCCGAGCCCGACGAACTCGCCGGCGTCTCCGGGGTGTACTACTCGTTGGCCTACGTCGGGTTCCTCCTTCCGGCGGTGCTGGCGGCCCTGGCGCGCCACGTCAGCTACCCGGTCATGCTGACCGCGGTCGCCGTGGTGGCCGCGGCCTGTGCGGTGCGCTGCGCGTCGGGATGGTCCAAGCATCTCGACGCCCGCCCGTGCTGACCGCAGTCAGCCCATCGGGCCGTCGGGGACGGGTGCGTCGCACCGGTCGCGGAAGTCGGCGGCGGGCTGTCTGACGGCCTGCAGTTCGTCGCGCACCTGTGGGTTTGCCTGCCCGTACGCCTCGATCTCCGTGCGCATCTCGTCCCGTGACCGTCCCTTCAAGCCGGTGAAGAAGGCGTTCACGTCCGGATGGGTGAACAAGTAGCTCGACGTGGCTGCATTCACGCCGGACATCACACCGGCGAGATCCGCGGCGGTGCAGTTCGGTGGATCGGCGGAAGCCGTCGTGGCGGGCCCGACGAGTACGGCGCCGGCAATCACACCGACGCCAATCACGCTGCGCATGAACATGGTTGGAGCTCCTTCGTCGATTCTGGGCGGAAGTCAGGGGCCGATGCTCATCGGCGTGGGCCGATGCCACCGCCGCCGGGTCGGCCGGGCCGCCCGGGGTCCCAGATGATGTCCACGTCCCAGCCGTCGTCGCAGTACCAGGGGTCGGCGCAATACGAGGGATAGGTCGGCCCGGCGATCGGGGCGTCGGGCCCACCGCCGCGCACTGCGCCCTGAGCGCACACGGTGGCTGCCCCGGCGTTGGTGCAATCCGCCGATGCCGTCGAGGAGACCGCCAGCCCGGCCGGCACCATGGCGACGGCGAGAGCCACGCTGGTGCAACAATGTCTCATCCGCATGGTGCTTCCCCTGCGCTAGACGACACCGTGACGACGCTCCGCGACGTGACGACACTTCGGATCGTAGTTCCTGCTCCACGGTCCCGGCGGGTTTTGCCGTCATCGGCGTCAATTAGTTCGTCACGGGGTCGACGGAGTGGGGCAATTCCGTTGCCACACAGAGTCGTCGAGGCACGACGATGCGACGTCTCACGGGGCCTAGACTCTCGTCATGGAGCTGCGGCAGTTGCGCTACTTCGTGGCCGTCGCCGAAGAGTTGCACTTCGGCCGGGCGGCCGAGCGGTTGCACATCTCGGGGCCAGCGCTGTCCCAGCAGGTGATCGCCCTGGAGCGCGACGTCGGCGTCGAATTGCTGTCTCGCGACCGGCGCGGTGTCCGGCTGACGGCGGCGGGCCGTTCGCTGCTGCACGACGCACGGCAGCTTCTCGGGTTGGCCGAGTCCGCACGCACCAGACTGCGCCACGCCGCCACACTGGGCGCTCCGCTTCGCCTCGGTTACGTCAGCTGGTTGCCCGATGACGTAGCGGCGCTGATCGGCCCGTCGGTGGGGGTACGGGTCGACGAGTGGGTGCTCCCGTCGCACTCACAAGCCGATCGGGTCGCCGAGGGAACCTTGGACTTGGCGGTGGCGTGGATCCGTGGCGCCGACGCAGTGCAGCGAAACCTCGACGCCGACTTGCTGTCCGCGGAACCCCTTCACGCCGTGGTGTCCGGTGCCAGTTCGGAGGAGGCGGTGAACGCCGGCCACGTCACCGTGCTGGTCGACGGGGACGAGTCCGCGTGGTCGTCGTGGAATCGCTTCGCCGAGGAGTTCGCCGCCGCCACCGGAGCGCGGATCGTTCGGACCGACGACGGGGGCGTCATCGGCGAGGCCTACTACGGCCACGTCCGACGGGTCAGGTCGGCGGTGCTGAACTCGCCTAAACGCCACAACGCCCCCACACCACCGACATTGGGATTGCGGCCCGTCGATCCCGTTCCTGTGTGGACATGGTCGCTGCTGCACCGCAAGGACGACGACCGTCCCGCGGTTCGTCACGTCGTGCAGACCCTGCGGCAACACGCCGCGAGCGTCCGGTGGACCGCACCGCCCGCGCGGCGCTGGTGGGCGCCCGCCGACGACCCTCACCGTGACACCCTCCTCCACGACGGCGGTCTGCCTCCCCATCACCCCTGACCTGCGGTGAGAGGTCGTTCCAAGCTCAGGTAAGCGCTTCGACCTGGACGGCCGTCCTTCGCCGAGTTTGACTCGTCATCGACGACGAGGAGACCACGATGACCGCGAGCGGGACCGTTTACACAGTGGACGCACTGGCCGACTTCACCGTGTCCGCCGAGCGCTGCGATCTGACGCCGAGTGCGACGACGGCCTTGAAGCGCAACGTCCTCGACAGTCTCGCGTGCGCCATTGGCTCCCTCGACGGTGAGCCCATCGCCGGCATCCGAGCCCACGCCGAACAGTTCAGCGGCCGACCGAGCGCGACCATCGTCGGGGGCGGTCAGCTCTCGGTGGATCAGGCGGCGTTCTTCAACACCGTCCTGGTGCGCTATCCCGACCTGCTGGACACCTTCCTCACCGAGGGCGGATTGTGCCATCCGGCCGACAACGTCGGTGCCGTGCTCGCCGTCGCCGAGCACGCCGATGCGGTCGGGTCGGACTTCCTGGTGGCGCTGGCAGTCGCCTACGAGATCCAGTGCCGGTTCAGCGCGCAGGTGCCGCTGATGGCGCGCGGTCTCAATCACGCACTGCAACTGGCGATGTCAGCGAGCGCGGCGTCGGCCAAGCTGCTCGGTCTCGACACGGCCGCGACGGCAGATGCGATCGCGGCCGCAACGGTCGACAACGTCTCCCTGGCCGCGGTACACACCGAACCGGTGGCCATGTGGAAGGGGATCTCGCCGGCGATCACCGCCATGCGCGCCGTGTACGTCACCTTCCTGGCGGCTCGCGGCGTGACCGGCCCCAAGTCGGTCGTCGACGGACCCAACGGTCTGGTCCGGCTACTGGACCAACGGATCGACTTCCACACCGATGATCGCCTGTTGGACGCGGTCGAACAGACCTATCTCAAGCAGTACTGTTCGTTGATCCACGGGCAAGCCGTCATCGACGCGACGCTTCGCATCCGCAGTGACGAGGATCTGCGCGCCGCCGACGTGGACCACGTCGACCTCGAGGTGTTCCAGGGGGCCTACGACTTCGCCGGCGGCGGGTCCTACGGTGACAAATCCCGTGCCTGGACCAAGGAGCAGGCCGACTACAACTTGAAGTACCTGGTCGCCGTCGCCCTGTTGGACGGTGCCGTCGGTCCTGCGCAGCTGGAGACCGAACGCGTGCGGCGCGCCGACGTTCAAGAGCTCATGGCGCGAGTGGTGGTGAGGGCAGCAGACGACCTGACCGCTGCCTACCCCGATCGCACCTCCGTCCGAGTTCACGTCACCACCAGCAGCGGTGTCCGCTACGACCTCGAGCAAGCGGACTTCGAAGGCTCGCCCACCCGGCCCATGTCCTGGCAGCGCGTGGTCGACAAATTCCACTGGCTGGCCGAGCCGTTCTGCGAGGAATCGTTGCGCAACGAAATCATCTCGGCCATAGCCGATCTCGAGAACGTGAGGATTCGTGACCTCACCGCGCTGTTGTCGGTCGTGCAGCCCACCCCGCGCCGGCCACGCACCCGCCATCGTCTGTGAGCTCAGCCCCGGACACACCGTTCGGGGAGAGTAGAATTCGCCACGGATGACGCCACACTCGGTCCCGTTGCACCCTCAGCCGGCCCCCATGCCGGCTGCGATTCCCGCCGTACACCGCGTCGTGGCGTTGGCGATTCCCGACGTCGTCGCCTTCGACCTGTCCATTCCGGCGCAGGTGTTCGGCCACCAGGACGAGCGAGACCGATACAGCTTCGCCGTCTGCACGGAACGCCCCGGCGAGGTGTCCACCTCGACCGGTTTCTCGATCAGCGTGCGAGACGGTCTGGAGAAACTCGACGACGCCGACACCGTCGTGGTCCCCGGATTTCACCCTCACCTCGCACCGCCGGACTACGCCGTCGACGCACTCCGCCGCGCCGCGGCCCGCGGGACCCGCATTGCCTCCGTGTGCATCGGCGCGTTCGCACTGGCTGCCGCGGGGCTTCTCGACGGTCGGGTCGCGACCACGCATTGGCAGTATGCCGACGACTTTCGGCGCGTGCACCCGCACGTCGGCCTCAACCCCGACATCCTCTACGCGGACGAGGGACAGATCCTCACCAGCGCCGGGATATCGGCCGGTGTCGACCTGTGCCTGTACCTGGTACGTCTGGACTATGGTGCGAATGCCGCAGCCGAGGTCGCGCGGCGCATGGTGGTGGCCGTGCATCGGACCGGCGGTCAGGCGCAGTACAGCCAGCGACCCCTTCCACCCGAGGGCGGCCTTGGCGACACTCTGGAATGGGCGATCACACAGATGCGGCGACCACTGACGGTCGACAGTCTCGCCCATCACGCCGGGATGTCGCGGCGAACCTTCGTGCGGCGCTTCGCCGAACAGGTCGGGACCACCCCGATGCGCTGGCTGGTCGGCCAGCGTGTGCTCGAGGCCCAACGCCTGCTGGAGGCAACCGCACTCGACGTCGACGACGTGGCCGAGCACTGCGGATTCGGCAGTGCCGCGGTGCTCCGGCTCCACCTGTCCCGTGAGGTGGGCATGACTCCCACGGCGTATCGACGCGCGGCGCGTCGCCCCGAGCCCGCCTGAGCGCTGCCGTGATCCGTGCCAACCGGGGGCGGCCCTGGCACGATCCGGACCGCGAGTGGCCGTTTCGGCACTGGAGGGGTCAGCCACGCCGGACGAGAGTGGCCGGGTGAGCAACTTCGACGAACTCATCGACAACAACGCACGTTTCGCCGCCACCGACGCCAAGGATCACGTGCCCGCGATACCGTTCCTGCCGACCAAGCAGGTCTGTCTGATCACGTGCATCGACCCTCGCGTCGACCCTGCCGCGCTGCTGGGTCTGCGCCTCGGCGACGCGATCGTCGCGCGCAACGTCGGTGGCCGGGTCACCGATTCGGTCTTGGCTGACCTGGCGTGGATCAGTTACCTCCACGAAGTCAAGACGCCCGACGCGCCATGGTTCGAACTGGCGGTCATCCACCACACCGACTGCGGCTCGGGCCTGATGGCCGACGACGAGCTCCGCGCCGGATTCGCCGCGCGCGGCTTCGAGGACGGCACACTGCTTCGCACCGCGGTCCTCGATCCGGCCCGCACGGTCGCGGCCGACATTGGACGCATTCGCGACACCTCGACGATCTCCGCTCGAATTGCACTGTCGGGCTTCACCTATGACGTCCACACGGGACGGCTCACCGAGGTCGTGACGTCCGCCCGAGCCTCGGCGTGAGCCCCGACGCTCACCGCGCGATCGCCGAGGCCAACATCTCGACGACGCGTCGCGCCGAATCGTCGTCGTCCGGTGCGCGGGTGGGGTTGAGGATGACCACGCTGGCCCCGACGAGCTTGGGGGAGGCGAACGCCACGGTCAGGACGTCGCAGAGCTGAGCGAAGTCGAGTCCGCGGGGGTCTGGATAGTCCACGGCGGGCATGACGTCGCTGGAGAGCACGTCGAGGTCGAGGTGTAGCCAGAATCCGTCTGCGCGCTCGTCGAGGAGTGCTACGGCTCGTCGCGCGTGCCCGCCGGGGTCGGTGGCCAGTTCGTCGATCGTCACGATGGTGGTCTCGGGCGCGAAGGTACGGGGGTCGGGTGAGCGCTCCGCGGCGGCATCCGCTTCGTCGAACGGTCCCAGGACGACGACGCGATCGTGGGGCACTGCGGGCGTGCGGTCGGCGAACTCGACCAGGGGCCGGGCGCCGACGCCGAGCACGATCGCAAGCTCCATGTCGGCGCCCTCACCGGTGGTCGACGTGGTGCCGTCGTAACAGTCGAGGTGCCCGTCGACGAACAGCAACCCCGCGTCGGGGCGGGTCGAGGCCATGCCCGCGGCCACGCCGATGAGGAGCGTGCAGTCACCGCCGACGAGAAGGGGCCGGCGACCCTCGGCGAGCAGCGCGTACGTGTGGTCGCGCACCACGCGGGACAGGTTGAGCAGGTCGGCGAGACCGATGACACCGAAGATGGGGTCGCGGCGAGGGTCGGCGATTGCCACCTGCAGATTCCCCAGATCCTCGACGTCGAGTGCGTCGACCAGGCCGGCCGCGCGCAGGGCGGCCGGCATGAGTTGGCACCCGGCGAATCGACCAGAGCAGTCCGACGGCACCCCTACGACGACGTCGAACACCGGATCACTCATCTCAGTCGTCCTCCGGCGGTTTCCGGCAGTCGGCGAACGCGGCCACGGCGGTCTTCGTCGCCCACCACAGCGCCGCATGGCGGTCGTCGTGGGCGAGCCGCTCGCCGTCGCCCTCGGTCATGGATGTGCACTGGCTTCCCGTCATGGGTTCGATCGGCTGGGTCGAGGCGCGTCGGGCGGGACGGCGCCGGTGGGTGTGGTCACTGTCCTCAAACCCCCTTCCTGCGTGGTGTTCGCGTCTTCCGTGCCGGTGTCCGGCGGTGAGACGATCGTTTCGCGCTCGCGGCCCGCAGTCTGTCGGGTGATCGGGGGACGGGGCGGTGGATTCGGGTGTCCGCCGGTCGGGGGAGGGCAGGCCCGCCGGGTCCTGCCCGCCGTCATCCGGAGGCGACGTCCCCCCGGATGTCCTCCGACAATCTGTCGGTGTGGTCGGTCCGGTGGTCGAAGGCGTCGCGGCACTCACCGAAGACGTCGACGATCACGTGACCGACGGGGGGAGTGTCGGGCTTCGGCGGCGGAATGACCCACACGCTCACGTCCACCCCGTCGCGCGTGAACGTGGTGCCGTGCGAAGCGAAGTCGGGATCGGTCTGCCAGCCACGTTGCCGTAACGGGTTCAGCACGGTGTCAGGGGCCACCTCGCGGGTCCGATCGGCCCCGGGCATCCAGAGCAGGAGGTTGCCGTGCCCGCGAAACGGCGGATCGCCTTGGTCGTTGCACGAGTCATAACCGAACTTCGCCTTCGCCACCTCGGCGTCGAGGTCGGCCACCACCTGACGGGACGCGTCGAGCACCTGCCGACGGGCGTCCTGCGGAGAGATCGGATTGCTCACGGCGTCACCGCATCCCGTCACGCAGAGCAGTGCGAGCGACGCGGCAACGCCTAGTCCTTCGAGCCTCAATGGTCGGTGCCCCTCCTCGTGCGGTCCTCATGGCTGGCCACCCGGCCCGGCGTGACGGTGGTGGTCGTGGGAGCGGTGGATCAACTCGGGGTCGACCACCGTCGACGGCGGCAGGCCGGGGACGGGGAAGGGGAACCCCGGAGTGCGCACGCGATGGTCGGCGGTCATGCCGTCGCGTTCGAGGGCATCCCCCTGCCCGGAGACGATGTCGACGATGCTGAACAACGACTCCGACCCGGTCTTGAAGTACGACGTGTGCTCGTCGATTGGGTTGAGGCTGAAGTCCGCCACTTCGGCGTGAAAGCGGGTCGAGCCGAACCCGTCCATGGCGGGGTCGCGTCCGAGTCCCACCCCTGGCACGTGGACGTGTTCGCGTCCGAGGTTGGTGACGATGTCCGTCGAGGCCGAGCCCACGTAGAGGTGACCATCGGGCGGCAGGTGGAAGTCGGCCGCCGACTTCGCCAGATCGGTTCCCGGACAACCGACGAGGACGACGTCGTCGGTGTGCATCCCATACCCCGCCGCAGCGTCGGCGACCGTCGTCGAACCGTAGGAGTGACCGATCACCGTCGTGTGGGACGGGCTCGAGTCGTGGGTGACGGCAAGGGCGTTGACGTCGGGGGCGAGTATCTGGGCACCGTTGCGCGCCATGTTCGGCTCGGCCACGGCCAGGTCGTCCGGTGCGTCGTAACCCATCCACTGGACCACGGCCGTCGACGAGTTCCACTCAGCCCTGTTCGCCTCGTTGAAGACGTTGACCCCGCTTCCGTCGGACAGCGTTCCCGCCGACACCGACGTGGTCAGGCCCGACACCATCACCGCGGTGTTCGCGGCCTCGTCGGGGTCACCGATCGCGATCGCGGCGGCGCCGTCACCTCCGAACGCCTCGGGCTCGTACTTCATCAGCAGGATCTCCGGGGTGTTGCCGTAGGCGTCCGTGGCGTTGGCGGCGTCCTTGTCCAGCGCATCGTGAACCTCGAGGGCGTTCTGGTAGCGATCCATCATCGGGCCGGCCATCCCGTACCTCTCGGGGTGCGCTAGGACTTCCTCCCTGGTGACCCCTCGAGACCTGGCGACCTCGGCCGGACGATCCAGATCTCGTTGCAGGATGGCCTCGTTGGCGGCGCTGCGGTCGGCGATGGGAATGCCGTTGAGATTGCCCAGCTTGTCCGGCCAGGTGGTGAGCAACCGCGTGCGCTCGTCCTCGCCGAGCGACGTCCACCACGCGTTGACCTCCTCGGGACTCTTCCCGACGGGGATCTGCGCACCCGTGTCGTACGGCGGCGCCTCCGGCAGTCGGCCGCCCCCGAACGTCACCGGCGTGGCACCCAGACCCCCGACGGCGCTGCGTAGGCGCTGACTGACCGCGCGGTCGGCGGCGTCGAAACCAGCCAGCAGCGTCTTCACCCGCACCGAGTTGGTGGCCGCCAACCGTTGCAGCCGCATGGCATTGGTCGGGCTGGTCCTGGCGTACCCCTCCAGTGCACTGCCCGGGCGGACCGACACCGTCCCGTCGGGGGCGACCTGCCAGCCCTGGGCCGAGAGTTGGCTGACGGCTCGCAGCACCATGGTTCGGTTCTCGGTGAGCGTGGCACCGCCCTCTTGCAGTGCGGTCTGAGTCGTGGTCATCGCATCGCGGATCCGTTGCATCCGAAGCAGCGTGGGCCGAGCCTTGGCGATCGCGGCGTCCGCTGCGGTGCCCTGCCAGGCTGACCGCAACTCGGTCAGGATGGCGCGGTGAGAGTCGATCCTCGAGCCAAGGCCGGACGCCTTCGCGCCCAGCTGGGTGGCCGACTGGCACAGCCCCTCCGGCCGGGACGCCGCGACCTGAGGGATCGTCACGGTCACGGCGACTGTCCCTCGGTCGGGGTCACTTCGCGATCTTGCTCAGTCGGCGGCCGAGTTCACCGTCGGTCTGGTGGTATCGATCGGCGGCCGACGAGAGGCGCCTGGAGTGGGCAGTCAGCTCCTCGTAGACGGCGGACGCCGCGGCGTCGAACATGGTGCCCGCGAACTGGCAGGCACCCTCGACGAGCAGTCCCCGCATGCCCGAGCCCGCGTCGACCATCGAGGGGCCCGCGGCCATGGCCGCGACGTAGGTCCCGACGTCGCTCTGCGCCGTCGCGGCCGTCCTGAGTCGGGCTGGGTCGACCCGCAACATTCCCCCCACGCTGACGATCCTAGATCCGCCCGCGGCGGTGTCGGAGCACCACTTTCTCCGACTGGCTCTCCCGGTTCGACCGGACGAGGACGGTAGTCGAGCGCTCGGGAACCGGTTACCGAACGCGTGCGACGACGTCGAGTTCGACACCGCGGGCCTTCGCCATGTGAACGGGGTGTCGTGCAGATCCGTGGTCCAGGTCGACCGGGCCGTGCGGAGAGTCCCACCCCCACTTGCCGAAGGCTCGTCGTGCATCCTGCACCGTCGGCACCGAGGTGCTGGCGATACCTGCCAGCAGGTGGACCCCGGAGTAAGTGGTCTCCGCCATCGTGCCCGGGGGCGGGGCCGCCGACTCCTCGGCCGGCGCGATCCCGTTCACCAGATCGAACGCGCGTCCGAAACCCTCGGTGAACTCGACGGCCGACGACGAGTCCAGCCCGGCGAACCACCCCGCGGAGACGAAGAGATTCCCGGTGGCGTCGGCACCGCTTGCCAGGATCACGGTCTCGTCGGTGAACGGGCTGAAACGGGTGATGGTCGCGTCCAGGCCCTTGTCCCCGAAGGCTCGATTGAACCGCACGGCGTCCGATCCCACCAGAAGTGAGATCACGCCGTGCGCACCGCTGCGCACGATCTCGGTCATCACGCGATCCCAGCACGCCGGGTCGTGGGTGCCGAGCGGCAAGAACCTCTCGCCGAGTATCTCTATGCCCGTGTCGCGCAGGCCAACTCGGGTCGCGGCTGCCGTGCCGCGAGGCCACACGTACTCGTTGCCGACGATGAACCACCGCCGCAGCCGTTCCTCCGCGCGCAACCAGTGCAGCGAGGCCACGATCTGATCGCCGGGCACCTCGCCGCTGCACAGGACCCCGTCGCTGCGCTCACCGCCTTCGTAGGCCGCGGCGTAGACGTAGGGCACGTGTCCGCCGACGACCTTGGCGATGGCCTGACGCGCGTTCGAGAGGTGCCACCCCGTGACGGCGTCGATCGAGCCCGACTTCAGGAGCGCCCCGACCGTGTCGGCCACTGCCGCCGGGTCGCCGCTGCCGTCGACGTGGACGAAGTGCACGGTGCGGCCGGCGACGCCGCCCGATGCGTCGATCTCGGCGGCTGCGAGTTCCGCTGCAGCGTGGCACTCCAGCCCGAACATCCCCGCCGGACCCCGGCGGGGCAATACGAGCGCGACCCGAAAGTCCGACGGGTGCGAAGCTCGATGTTCGAGAAGCGGTGCGTGATCTGGCATGCTGGCTCGGGGCGCGGTCTGACCGCTGGCGGAGTCGTTTGCAGAAGGCAGGTCATGGAAGCTGTCGCGGATACCCTCGAATTGCTCAGGCGCGCGGCCCTCGTGGCCACGAGTCTCGAGACCGCGCTGTCGAGTACCGACCTCACCGTGGATCGCTGGCGCGCGTTGGCCCACATCGAATCCAATCCGGGCTGCTCGATGTCCGACGTGATCGACGCGTTGGTCGTGCCGTCCACGACGGCAACTCGCATCGTCGACTTTCTGGTGGAGGTCGGCGCCGTCTTTCGGACGCTGTCCCCGCACGATCGTCGCAGGACGACGCTGCGACTGTCCTCGCATGGCCAAGGGCTCCTCCGTGACGTCGAGCCTACGATCGCGCAGATCGGTTCGTCTCTCGTGACAAAGACCTCCCTACCGTAGAGCTGACTGGCATCGAGCGCAGATCTTGCGCTTGAGCTTGACGTGACCGGGTGGGGGTGTAGGTTCAGCCATATTGATCCCATTTGGGATCAATGCCGTCGGTCAGCGGGAGGCGCGCCATGGCTGGTTATCAATACCGTTGTCTTGCACATGGTTTCGTAGAGGTGTCGTTTCCGATTGGCACCGCTCCCGCCAGTGTGGAGTGCAATTCGTGTCGCGGGCCGGCCCGGCGGGTGTTCTCGTCGCCGGCGCTGACGGACCGACACGCCCCCGGTGCGAGGGCGCTGGACGTGCACCAAGAGTCGCAGTCGTCGCCAGGGGTGGTCACCAGGGCGACCAACGGCCCGACGTACCGAGCCGCCCGCGGCACCGCCTCGCCGACGTCGCGTCTGCCCCGCCCCTAGCTTCGCCCGACCGACCCACCCGTCCACGAGGTTGACTGAGGAGACCGCCATGCCCGACGTGATATTCCCCGTTGATCAAAGCAAGCCGTTTCGCGAGCAGGAACTGGTCGGCCACAACCGTTGGCACCCAGACATTCCCGCCGTCGCCACCGTGAAGTCGGGCGACACGTTCCGGGTCGAATCCAAGGAGTGGTTCGACGGCACGATCGTCAACTCCGACGACGCGAACGACATTCGCGACTGCGACCTGTCGATGGTGCACCAACTGTCCGGGCCGTTCGCCGTCGAAGGCGCCCA
>Ga0209051_1002373_pt1 | contig 13608 bp, 9 predicted proteins | sample AraplaCvi_mMS_r2_2_FD_184286 | JGI IMG/M metagenome (GOLD analysis project Ga0209051, IMG submission 184286) | Arabidopsis root microbial communities from North Carolina, USA - plate scrape MF_Cvi_mMS_r2 (SPAdes) (version 2) | ecosystem: Host-associated > Plants > Roots > Endosphere | place: USA...
GAGAACACGGTGCAGCAGGTGCACGCGCTGGTGCTCACCGGCGGCAGCGCCTTCGGGCTCGCCGCGGCGGATGGCGTGATGCGCTGGCTCGCCGAGCGCGGGCATGGATTCGCCGTGGGCCAGGCGCGCGTGCCCATCGTGCCGGCGGCGGTGCTGTTCGATCTCTGGCTGCATGGCGTGGACACCGCGCCCGATGCGGCGGCCGGACGCGCGGCCTGCGATGCGGCGTCGGCGATGGAGCGCTCGCGCGGCCGCGTCGGCGCGGGCGCCGGCGCGACGGTGGGCAAGCTGCTTGGCGTCGAGCACGCGATGCCCGGCGGACTGGGCATGGCCTCGGTGCGGGTCGGCGGCGTGACGCTCGCGGCGATGGTGGCGGTGAATGCCGTCGGCGACGTGGTCGATCCGCAAGGCGGCGAGGTGATCGCCGGACCGCGCGGCGCGGATGGCCGGCCGCGCTCGACGGTGCAGGCGCTGCTCGCGGGCGAAGTCCCGGGTGGCGCGCTGCCAGGCAGCGCCACGACGATCGGGATCATCGCCACCGACGCGCGGCTGACCAAGGCGCAAGCGACCAAGCTCGCGCAGATCGCGCATGACGGCTATGCGCGCGCGATCCAGCCGGTGCACACGGTGATGGATGGGGATGTGGTGTTCGCCCTCGCCACCGGCGCGGCAGGCGTCGATGGCGACATGACGCTGCTGGGCGCGGTGGCGGCGGAGGTGGTGGCGCGGGCGGTGGTGGATGCGGTCACTTGAGCCTGCGAGGCTGTGGCCGGCGGAACTCCCGGGCGATAGGGTGGAAGAGAGAGGTCGAGACAGACACCTCAGGAAGCGCCAGGATTGCGAACAGGTTTCGGCGGGACGGGCGGCCCGGATCGACCGGTGCCCGCCACGGCGCGCGGCGGCTTCGGCGGCGGCTCGACCGTCCGGGCGGGCAGACCGCCGCGTCGCTCGGCATCCAGCATCAGCCGGGTGAACGCCTTGAGCGACGCCAGGTCCTCGAGGCGGAACAGAGAGGGACGATCACCGGCCAGACGCAGACATTCGAGCACCACGGCCTCCTCCATGCGGCGCACATCCACTTCGCCGCGAAGAAAGCGTTGCAGCAGTCCCGACGCGGCCGCAAAGGTCGCGCCGGCATGACCGCCGTCGGCACATTGAAAGACCGTGACGCCTCCTGGCTGGCGGGTCTGCGCGAGATGAAGACTGACGTCGAAGAGCCGCTGCGGCGAAATCGGCCGGCCTGCCCCGCCCGTCGGCATCCGGATCAATTGCAGGACCTGCGCGTGGCCTGGCGATGACTGGCCGTCGGGTCCCAATGCCGTCCCGTCGCGAGCCAGGCGGACTTCGACCCGGCTCACATGCGCGTCAGTGGCGGGAGTCCGCCCGTGCTTGGCATCCAGCGCCGACTTGTTGCCTTGACGTTCGAAGCTGGCCATCAGGCGCCCCTGGACCACTCGTTTGGTCGAGCCATCGAGCGGCCCGGCCGCCGCATGCGCCTTCTCCTTGGCCGAGCGCAGATCCACGATGCGCCGGACGTCCCTGCCCAGACAAGCCTGGGCAAAGGCGACGCTCTCCTGCAGCGTCAGAGAGGGGATCACCACAGTGCCTGTGGTGCTGACACTGGGAAACAGCCCCGGGATCGCCACGGAGGGCTTTGTCCCCACGCTGGCGGACAGATGCTCGAGCCGCGCCTTCATGGCTGCGGCTACGGCCATGTCCGCGCCGCTGTCGGGCTTGTCCTGGCCGGTCAGGACATGCAGGGCACGGGAGAGATGATTCAGTAGCGGTGCCATGGCGGCTCCTCGGATTCGGGCCCAAAGGGCCGGGATGTCGGATGAAAGCGCCGCCTCTGTGCCGTCGCCGCATGGCAAGGTCCTCCCATCGAGTGCTCGCCTTGATATCGCTCAATCAACGGAAGGACGGATTCGGCGACCGGGGGACTGGCGCAGTTGCACCTCGTCGTCCGGCGCGGACGCTTCGGGTTGGCGGAAGATGTCGCGCACGTCGCGCCGCCGCTTCGAGTGGCCGCCTGACGCGCCCTGGTTGTCCCGCGTCCCGTCCTCAAAGCGGAGCTTGCCGGGTATCGCCCGGTCCTCGCCTGCGCAAGCGTGGCCGCCCTTCATCGCAGAGCGGAGCGGCACGGCGCCCGGCGGCTTATCCGTGACCACCTCCGGCGTACGCATCGACACTGAAGTCCCCAGGCGTCCGGCACGCCCCTCGGCCAGCATCATCCTGCCCATGGTCAGCAGCGACGCCAGATGCTCCGGCCGATCGAAGAGCGTGGCGCTGCGCGCCGCGCGCAGATCGATGCACTGCTGAACGATGAGGTCCTCCAGATTTCCGGCCTTCAACGTTCCCTTCGCGAATTTCTGGAACAACGTGTGCGCCACGGCGAAGACAGCGCTGCGATCGTCGCCTCCAGGAGACTGGAAGGCGATCGGCCGTGCCGGTGTCTCCTTGTGCAAGGCACGACAGGTCTCGAGCAAGGTGCGCGGGCTGATCGCATGGTCAGGCGGGATGGGAATCGCATAGTTCGTGACATCGTGGCGGGCGTCCTTCTTCTTGACGTCCGCCCTGCCCGTATGAATCGATATGACACTCACGGCAGCCTCGGGGCAGGCCGAGATCAGATCAGCGCCTTCGGACGCTCCGTCGAGGCCGACAGCCTCGGTTTCCACGAATTCGACCTCGCGCTGCCCCACGGTGATCGGACAGTTGTTCTCCATGCAGGGAAACAGCTGGTCATGCTCCTCGACGGTGCCAAGTGTCACGACGGCCGCGATGTCGTGCTCGAAACAGGCTCGCGTCCATGCCATCGCCTCGCCATAAACGGGGACAGCCATGACGAGGTTGCCCTCGTCCGTCCAATTGGCGTGCAGTTGTCTGGCAGCCGGGTCGTCCTCCTTGCCGCCCTGCTTCAGCAGGGTCCGGTGGTTGACCGGGGTGGTTGGCGCGAAGGAGTTGTTGACGCACGCCTGCTTCGCCAGGTGATCGGGATGATGGAACGCAGCCAACTCGGAAGAGAGTCGCTTGGCATCGGGCAAGCTGCGATTCCACTCGTGCGCGTCGGCAGGTTTGACGTTTGACTGCAGAGGAAGTGCGGCTTCATGCGTGGCGACGGAAGTGCTGGACAAGCCGGAGGGCACGGGCGCGTGGGAAATGAAGGGAAATCTCATGACGTGCTTCCAAGAACGAACAGTGACGCGTTCGTGGCGTTACTGGTGGAATTCGTTCGCCAGCGACAATCCCGCCCATGAATTCGAGCTCCGCCAAGCCCGTCGCGATCGCGCAGAACATGACGCTGCTGGGCGCGGTGGCGGCGGAGGTGGTGGCGCGGGCGGTGGGGGATGCCGTCGACCCGCGGCATGGAGGCCGGATCAACGGTTGAGGGAAGCCGCGTCGCGCGGCACCACTTGCAATCGGTCGCAGTACTCGAGCAACGACGTGAGATCCGCTTGCCGGAACAGCTCGGGACCACCGTGCTCGCGGACCTGGCTGCACGCGTCGAGCACCGCGCGGCTGCGATCGCCCGTCACGTCGATACCGGATCGATGCCATTGGCGAAGCAGCAGGGCCGCCTCGACCAGCGCGCCGGCGTGCCGGTCGTGCGCCGGGCACTGAATCGCCTGGCGTTCACCGGGCGCGAGCCGCCGGCTCCCCACGTGCTCGCACAGTGCGAACAGCTGAGCAGAGGACATCGTGTTCCCGCGCTTGACCGGAACCCGGCACCAATCCAATCGCTGGCAGCCACCCTCGGACGCGCCTTCCGGGCGGTACGGCCGGCCCAGATGCGTCAGCGTGACCTCCATCCAGGTGTTGGTCACCTGGCCGCCCACCGACTTGATCGCCTGTGCGACCGGCTTCTTCGAGCGGGGGCCATGCAGATTGATGCCACGGAACCGCGCGGCAAGGCCACCGGGGGCACTCTGGTAGACCTTGCCGCTGTCCATGCACGAAGGTTCGCCGTCGGCACCGGGCGGCCTCAGATCGATGACGCGGGCGATGCGGTGGTCGATGCAGCTGGCCGCCCAGCTGTGAGCCTCCTTGCGGATGGGCGCGTCCATCAGCAGGTTGCCGGTTCCCGGCATCAGATGGGCGCGAATCGGGCGCTGAGCAAAGCCGAATGGCTTGCCGGGCGGGATCAAGGATTTCAGGTGCAGGTGCTCTGAGTTCACGCCGTTGCAGTCCTTGGTGCGCGCATCCAGTTGCTGGAGCAGGTGCGCGGCTTCGCCGGCCCGCGCCTTCCACGCCCGCGTCTCGGCGCAGGACATGCCATCGGGCGCCTGGAGCTGCGGCTTGGTCGAGCCATCGGACGGACCGGCGAGGTCCTTCTTGCGATGAAACAGGGAGCTGAAAGAAATCTTCATGGAGGTTGTCGTGCGGCTGGCGGAAATGCCGCGCCATTGGTGAACGCAACTCCTGTCCGCAAATGCACCTCCAACGTTCGAATTGACGGAATCGGTGGTCGCCAACCGGTCGGGCTTCGCAGCGACAATCCCGCCCCATGAATTCGAGTTCCCCCAAGTCCGCCAAGCCCGTCGCGATCGCGCAGATCCTGTTCAGCCAGGGCTTCGGCACGCGGCGGCACTGCGCCGCGCTGATCGATCACGGCCTGGTGTCGGTCGCCGGCGAGGTCGTCGAAGACCCGCATCAGGCCTTCGAGACGGCCGGCCTCGTCTTCGAAGTCGAGGGCCAGTCGTGGCCCTATCACGAGAAGGCGCTGATCCTGCTGCACAAGCCCGCGGGCTACGAGTGCTCACGCAAGCCGAGCCACCATCCGAGCGTGTTCTCGCTGCTGCCCGAGCCGCTGCGCAATCGCGACATCCAGCCGGTCGGCCGTCTGGACGAGGACACCACTGGCCTGCTGCTGCTGACCGACGACGGCCCCCTGCAGCACAAGCTGACCAGTCCGAAGTACCACGTGCCCAAGCTCTACCAGGCGGTGTGCAAGGCGGAGCTGGATGACGCGCAACTGCGCAAGCTCGTCGAGGGCGTGCTGCTCGAGGAGCGCAACCCCAAGCTCGCCGAGGAGCCGGTGAGCGCCGTGTCGGCGCGGCGGCTGCCGGACGGCCGCCTGGAGATGGCCCTCACCGAGGGCCGCTACCACCAGGCCAAGCGCATGGTGGCGGCGGTCGGCAATCGCGTGCTGGCGCTGCACCGCCAGCAGATCGGCGCGCTGGCGCTGCCGGCCGATCTCAGGGAAGGCGGCTGGATGTGGCTGGATGAGGCTCAGCGGGAGCTGGCGATGTCGGAGCCGTCCGTCTGATCTGGCAGGTTCGCTGGCTCCTCCGAATCGACCTCGTAGTCGAGCCGCACAATGACATCGGCGAACCTCACCCTTGTCGCCGTTGGCTGGCTCTGCTCCCGCCGCGACAGCGGGACCTCCTCGGCCATCAGCAGCTCTCCAAAGGCCAGCAACGTCGCGACGTCCGCCGGATCGTCGATCAAGCCAGTGTTGCGCTTGAGCAGCACGTTCATGCAGGCGGCGTCGACCGTGTCCTCGAGATTGGAGGCCGTCAGTCCGCCGCGGTGAAAGCGGTCATGGATCTCCCGCGCGGCAGCCACGACCGCCGCCCGCCGGTCGCCGTCCAGACTTTGGAAAAGGGTGGGGACGGCGTTCGGCCCGGTCGGTCCGAGATAGTTCATCATCGCCACCAAGGCGTCCGGACGGATCGCCCGATCGGCCTCCAGCGGAAGCAGCAGGCGCTCGAGCGTGTGCGTGAATGGATCGCTGGGGGTCTCAGGCCGGAGGATTCCCAAGGAACCATCGGGCTGCTGATACAGCGGCTCGCCTTCGAGGCTGAATTCGGCCGTCACCAGACTCGATCGGGCGCCGGGAATCGTCGCCGCGACCCTGGCCTCCGGTGCACGCTTGATGGCTCGCTCGCGCCCTCCCGTGCCAGGAATCGGCTTGCCATCGTCATCGATGCGAGCCCTGCGCACGGCAACCTCCAGGGCGATCATCAGTCCGTTTCGATCCAGCCTGCGCTCATCCAGGCCCGAGGGGTACCGCGCTCGCTCGCCCGCCGTGTCGAGTTCGACCACGCGGCGGATGCCGTGCTGGACGGCGGACAGGAGCATTGCCCCCGCTTCGACGGGCATGGGGGTACCGATGATGGCCGTACCGGGGCCGACCAGCGTCGCGCCACACGACCCATACCGGCCCAGACAGTCCCCCTGGCCGTCGAGCAACGTGCGTGACTCCACCTTGACCGAGGCATTGGTTCGGCTACGCAAGGGCACCGTCAAACCCCGGCTGTCCTGCCGTTGCCGCCCGTCCGCGAGTTCAGATCGCGTGCGCATTCCCTCCAGCAGACGCTTCCCGAGGGCCAACCTGGCTTGCCAGAGGTCCCTGACATTGGGAGGGGTGTCATCGGGCAAACGAAAGGCGGCGGCGCGCGCGGTATCAGCGCTCAGCAGATCGAGGAAGCCGCGCAGGCGTTGGATGGCTGGAATCGGCACGAGATTTCCCCTTTTCGGATGGCAGAGCCGTTGCGTGCATCACGCGCCCCACCGGGTGCCGTCGACAACGCCACCGTTTGACCAATCCCGAGAGAGAGCCGAAACACCCCGACACGCGACGCCCCCGGGCAACCCCCGAGAGCAGCCGTCACCAACCTTGGGTAGAAACGCGCCCACAAGGCGCCGTTCGAGAGGCGTGCGCCACAAGACCGTGGGAGGGCGCGGCCGAGATCCTCGACGGCCGGGTCGTATGGGAACTTCAGACAACGAACAACACGGGGACGCCGACGCCCTGCAGGTGGCGGTCCAGGTCCGGGCCGAACGCCTGACCAGCCTGCAGGCCCGCGTGGCCATGCCGGCCTGCATCGGCGCACTGTTCAGCCTGCTGCCGGTCGCCTTGCTGTGGCAACACCTGCCGGAGCTCGACCTGCTGGGCTGGCTGGCCGTGCGCTGGGGCCTCTCGCTGTGGCGCACGCTGCAGGCGCGCCGCTTCCTGCGCCTGCCGCTGCGCGAGCGCGCCTCGCCCGACTGGGAACGCCGCTATCTGATCGGCCTGGGCCTGGACGGCCTCGCCTGGGGCGTGATCGGCGCGCTCTTCGCCACGCCCAACCTGCCCGAGATCGACGGCGCCATCATGACCACGCTGGTCGGCCTGGTCGCCTTCACCATGGTGTCCCTGGGCCACTGGGCGCGCGGGCAGGCGCTGTTCGCGTCGCTGGTGGTCGCGCCGCTGGCGATCCGGCTCGCGATGCAGGGCGGCACGACCGGCTGGCTCAGCGTCGGCGGGCTGGCGATGTTCTGGCTGCTGACGGTGCTCGAGTCGCGCCGCATCGAGGCCCGCACGCTGGAGCTGCTGCGGCTGCGCTTCGAGCAGGCGCGGCTGGCCGAGCAGCGGCGTCTGGCGCTGGACGCGGCCGAGGAGACCAGCAGCAGCAAGAGCCGCTTCGTCGCGGTGATGAGCCACGAGATCCGCACGCCGCTGAACGGCATCATCGGCATGGCGCAGTTGCTGGAGCGCGGCGATCTCACGCCGCAACAGCGCGAGCAGGTGGACATCGTGCGGCGCTCGGGCAAGCACCTGCTGAGGCTGGTCAACGACATCCTGGACCTGGCGCGCATCGAATCGGGCAAGCTCGTCGTCCAGGCCCAGCCCTTCGACATCCGCGAGGTCGCCAGTGACGTCGCCCGGCTGCTGGGCGAGACCGCGCGCGCCAAGGGCCTGCGCTTCGAGCTGGCCATCGCGCCGCAGCTGCCCGCGCGGGCGATGGGCGATGCGTCGCGGATCCAGCAGGTGCTGCACAACCTCGTGGGCAATGCCATCAAGTTCACCGACCAGGGCAGCGTCAGCGTCGAGGTCTCGTCGGTGCTGGACATGCGCGCCGGCACCCTGCTGCGCTTCGCCGTCAAGGACACCGGCGACGGCATTCCGGCCGATCAGCTGGAGCGCATCTTCGCGCCCTTCGAGCAGGCCGCCGACAAGGCGCGCCGCGATGGCGCCGGGCTGGGGCTGACGATCTCGCGCGAGCTCGCCCGCGCGATGGGCGGCGACCTGCGCTGCGCCTCTGCGCCGGGCCAGGGCTCGGTGTTCGAGTTCACGCTGCCGCTGCAGGCCTGCGGCGGCGAGGAGGCGCCCCCGCGCGCCCCGGCGGCCGCATCGGCGGCGGCCGCGTCCGCGCTGCCGGTGCTCGAAGGCCGCGTGCTGCTGGTCGACGACAGCCCGGTCAACCTGCTGGTCGCCGCCACGATGCTGGAGCGCTGCGGGCTGGAGGTGGTGCCCGCGGGCAACGGCCGCGAGGCGCTCGAGCGGCTGGGCGCGGAGCGCGTCGACCTGGTCCTGATGGACTGCCAGATGCCGGAGCTCGACGGCTTCGCGGCCACGGCCGCCTGGCGCCAGGAGGAGGCGCGCCGGCTGCTGCCGCGCACGCCGGTGGTGGCGCTGACCGCCAGCACCGTCGACGACGACCGTGCCCGCTGCCTGGCCGCGGGCATGGACGACTACCTGCCCAAGCCCTTCGAGATGGACGAGCTGCTGGCCGTCGTCACGCGGCACCTGCCCGCCATCCCGCCGATAATCCGCCCCCTATGCAGGTCTTCCGCGGCTTCCACCATCCCGGCATCGCAGCGCAGTGCGCGCTGACGATCGGCAATTTCGACGGCGTCCATCGCGGCCATCAGGCGATGCTGGCGCTGCTGCTGTCGGAGGCCCGCCACCGCGGCCTGCCGGCCTGCGTGCTGACCTTCGAGCCGCATCCGCGCGACTTCTTCGCCAGGAAGCTCGGCAAGCCCGAACTCGCGCCGGCCCGCATCGCGACGCTGCGCGACAAGCTCCAGGAGCTCGAGCGCTGCGGCATCGACCAGGTCGTGGTGCTGCGCTTCGACGAGGCGCTGGCCTCGCTCCCCGCGCAGGACTTCATCCAGCAGGTGCTGGTGGACGGCCTGGGCGCAAAATACGTGCTGGTCGGCGACGACTTCCGCTTCGGCGCCAAGCGCCAGGGCGACTACGCGACGCTGGACGCGGCCGGTCAGCGGCTGGGCTTCGACGTCGCCCGGATGATGAGCTACGAGGTCCACGGGCTGCGGGTGTCGAGCTCGGCCGTGCGCGAGGCGCTGGCCGCCGGCGACATGGACGGCGCGGCGCGGCTGCTGGGGCGGCCGTACGCGGTCTCGGGCCACGTGATCCATGGCCAGAAGCTGGGCCGCCAGCTGGCGGAAACGGCGCCCGGCGCCGGCGACGGCTTCCGCACGCTGAACCTGCGCTTCGATCACGACAAGCCCGCCGCGCACGGCATCTTCGCGGTGCGCGTCCATGGCCTGGACGGCGACACCGGCGCGGCGCTGGACGGCGTGGCCTCGCTGGGCGTGCGGCCGACCGTCGAGGACGCCGGCCGGGTGCTGCTGGAAGTCCACGCGCTGGACTGGCCGGCCGCGCTGGCCGCGCGGCTGGGGCCCGGCGAGGCCTACGGTAAACTCGTCCGGGTGGAACTCCTCCAAAAACTGCGCGATGAAGCCCGTTTCGACGGGCTTGATTCGTTGACGGCCGCGATCCGCGAAGACGTCCGTCAGGCGCGCGAGTACTTCGCGCAACAGGCGTCCACCCACGCCGCCGTCCGCCGCCAGACCACCCGCGACCGAATTTGAAGGGCTGACCGCCCTCCCCTGCGCTCAGCCGGCGCGCGGCCCGTGCTCCTGGCCGCCTCCGCGCCCTTCTCTTCATGCCTCGCCGCCCCGCGCACGCCGGGGTCCGCCCTCTTCGATTGCCCCCGCCATGACCGACACGTCCAAGCCCGACTACCGCTCGACGCTCAACCTGCCCGATACCGCGTTCCCGATGCGCGGCGACCTGCCCAAGCGCGAGCCGGGCTGGGTCAAGGAATGGGAGGACCAGGGCATCTACCAGCGGCTGCGCGTCTCGCGCCAGGGCAAGCCCAAGTTCGTGCTGCACGATGGCCCGCCCTACGCCAACGGCCAGATCCACATGGGCCACGCGGTCAACAAGATCCTGAAGGACATGATCGTCAAGGCGCGCCAGCTCGAGGGCTTCGACGCCGCCTACATCCCGGGCTGGGACTGCCACGGCCTGCCGATCGAGAACCAGATCGAGAAGACCTTCGGCCGCGGCCTGCCGCGCGACGAGGTCCAGGCCAAGAGCCGCAAGTACGCCGGCGAACAGATCGACCAGCAGCGCGCCGACTTCAAGCGCCTGGGCGTGCTGGGCGACTGGGACCACCCCTACCGCACGATGGACTTCAAGAACGAGGCCGGCGAGATCCGCGTGCTCAAGCGCCTGTTCGAGCGCGGCTTCGTGTACCGCGGCCTCAAGCCGGTGTACTGGTGCTTCGACTGCGGCTCCTCGCTGGCCGAGTTCGAGATCGAGTACGCCGACAAGGACTCCCCGGCCGTGGACGTGGCCTTCCTGAGCGCCGAGCCGGACAAGCTGGCGGCAGCCTTCGGCCTGCCGAAGCTGGACAAGGAGGCGTTCACCGTCATCTGGACGACCACGCCCTGGACCATCCCCGCCAACCAGGCGCTGAACCTGAACCCGGAGCTCCCGTACGCGCTGGTCGACACCGAGCGCGGCTACTTCGTCGTGGCCGAGGCGCTGGTCGAGAAGTGCCTGGCGCGCTGGGGCATCGAGGGCCGGCAGGTCGCCGTCACGCCGGGCAAGTCGCTCGAGCTGCTGAAGTTCAAGCATCCGCTGGCGCACGTTCATCCGGGCTTTGACCGCGAGAGCCCGGTCTACCTGGCCGACTACGCCACCGCCGACGACGGCACCGGCGTGGTCCACTCGGCGCCGGCCTACGGCGTGGACGACTTCAACTCGTGCATGGCGCACGGGATGACGTTCAAGGACATCAAGAACCCGGTGCAGGGCAACGGCGTCTACGAGGCCGAACTGCCGCTGTTCGGCGGCCAGCACATCTGGAAGGCCAATCCGGTGATCGCCGCGGCGCTGCAGGACGCCGGCCGCCTGATGGCGCAGAGCAAGATCAAGCACAGCTACCCGCACTGCTGGCGCCACAAGAGCCCGGTGATCTACCGCGCCGCGGCGCAGTGGTTCGTCCGCATGGATGAAGGCGATGGCGTGTTCACCGTCGACAAGGCCGACAAGACGCTGCGCCAGCTGGCGCTGGACGCGATCGAGCAGACCAGCTTCTATCCGGAGAACGGCCGGACGCGCCTGCACGACATGATCGCGGGCCGGCCCGACTGGTGCATCTCGCGCCAGCGCAGCTGGGGCGTGCCGCTGCCGATCTTCCTGCACAAGGACAGCGGCCAGCCGCATCCGAAGACGCTGGAGTTCATCGAGCGCGCCGCGCTGCTGGTCGAGGCCGGCGGCATCGAGGCCTGGTCCAAGCTTGACCCGGCCGAGTGGCTGGGCGCCGAGGCCGAGCAGTACTCGAAGGGCCAGGACATCCTGGACGTGTGGTTCGACTCGGGCTCCACCTTCCAACACGTGCTCAAGGGCTCGCACGCCGGCGCGGCGCACGAGACCGGCCCCGAGGCCGACCTCTATCTCGAGGGCCATGACCAGCATCGCGGCTGGTTCCACTCGTCGCTGCTGATCTCGTGCGCGATCAACGGCCGCGCGCCCTATCGCGGCCTGCTCACCCACGGCTTCACCGTGGACAGCCAGGGCCGCAAGATGAGCAAGTCGCTGGGCAACGGCGTCGATCCGCAGGAGACCAGCAAGTCGCTGGGCGCCGAGATCATCCGGCTGTGGGTGGCGGCGTCGGACTACTCGGGCGACATCGCCGGCGACAAGAAGATCCTGGACCGCGTCGTGGACGGCTACCGCCGCATCCGCAACACGCTGCGCTTCCTGCTGGCCAACACCTCGGACTTCGACGCGGCCGCGGACGCGGTGCCGCTGGACCAGTTGCTGGAGGCCGACCGCTACGCGCTGGCGCGCGCCGCGCAGTTCCAGCAGGAGATCCTGGCGCACTACCAGCGCTACGAGTTCCACCCGGTGGTGGCCAAGCTGCAGGTGTACTGCTCGGAGGACCTGGGCGCGTTCTATCTCGACGTGCTGAAGGACCGGCTGTACACGACCGCGCCGAAGTCGCTGGCGCGCCGCTCGGCGCAGACGGCGCTGTGGCACATCACGCACGCGATGCTGCGCTGGATGGCGCCGTTCCTGAGCTTCACCGCCGAGGAGGCGTGGAAGGTCTTCGCCGGCAAGCAGCCGGGCGAGACCATCTTCACCGAGACCTACTGGTCCTTCGGCGTCGCGCATGACGACGGCCTGATCGCGAAGTGGAACCGCATCCACGAGATCCGCGATGCGGTGAACAAGGCGATCGAGGCGGTGCGCTCGGAAGGCCGCATCGGCGCGTCGCTGCAGGCCGAGGTGGCGCTGGGCCTGAACGCCGAGGACCTGGCGCTGCTGGGCAGTTTGGGCGACGACCTGAAGTTCGTGCTGATCACCTCGGCCGCCAGCGTCGCGCTGGCGCCGGAGCTCAGCATCACGGTGACGCCATCGGAGCACCAGAAGTGCGAGCGCTGCTGGCACTACCGCGCGGACGTCGGCATCAACCCGGCGCATCCGACGATCTGCGGCCGCTGCGACAGCAACCTCCACGGCGAAGGCGAGCAGCGCTCGATCGCCTGATCGCTTGATTGCTCACTGGCGGTGACTCACCGCCCCGCCCCCCTCGAGCGTGTCCAGCTCGACGTCGAGTTCGATCAACTGCTCGAAGGCGGGGTCCATCCAGGCCCGCGCCTGGAGCAGCAGCCGGCCGCGATGCAGGCCGGCAGGCAGGCCGGGGTTGTCCTGTGCGTGAAAGCTCACCGTGACCGGTCCCGCCACGGCCCGCTGACAGGTGATGCCATCCTCCATGCGCGTCGACCGGCCGCCGCACCGCGGATCGCGCTCGGCGCGCAGTTGGATCTGGCGCTCGATCCCGGTCACGGCGTCATGCACCGCCACCTCGATCCGGCTGGGGCCCGGACTGCCGCTCCAGACACCGGTGCGCGGCCCTTGCGCTCCGTCCTGCGCGGGCACCGTGTAGTAGACGGTGCCCTGCGACGCCTGCTCCGCGACATTGGGCGAGCGATACGCCGTCCCGACGGTCACGCGTCCTCTGAGCAGATGACGGATGTCCAGATGCAGCGTCAGCCGTTCCTGCCGCGACCGGTCCATGCCGGCCAGGACCTCGACATCGAAGCGGCCGGTGTAGATCCCCGGCTTCAGGAGCGGGTTGTCGGCCGGCAGGAACGCCACCGTCAGCCGATTGCTGCGCGCGTCGGCACAGGGGGCCGCGTCCTCCATGGCGGACTGCCGGCAATCGCTGTCGCGGTGGGCGCGAAGCCGGATCCCGGCCAACGCGCCCGTACGGGCCTCCCTCGCCTGCACGACGATCATGCTGTCTCCCGCCGTGCCGGACCACTGGCTCACGGCGGGCCCGGTCACGCCCGGCTGCGCGGGAACGACGAAATGGACGCTGGATCCGGACGGGTCGCGCGCATGGTTCCTGGACACGAAGGGGCTGGACGCGGTGACCGCCATGCGCTCCGAATGCAGCACCGCGCCGGGGAAGACGCGGTGGATCCAGGCCGCATGGCGAGGCAGGTGGGAGCCGAACGCCTCGGGGCTCCGCACCTTGGCGGGGTCGTAGGCGGCGGAAGAAATGGCCGACACCTCCCAAT
>Ga0209051_1002375_pt1 | contig 13595 bp, 16 predicted proteins | sample AraplaCvi_mMS_r2_2_FD_184286 | JGI IMG/M metagenome (GOLD analysis project Ga0209051, IMG submission 184286) | Arabidopsis root microbial communities from North Carolina, USA - plate scrape MF_Cvi_mMS_r2 (SPAdes) (version 2) | ecosystem: Host-associated > Plants > Roots > Endosphere | place...
CCGGTCCAGACGACGGAGTCAACGTCTTACTGCAGGGACACGTCGACGTCGTGCCCGTCGACGAGGGCTGGCAACGGGACCCCTTCGCCGCCGAGGTCGACGACCGGTACCTCCACGGCCGAGGCGCCTGTGACATGAAGGCCGGTCTGGCGGGGTTCGCCGGAGTCCTACGTGCCCTTCGATCCTGTGGCGGACCTCGACGGGGCAGTGTCACGTTACTGGTCGACGCGGATGAGGAAACGGGTAGCGATCGCGGCCTCATTCCGTACATCGCCAAACATGGTCTTGGCGAATATGACTGGGCGATATGCGGGGAGCCGACCGGCCTGCAGCCCTTTCTGGGAAACCGTGGGCTGCTCTGGCTGACTGTCACGGTGCGGGGCGTTGCCGCACACGCGGGAATCGTTGGAGCTGGGCTGAACCCCGTTCCGGTGGCCGCCGAACTCGTGACCGACCTGGGGGCCGCGGGTGAGCGTGGCGGCACGGGAGCCGGGTCCAACCCGGTGACCGTCACGACCTTTCACGCCGGCACAGTGCCCAACTCGATCGCCGAGACCGCCGTGTTCACCATCGACCGCCGCCTACAGCCCGGCGACCCGGTCGACGCGATCATCGACGATCTCCGTGCCGCCGTCGGTCGGGCCGCCGACCGTCATCCGTCGTTCGAGTTCGGATTCGACGTCGTCAAGCGATGGCCCCCATGCCTGCTCGACGAGGACAGCGATCTGGCTCAGGCGGCCTTCCACGCCGCGGGGTCGGTCACCGGGCGCGCATCCTTCGGTTTCGACGAGGCGTGCAACGACGCGTCGTTCCTCAGCGAGGCTGGGGTGCCGACGCTCATCTGGGGTCCGGGGGATCCGGCCCTTGCACACACGTCGGACGAGCGGGTGGCCCTGGCCGACATCACACGCGCCATGCACGGATACGGACGCGCCATCGAAGCGCTTACCGCGCAGGCGGTTCGGAGGACGTGAACGTCGCGCAACCGTCGAACCACTGTGGACGCGGTCTGAGACACTCCGCTCTCACGCAGCGGTTCTCGTGGGTCCAGCCGACCGTAGGGACTCGGCCAACGTCGAGAAGGCGACCCCGATCAGAACGAGGTCTTTGAGCAAGAATTGCCCCGGCTGGGCAGAGAGCACCGGCAGGCCCCACGCGTGTGTGGCCACGACACCGGGGCTGGTGAACAAGAAGCTCGTGGTGCCGAGGAACAGCACGACGGCCAAGGCGCTGCCCACGATGCCCACCCGCGGCCACAGCGGGTGCAGCGCGATGAGGACGGCCGCGACGATCTCCGTCGTGCCGAGACACCACGCAACGGCGTCGACGCTGAGGAAGTCGTAGACCCAGCTCATGAGTGGACTGTGCTCGATGAGCACACGCGCCTCCATCTTCACGTACTTGCCAAAACCGATCCACGCCAACACGACGACCAGGCCGTAGCGACTCACCAACGTTCCGATTCGAGTCACCACATTGGTGGCGGTCTGGTAGCGGTCGGTCACCTCGGATGTAAGGGCCATCATCTGCCTTCCTCCACGAATCACTGATGTCACGCTGATCGGTTAGCTCGCTCCCGCGGTAATGCCGGGCCGACGCGACGTGGCAATCGTCGCCCTCGAGGTCGGTGATCCGATGTTCGAGTGATGAAGATTCACTGAAGGCCCTCGCCACGAGGCGGGATCTGGGGGGGCACGCTGGCCCGGAGGGCCCCCGGCCACGCCTCGTCGGACGGCAGCGGGGCGCTCATCGAGGAGCAACTGCATGAAGGTCAGATCGAGCCACCGGTCGAAGTTGACACCCACCTGAGGCAGTCGTCCGCTGGTGGTGAAGCCGAGCGTTTCGTGCAGTCCAATGAAGGCGACGTTGTCGGCCTCGATACGGCGACCATCACGTGTTTGCCGAGTTCGCGAGCTCGCGCGATGAGCACGGTCATCAGGTGCCGGCCGACGCCGCGACGCCAGGCATCGGAGTGGACGTAGACGGAGTGCTCGACGGTGTAGCGATATCCGTCGAACGCTCGCCAGTCGGCCTCACAGGCGTCGCGGATGTCCATGACCGACCTCTTCTAATGGGCGGTTGAAAGCTTTCGCTGTGCAACGAGATAACGGCACGTCGTGTCGGTGGGGTTGATGAAGGTGCAGTGGGTGGGGACGCCTAGTTGCAGGCAGGCGCCGGTGTGGAGATCGTGGCGCGGGATACCCCGGAGGCCAGCGCAAGGTCGGCAATCGACAGTCCGCGCTGGATCCGAGCGCTCAATACCGCGGCAGCCAATGGTTCGGTAGGCCGGGATCCGGGCACCGTGATACGGGTGGCCGCCGGCACCACGAACAGGCATGGCGCGAAGGCGGATTCGTGGTTCTCCCACGTCGCCTTCATCACCCCCGGTGACGACGTGAGCAACGAATGGCTCGAACCCGTGACCGCCGAGGAGTACGGCCGAGTGAGCGAGACCGGGGGCACCTCGTGACGGACTTCGACGTCAGGTCGGCACGGTTAGTGGCAGGGACATGTGGGCGTCCCTGCCGCTAACACCACCATCATCATTGATTCGAGACCGGGGTCTCGGGTTCCATGTCGTAGGAGTGCTGGATCTGGTCGGGTCGGGTGCCGAGCCCGTCAGTCGTCTTCTTGCTCCACGGGGCTTCGACGAGATTCTTCGTCTCCTCGATCATGGACTTCGGCTCGAGGTTGCGGTAGGCGTCGACGTCTCCTGCTGCCACTGCGGTCAAGGTGGCGTACACGGGCTCGGGGTCGAACTGAGCGCGCGGGAACGCAAGCTTGGAGTAGTCGAAGAGCCGCTGGGCGGGGTCGTCCTCCCAGCTCTCGTGGGTCTGGAACATGCGGTCGTTGAAGCCGGTGAGGAACGGTCCTGGATTGACGGTGGCGACCTCGATCCCGAACTCCTGCAATTCCAGTTTCATCGTTTCGGCGATGGCCTCGACGGCGTGTTTGGAGGCAGCGTAGATGCCGGTGAAAGGGTTGACGTTGAGACCTTCACGCGAGGACACCCAGACGATCCGGCCGGCTCCGCACGTGACCATCTGCTTGGCGATGCCCTGGGTGAGCAGCAGTGGCCCGGTGACGTTGACCTCCCACTGGTTGCGGATGTTCGCGGCGGGAACGTCGACGACCGAACCGCCTTCACCCACGCCGGCGTTGTTGACGAGGATCTCGACCTCCCACGCCAACGCCTTGCGACGGTCCCCGTCGTTGGTCACGTCGAGCTTCTCGACCCGCAGCGTGACACCGCGGTCGGCCGCCTGGCGTTTGAGCGTCTGAACCTGGGCGTAGATCTCGACGGCGGCGATGACGTCGAAACCTCTCTCGGCCAGTCGCATCGCGGCTTCGAACCCGAATCCCGTACCGGCGCCGGTGATCAACACCCTCTTCAGCGTGGCCACGGTCAGCTCGAAATCGAGTTGGGGTCGAGGCGATCGGTCGGCACACCCCTGACGTAGGTCGCCACCCCCAGGCCCATGGACCAGTCCGCGGGCTGGACCGTCATCAGGTTGAAGAAGACGTCCTCGGGCCGCACGTGCAGCTTGTCCTGCAACTCGTCCACGACTGCCTTGTAGAACGCGCCCTTCTGCTCCGGGGTCGCGACGTCAAGGAAGATCAGCTGGATGAAGATGCAGTTCTCGGACCGGTGGATGCCGAGATAGTCGGCATCGAAGAGGAAGTTCTCTGCCTTGTGTTCGCTGATGGTTTGGAACCGATCCTCCGGCACGCCAAGGCATTCGATCATCTTGTCGTACACGACGTCGGCGATGGTACGGCGGTACTCCGCGGACTTTCCCTCGATGAGGTCGATCCGAGCTAGCGGCATTCAGGGCTCCTGACGAGGCTGGATCTCCGGAGCCTGCACCCCGGGGAATCAGTAGGACTTTCCGTACCCCTGCAGTCAACTCCGAGCGCTCGCGGAGTGTTAGTTCATTTCTGCTCTACTCGTGCCCATTCCGACTCCATCACCGCGTCGCACGCAGATCGCGGCTCAGTCCATCTGCGTCGGCGTACTCCCCGGGGGTGGTCCCGAAGCGCGTCCGGAATTCCTTCGTGAAGTGCGACAGGCTCGCATACCCGACTGCGACCGATACGTCGCCAATCGCCAGTCGGCGTTCGAGTAACAGTTCCCGCGCCCTCTCCAGCCGTGTCTCCTTGACGAACTGATAGGGCGATCTACCGGTGAGTTCGCGAAACCGGCGCGAGAAGGCCGACGAACTGAGGTTCACCTGGCCGGCGAGGATGTCGACCGTCAGAGGCTCGGACAGGTGCGCGTTGATGTAGTTCAGCGCCGCGGCAATGGGATTGCCGTCTTCTTGCTGGCCGGCGATCAACAGCAGTTTGGCGAAGCGGTCGCGCTGCAAGATGCGGTACACGAGCTCCTGCAGATACAAGGGTGCAAGTACCCGTCGGTCAGACTCGGCGTCGAGTGACCGCAGAAAGCGGAGCACGGCACTCATGAGATCGTCGTCGAGCTCGGACACGACGCTCTGGTCCTGACTCTCGGTCGGCGCCGTTGGTTGGTCCGAGGACCCTCGCCGACCGACGATCTCCGCCGAGACCTTGCGGACCACCGCCGGGTCGATCTGCAGTACGAAGGCGAGGAATGGCTTCTCTGGCGTTGCGTCCAGGATCTGCGACGTGAAGTGCAGGTTGCTTCGGAGCACCAGGTATTTGTACTGGTCGTAGACGTAGTGATGGCCGTCGGCGGTGACGGCCTTGCGGCCCTGGGCGACGATGCACACCGAGAGTGATTGAATCTCATCCCATTTCGGCACCGTCGGCTCGACGTACCGGTAGATCGTCATGCCGGGCCACAGACCCACGTTGGCGCCGTCGCCGAACGAGCGAGCCAGCAGTTCCTCGGCGAGGTCGTTCGACGGGCGGCCGTACTCGGCGGGGTCACTGACCATCCCGCCAACCTCCAGTTCCGAATGGGCCTCACGCGTGAGACGACGATATCTCAGTTAGCTGGAGCTCGGCCGACGCCTCAGCACGCGCACGCGGTGCCGCTCTCCTGGACGCGTCGGAGTTCTGCGCGGTCTAACGTTGGGGAATGGGCCTGTTCAGCCATGAGGAGTTCCGGGAGTCCGCCGACCGCACTGCTGGCGACGCGAGTGGGGGGGTCGTCGAGAGGACGCGTGGTACTGCCGTGGACGAATACGGCACGACCGATCCTGCGGTGGTAGGTCCGGGGCCACTGCCCGAGGATGGCTCGTGCGGTCAATTCGCCGTGCAGTTTCATGTGTCCACGTCAATGCTGATCGGGTTGAAACGCATTGCTGACGTGCGCGGGGTGAGCGTGCCGGAGGTGTGCCGCCAAGTGATTGGTGTGTTCGTTGCTCAGCAGGAGGGCGAATTGGGCGCCTTGCTTGCTGCCGAGCACGAGGTGGCTGACTACCGGCCGAGTTTGGGTCAAAGGTAGTTGAGTCCCGCCGCGGGTGGAGCACGCGGACGGGACCAAAGCCCGTTGAACGAGGAGCGGAGTTCGTCGATGCGCGGTTTGCGTAGGACGGTGTTCACGCGCCCAGATCGCCCCCATGTCGACGGTCGCCGGGCCCGCAGGTGAGGTCGGTTCGGTACCGCCGCGGCAGCTATCCATCGCTGGGGTCCGCGACAGGTGATCAGAATTTGATCGATCACGTCGAGCCCCTGGCGCGCGCCGCCGGCGTTGGCGACCGCCTCAGTGTCGTGCACCTTCACGACCGGGTCCGCCGCGATGCGCACTTTGGGGCGGAACCCGACACCGTGTATGAAATCGGCTCCGTTACCAAGACCATGACGTCGCTGCTGTTCGCCGACGCCCTAGACAGCGGGCTGCTGAGGCCCGACACGGCCGTGGGAAGCCTGCTCGATCTCGACGGCAGCGATGCCGCGGTCGTCACGCTGGAGGAATTGGCCAGCCACCGGTCCGGGTTGCCGCGCATCGCGAGCAATGTGAAGGACCGGATCAGTGCCACCGCGGCCGTCATCCGTCACCGAAACCCCTACACCGTCGACCTTCCTGGACTGCTCGTGCAGGCCGAGGTGGCGAAGGGTGTTGCAAGGGGCAAGTTTTCGTATTCCAACCTCGGCGCAGCCCTACTTGGTCAGGCCGTGGCTGCCCACCGCGCGGCCACCTACCCCGACCTACTGCATCGTCACCTGTTCAGCCCTCTTGGCATGAGGCACTCGAGTATCCCCTTGGTCACCGGCGACTTGCCTCAGGATGCGCCCACGGGGTGGGACGCCCGCGGCAGAGCCGAGCAACCGTGGACGATGGGCGCCTACGCACCCGCCGGTGGTGTGCGCTCGACACCGGACGACATGGCTCGCTACGCGCAGGCACTGCTCGACGACGCGGCACCGGGTGCTGCCGCGCTCACACCCCGTTGGGATGCCGGCGGCCACGGCAGGGTGGGCTATGCGTGGTTCACCAGTCGGGTCGACGGGTTCGATGTCACGTGGCACAACGGCGCGACGGGTGGTTTCGCCAGCATGTTGGCGCTGGACCGCACACGCGCCGCGGCGGTCGTCGTCCTGGCCAACACCGCAATAGCGCTGGATGACATGGCGATATCGCTGCTGCTCGACGCCGCACACGGACGCTAGCGCGGCGCGCGACATGCCCGAACCGGTCGACGTCATCGCAGTGCCGGAGGAGATCTGGCGCTGACCGTCCTTGCCCGGGCCAATTGTCATCGAGAAGGATCGACACCATGGCTTCCGACCGAATCCGACCGACGGTCACCGTGTGCCGGGGATGCTGCTGCGGTACCGACAAGAAGCACCCCGACACCGACCACCAAGCCCAGCTGGCCATGTTGCGCGATCAAGTGCGAGACGTGGCGGATCTGCTTGGGCCCTGCGAGCGGTCGAACGTCCTGGTAGTCACACCGTCGCACGGCGGGCATCGACAGGGTGGAAGGTCGACCTGGCTCGGCTATGTCTTCACCGAGGAGGCGGGGTCGGCGATCGCCGACTGGCTGCGTGAGGGTGGGCCTGGACTCGACGACTTCCCACGGAGCCTTCGACGGTAACGCTTCACGCGGTTGAAAAAGCCTCGGTGACAAACCAATCGAGGGTGGAAGGGCCGGGGTGGCTGGGCTTCGGACTGGGTGCGTCTCGCGTGGCTCCGCGGCGCGCCCGACCTAACCAGCCTGCTCGCGGATCGATTCGTCTGACGAGCCCGTCAGACCCGTGAGGTATTCGACTGCAGTGCTTGACAATTGGCGCGACTTCTTCGTCTCTTGGTCAACGTGGACGATGACGGTTTCCGCCGTCGCGTTGCACGTGTCGCCTTGGAAGAGTGCCTGCGCCAGGCGGATGGAACTGGAGCCCACTTTGGTCACTCGGGTCCCGATGACTACCTCGCCGGGCCAGATGAGCTCGGCTCGGAAATCGACGCCGAGATGGGCGATCACGAAAGAACACCCGTCATCCGCCACCGGATGTTGCGCCAGATGCAGCAGCTCGACCCGTCCAGTCTCGAGAAAGCTGGCGAAGACAGCGTTGTTGACGTGGCCTTGACGATCGGTATCGCCGTACCGGATCTTGTCGACGGCCCGCGCCGGAAAGTCGCCGATACTGATTTCGTCGTCGCACATCCCGACATGATCACCCGTCAGCACCGGGTTCGACAAGCCGAGCGCCAGCCATAGTTGACGCCGCGCGGCGCGATCACGAAGACCTGGGCGCCGTCTCGGCGGCCGCCGTCGACGAACTACCAACAAATCATTCTGTGCGACAAACATCTAGTGGAATGGGGCACTTCCCAAGGTGCCGCTCCCCCACCTAGAGGCCAGGGTGCGGTGATTTGAGAATTGGACCTGAAACTCGAGAAAGCCAGCCAGCCGTGCCGCTACCGGGCCATGTCCACGAAGCGCGACAGGTGCAGCTGGTGTGCCACGGTGATCGTCTTCGTCGGTCCCGCACGGTGTTTGGCGATGATCAGATCGGCCTCACCGCCGCGCGGGTCGTCCCGTTCGAAGGCGTCCGGTCGGTGCAGCAGGATCACCATGTCGGCGTCCTGCTCGATGGAACCCGACTCACGAAGGTCCGAGAGCATCGGCTTCTTGTCGGTGCGCTGCTCCGGGCCACGGTTCAGCTGGCTCATCGCCACCACCGGCACTTCGAGCTCCTTGGCGAGAAGTTTGATCTGCCTTGAGAATTCGGAGACTTCCTGCTGGCGGGACTCGACCTTCTTGCCGGAGGTCATCAGCTGGAGGTAGTCGACGACGATGAGGCGGAGGTCCGCCTTCTGATGTAGCCGGCGCGCCTTCGCGCGAATCTCCATCATGGTCAGGTTGGGCGAGTCGTCGATGTAGAGCGGCGCCTCGCTGATCTCGCTCATCCGCCGCGCCAGCCGCGTCCAGTCGTCGTCGCTCATCCGGCCCGACCGCATGTCGGCGAGCTTGATCTTCGCCTCCGCCGACAGCAGACGCATGACGATCTCGGACTTGCTCATCTCCAGGGAGAAGATGACGCTCGAATGGCGGTTCTTGATCGAGCATGACCGCAAGAAATCCAATCCCAGCGTCGACTTCCCAACTCCGGGCCTGGCCGCCACCACGATCATCTGACCGGCGTGCAGACCGTTGGTCACCTCGTCGAGTTCGGTGAAGCCCGTCGGCACGCCACGGGCCACCCCGCCCTGAGAGGCGATCGCGTCGATCTCGTCCATCGTCGGCTGCAGCAGGTGCTCGAGGACGACGAAGTCCTCGGTGGTGCGACGCTCGGTGACCTCGTAGATCTCCGCCTGCGCCCGGTCCACCACGTCGGCCACGTCCGCACCGTCGGCCCCGGCGTAGCCGTACTGCACGACCCTCGTCCCGGCCTCCACGAGGCGCCGCAGGAGCGACTTCTCCGACACGATGCCCGCGTAGTACCCGGCATTGGCCGCCGTCGGCACCGTGGAGATCAGCGTGTGCAAATACGGGGCTCCACCGATCCGCTTGAGCAGCCCGCGGCGGTCCAGTTCGGCCGCGACGGTGATGGCGTCGGCAGGCTCACCGCGACCGTAGAGGTCGAGGATCGCGTCGTAGACGCTCTGATGGGCGGGACGGTAGAAGTCACCCGGGCGCAGCCGCTCCAAGACGTCGGCGATGGCGTCCTTGGACAGCAGCATGCCGCCCAGCACCGACTGCTCGGCAGCCATGTCCTGCGGGGGCTGGCGGCCGTACTCCTCGGCTGGCGGACCATCCTGTTCGGGGCGGCCTCCGGAATGACCGCCCGGCCGGCCCAGATCGTCGACGACAGCCACGAAGCGACCACCTCCCCCTTCACGTCGATGTCGAACACAGATTCGATTCTGCGGCCCCGCGAGGATAAGCCCCGGCACCGACGGATCAACTTAAGGACGTTGCTGGAATCGACGCAAACCCCCTCGTGGACGAATCTGGGGACGGCGTGTGCATAGAGGCGGTCGGCCATGTTGAGCCCTTGGGGACAACCTGTGCACAACAATCGACATTTCGACGATCACCGCAGATGGGAGCGCTGATGACCCTGTGTCGAGTTGTGGATGCGAATTCCCCGGCGTGTCGTCCATGGTTGCCGTCTCGGGCGTGTTGTGTTGCGCATTCGGGCACGGGAGGTTAACAGCCGGTTAGTTTCCCGGCGTCAATCGCACCCGGCAAAGTTCGCCAGCGCGCACAGCAACGCCCGGGTGAAGATCGATCAAGCCTTCACCCGGGCGTATCGTGCTGTTGCTGCTACTCGGCGACTACGTTCACGGAAACGCCGACGCTGACCTCGGGGTGCAGACGCACCGCCACGGCGTAGGTTCCCGTGCTCTTGATGTGGGCCTTGGGCAGGTTGACGGTGCGCCGGTCCAGGTTCGGCCCACCCGCCTTCTTGATGGCGCCGACGATGTCGCCGGTCGTCACGGAGCCGAACAGCTTGCCGCCGCCGGCGGTACGCACCGGCAACGACACCGGGCCCAGCTCCTCGAGCGCGGTCTTGATCTCCTTGGCGTGCTCCAGGTCGCGCACGACCTTGGTCTCGCGCGCCCGACGGATCTCCTCGGCCTGGCGCTCGGCGCCACGCGACGCCACGATCGCCATGCCGCGGGGCAGCAGGTAGTTGCGGCCGTAGCCGTCCTTGACCTCGACGGCGTCGCCGGCCGAGCCCAGGTGGTCGACCTCAGCGGTCAGAATCAGTTTCATGTCAGCTCTCTTCCCGGCCTAGCGCGACGTCGCACTGAACGGCAGCAGGGCTACCTCGCGGGCATTCTTGACGGCGATCGCAATGTCGCGCTGGTGCTGCACGCAGTTACCGGTGACCCGGCGGGCACGGATCTTGCCGCGCTCGCTGATGTAGGTCCGCAGCAACGCGGTGTCCTTGTAGTCGATGACCTGGTTCTTGCCCTTCTTCGAGCAGAACGAGCACTTCCGGGCCTTGACCGGCTTTTCGGGAGCCGGGCGCCTCTTCGTGGAGGAGGACTTCGCCATGTCTATCTCTTTCTCAGTACTTGGAAATCAGTTGATCAGAAGGGAGGTTCTTCGTCGGCGCCGTTGAACGAACCGGACGCGGGAGCGCTGCCCCACGGGTCGTCTCTCGGGCCGTCGCTGGGGGCATTGTTGAACCCTCCACCGGAGGGGCGGGATCCGCCACCACCACCGCCGCCGAAGCCGCCTCCGCCACCACCGCTGCGACTGGCCTTGTTGACCTTGGCCGTCGCGTACCTCAGAGAAGGACCGATCTCGTCGACCTCGAGCTCGACGACGGTGCGCTTCTCACCCTCGCGCGTCTCGTAGGACCGCTGCTTGAGGCGGCCGGTCACGATCACCCGCGAACCGCGGGTGAGGCTCTCGGCCACGTTCTCAGCGGCCTCGCGCCAGATGCTGCACCGCATGAACAGCGGATCGCCGTCTTTCCACTCGTTGGTCTGACGGTCCATCATCCGGGGCGTCGACGCCACCGTGAAGTTGGCGACGGCGGCCCCGGACGGCGTGAACCGCAGCTCGGGATCGGCGGTCAGGTTTCCGACGATGGTGAGGTTGGTGTCACCAGCAGCCACGAGATTCCTCCTGAGATTCGGTGATGATTCGCTTGGAGCGCAGCCTACGGTTGCGCCCCGACGTGCACGGGCTTTGAGGCCTAGTGCTTGTCGGTCCGCATCACCTTGGTCCGCAGAACGGACTCGTTCAGGCTGAGCTGGCGATCCAGCTCGGACACCGTGGCCGGTTCGGCCTTCACGTCGATGACGGCGTAGATGCCCTCGGGGTGCTTGGAGATCTCGTACGCCAACCGGCGACGACCCCAGATGTCGATCTTCTCGACGGAGCCGCCGTCCTTGCGGATGACGTTGAGGAACGTCTCCAGCGACGGGGCTACGGTCCGCTCGTCGAGCGTGGGGTCGAGGATGACCATGATTTCGTATGGACGCATGTGGAACCCATCACCTCCTATGGTCGTGTGCGGTCACGGCGTGTCCGTGACAGGAGGGTCGCCTGCGTCGGCAACTCGTCGAGGCTACAGCAGAACGGCCTGAGCTGCGAAATCGCGCGGCGTCAGCGGCCCTCGGCGGTCCGCTTGATCGCCGCCAGCGTCACCGGGATGCCGGCCTTGGCCGCCTTGGTGCGGATCACGATCTGCTCAGGGGCGTCGTCGCCGAATCGGCCCTCGAATCCGGCGATGCCCTCGGGCTGAAAGGCCCAGGACTCGGTGAGGCGCGTGCCCGTCTCGGTCGGTTCGAGGGTGAAGCCCCAGCGCACCCAGCCCTCGTTGACCACCCACGCGAACTCGCGGCCGGGGTCGGCGGCCACGACGCGGCTGCGCGTCTCCCACGTCCGCGTGCCGTCGTCGTTGCGCCCGGTGAAGTACGAACCAACGGTCGGACCGTGGCCCTCGTCCCACCAGCAGGCCCGGCACTGCGGGCTCCACTCGCCAATGCGGGTCACGTCGGACACCAATGCGTACACGGTGTCGGCGTCGGCCTCGACCACCACCGAGTCGGTGAATTCGAGATCGCTCATGCGGGCGTCAACTCCTTCTCGGGTTCTTCGGTCGGCACCTGCGGCCGTGGCCGTAGCCGCGTGGGCAACCACCTCGGCGGTGCGTCCGGCGCATCCTCGAACACCCCGCCCGACGGATCGTCGGGGCCGCCTCGTCGGACCAGGTCCAGTTCCGGACGCAGGATCTGGCGGACGACCAAGGCGCACAACGCGATCACGGCGATGTCGCGCAAGAGCACCGTCGTGGTGAACCACTCTTGGGGCAGGCCCATCTTGGACTCGCCGAACAGGTAGAGCATTCGCGGCACCCAGACCAGCGCGTCGATCGTCATCCACGCCAACAGAACTCGACGATGTGGCAGCGCGAGTACCGCCAGCGGCACCAGCCACAGCGAGTACTGCGGGCTCCACACCTTGTTGGTCAGAAGGAACGCCGCCACGACGAGGAAGGCCAGCTGTGCCATCCGTGGCCGCCGCTGCGCCGTCAACCCGAGGTAGCCGATACCGCACAGGCACACGGCGAAGAGCACCGCGGTGACCGCGTTGGTGACCGAGGGTGGTTCCCAGAAGCCCAGATTCGGGTCGAACCCGCGCCAGCCCGTGAACGACTTCACCACGTTGTAGATCGAGTCCATGTCATCCCCACGACGGGTGTTGAGTCGGAAGAACTCCGACCACCCGCGTGGGTACAGCACCATGATCGGCAGATTGACGACCAACCAGGTCACGACGGCGACACCGGCGGTCTTGCCCACCTCGCGCATGCGACCCGTGCGCACTCCGAGGATCACCAACGGGACGAGCAGGAGCAACGGATACAGCTTGAGCGCCACGCCGATTCCGATGAGTGCGCCCGCGACCGCCGGTCGACGGCGCGACCACGCCAGCATCGCGCCGGCCGCACACGCCGTCGCCAGCGCGTCGAAGTTGGTGAAGATCTGGAAGATCACCAGAGGTGATCCCGCCACCAAGGCGGCGTCCCAGATTCGTCGCCCGGCAAGCTTCGTCGTCGCCCACACCGTGGCCAGCCACGCCAACGCCAGACCGAACGCCGAGATGTTGAAGAACATCACCACCTCGGCGACCACCGGAATCGACACCAGTTTCGTCAGTGCGGTGTAGGTCTTCGCCAGCGCCATCGACACGTACTGGTAGAGCCCCGTCAGCACGGGATACTCCATGTACCGCACCGCCGGCGTGCCGTCGTATTGCGTCTGGGGCTTGCCGGTGGCGTCCTTCTCGGTCCACGACGACTTGTACGGAAACTTGCCCTGGCTCAACAACTCTGCGGTGTACAGGGGCACCGTGTCGGAGTAGCAGAGCTCGTAATAGGCCCGCTGGTTCTCCCAGATCGCGACGCGCTGGTCGGCCGTGCCCGTCTTCGTCGACTGCAGGCACGCCGCCTTCGTCGAGTAGCCGAACGCCAAGAACAGCAGGGCGATGATCAGCATGACCCGCAGCGGGGTCATGAACCGGGCCCGGCCGATCAGGGCATGCCTTCCGACCGGCCCGCCGATGGTGCCCGACAGCGCCCTGCCGATGACGTCGGTGCGGCTGGGCAGGTCGCGGTCGTCGTCGCTGCGCAGGTCGTCCGCTAGCTGAGCTGGCGATTCGACCCGAGCCAAGGGTCCCGGCGACGTCATCCGGCCCCCGTCG
>Ga0209051_1002379_pt1 | contig 13579 bp, 8 predicted proteins | sample AraplaCvi_mMS_r2_2_FD_184286 | JGI IMG/M metagenome (GOLD analysis project Ga0209051, IMG submission 184286) | Arabidopsis root microbial communities from North Carolina, USA - plate scrape MF_Cvi_mMS_r2 (SPAdes) (version 2) | ecosystem: Host-associated > Plants > Roots > Endosphere | place: USA...
CCCTCAACGCGGGCTTCGCGCAGTTCGGGCTGCCCGCGGCGGCGCAGGCCGCGACTGCCGGCAGCGCCGGCGCGCTCGGGCCGATCCGGCAGGTCGAGGCCGGCGTGCTCGACGTCGGCTACGCCGATCTCGGGCCGCGCGACGCGCCCGTCGCGATCCTGCTGCACGGATGGCCCTACGACGTCCATGCCTTCGACGACGTCGCGCCGCGCCTCGTCGCCGGCGGCTACCGCGTCATCGTGCCCTACCTCCGCGGGTACGGACCGACCCGCTTCCTCTCGGCCCAGGCACCGCGCAACGGCCAGCAGGGCGCGATCGCGGCCGACGTCGTCGCGTTGATGGACGCGCTGCACATCGACCAGGCCGTGCTCGCCGGCTTCGACTGGGGCGCCCGCACCGCCTGCATCGTGGCGGCCGCCTGGCCCGACCGCTGCCGCGCGCTGGTCTCCGTCAGCGGCTACCTGATCGGCAGCCAGCAGGCGGGCCGCCAGCCCCTGCCGCCCGTGGCCGAACAGAGCTGGTGGTACCAGTTCTACTTCGCCACCGAACGCGGCGCCGCGGGCTACGCGGCGAACCGCCACGACTTCAACCGCCTGATCTGGACGACGGCATCGCCGCAGTGGCACTTCGACGACGCGACCTACGAGCGCAGCGCGGCGTCCTTCGACAACCCGGACCACGCCGCCATCGTCGTGCACAACTACCGCTGGCGCCTCGGCCTCGCCGCCGGCGAGGCCCGGTTCGACGACCTGGAGCGCGCGCTGGCCGCGGCGCCGGCCATCGCCGTGCCGACCATCACGCTCGAGGGCGACGCCAACGGCGCGCCGCACCCCGAGCCGTCCGCCTACGCCCGCAAGTTCTCGGGCAGGTACGCGCATCGCACCCTGCAGGGCGGCATCGGGCACAACCTGCCGCAGGAGGCGCCGGCCGAATTCGCGCGGGCGGTGCTCGACGTCACGAAGCTCTGAGCGCCGGACGGAGAGGGCCCCGTGCCCGGGCGGTCGGGCGCGGGGCAGCCTGTCCTAGTCCACTGCGCCAGTGAAATGGCACCCCGAGGGACGTGCGAGACAGGGTGCGATGCTAGGCGCGGCGGCGCGCCGATGCCGAGTGGCATCGGCATGTCGACGCAACGACGCAGCGGGCCCTGTATCGCGCGGACAGCGGGGGCCATTTCACTGGTGCAGTGGACTAGTGCGGCCGGATGGAGCCGTGCTCGCCCAGGTGCGGCGTGCGGCCGGTGATGGCGCCCTCGGCCATCTTCCACAGCTGCACGAGCTTGTTCTCCTTCACGTCCCAGTAGTCGGCGTGCTCGATGTCCACGCGCACGAGCGCGAGGTCGGGGTCGTTCACGCCGCCGTGGAACCAGGCCTCGGCCTGCTTGTTCCAGAGCGCCGACTTCTTCGCCGTGTCCTCGACCACGTGGGCCACGCCCGAGACGGACACGTAGGTGTCCTTGCCCGGATCGGCGAACGAGACGTTGACCTGGTCGTCGCCCTGGAACTCGGCCACGGGGTCGCCCGCGCGCGACATGAAGAACCACAGCGCGTCGTCGTCCTCGATGGCCTTGTTCTGCAGCGTCATCGGGCGCGAGTGCAGGTGGCCCTGCACCTTGTGGGTGGTGAACATCGCGAACTTGATGTCCTTGACGAGCTCGTACAGCCGGGCGCGGCGTTCCGCGGGCGTGTTGTCCTGCGACATGGCAATCTCCTGGTGGGTTGTCCCGCCGGGACGGCAAGGCCCGTTCCCGAACGACCCGGCCCGGGCAGGCACCGTCGGGGCCCGGCCGCGCGGGCCAGGGGTCTGCGATGTCGCTTTTCGCCGCAAGGATCCGTCCTAGAAGAAGAGGATATCTCCAGGAGACTTGCATCATGCGGGCCCTCGCCCCGTCCCGTCCCTGCGGCCCCGCGCAGCCGCCCACCGTCGAGTCCGCGCCCGCGGCGCCGGCCTCGCTGCCGGCCGGCCACCTCGCGCGCGCCCGGGAGCGCCAGTTCGCGACGATGACGCGCGCCTTCGCGCGCCACGGTGGCCTGGTCGACGGCGACGAGGCCGCCTGGCTGCTGCGGCGCTACGCGCGGCTGCCGATCTCGGCGCTCGCGCGCTGGGTGGTCGAGGGCCGCGTGGTCAGCTTCGCCTGGGAGGGCCGCCGCCTGGTGCCCCTGTTCCAGTTCACGCCCTGCGAGATGACCCTGCGTCCGGGCATCGCCGAGGCGGCCCGCGCGCTCGTCGCGCACGGCGACGCCTGGGCGATCGCCCGCTGGTTCGCGCTCCCCAACGACTGGCTGGACGGGTGCGCGCCGGTCGACGTCCTCGAATCCGATCCGGTCGCCGTCGTGCGCGCGGCGTGCGCGGCGACCCCGGCCGCCACGGCGCCCACGGGCCGCCCGCCGCTCGCGGTACGATGGCGCCCCGCCCCGGTGGCGCGACCCGGTCACGCGACGAGATGGATCCGATGAAGGAATTCGAGGAGCTCCTCTCCGGGCTGCGGCGAGGCGACGCCGGCGCGCGCGAGGCGCTGTTCGCCACCGCCTACCGCGACCTGCACCGCCTCGCGCACGTCCGCCTGCGCGACGGCGGGCGCAGCGTCCTGCTCGACACCACCGCCCTCGTGCACGACGCGTACGTGCGCCTGTCGACCAACGGCCGGCTCCAGGCCGCGGACCGCCACGCCTTCTTCGCGTACGCGGGCCGCGTGATGCGCTCGGTGATCGTCGACGCCGTGCGCGAGCGCCTGGCCGACCGCCGCGGCGGCGGCCTGCCCGACCTCACGCTCGACACGCAGATCGCCGTCAACCTGCACAGCGGCGCGGGCGAGATCCTGCGCGTCGACGAGGCGCTCGCGGAGCTCGAGAAGGTCGAGCCGCGCCTGGCGCAGGTCGTGGAGATGCGCTATTTCGGCGGTTTCTCCGACGACGAGATCGCCGAGGCCCTGGAGCTGACGTCGCGCACCGTGCAGCGCGACTGGCAGAAGGCGCGCAAGCTCCTCGCGATCGCCCTCAAATCGTGAGCCGGCCTCCCGTGCTCGCGCTTGACACGCCGGCGCAGGCCGGCGCATCTTCCCCCACGCCGATCGGCGGCAGGGAGGCAAGCGCCATGGGTTCGAGCGTCCCGGGGTACCCCGCGTGACGGTCGCCGCGCGCGACCTCGCCCGCCTGAGCGCCCTCCTCGACGAGGCGATGCCGCTCACGCGCGCGCAACGCGAGGCCTGGCTGGCGGCGCTGCCCGCCGCCGACGCGTCCTTCGCCGGCGCGCTGCGCGACGTGCTCGACACGGACGACGGCGACGACGCCGCGCTCGCCACCCTGCCCCGCCTCGCGGCGGACGAGACCATCGCCCGCGCCGGCGAGGCCATCGGCCCCTACCGCCTGGTACGCGAGCTCGCCCGCGGCGGCATGGGCAGCGTCTGGGTCGCCGAGCGCAGCGACGGCGCGCTGCGCCGCCGCGTCGCGCTGAAGCTTCCGCGCCTGGCCTGGGGCGCAGGCCTCGCGCGGCGCATGGCGCGCGAGCGCGACATCGGCGCCCGCCTGGAACACCCGCACATCGCACGGCTGTACGACGCCGGCGTCGACGCGCGCGGCCGCCCCTACCTGGCCTTCGAGCTGATCGAGGGCGTGCGCATCGACGAGTGGTGCACGCAGCAGTCGCTGACCCCTCGCGCGCGCCTCAAGCTCTTCCTGCAGGTCGCGCAGGCCGTGGCCTACGCGCACGCGCGGCTCGTGGTGCACCGCGACCTCAAGCCCTCGAACGTCCTGGTCTCGGCCGACGGCCAGGTGCACCTGCTCGACTTCGGCATCGCCAAGCTGCTGCAGGACAGCGCCGAGGACACCGGCCTGACGCGCGAGCTGGGCCAGGCGATGACCCCCGGCTACGCCTCGCCGGAGCAGCGCCGCGGCGAGCCGGTGACGGTGGCCTCCGACGTCTACTCGCTGGGGGTGCTGCTGCACGAGCTGCTCACCGGCGAGCGCCCGCAAGAGGCGTCGCCCTCGCCCGGGCGCGTGCTGCGCGGCGACGTCGACGCCATCCTCGCGCAGGCCCTGCAGCGCGCGCCCGAGGCGCGCTACGCGACGGCGGACGCGATGGCCGACGACGTCCGGCGCTACCTGGCCGGCGCGCCCGTCAACGCGCGGCCGGCCACGGCCTGGTACCGGATCGCCACGGCGCTGCGCCGGGCGCGCACCGGGCTCGCGCTGGGCGGCGTCGCCGCGATCTCGGTGCTCGCGGCGGCGCTGCTGTCGCTCGAGAAGGCGAAGCAGGCCAACGACGAGGCGGCGCGCGCGAGCGCGGTGCGCGAGTTCGTGCTCGACACCTTCCGCGTCGACACCGCCGTCGAATCCGTGCGTCCCGAACCGCTGCGCGCGCCGCGCGAGTACCTGCTGCAGCGCGGCGCGGGCCTGATCGACGCGCGCTTCGGCGGCCAGCCCGAGCTCCAGGCGGAGCTGCACGGCGTCGTCAGCACGCTGTTCGCCGAGATGGGCGACCTGGAGCTCGCCCAGGCGCACGCGGCGCGCCGGCTCGACGCGCTGGCGCGCGCGGAGGCGCCGGCGGCCGACAAGGCCCTGGCGGGCATCGCCGTCTCGCAGGCGCTGCAGCGCGTGGGCCGCGCCGAGGACAGCGAGCGCGCGGCCGCGCAGGCCCTGGAATGGTCGCGCGGCGGGGATGCCCGCGTCGCGATCGCGGCGCGGCTGCAGCACGTCGCCGCGCTGGCCGCCGAGGGCCGGCCGAGCGAGCTGCGCGAGGAACTCGCGCGCCTCGATGCGCAGATCGACCACGACCTGCCTCCGCGCGCGATCGAGCGCGCCCTGGCGCTCGACGCGCACGCGGCCCTGGCCGCGCTCACCGGCGACGACGCGCACCGCGTCGCCTACGCGGAACGGGCGGTCGCCGCCGCCGCCGCGATCGAGGGCACCACCTCGCGCCAGGTGCTGAACCTGCGCTGGAGCCTGTGGCGCACGCTGATCGACCTGCGCCGCGTCGACGCGGCGCGCACCCTCGGCGCGACCATCGTCGCCGACCTGCGCCAGCTCGGCGGCCCGCGCGACAGCACCGCGGCCTTCGCCGAGCTCTACACCACCGCCTTCCTGTTCGCCAACGATGCCTCGCACCGCCTGTCCTTCGAAGACGCCGAGCCTCTCATGCTGGCCGACCGCGACATCGTGAAGGCACGCGGCTGCCGCGGCATCCCGCAGGCCGGGGCCTGGAGCGACTACTTCCTCGGCTGGCTCTACGCCGAGTGGCACGACTTCGAACGCGCCGCGCCGCTGCTGCGCGACGCCATCGAGCGCCTCGCCCCCGCGGGCGAGGCGCAGGCCCTGATTCCCTACGCGGAGACCACGCTCGCCTGGACCCGCATCGTCCGCGGCGAGGTCGTCCAGGGCGACGAGGCGCTGCGCGACCAGATCGAACGCATGGCGCGCCAGGGCAGCGCGCTCGCCCCGCAGGCGCGCGCGAGCCTCGCCGCCAGCCTCGGCATGCAGGGCCGCGGGGCCGAGGCAGCGGCCCTGCTCGGCCCCGCGCCCCTCGCCGGCGCGCCCGCGCCCGCGGGCGACCCGCGCGCGCTCGAGCTCGCGGTCGCACGGGCCGGCATCCTCGTCGACCAGGGCGCGGCCGACGCGGCGCTCGCCGTCCTGCCGCCGCCCCAGGCCTTGGCCGCGCTGCCGGGTGCCGACGGCGGACGCCGGGGCGAGGCGCTGTGCCGCTCGGGGCGGACGGCCGAGGGCCTCGCGGCGCTGGACGGCTGGATCGTGACGGAGGCGCCGCGCCACGCGCCGGCGAGCCCGTTCGTCGCGCGCACGCGGGCCGTCGAGGGGCTCTGCGCGCTGTCGCTGGGCCAGGTGCGCACGGCCTCGGCCCTCGCCCGCGAGAGCCGCCGCGCCTTCGCCGCGGCGGGGGCCGTGAATCCCTGGTTCCGGCAGCCGCTGCTGCAGCTCGAGGGGGCGCTCGCCGCCCGCGCCCACTCATGAATCGCTTGCGCTGCGCCGCACTGGCCACCGCCCTGCTGCTGGCGGCGGCGGCGCGTGCCGTCGCCCAGGAGCCGCTCGTCGACGACACGCCGCTGGCCGAAGGCTCCCAGTCGGCGCCCATGCTGGCACCGACGGGCATGCGCCAGGCCATCCGCGACATCCCGGCCTCCGTGGTGATCCTGCCGGCCGACGTGCTCTCGGACTACGGGATCCTCACGATCAGCGAGGCGCTGCGCCTGGTCGGCGGCATGACGCCCACGACCCTGGGCTGGTCCGGCTACGACCTGCGGCTCGGCGCCAAGACCAGCACCGGGCCGGAGCGCCTCATCGTGCTGATCGACGGCATCGAGGTCGACTCCACGTTCGGCCACTTCACCAACCTCGCCACGCTGCCCGTGGACGTCGACGACGTCGAGCGCATCGAGCTCTCCAGCGGTCCCAGCACGGCCGGCTACGGGCACGCGCTGTCCTCCGGCGTCGTCAACATCGTCACCAAGCATCCCGCCGACGTCGAGCGCGCGTACGGCCACCTGCGCTTCGGCACCGGCGACAGCGAGACCGAGTTCGGCCGCGTGGGTGCGACGTTCGGGCCGACGGCCGTGCGGCTGACGCTGACGCACCACCGGCACGGGCCGACCGACGAGGACAGCGGCGACCTCTTCGACCGCAGCGACATCACGATGGACCGCGCGACCGTGCGCTCCTCGACGCGCATCGGCGACACCGGCGCGCTGGAGATCGACGCCTCCTACCTCGACGCCAGCGGCGTCGGCGCCTCGGCCTCGGCCCCCACCAAGGCGGGCGACGTGCGCAACGGCTACGCCAGCGTGGTCTGGACGAGCCGGCCCGCCTCGACGGACGAACTCACCGCGCGCTTCGACCGCTGGGTCGACGACCAGAACCTCGGCGTCCTCGGCTGCGGCACGTCGTCCTTGTCCTCGTCCTCGTCTCTCGGCCCCGCGGGCACGGGCCTGCGCGTGCTGCCGGCGGCCGCGCCGGGCTCCGCCACCGACGGCGACGCCTTTGCCGCCGCCCGCCCGCCGGCACCGCCCGGCCCCTGCGGCGTCGACCTGAAGGAGCAGCGCACGATCGCCACGGTGCAGGACGTCCACGTCTTCGGCGACGGCCTGCGCTTCGTCCTCGGCGTGGGCTCGCGCACGGAACGCACGAGCAACGCGTCGACCAGCGGGCAGACGTGGTCGGCCAGCTACCTGCGCGCCTACGGCGGCCTGGACTGGCGGGTCACGCCCGCGATCACCCTGAACGCCGGCGCCTCCTCCGACCACGCGTCGCAGACCAACCACGACACTTCGGTCCGCGGCGGCGTCAACTGGCACCTCTCCGGCGAGCAGACCCTGCGCGCCGCGGTCACGTCCGGGCGCTGGGCCTCGGACCGGCTCCTCGTCCTCGCCGTGCCGGGCCTGAAGATCGATTCCGAGCGGATGACCACGACCGACGTCGGCTACCTGCTCGACCTGCCCGCCTACAACGCGAGCGTGAGCGCGCGCGTGTTCTGGCAGCGCCTCGACGGCCGGCTCAGCAACCCCGCGAACAACCGCGACCCGAAGGACGCCTATGGCGACATCCGCGGCCTCGAGGGACGCGCCACCGCCGACCTCGGTCCGTGGTGCTCGGGCTACCTGAACCTGGCCTATGCGGAGGAGGGCCGGAGCTCGGGCACGCAGGAGGCGCGGCACAACTGGATCGCGCAGGCCGCGATCGGGCTCAGCGCGAACTGGGGCGCGGGCTGGAAGACCTCCACCGCCTGGGCGGCCGCCACCAACGACGACGCGGCCGGCATCGCCTCCAGCCGCCTCGACCTCGCGCTCGTCAAGGACGTCAACTGGCTCGGCAGCCGCATCCGCCTGTCGCTGTCGGGCCGCCACACCCGGGGCGCCGCGACGTCCGACGCCGCCTTCGCCTCCCTGCAGGTCTCGTACTGACCATGACCGCGCGCCCCATCGATCCCGGCAGGCGCGCCGTGTTGCGGGCGCTGGCGGCGCTCGCGCCCTGGCTCGCCGCCCCGCGCGCGCTGGCGGGCGGCACGGAGCTGCGCATCGTCGCGCGGCCCGAGGCGGACCCCGGATCCGGCATCGCCGCGTCGCTCGCGCGGCGCTTCCCGGCGGCGCCGGTGTCCGACGACGTGCGCGCGCTCGCCGCCCGCGCGGGCCCGGCGATCTACCTCGCCGTGGGCCCGGCGTCGCTGGAGGATGCGATGCAGGCCGACGTGCCCGGCGCGCTCGTCTCGGCGTTCACGTCGTCCGTCGCCTTCCAGCGCCTGCGCGCCAGCCTTGCGCGCACGCGACCGCTGACCGCCCTCTACGCAGAGGCGTCGCCCGCGGCGCAGATGCAGCTGGTGCGGCACCTCTACCGGCGTCGCGTCACGGTGGGCGTCCTCCTGAGCGCGGCCACGCGCCACCTGCAGCCGCTGCTCGAGAAGGCCGCGACCGCGGCCGACCTGGGCGTGGCGTGCGTGGAGGTCAAGCCCGGCGACAACCCGGTGCGCGCACTGGCCGCCATCACCTCGGCCAGCGTGCTGCTGGCGCTGCCCGATCCGGCGATCTACAACGCCCTCGACGCGCGGGCCATCCTCGAGTCGACCTACCGGCGCCGGCAGGGCGTCATCGGCTTCTCGAAGGCGATGGTCGGCGCGGGCACGCTGGGCGCCGCCTACGCCACCGTCGACGACGTCGTGGCGCATCTCGGCGAGATCGTCGGCAGCCTGCTCGCCGGCCAGGCCGTCGAGCCGCAATATCCGTTGTACTGGCGCGTGGCGATCAACGAGACCGTCGCGAACTCCCTCGACGTGGTCGTCGACGCCTCGGCGCGCGGCCTTGGCAACTTCCCCGCCTGACCCCGTATGGAACGCCTCGCAGACCGCACCCGCAGCCTCGGCGCCCTCGTCCTGGCGGCCTGCCTGCCCACCCTGCTCGCGCTCGCGGCGATCGCCGCGCTGCACCTGGGCCGCGAGGGGCGGCTGCGCACCGAGCTCGAACAGCGCGCGACCCTGATCGCCACGGCGCTCGCCGAGGCGAGCGAGTACGGCCTCATCTCCGGGAACCCGGCGGCGCTCGACCGCTCGATGCGCGGCCTGATCGACCATGACCCGGCGATCGCCGCCATCGACGTCACGGACGCGGCCCGCCACGCCTTCGTCTCGCTGTCCGGCACCACGCGCCAGGCCGACCTGGTGGCGGTGGAGATGCCGGTGCGCTCCAGCGTGCCCGACATCGACTTCTTCGACCGCGCCACGCCGCACGTCTCGACCTCCGACGATGTCCAGCCCACGTTCCGGCTGGGGCCGGTCGTCGGCTACGTGCGCGTCACGCTGTCGAGCGCGCCGCTGCTCGCCGAGCGCCGCCAGGCCTGGTGGGAGGAGATGCTCGCCGTCGGCCTCGCGGGCCTGGCCGGCGTGGCGGTGGTCGTCGTGATGGCCCGGCGCGTGGGCGCCACGGTGGGCGGCGTGCTGGAGGGACTGCGCGCGCTCCTGGAGGGGCGCCACGACGTCCCCGAGGGCGCGCCCGCCGCGGGCGACCTCGGACGCGTGCAGCGGGCGGTGCTGTCGCTCGCCGAGGAGCTGGCCGCGCGGCGCCGCGACGGCGCACGCGCACCGGCCGCAGGCGCGACCTCCGTGCGAGCGCCCTCGACCCAGGCCGGTGCCGGCGAGGGCACGGACGCGGCCTCGACCGACCGCCTCGAGCGCCGCATCGTCGGCCGCGTCGACGCCGCGCTGCTGGCGCTGCGGCTGGCCGGCCGGCACGCGGCGCGCCAGGCCCGCGTCGCGGCGACCGACGAGGAACGCCAGCGCGTCAACGAGATCGCGCTGCGCGTGCTGGACATCGCTGACCAGGCCAACGCCGCGGGCTCGGCCGTGCTCGACCCGATGCGTCACCACATCGTCGAGGGGGCCGGCCTCGACGCGGCGCTCGACGACCTGCTGCGCGCCTGCGCGCACGCCCACCCCGCCTGCCTGCTGGACGTCACCGACGGCGCCGACCTCTCCGGCGTCCACGCGATCCAGGGCGTGCGCCTGCACCGCACGGTGCAGGATGCGATGACGCAGCTCATGGCCTTCTCGGACGCCTCCGAGGCGGCCATCCGCATCGAGAACTCGCCGGACTCGCCCACGGTGCGCGTCATCATCACCGACAACGGCGAGGGCGAGGACTCGAACGCCGCCGCGGCGCGCCTGGCCCGGCTGCGCGACGACGTCGCGGCCTGCGGCGGGCAGATCGAGGTGACGCGCTCGCCGGTGCGCGGCACGACGGTGGTGCTCACCGTGCCGGCCTCGCCGCCGGCCTGAGGGAGGCGGCCAGCGCCGCGGCCAGCCGCTCGACCGGCCGGCCGAGCGCGGCGTCCACGTCCGGCTGCTGCGCGAAGGTCTCGCGCGCGGTGCGTTCGAGCGCCGCCGCCGTCTTCACGTCGCCGCCGGCCAACGCGCACAGGCCGCGCGCCGCCTGCTCGCGCGCGAGCTCGGGGCTGTACGCATAGCGCCAGCCCGCGCCCGCGCGCGCCTGCGCGGCGAGCAGCGCCTGGCCCTCGGGCGCCCGCCCCGCGCGGCACAGCGCCTCGGCGCGACCGGTCGCATCGGCGCCCGACGACGGATCCGCGGCCAGCGCCAGCGCCGCCGCCACGTCGCCGCGATCGAGCGCCGCGCGCAGGCGCTCGGACGCGATGCGCCCCCGCGCGCGCGCGGCGCCCGCCTCGTCCCGGCCGGGCGCCGGATCGGCCAGGCTCGCGAAGATCGCGTCGGCCTCCTTCCAGCGCGCCTGCAAGGCGAGCTGCTGGGCGGACGCCAGCCGGGCCCGCCACGCCTCGCCCGGAAAGCGGCGCCGCGCGAGATCCAGCCACGCCGCGATCGCCGGCTCGGCGGGCGCCTGCCCCGAGAAGAGGGCGCTGCGCGCTCGCACCTCCAGCAGCAGCAGGCGCGCCCGCCCCTCGCGCGCGACGGGCAGCAGCAGCGGTCCGACGCGCGCCGCGAGCGCGTGCGCCCGCGCGGGGTTGCCGCGCACCAGCGCTGCCTCCGCGGCGTAGACGTCGGCCCAGGCGCGCTGCAGCGACGAGGCGCGCGCATCGGGCGCGAGGATGGCGTCGTGCTGGCGCTCCACCTCGTCGAGCGTGGGGCCGGGATCCTCTTGCCCGGTACCCGCATACAGCGCCAGCGCGCCCATCTCGGCCTGGATCAGCGCCGCGTCGGCGCTGCCGCCGCCGCCCGCGCGCGCGGCCACGAGCGCGGGCACCAGCAGCGCATGCGCGGCGTCGTCCTGCCCGCGCAGGACGAGATGGCGCGCGAGTTCCAGCTGCAGGTCGATGGCCAGGCGCGACGGCGCGCCGCCCGCCGCCTCGGCTGCCGCCGCCGCGCGGCGCAGCAGGTGTTCGGCGCCGGCCTCGTCCGCGCGCGCGTCGAGGATCGCCGCGCGCAGCGCCAGCGCGCGCGCGATCTGGGGCGGCGCCGCGGCGTCGCCCTCGGGAAGCTCCGCGTCCACCTGGCGCAGCTGCGCCTCCGCGGCGTCGAGCTGGCCCTGCGCGACGAGCGCCTCGCCGAGCTGGATGCGGGCCCGCGCATCGAGCAGCGGGTCGCGCGCGGCCCGCGCGAAATCCAGCGCGCGCTGCGCCTCGGCCCGGGACTGCGCCAGCGCGTTGCCGCCCAGCAGCGCGCGCGCGAGGCGAAGCCGCGGCGCCACGCACTCGGCCGGCAGCGCGTCCAGCTCGTCGAGCAGCGCGATCTCCTGGCGCGCGTTGCGCGCCGCCAGCTCGAAACTCTGCGCGTCCAGCAGGATGTCCGCCTCGATGCCGTACAGGCGCGCCTGCAGCCGGGGCGAGCCGGCGCGGCCGATCAGCTGCGCGTTGCGTTCGAGCAGGCGCTCGAAGGACGACGGCGCCGCGGGATCGTCGCCCTCGTCGTCCTGGACGCTGGCGCGGAAGGCCTCGATGGCGAAGCGCTTGGCGACTTCGGCCTCGCGCGCCTGCGTCGTGGCGCGCCCGGTCTGCACGCCGATCACGATCGTCGCGGCCACCGCGGCCAGCGAGACCGTCGCCACCGCGGCCACGCCCGTCCTGTGGCGTCCCGCGAACCTGTGCAGCCGATACCCCAGCGTCGCCGGCCGGGCGTTCACCGGCTCGCCGGCCAGGTAGCGGCGCACGTCGTCGGCCATCGCCTCGACCGTGGCATAGCGGGCCTCGGGCGCGCGCTGCAGCGCCTGCGCCAGGATCGCGCCGACGTCGCCGCGCGGCGCCTTCGCCGGCACCGGCCCCGCCTCGTGCGGCCGCCGGCCCGACAGCAGCTCGTGCAGCAACACCCCCAGCGAGTACACGTCCGACGCCACCGTCACCGGCTCGCCGCGCAGCTGCTCGGGCGACGCGTAGTCCGGGGTCAGCGCCTGGCCCAGGTCGCGCGTCAGTCCGGTGTCGTCCTCCGCGCTGTCCTGCAGCAGCTTGGCGATGCCGAAGTCGAGCAGGTGCACCTGGCCGTCGGCCGAGACCAGGACGTTGGAGGGCTTCAGGTCGCGGTGCACCACGAGCCGTGCGTGCGCGTACGCCACTGCCTCGGCCACCTGCAGGAAGAGCTTGAGCCGCGCGCGCGCCGGGAGGTCCTGCCTGAGGCACCACTCGTCGATCCGCACGCCGTCGATCAGCTCGAAGGCCAGGTAGGGGCGGCCGAGCGCATCGACGCCCGCGTCGTACAGGCGCGCGATGTGCGGATGCTCCAGCCGCGCCCCGATGTCGCGCTCGCGGACCATGCGCCGGGCCAGGCCGGCGCCCCAGGCCAGCCGCGGCAGCTTCAGCGCCACGCGCCGGCGCAGCGCCCCGTCGCTGCGCTCGGCGACCCACACGCTGCCCATGCCGCCGCGTGCCAGCTCGCGCACCAGGCTGTACGGGCCGACCGACTCGCCCGCGCGAGCGATCGTCTCGTCGCCCGGCGCCGCGCCGGGCCGGGATCCGCCGCGCCACCCCGCGGCGGGATCGATCTCGTCGAGCAGGCGCTCGAGCGGGGTCGACGGGACGGGGAGGGAGCTCATGGGGGCGCCATCTTCCTACCGGGGCCGGGGCGGGTCAACGCGGGTCGACCCATCGGCCGAACCGTCGGCGCGGGCCTGGACCTTCGCAGGGCCGCGACCCCTCAGGCCGCGATCCGGGCCGCACCCAGTGCGTCCACCAGGTCGCGCTCACCGAAGGGCTTGAACAGGCAGGCACTGGCCCCCTGCGCCAGCAGCCGGTGCCGCAGGAGCCCGTCGTGGAGGGCGGTGATGAAGATGACCGGGATGCGCCGTCCCTGGACCGCGGCCTGGCGCATCAGCGCAGGCCCGCTCATGCCCGGCATGGCGACGTCGAGGATCAGGCAGTCGGCGCGCGCCGGTGCCCCGGAGCCCAGGAAGTCCGCGGCCGACGCGAAGACCTCGGCCTCGTGGCCCAGCAGCCGGAGCAGGTCCGGCAACGACTCACGGACGGACACATCGTCGTCGACGACCACGACGAGGCGATGCGGGGCGGTCACGGCATTCTCCTGGAGGGGCGGGTCAGCGCAGGCGCCCCGCACCACGATCGGTCGACGGACGCGGCTTGTCCATCGGACCAAGGTATCGATGCCCCCCACCGCACCCGGCGCGTCGTCGGCGGCTATG
>Ga0209051_1002381_pt1 | contig 13561 bp, 14 predicted proteins | sample AraplaCvi_mMS_r2_2_FD_184286 | JGI IMG/M metagenome (GOLD analysis project Ga0209051, IMG submission 184286) | Arabidopsis root microbial communities from North Carolina, USA - plate scrape MF_Cvi_mMS_r2 (SPAdes) (version 2) | ecosystem: Host-associated > Plants > Roots > Endosphere | place...
CATTAGAGACGCTAATGTGGGTGCTGGTGTGGGTCCCTCGACGAACTGAGGGTCGACGGTTACTCGCTATGCGTGAGCGAGTCGGTGAACGCCGTGTTCGCCGCGCCGGTGAGGCGGCTGCCGTCGAAGCCGTACGCGACGGAGTCGCCGCGGATGGCCCGCAGCGGATTCTCGAAATCCCGGAAGTAGCCCATCGCCCAGGCGCCTTCCTGATAGCCGATGAGCTTCAGCAGGTCGTCGTCGAGGGTTCGCGCGACATCCACGGGCACGGAGAGAAACTGGTTCTCTTCCTGGCGCACCCAGCCGACGCAGTAGTTCACGTTGATCGCGCGTCGGATGCGATCGGAACGATTGGCAGCGCCGCTGTGCACGATCTTGCCGGTGTAGATCAGCACCGAACCGCGAGACATCTCGGCCTGCAGACACTCCTCGTCGCCATAGTCGGTCGGCTTCTTGTCGCCGACCTGGCTGCCGGGAACGACTCGGGTGGCGCCCATGTCGGCGGTGTAGTCCGACAACGCCCACAGCGTGTTGCACTGCACGTGATAGTCGTCGGGGAACGGGTAGAAGTCGAACGCGTTCTGGTCGCGGTGCAGTGCCTGGGCCGACTCGCCGGGTTCGATGGAGATGACCTGCGTGAGCATTAGCTGGAAGGCCGACGCGTGGCCAAGGAAGTCGGCGCAGACGCCCATGATCGTGGGGTCTTGGATCAACGTGCGACACGCTGGTGACCGCGCCACCAGTGCACCCGTGCGCCGCGTCCGCTGCCCGATCATCGCGTTGTAGCCGAGCGGGGTGGCGTCGAGGTAGGGAGCGAGTTCGTCGTCGATCCGGTCCATCAGCTCGGTCGAGGCGAGGTCGTCGACGATCACATAACCGTCGCGGCGAAGCAGGTCGGAAATCTCCTCGGGCGACGTGTTGGCAGGGACGTGGTTCAGTTCCGGCATGGCGTGGAGTATTGCCGCCGCGTGTGTTGAGCTGGTAAAACCGCATCACGCCGCGGTTAACGCCTGATGCGTGCCTCCAGATCGGAAGATGGGTTCGCCGCTACCGTCGGGCTGCGCGCCGCATGACAGGGGGTCGCGTAGATTCGTCGAGAACCGACCGGCGCCCCGCGCAGCACTACGACGAAGGCCATCATGTCCGAGGACCAAGACCCAGCCGCCGACTCCGCCCCCGACGTTCCGCCCAACCACCTCTCCATCGATCCGCGCAGCCCCTTCTACGACGAAGAGGTGCTCCTGCGCGACGTGGGCATCCGCTTCAACGGGTCCGAGAAGACCAACGTCCACGAGTACGACGTGGCCGAGGGATGGGTACGGGTCGAAGTGCCCACCGCGAAGGACCGTCGCGGCAATCCCATGGTGGTCAAGCTCCGCGGGACGGTCGAACCGTTCTTCCGCTCGGCGACGTAACGCGAGTGTGAGCCTGGACGGGCAGCGGCTGGCGGCCTTCGCGGCCGTGGTCGAACTGGGCTCGTTCGACGCCGCCGCAGCGCGCTTGCACGTGACGCCCTCGGCGATCAGTCAGCGCATCAAGTCCCTGGAGCACGACGTCGGCCAGGTGCTCGTCAAACGTGAGAAGCCCTGCACCGCAACGGAGGCGGGAATCCCCCTGCTGCGGCTGGCCGCCCAGACGGCGATGCTGGAATCCGAGACTCTCGCCGAGATGAGCGGGCCCTCTGACGGTTTGACTCGCGTGGCGTTGGCGGTCAACGCCGACTCGATGTCCACGTGGTTCACCGACGTGTTCGGCGCATTGCCCGGGGTGCTGTTCGACATTCGGATCGAGGATCAGGACCGGTCCGCGCGGTTGCTGCGGGAGGGGGCGGTGATGGGCGCGGTCACCACCGAGCGCACCGCGGTGTCAGGTTGCCGCATCGAACCGCTCGGGGTGATGCGGTACCTACCGGTGGCCAGTCCCGGCTACGTCGACCGGTATCTGCGCGCCGGTGTCACTGCCGCGACGATGGCCGTGGCGCCGGCGATGGCGTGGAATCGCGACGACGCACTGCAGGACATGTTGCTGCGCAAGCTCTTTCGTCGCACGGTCAATCACCCGGTGCACTACGTGCCCACCGCGGAGGGTTTCGAGGCGGCGACGAGGGCGGGGCTGGGGTGGGCGATGTACCCCGAACGCGCGGCCCTGGCGGCGGTGGACGCCGGCGGGTTCGTCCGAATCACCAACGCCCACCTCGACGTTCCTCTGTTCTGGCAGTGCTGGAAGCTCGACAGCCCGATGGTCGGGGCCGTGACCGACGCCGTCCGTGCGGCGACGTCGGTGCTGCGCTGACGGCTACGGGCCGAGCGCTACGTGCCCTTCAGGCTTCCGATGCCCAGCGAGGTGTCCTTCGCCGGACCGGTGGCACCCTCGACGGCGTCGACGTAGGCCTTCGGGTCGCGATCGCTGATGTCGAGCCCGCGGGTGGTGGGATGGTCGGTCATGAACGCGTGATACTGGCGGCCGAGCGCCTCCCGCAGACCGGCGGGTGCGTGCTTGCGAAAGTCGGACAAGCCTTCTCGCTCTTCCTCGCCCATGTGTTCGTCGTTGGCCTTGCGTGCCCGGCCTACCGCCGCCCACCACTCCTCGGAGCCGACGTCGGCGCTGGCGGCGTCGGCGACCCCGTCGCGGATGTCGTTGTGGTCGCCGATCGCGTCGAGCGTCTCACCCTCGGGATCGTCCTCACCGCGCTTGAGGAGCTGGGGATAGAAGATCGCCTCTTCGGCGTAGGCGTGCACGTCGAGCTTTTCGGCCAGTGGCCTCCAGACCCGTTGCAGGTCTTCGGCTCTGGGCTGGGCGCGAGCCTGCAGGTAGTCGAGCTTGGCGAACTGTTCGCGGAACCACTCGTGGTCGGCGAGGATCAGCCTGGTGATGTCGGCCATCGGAGGGGTGGGCGACGCGTCAGGCGGCAGAGGAACTAACCGCGGGTGACGTGCAGTCCTCCACGTATTCGTAGCCGCACGGCTGACAGGACACCTGGTAACGGAGGAAGCCGCCGTCGCCTTCCTGGAAGGCGTACTCGGCTTGAACCATGCACCGTGGGCACCGTGCGGTACCGCGTTCGACCACGCTCATGGGCCAGGCCTTTCGTCTAGGGCAGCAGGTCCGCTACCTGTGGAGCCCGAGTACCCACGCCGGCCGCGCGTCAATCACGCCCGGGTGGCGTCTCCGGACCACACGCCGCCCAGGTGTAGGGCTGCTCGGGGGAGGTGGCGCTGCCGAGCATGAAGGTGCGGTCGGTGCGGCGCGCGCGGGCGATGGTCGCCAGCCACGTGGCGACGGTGCTGACGCGGTTCTGCACGCCCGTGAGGAAGGCGATGTGGATGACGCCCCACCCCACCCATCCGAGGACGCCGGTGAGCTTCACCGGACCGGCCTGCAGCAGCGCGTGACCGCGGCTGATGTACGCCGCCGAACCCAGGTCGCGGTACCTGTAGGGCTTGCGGGGCGTGCCCTTGGCGTCCCGCCGCAGGCACGACGCGACGTGCAGACCGCCCTGCATCGCGTTCTCGGCCACCCCGGGCAGGTGGTCGCGGCCCACCAGGTCGCCGATCACGAACACCTCCGGGTGCCCCGGCACGGTCAGGTCGGCCTCGACGGCGATCCGACCGGCGTGATCCGACGACGCACCCAGCACCGTGGCCACCCGCTTGGCGAACGGCACGGCCTCGACCCCGGCGGTCCACAGCACCGTCCGCGCGGCGTACTCCTCGCTCGGCCCCCCGGCCTTGGGGCTGACGGTGATGCCGTCGCGCCGCACGTCGGTGACGTGAACGCCCATGTGCAACTCGACCCCGAGGCCTTCGAGGATCGAGGCGGCCTTGGCGGCCAGATTCGGAGCGAAACTGCCGAGCACGCAGTCGCCGCCGTCGAAGAGCAGCACCCGGGCCTCTTCGGGCTGGATGCTGTGGAACTCCTTGGCCAGCGCCCTGGTGGCCATCTCCCGAATCTGTCCGGCCAGCTCCACGCCGGTCGGCCCGCCCCCGGCGATCGCGAAGGTCAGCCACCCGTCGCGTTCCGGGCCGGGAGCGAGCGTCTCGGCGATCTCGAAGGCCGCGAACAGCCGGCGGCGGATGGTCAGAGCGTCGTCGAGGGTCTTCATCCCCGGCGCCCATGCCGCGAACTCGTCGTGGCCGAAGTAGGACTGCCGCATGCCGGCGGCCACCACCAGCACGTCGTAGTCGAGGACGAACGTACTGGCGTCGGGACGCCTGGCGGTCACCCGTCGGGCCTCGGGATCGAGGTCGACGGCCTCTCCGAGGAGGGTCGTCACGTTGCGATGATCGGCCAGTTCCTCCCGCAGTGACCTGCTGATCTGGCCGATGCTCAGCGTTCCGGTCGCGCACTGGTAGAGCAGCGGCTGGAAGACGTGGCAGGCCGCCCGATCCAGCAGGGTGACGTCGACGTCGTCGCCGCCGAGGCTGCGCGCGCAGAACAGTCCGCCGAATCCGCCACCGATTATCAAGACCTTCGTCCGGCCGTTGCTCATCGCTCGACCTTACGCAGCGAACCCGGGAGGTGTTTGGGTGCGATCGGCCCGGGGTAACTGTGCGCCACGCTGCAGTCACGTCGGCGTCGGACTCACTGTCAGCGAAAGGCCACGTGTCATGACTTCTTCGATTACCCGGGGGCTCGCACGCTTGCATCCGGTCGACGTCGTACTCGCCACCACGCGGGCGTACTCCTCGCTTCCCGTGGTGGGCAAGCACCTCGAACCCTTCGCCGGCTTGACCGCCATGGCGCTGTGGGGCGGTCACTACGCACCCGCCGCGGCGCGTGCCGCCGTGAGTCGTCGCACCGCCGGCGCCGCGGCACCCGTGGCCGAGGAGCCGGGCACCCCGAGTGCGGGCCGCATCCCGCCCTACCTTCTGGCCCGCGGCCAGAAGCGAAAGTGCCTGTACGCCAGCTCGGTTCGTTATGGCGACCACCCGTCGCAACTGCTCGACGTGTGGCGTCGACCCGACCTGCCCCCGAATGCGCCGGTGTTGCTCTTCGTACCGGGCGGGGCGTGGGTGCAGGGCACCCGGGTGCTGCAGGGTCATACGCTGCTGGCGCATCTGGTGCGCCAGGGGTGGGTGTGCCTGACCATGGACTACCGCGTCTCGCCGGTGCATCGCTGGCCCCGGCACGTCCAGGACGTCAACGCGGCGATTGCGTGGGCAAGGGCGAACGTCGACCAGTACGGCGGCGATCGTGAATTCGTCACCGTCGCAGGCTGTTCGGCCGGGGGGCACCTGGCGTCGCTGGCCGCGCTCACGCCAGGGGAACCGGCATTCCGCGGCGAACTCTCCGAGGACGCCGACACGACCGTCGACGCCGTGGTGGGGATCTACGGCCGCTATGACTGGGAGGACCGCTCGACCCCGACCCGACGCAACTTCCAAGGTTTCCTGGAACGGGTCGTCGTGCGGCGCAGCCAAGCTCGCCATCCCGAGATCTACGCCGCCGCGTCGCCGATGGGTCGCATCCACGCCGACGCCCCGCCGTTCCTGCTCATCCACGGCGAGCACGACGCCATCATCCCGGTCGTGGAGGCTCGCGCCTTCCGCGATGCGCTCGGGGCGGTGTCGCGAAACGTGGTCGAGTATCTTGAGATTCCACGCGCCGGTCACGCCTTCGACCTCGTCGACTCCTCGCATGCCCGACGCAGCGCGGTGGCAATCGCCCACTTCCTCGACCAGGCGCGCGATCGGCACTACCAGCAGCGCGCCGCCACGGCGGTCTGAGTCAGGGCGCGCACGTCCGAAGTCCCCGCATGATCAACTCCAGGGTGGCCTCGAACGAACACCGCACCATGTAGGACGCCAAGTGCGGTGCTGCCGCCTCGGTGTACGGGTGGTCTCCGTCGGGCAGGCGTTCGGGCAGGGCTTCCCATGCCGAATCGTCGGCGGATCGGACCTCCGTCGGCAGGGTCGACGACGCACTTTCGAGCATCGCCTGTCCGAGGAGGAAGTCAGACAGCGTGACGAACCACTTGGCGGCGGATTCGTCGTCGAAGCCGCCGGTGCGCAACAGGCCCAGGGTGAGTTCCACCGCGCGAATCTCGTTCGGCAGCCCCGTCGTCCGCGCCGCGACCGCGAAACCGGTGCGGGGGAAGTCGCGGGCGTAGACCTCGAAGAGCACGCGGGCGAGGGAGGACAGTGACTCCAGCCAGTCCGCCCCGGGTGTCCACCGGTCCAGCCCGAGGCCGATCATCCGGTCGGCGACGGCCCGCACCACGTCGTCGACGCCGGTGAAGTACCGATAGAGCGCAGAGGGGTCGGCGCCCACCGCCGCGCCGAGCGTCCGAGCGCTCAGCACCGCCGCACCCCGGTTCTCGATCAGATTGACTGCAGCGTCGACGTATACCTCGCGCGACAGCTCGGTGCCACTCGAGGTGCGCCGGCGTCGACGACCCGCTGCCAGCTGTCTTCCAGATTCCGCCACGACCGCGCGCTCCTTATGTCAACACCGTTGACGTCACCGGTTCGATACCGCAGTCTGAGGCGCCGAAGGGGGTGAAGACCGATGACTGAACGACATCCGGCAGTTCGCCACTTTAGGCGGGTCGCAGGGGAGGCTGGTCACGTCAGCTACTTCGTCGAGGTGCAGACCACCGATGGCGACCCGCGCCAGCTCGCGTTCACGGGCAACATCTTCGTCGGCCCCGTGGTCGTCACCAGCACCGACACCGACGGTCGCCGTGATCACGAGATCATCGACCACCCCCGCCGCTTTGGAGAGTTCGTCTCCTCGGAATGGGTCCATCGCTTCCTGGAGTCCTGGACCGACGAGCAAGCGGCCTGACGGTTAGACCACCCACCGGCTGGGAAAGCCAAGGGCCATGATCTCACCGGGTGCCGACCGATGTTGACCACGGCTCGCACCATCGCCGCGCCCGAGGAATCGGCGTGGCGCATCTTGACCGACCTGTCCCTGTGGCCCGAATGGGGGCCGACGGTGCAGCGGGCCGAACTCGACGAGGCCGGGCCGCTGCGGCTCGGGTCCCGCGGGCGGGTGTGGACCCCCATCGGCGTTCCGCTGCCCTTCGAGATCACCGAGTTCGACGACGGTGCGTCATGGGCGTGGAAGGTCGCCGGGGTGTCCGCGACCCGGCACGTCGTGACCGGCCACTCGCAGGGTTGCCGCGTGTCGTTTGGCGTGCCGCTGTGGGCGCCGGCCTATCTGCCGGTGTGTGCGTTGGCGCTCAAGCGAATCGAGGGGTTGGCCAGGGCTGCCTAGGACTTGGCCAACTCCTCCAACAACGGCTTGGTGCGGTAGGCGACCACCTCGTGCATGGCGACCGACATGGTGGTCCGCTCGACGCCCGGCACGGCGAGAATCAGGCCGGCGACCCGATAGAGGTCGTCGGCGTCGGTCGCGACCACTCCGATCAGCAGGTCCGCCGCTCCCGAGAGGCCGGTGATCTGGGTGACCTGGGCGATGGTCTCCAGCTCGACCAACACCCGGTCGAGTTGGTGCTGGTCGACCACGGCGGTGATGAAGGCCTTGAGTGGATAGCCGAGGTCGCGAGGGGACACGCACCGGTCGACGGGTGCGAGCACCCGTTCCTCGTCCCAGCGGGCCAGCCGGGCGGCGACGGTGTTGCGCGCCAGGCCAAGGGTGGTCGCCAGTTGGACACCGGTGGCGCGAGGTGAGTCACACAGCGCCAGAAGCATCCGGGCGTCGGTTCGGTCCAGCTTCGCCATGACGCCCAGTATTCCACGTCACACCCGCCCCATATTGGGCGACATGCTCAGTGCATTGCGCATTGCTTGCTCACCCTGCGTACCGATGGTTCCCTGGAGGCAGCAATAAGCCCACTGTGCAGAAGGTGGTGACCCCCGATGACGGATCTCGACACCCGCCCAACCGATCGCCTGCCCTACGACTTGGGCGACCGCTATCGGTCCGGTTCGGGAGCCGTGGTGCTGACCGGGGTGCAGGCCATCGCCCGCGCTTTGGTCGAGCAGCATCAGCGTGATCTTCGTGCGGGACGCAGAGTGGCGACGTTCGTCTCCGGCTACCAGGGCAGCCCACTCGGGGGCGTCGACCGGATGCTCGCGGGCATGCCCGACGTGCTCGAGGCCAACCACGTCACGTTCACACCCGGCCTGAACGAGGAGCTCGCCGCCACCGCGGTGTGGGGCAGCCAGGCCGATCTGACCGCGTTCGCCGCGGCCACGGGGACCTCGCCGAAGTACGACGGCGTCGTCGGCGTCTGGTACGGCAAGGGGCCTGGGCTCGACCGCGCCACCGACGCGTTGCGCCACGCCAACATGTACGGCGTCAACCCCACCGGCGGAATGCTGCTGCTGGTCGGTGACGACCCGGCTTCGAAGTCCTCCACGGTGCCCGCGGTCAGCGAACGGTCGCTGGCCGCCCTCGGCATCCCCGTGCTGTTTCCGCGCAACGCCCGCGAGATCGTCACGATGGCCATGCACGGAGTGGCGATGTCACGGGCGTCGGGCTGCGTGGTGGCGCTGAAGATCGTCGCCGACGTCGCCGACGGCGCCTGGTCGGTGGACGGCCACCTGGCCGACCTCGACGTCGTGGTTCCCGACGTGCGGTGGAACGGCAGCCCCTTCACCTATCGGCAGAGGCCGATGGCCGCACCGTCGAGCAGCCTGGACGCGGAGGCGGATCTCTACGGGCCTCGCGCCGAGGTGGTGCGCGCCTACGGCGCCGCCAACGGTCTCGACGTCGTCGAACTCGACCCACCCGGCGCGACCCTCGGAATCGCCGCCGCGGGACCGGCATTCGACGCGATGCGGCAGGCGCTGCGCGACCTCGGCGCCGACGACGTCGCGCTACACCGGGCGGGGATCCGGCTGCTGCGCATCGGCATGCCCACCCCGCTGGGTCCGGGCGCCGTGACCGCGTTCGCCGCGGGCCTCGAGGAGATCCTCGTCGTCGAGGACAAGACGGCGTTCGTCGAGACCCAGGTACGCGAGATCCTCTACGGCACTGCGGGCGCACCCCGAATCCTCGGCAAGAAGGACGCGGGCGGACGGTTGTTGATCCCTGCCGGCGGTGAACTCACCGCAGGCCGGCTGGCGGCTCCGCTGCGCCGCGTGTTGGCCGGCCGCCTCGAGCTGAGGAAGCCGCCCCCGCCTGCGCTGTCGCTCGACGTGCTGCCGGTGACGCGGGCGCCCTATTTCTGCAGCGGCTGCCCGCACAACCGGTCCACCGCGGTGCCGGAGGGCTCGCTGGCCGGTGGCGGAATCGGCTGCCACACGATGGTGACGATGTCGGCGCGCACCGACAGTGCCGTCACCGGACTGACGCAGATGGGCGGCGAGGGCAGCCAATGGATCGGCCAGGCGCCCTTCGTCGACGTCGGGCACCTCTTCCAGAACATCGGCGACGGCACCTTCTTCCACTCCGGCCAACTCGCGGTGCAGGCCTGTGTCGCGGCAGGGGTCGACATCACCTACAAGTTGCTCTACAACGAGGTCGTCGCCATGACCGGCGCGCAGGATGCCGAGGGCGCGCTGTCGGTGGCGAGGCTGACCCACAAGCTGACCGCCGAGGGCGTCACGCAGATCATCGTGTGCGCCGACGAGCCGCTTCGCCATCACCGCAGATTCACCCGCGAACGGTTGGCCAAGGGCACCATCGTGTGGCACAGGGACCGCCTCGACGAGGCTCAGCGCCGCCTGCGGGAGATCAAGGGCGTCACCGTCTTGATCTACGACCAGCATTGCGCGGCCGACGCGCGTCGCCAGCGCAAGCGCGGCACCCTGCCGGTGCGCACCACCCGCGTCTTGATCAACGAGGCGGTGTGCGAAGGGTGCGGCGACTGCGGCGTGAAGTCCAACTGCCTGTCGGTGCAGCCCGTCGAGACCGACCTCGGTCGCAAGACGCGCATCGACCAGACGTCGTGCAACACCGACTACAGCTGCCTGGACGGCGACTGCCCGTCCTTCGTCACCGTCGAGGTGGCACCCGGGCGCCGCCCCGAGAAGCACCAGGCACCGCAGCCGCCCGCGCTGCCCGAGGTCGACGTCGCACCCCTCACCGCGACCCACAACGTCTTCCTCGCGGGCATCGGCGGCACTGGCATCGTCACGGTGAACCAGGTGTTGGCGACGGCCGCGTTGCGCGCGGGTCTCGAGGTGGAGAGTCTGGATCAGATCGGGCTGAGCCAGAAGGCCGGACCCGTCGTGTCGCATCTGCGGTTCGCCCCGGCCGGGCTCGAGCCGTCCAACCGGCTCACCCCCGGCGCGGCGGACTGCATCGTCGCCTTCGACCTCCTCGTCGCGGCCGACGGCAAGAATCTCGACTACGGCGACACCGCTCGGACCGTCGCGGTGGCGTCCACCAGCAAGACGCCGACGGGATCGATGGTCTACGACGCGTCGGTCGGCTACCCCGAGACGCCGTACCTGCTCAATCGGCTGGCCCTGGTGTCTCGAGAGCTGCACTCCTTCGACGCGCTCGCCGCGGCCCAGTCCCTGTTCGGCAGCACGGCAGCGGCGAACTTCCTGCTCGTCGGGGCCGCCCATCAGGCCGGTGCGTTGAGGTTGCCCGCAGCGTGCGTGGAGGAGGCGATCCGGATCAACGGGGTGGCCGTCGAGGCCAACCTGGCGGCGTTCCGGTGGGGTCGCGTCGCCGTCGCCGACCCGTCGAGATTCGTCGACCTGGTCACGCCACCGCGGACCCCGCGCGCCGCACCGCCGCCGGCGCACCTCCTGGACGGCACCGCGTTCACCGGTCGGGTGGCCGATCTGGTGGCGCGGCGGGCCGCCGATCTGGTGGCCTTTCAGGGTGAACGGGTGGCGCGCCGTTACGTCGCGGTGCTCGACGAGGTGTGGTCAGCCGAGCGTTCCGTGTCAGCGCGCACCGACTTCAGCGAAGCCGTCGCGCGCGGGCTCTTCAAGTTCACCGCCTACAAGGACGAGTACGAGGTGGCCCGGTTGCTGACCGATCCCGGGTTCGCGGAGCAGGTTCGGGCAGAGTTTCCGACCGGCGAGAAGCTGACCTATCGATTGCACCCACCGGTGCTGCGCGCCCTGGGCCGATCCAAGAAGATCGGCCTCGGCCCGAGGACGCACGTGGCGCTGCGGGTCCTCGCCCATGGAAAGCGGTTGCGGGGCACGGTATTCGACCCGTTCGGCTACGCTCACGTGCGCCGGGTGGAGCGCCGGCTGCGCGACGACTACGAACGTCTCGTCACCGGACTGGCCGCCGAGTTGACCGATTCTTCCTACGAGCACGCGGTCGAGGTGGCGGCGCTGCCGGATCTGGTGCGCGGCTACGAGGGAGTCAAGCTCGCCAACATCGAGGTGTACCGGGAGCGACTGCGCGAGCTGGGAGTCGACCCCGGCGCCAGCTAACGGGTGGCAGGCGTCGACGGCGGCGCGCCGGGCCGCGGTGGTCGACGTCCTCGCACGTGAGTCGAGCGACATATCCGGTGAATCGTTGTGTCACGGTCGTGCGTTGGTTCAGAATGTGAACCGTCGGGGCAACTTTGACAGACGGGGGACAGACCATGAGTGACGACACGACCAGCGGTGAGGGTGACTCATCTGCCGGTGTCGGCATCACCACGCGCGTTCGCGTGTACCCCAGCTCCGATCGCGAGGTCCACGGCGTGATCGTCGACGACTTCGGCGAATCCATTGGCATTCCGGTCGAGATCGGCGGCAATCGCATTGCCGGGCCCGCGCGTCGCTGGGCGGTCATGCTCGACGACGACAACCTCGTCTTCGTCGACAGCGAAGACATCGAGCCGGAATGAGCTCGCCCCGCGACATCGCCTGACCGCCGGCGCGTTTTGCCGTCCCGTACCCGGGTACCTGCCACGGACCCAAGAGACGGCGAACGGAGTAGACGTGAAGGCAGTCACCTGGCATGGCAAGCGTGACGTGAGGGTGGAGCAGGTCCCCGACCCGAAGATCGAGCAGCCGAACGACGCGATCATCGAGGTGACCTCGACCAACATCTGCGGCTCGGATCTGCACCTCTACGAGGTCCTGGGTGCGTTCATGACGCCCGGCGACATCCTCGGGCACGAGCCCATGGGCATCGTGCGCGAAGTGGGCAAGGACGTGACCAATCTGGCGGTGGGGGACCGGGTGGTGATCCCGTTCCAGATCTCCTGCGGGCACTGCTACATGTGCGACGCCCACCTGTTCACCCAGTGCGAGACCACGCAGGTCCGCGATCAGGGCATGGGGGCCGCGTTGTTCGGCTACTCCGAGCTCTACGGGTCCGTACCCGGCGGGCAGGCGGAGCTGTTGCGGGTGCCGCAGGCCCAGTTCACCCACATCAAGGTGCCCGACGGACCGCCGGATTCGCGGTTCGTCTACCTCTCCGACGTCCTGCCCACCGCGTGGCAGGCGGTGGCGTACGCGGGGATTCCCGACGGTGGCACCGTCACGGTCCTCGGACTCGGGCCCATCGGTGACATGGCTGCGCGCATCGCGCACCACCTCGGGTACGACGTCATCGGCGTCGACCTCGTTCCGGAGCGGTTGGCGCGCACGGCCGCCCGCGGAATCCGGACGGTCGACCTCGGCGAGATCGACTTCGCCGTCGGCGACGCGATCCGGTCCATGACCGACGGCCGGGGCACCGACTCGGTGATCGACGCAGTGGGAATGGAGGCGCACGGTTCGCCGGTGACGAAGCTCGCCCAGCAGATTACCGGTCTGCTGCCCGACGCCCTGGCCAAGCCGATGATGCAGAAGGCCGGGGTGGACCGGCTGGGTGCGCTGTACTCCGCGATCGACGTCGTGCGCCGCGGGGGCACCATCTCACTGATCGGCGTGTACGGCGGGATGGCGGATCCGCTGCCCATGCTGACGTTGTTCGACAAGCAGATTCAGCTCAGGATGGGTCAGGCCAACGTCAAGCGGTGGGTCGACGACATCATGCCGCTGTTGACCGACGACGACCCCCTCGGCGTCGACGAGTTCGCCAGTCACGTGCTGCCGCTCGACGACGCCCCGCACGCCTATGACATCTTCCAGAAGAAGGAGGACGCTGCGGTGAAGGTCATGCTCAGGCCGTGACGATGCCCAAACGCGTTGTGCTGGGGCAGTTTCCGACACCGGTGGAACCTGCCCCGCGGTTGGCGACGGCCTTGGGCCTAGCCCCCGAGGATCTGTGGATCAAGCGCGACGACCTCATCGGGCTCGGCGGCGGCGGCAACAAGGTCCGCAAGCTGCAGTACACGGTGGCCGCCGCACTGGCAGGCGGGGCCACCACTCTGGTCACCACGGGGGCGGCGCAGAGCAATCACGCACGGCTCACCGCCGCCGCGGGGGCTCGGCTGGGCCTCGACGTCGTGCTGGTACTCGCCGGCACCGGCGGCGAGGTGATCGGGAACCTCGCGCTGGACGCACTGCTCGGCGCCAGGATCGTCTGGGCCGGTGAGGAGGACACCGAACGGCTGGCCACTCGCATCGTCGAGGAGCTGATCGCCGACGGGCACCCTGCCACGCAGATCCCCTTCGGGGGTTCGAGCGCCGTTGGCGCCCAGGGCTACGTCGACGCCGGGCACGAGCTGCTCGAGCAGGTGCCCGGGTTGGCTCAGGTGGTGGTCGCCGTCGGCTCGGGGGGCACGGCGGCCGGT
>Ga0209051_1002383_pt1 | contig 13559 bp, 15 predicted proteins | sample AraplaCvi_mMS_r2_2_FD_184286 | JGI IMG/M metagenome (GOLD analysis project Ga0209051, IMG submission 184286) | Arabidopsis root microbial communities from North Carolina, USA - plate scrape MF_Cvi_mMS_r2 (SPAdes) (version 2) | ecosystem: Host-associated > Plants > Roots > Endosphere | place...
AGATCGTCAGCGCGATATCGTTGCTCCCCTGGTTCGTCACCCTGGGCGTCGACTGGGGTTTCGACGCCTTCAACATCGGTCAGGTGCGCCTCATCATCGCCAACTCGCTGTTCGCCAGCGCCGTCGTCACGTTCATCGTGCGGGCCCGGATGACGGGGATGAACGAGTTCCTCGAAGAGGCCGCCGCCGACCTGTACGCCCCGCCGTTTCGCCGGTTCACCGACATCACGCTGCCGCTGATCCGTCCCGCCGTGATCTCTGGTGCGCTGCTTGCGTTCACGCTCAGCCTCGACAACACCGTGGTGTCGTCGTTCGTGTCGGTCGCCGGCTCGACACCGTGGCCGGTGTACATCTTCGCGTCCCTCAAGGCGTCACTGCGGCCCGACATCGCCGCGATGTCGACCCTGATGCTGGTGCTCACCCTGATCGTGCTCGCCGTGGCCGCCCTGATCCTCCGGCGCGACCCGACGGGTGAGGGCGGTGGCGCCGCAGGCCTGACGAGTGCGATGGTGGGCCGATGAGCACCGCACTGACCAACGGCAAGGTGTCCTTCTGGTGGGACAGCATCGGGCAGGAACCGACGCGACCGCCGCTGCCGGGTTCCACCCAGGCCGACGTCTGCATCGTCGGCGCCGGGTACACCGGGCTGTGGACCGCCTACTACCTCAAGAAGGCGGCACCTCAGCTGCGAATCGTCGTGCTGGAGCAGCGTTTCGCCGGGTTCGGGGCGTCGGGCCGCAACGGCGGTTGGCTGACCAACGAAATCACCGGTGGGCGTGGGTCCTATTTGAAGTCGCACGGCCGCGAGGCCGTGGGACGGCAGCAGACCGCGATGAACGAGACGGTCGACGAGGTCATCCGCGTCACCCGTGACGAGAGCATCGAGTGCGACGTCGTCAAGGGTGGCGAGTTCACGGTGGCCACGAACGCCGCCCAGCAGACCCGCCTGTTGCACGCCGTCGAGGAGGCCCACTCCTGGCCGATGACCGACGTCGAACTCCTCAGCGCGGCAGAGGCGACGGCACGAATCAACGTGCGCGGCACCACGGGGGCGATGTGGCATCCACACTGCGCGCGACTGCATCCGGCGAAACTCGCCGCCGGACTGGCCCGCGTCGTCGAGTCGCTCGGCGTCGAGATCTACGAGCAGACACGGGTGTCCGAGATCCGCCCGCACGAGGCGGTCACGGCGGCCGGCACCGTCACCGCCGAGACCGTCGTCAGGGCCACGGAGGGATTCACCGCCCAGATCGACGGCCTTCGGCGCACGTGGCTGCCGATGAACTCTTCGCTGATCGTGACGGAGCCGCTGTCCGCCGAGATTTGGGCCGACATCGGCTGGGGCAACTACGAGACACTCGGCGACCAGGCCCACGCCTACATGTACGCCCAGCGCACGGCGGACGACCGCATTGCCATCGGCGGACGGGGCGCCCCCTACCGATACGGCTCGGGGACCGACGTCGACGGGGCAACCGATCCGAAAACCGTTGGACTGCTTCGCGACATCCTGGTGCGGTTCTTCCCGGCGACGGCAGGGGCCGCGGTGGAGCACGTGTGGTCGGGTGTCCTCGGGGTACCGCGGGACTGGTCGGCGACGGTCGGGCTCGACCCGTCGACCGGACTCGGCTGGGCGGGCGGCTACGTGGGCACCGGTGTCACCTCGACCAACCTCGCCGGACGCACCCTGCGTGACCTCATCCTCAAGACTCCGTCGGAACTCACCGAGCTGCCCTGGGTGAACCACCGGGTGCGCAAATGGGAGCCGGAGCCGTTGCGGTACATCGCCGTCCAGGCCATGTACAAGGCCTACTACGCCGCAGACCGGGCGGAGCTACGCGGTCGGGCCACGACGTCGCCGATCGCCACGGCCGCCGACCTCGTCTCCGGTCGCGGCCACTGACGGCTTCGGCACTACCGTAGACGGTGAAGTCCGTCGAGAGGAACGTCCCGTGAGCATTCAGACGCGCGCCACCTACCGCACGATGGCCGAGGGCACCGCGGAGGACTACGCCCTCATCGACCGCGCGGAGGAGGCGAACAATGCCGGGCTGGTGCCCCGCGTCCTCAGCCTCGTGGAGGCTCTCGCCGACGGTCAGCAGGCCTACCCGATCAGCCGACTCGACCACTCGCTGCAGTCGGCCACCCGAGCCGTCGACGACGGCCGCTCGGACGGGTACGTCGTCGCAGCACTGCTGCACGACGTGGGTGACATCTACGCACCGCATGCCCATGGCGCCTTCGCCGCTTCGGTGATCGCGCCCTACGTGTCCGAGCGCCTGGCTTGGATCGTCAAGGTGCACCCCGAGTTTCAGCAGTACTACTACGCGCCTCACATGGGTGGCGTGCGCGACGCCCGCGAGAAGTACCGCGGGCACCAGTGGTTCGACGACTGCGTGGAGTTCTGCGAGAAGTACGACCAGAACTGTTTCGACGCGGACTTCGAGCACCGTCCGCTCGACTTCTTCAGACCGATCGTCGAGCGGGTCTTCGCCAGGGAACCCTGGACTGCCACCGACTGACGCACGACTTCGTCGGGCGCGTCGACGTCCTCACCGTTCGTAGACGCCCCGGATCACGGCCCGGGCAATGGCCGTGCCAAACAGTTGAAAGCCGAGGAAGGCCGGCGTGGAATCCGCGGTGACGTCCAACGTCTCGACACCGACGGCGTGGACGGCCACGTAGTAACGGTGCGGACCGTGGCCCTTGGGTGGCGCCGCCCCGACGTAGCGCCGCCGGCCCGCGTCGTTGGCCAACGTGACGGCCGGCGCGGGCAGACTCGTTCGGCCGCCGTCGCCGGCGCCCGCGGCCAACTCGGTCACGGTGACCGGCAACTGGGCCACCGCCCAGTGCCAGAACCCGGACGCGGTGGGCGCGTCGGGGTCGAACACGCTGACAGTGAAGCTGCGCGTGTCTTCCGGGAAGCCCGACCAACTCAGCTGGGGTGACACGTCACCTCCCCCGGCGCCAAGGATGCCGCCCACCTGAGCGGTGGGCAGTTGGCCGCCGTCGACGAAGCTCTGCGACGTCAACGTGAAGGACGGCAGTTTCGGCAACGCGTCATAGGGAGAGCCCATCGGATCCTGTCCGTTCGGTCTTGGCCGGCGCCCCGCAGTCGAGGCCCACTCACCCTGTCATCGCGTACCGGCAACGCCCATCGCACGACGGGCGATATTTAGGTGCTCGGCCAGCGCAACTGCCGAAGGCGCTGCGCACCAAAGGAATCTGCCAGCTCTCGCCGGTACCTTGGGCAAGCAGTGCAACGCGCCCGAAATCCGAGGAGATGAAGTCCATGACGACCGGCACCGGACTCACCGCCGACGCAGAGCTCGTCGTGGCCGCGCAGAGCGGAAACGTGCCAGCACTTGGTCAACTGCTCGCGCGGCACGAGACCAGCATGCGGGCGGTGGCGTTGAGCATTCTTGGCTCGGGTCCCGAGTCACAGGACGCGGTGCAAGACGCCACCCTGGTGGCCCTGCAGCGCATCGGCGACCTGCGACGGCCCGAAGCGGCAGCTCCATGGCTACACGCGATAGTCCGCAACGCTTGCCGCATGCACCTGCGGTCCAGCGTTGCGGTGCCCATGTCGCACGACGAGTCCGTGCTCGCAGCGGTCGACCAAATGGATCCCGCCGCCTTGCTCGAGCGGCACGAGATGCGGGACTGGGTGTGGCACGCCGTCGACGAGCTGTCACCCGATCTTCGGCTGGTCGTGATCCTGCGGTACTTCACCGACGTGAGGACGTACGGGCAAATCGCGCAACTGTGCGGGATACCGATCGGCACGGTTCGCAGCCGGCTCAGTCAGGCTCGGGTGAAACTCCACGACGCGCTGATGAGGACGGCGGATCAATCCCACGACGACGCCGCGATTCGGCTCGCCGCGCGCGACGACGCCGAGAACGTCGTCGACGCGGCTCGGCGCGGCTCGTTCCTGGCCGAGTTGAGCGCCAGGTGGAGTCCCACGGTGCACATCACGTGGCCGACGGGTAAGGACACCCACGGGTTCGACTACATCGTCCGGGCCATGGACCGTGACCTCGCCGCCGGGGTCCGGCACCGCATCGCCAACGTCGTCGCCGGTCGTGACGTCGTGATCTGGGAATCCGACCTGATCAACCCGCCGCACGACCCGTTCCACTGCCCGCCCGGGGTGGCATGGGCGTTGTTCGGCGAGGAGGGCCGGGTCAGCCGGGTTCGACTGTTCCATCCGCGTCCGAGAGCCGAGCTCCGACCCGCGGTGTGACGCAGATCGCACGGAAACCTCGGCTTCGGACCGAACCTTTGGCCCCCGCTGCGCATCGTGCAGGTAGGGATCCGCCGACGGAGCGGGCCACGACCCACAGTGAGGTTCACATGCTTGACGACGAAATCGGCTCATTGGTCGAGACGGCCGAGGCCGAGTTCATGTACCAGTACGAGTCGGCGGCGTCCCCCGCGACCAAGCGTGCGCTCGGCATTGCGACCGCGCGGATCGGTGGCGGCGTGTGCCTGTCGGTGCGCAACGACGTCACCGGGTACTGGAGCAAGGCGCTGGGCTTCGGGGTGACCAAACCGGTCACCGACGAGCTCGTAGCCGAACTCGTCGCCTTCTATCTCGCCGAGAAGGCGCCGGGAGCCGTCATCCAGATCGCGCCGGACCACCTACCCGAGGACTGGCCCGAGATCTGTCGGCGGCACGGACTGACCCCCACGTCGCCGTGGATCAAGCTCGCCGGCGCGGTCGACGACGTCCAGATGAGTCACACCACCGACTTGTCCGTCAGGCCCGTCGACGCGGGTGACTATCCGTTGTGGGCGTCGACGGCGCTGCGTGGGTTCGGCATGCCGACGGACGGTTTGTCGGACATGCTGGCCGAAGCACTCGCCCACCCGGGATTTCGTCCCTTCGCCGCCTGGGACGACGACGAAATGGTGGCGGCGGCAAACCTATTCGTGCACGGGTCCGTTGGATCCCTGAACGCCACGGCCACGCTGGACACCCATCGCAACCGCGGGGCGCAGTCGGCGCTGATCGCGGCCCGCGCCAAGGAGGCCGCCAATGCGGGTTGCCGCTGGCTGTGTGCCGAGACCGGGAAGCCCGGCGACGGCGAGGTCAACCCGTCGTTGAACAATCTGGTGCGTGGCGGCCTGCGGCCGCTGTACGAGCGGCAGAACTGGGCGTGGTCACCCAGCAGCACAACGGGATCCGAGCGCTCATAACCGGTGCATCTCGCGCGCCATGGCCGCACGTTCGACGAAGTCGACGCGACGAGCGTGCTGCCTTGGTCGGCTGGTGCGTGCCAGGGACCGCCCGGCGCGTTGGCGGCGTAGGGATTCGAGCCAGCCGCGAAACCAGCCGGGTACGACATTAATGGAGGACGAATCATGGTATCGGACAGGACTTTCGGAGCCTAGCGGGCGGGTGGCGACGTACTCGTTCGTGGTCATGCCGACAACACTCGCGCACCGGCAGGCCGATTACATGAAGAGACCGTGGAGATCCAATGGAGATGATTTGTCGCACAACACCATTCACACAGCGAAGTCACTAAACATCACCCACCATGCGATGGAGATCGGAGCGTCCACGACGCAGGATGGACCAAGCGGACGACGTCATGCGCACGTAGTCACGACTACGCCGCATGCCCGTCCGTCCGAACAACGGAAGCGCGAAGGGAAATGACGCCGAGATGACCAGACTGAACCTCCAAGCCCGGGTTGCGATCACGGCGATCGCCGTCGGCGGATTGCTGGTGACGGCAACCGCACCTGCGATGGCCACGCCTAGCAGCGGCGTCGACGCACGCGAACTGTACCGCTCGTCCGCGGACGGACGGGACTTCATCCTGCGCGACATCACGATTGCGCCCGGCGGCAGCACCGGATGGCACTGGCACGACGGTACCGTGATCGGCGCCGTCAAGCAGGGAACACTCACCCACTACTCCTCCGACTGCACCGTCGACGGGGTCTATTCGGCAGGCGACTCCATCGCGGAACCAAGCGGTGCCGACCACGTGCACGTCGGCAGAAACCTTGGCGCGGAACCCGTGGTGCTCGAGGTCCTCTACGCCAATCCCATCGGACGACCGCTTGCCGAAGACGTCGGAGAGCCGGTATGCCAGATCCCCTAAACGACGACGACGTCCCGCGCCCCGACGCGTGGCGCTTCGACGACTTCGTCCTCGACACCCGTCGTGCCGAACTGCGGCGCGGTGACGAACGTGTCAGCATCGAGCCGCAGGTCTTCGCCGTGATCACGGAGCTGGTGAGACATCATGACCGCTTCGTAAGCAGGAACGAATTGTTCGATTCCGTCTGGGGTGGACGCTTCGTCGGGAATGCCGCGCTGAGCAGCCGAATCATGGCGGCGCGGCGCGCGCTCGGCGACGACGGCGAGTCGCAACGGTACATCCGCACCGTCCGTGGCCGCGGGTACCTCTTCGTCGGCCGCCTGTCTTCGACTGCCTGACGCATTGCGGCGACGACCTCTTCGGTGGTCACCACCGTCACCGCGGCGGAAGCTGTCATGCGCGTCGCCCTCGACCAAGGGGCCGTGCCTGCCCTTTCGAATCGGGTCAGCCGTCGAGCGCATCCACCGTCGCAACGACGAATTCGCTGTTCTCGAACATCACCGGGTGCACGCGACACCGGTAATGCGTTGGGCAAGTGCGAATCCCGTTGCACTGAGGTCGACAGCGGCGATCTCCTCGGGGTCGGCGTCGAGGGGAAGCCCTACGCCGCGGAGGTGCTCGACGATCGCGTCCGGGTCGGTGCCGGTTCGCTCCGCCGGAAACATCAGGTCGGCGTCGACCAACAGCCGCTCGTCGTGCCACCAGTGGAAGGTGTGGACGGCGTTGACGTTGCGGAAGTGCGACACCACCGTTCGTCCCGACGACAAGGGGCCGACCAGTCGTTCGGTCACCCCGACGTAGCCGTTGACCTCGGCGACCAACGTCCACGCGTCGCCGAGCGTCGCGACGCCGATCACGGCGCGGGACGGGTCGTAGCCACCGGGCCAATCTGCGACGGCGTGGTCGTAGAGTGCGTCGACGCCGCGTACGCGGGTCACCGGATCGGCGTGGAGCGCGTCGACGACGCCTTCGGCGGTGACCTCCCCGACGAGGGTCACGCAATGGGCTTCCGCCCACGCCGGTCGCCACGTCCGCCACCACGAATAGTCGCCCACCGTTACCGACACACCGTCTCCCCTCGACGCGGCGATTGTAGTGTGGCCGGTCCGCAGCACGTGGCCTTCCACTCGACGGTTCGGCGGCCCACTAGATGGTGGATTGCATGGCGGCGACGACCTCTTCGGTGGTGACCACCCCATGGGCGAGGAAGCGGTAGTTGACCAGCGCGGCCTGATAGCCGTCACCCCACTCGGGGTGACGCGGTCCCGCGACCGCGTCGCGAACCACGTAGACCTCGAAACCCTGCTCCAGGAGATCGCGCAGGTGCGACTCGACGCACATGTTCGCGAGCATGCCACCCAGCAGCACCTTGTTGATCCGGCGTTTGCGCAGCTGAAGAACCAAATCGTTTGTCTGCGAACCGAATACCTTGTGGGGGCTGACGACGATCGTGTTCGGATCCTCGATGTAGAGCTTGAACTCCTCGAGCCAGTCCGCGCCCGAGCCCGCGAAACCGTCCAGGTTCAGGGGGCCCGGCCGGTCGAAGGTGCCGGTGCTCAGTTCGTCGGCTTCCAGTGCGCCGTTGAACAGCCAGCGGTGATCGGTCGGGTAGAAGTAGTGCGGTGAGATGAACATGCCGAACGACGCTGCCTTTGCCGCCTTGAAGATGGCCAGCATGTGCGCGACGGTGCCGTTCTCGGTGACGCTGGCGCCCGTCGCGGCCCAGTTGACGCCGGTGGGACTCAGGACGTCGTTTTGCGGGTCGATGAAGACGACGGCGGTGTCGGCTTGATTCCAGTTCATCTGTGTGACTCATTTCCGCTCGAGGGTTGTGACGTCGATGATGCCGCCGTAGGCGGCCGCCGTCGTCAGTGTTCGCCACCATTGCGTACCCCCGCTGACGGCAGTCACCGAATGCCTGCTGACGGTAATGCGCCAGACACCGGGCGTCGCCTACCTTTTCGACGGGAGGGTCGACCACGACCTGCGTAGACAATCGCACAGGAGCGTCGGCTCCGATGGAGGCAAGAATGACGATCTCGGTAGGCATCGTTGGCGTCGGCGACATGGGTTCGGAGCTGGTCCCGCATCTCGTCGCCGACGGCTATTCGGTCACGGCGTTCGACGTCGACCCGGTCCGGTTGGACGCTGCGGTGGCCGCGGGAGCGCAGCGCGCCGTGTCGCCGTATGACGCCGCCGCCCGCATGGACGTAGTCCTGAGTCTGGTCATGTCCGAAGACATTCCGGCCGCGCACTTTGGCGACCAAGGCATCCTGGCCGGCTTGCGGCCGGGTGCGCTGCTCGTCGTCGGGTCGACGACCACGCCGGAGATGATGGAGTCGGTGCACCGTCACGCCGATCCCACCGTGGAGGTGGTCGACGCACCAATCGTGGGTGGCGTCCGCTACGCCAGGGAGAAGTCGTTGACCTTCCTGGTCGGAGGCGACCCTGCGGCAGTGGACCGCGCAGAAGCCTTGCTGACGTCGTTGGGCAAGGTCGAAAGGGTCGGACCGGCTGGTTCGGGCGTCGCCTACAAGCTCATCACCAACTCCTTCGTCATGGCAGCCGAGGTGGGTCTGCGGGAAGCACTCGACCTGACCGACGTCCTCGGCGGCGACTACGAGACGGCCCTGCGCCTCTTCCAGGTGGGGCCCATGGCAGCCGTCGTCACGCGCGCTCTCGACGAATCCAATCCGCGACCGCTACGCGCATCGGCGGAAGACTTCGACACGCTGCTGTCCGCGGTGGGCGACCCGTCGTTGCTGCCGATCTCGGCTGCGGGGCGGAACCGGCTGTGGAAGGCCGTCGACGTGGACCCGACCCACGAGCCGATGTTCGTCGAACTGACCCGCAAGACGACGGCCCTGGCGCCATTCCGTGGGTAAGTGGTCCTAGGCGTTCGGCAACACCACGACCCGCCCGGTGGCGGAACCGTCTTCGACCGTCGCATAGGCACTTTCGACGTCGTCGAGGGTGAAGGTCGACGAATGCAGCCGAGGGACCAGTCGCCCGCGTTCGGCGAGCGCGGCGGCCTCGGTCAGGATCTGGCCGTGATGTTCGCGGCCGTGGCCGGTCAGCAGCGGCATCAGGGTGAACACGCCCGAGTAGGTGGCCCCGCGGAACGACAGCGGCGCCAAGCTGTGGGTACCCCAACCCAATGCGCTCACCACGTGACCGGTGTACCGCTTGACCGCGGTGAAGGATCCGTCGAGCGTGGCGCCACCGACGTTGTCGACGACGACGTCGAAGCCGTCCCCACCGGTGTATTGGTCCACGTACTCAGCGGGGCTGCTGGTCGTGTAGTCGACGGCGGTCGCTCCGACCTCGCGAATCACGTCTTGGCTCCGTGGGCTCCCGGTGGCGAACACCTGGGCGCCGCGGGCGACGGCGAGTTGCACCGCGAGGTACCCCACACCGCCCGCGCCTCCGTGAATCAGCACCTGGTGGCCCGCGCGGACGCCTGCTCGGTCGACCAGCCCCTCCCATGACGTGATGAATCCCAATGGGATGGCGGCGGATTGGGCCATGGACAGGGCGTCGGGTTTGTGCGCGACGAGCCGGGCGTCGACCGCGGCGAGTTCGGCGAGCGACCCATGCACACCGCCCACTCCACCGGTCATGCCGAACACCTCGTCGCCCACTTGGAAGCGGTCTACCCGTCCCCCAACGGCTTCCACCACTCCCGCCATCTCGATGCCGAGAATCGCCGGTGGCGCCATCTTGGCGTGTGCAGCCTCACCGCGGCGAATCTTGGTGTCCAGTGGATTGACACCGCTGGCCATCACGCGCACCAAGACTTCACCGGGTCCGGGCGTCGGGGCGGGGACCTCGCGCACGAGAAGGGGCGACTGGTAGGCGGTCAGGACTGCTGCGCGCATCGGTTTCTCCTTTGAATCAGACGTAGCCTGACCGAGCGATCGACTCACCGCTGGCGATCCGGGTGCGGTCGTGGTCTCCCGCCCTCAGTCGAAGGTGATGACCAGTCGCCCCCGGACGCCGCCACTTTCGAGGGCGCGGTGAGCGGCTGCGGCATCCGAGGCAGGGAAGGTCCGTGCGACGCGCATGGTGACGGCACCCTGCTCGGCGAGCACGCGAAGGGCGTCGAGCTTGTCGGTCGCGTGCGTGTACTCGGGCACCCAGACGTCGCGAATCTCGATGCCGCGTTCGGGGTGCAGCGTCGTGGCGCCGCGCTCGCCAGGACGGCGCACGATCGCGATCTGACCGCCGTCGCGGAGGGCAGACATCACCTCGTCGCCCTGCAACGCGGCGTCGACTACGGCAGCCACGCCCGCCGGGTGACGCTCCCGAATGCGTCGTCCGACCAAGGCTCCCCGAGCCACGACCTCGTCGGCACCCAGGTCGGCGACCAACCGCTGGTCGGCGGGAGCGGCGTCGGCGATCACGCGGAGGCCGTCCGCCTTCGCCAGTTGGACGACGTAACCACCGACGGCGCCCGCGGCGCCGGTGACGGCAAGCGTGTCGCCCGGTGCCAGCGTCAACACGTCGAGTGCCCGGCGTGCGGTGAGTCCGTTCATCGGCAACGTGGCGGCCTCGGCGTGACCACTCCCCACGGGTGCGGCGGTGACTTGGTCGGCGTCGACGACGACGTATTCGGCGTAGCCGCCGCCTGATTCGTCGATTGGCATGACGATCGCCATGACGCGGTCGCCGACGCGTAGGTCGGTATGGGCGTCCGGACCGATCTCGTCGGCGATTCCGGCGATCTCCATGCCGGGCCGGTACGGGGGTGAGAGCGGGCTGGCGCGTAGCGCGTCGTCGACGTCGCCCACCCGTAGCAGCACGTCGGCGGGATTGACGGTCGCGGCGTGAACCCTGACGCGCACCTGGCCGCTGCCGGCACGGGGTTCGTCGACCTCCACCTGCCGCAGCACGTCCGGACCGCCGTATTCGGTGACCACCACTGCCCTCATGAGTGTGCTCCTATTCGGGGATGCATCCCACTTGTTGGACGTACGATCAAACGGGGATGCATCCCCGGATATTCCCGACCGTCCAGGAGGTGCACGTGCGCGCCGACGCCGAACGCAATAGGGCCGCCGCGCTGGCCGCGGCCGAAGCGGTGTACGCCGAACAGGGCGTCGACGTGTCGCTGAACGAGATCGCCCGCCGCGCCGAGATCGGGAACGCCACGCTGTACCGCCACTTTCCCACCCGCGAGGCCCTGCTGTCGGAGGTGTACGCGGGCCACCTCGAGCGCTACAGCGCCATCGCCGAAGACGCCGCCCGCGCGGCCGACCCGGTGACGGCGCTTCGGGACTGTGTGACCGCGACCTGCGCGCTACAGGCCACGAACCGGGGTTTGGCCGACCTCCTGGCGTCGTTGCGGCCGTTGTCGCCCCACGTCGACGCACTTCGCGTCCGACATCACCGCGCGGTCACCACCGTTTTTCGGCGGGCCGTTCGCACGGGCGGGTTGTGCGTCGACGCCTCACCCGAGGACTTCGCCGTGCTGTTGATCGCCAACGCCGGCCTCATTCACCGCACGGTGGACGACGCTCCGCGGTCCAGCGCCCGGTTGGTCGCGGTGTGGCTGGCGGGGGTCATCCCCCGCGGCATGGTCGACGTGCCGCCGGCCCCAACCGAAACCCAAGTCCGCCGAGCCCTGGGCGATCCCGGCCGAGCGCGGCCCCGCTGAGGGGCGCTACCAAAGATCCCCTTCACGCCAATCACAAATCAGCGGAACGCCTTTCGAAAACGCGGTCAGTTCACTCGACGGCGTCTCGAACAGCAAGATCCGGTCCGCGGGGTCGTAGGTGTCGACCAATCCCTCCGGCGTGTCGGCCGAAGTAGGTCCCTCCCACGACACCCAGCCGCGGGCGGCGTAGAACGGCACCGCGCTCTGCACCGCGTTGAGGGCCCCGAGGACATGCCGCTCGCGAACGACGGACTCGGCGTGATCCATCACCAGGCGACCAAGTCCACGGCCCTGATGGCCCTCGTGCACCGCGACCGCTTCGACGTACCCGGTCTCGAAGTCGCGGCCGTCGTGGCGAAGGAGGCGGGTGACCACCGACGCGTGCGCCAGCAGTACGCCACCCTCGCTGATCACCACGTGCACCCCGTCGACGCCGTGCAGCCAGTCGTGCGGACGGAAACCGTCACCGAACGCCGAGCGGACCAACGCCTCGGCGGTGTCCAACTGATCCTGGCTCAGCTCACCCGATTCGGCGACGCGCACCTTCGTCACCGACCCAGAATGCCAGCCGGGAAAGGCTTTTCTGCGACGGCACGCCAGAGGGACATGACGGGCGACGACGCCGGCGTCCCGCTGCACCTGAGGTGAGCGACCGTCGCGAAACGCCCCTTCTGTAGCGTGGCGGCCGTGAATGCAACTCGCGGGTCCCGTTCCGTCGCGTTCGTGGCATGTGCCACGCCGCTCGTCATGATGCTCGCCGCGTGCGGCTCCGACGCCGACGCCGAACCCGGTTCGTCCAGCGCTGCCGCGAGCACCTCGTCGGCGGTCACCGCACCCGCCGCGGCGTCGTGCCCGTCGGAGGCCCCCGCCGCCGGTGGCACCCCGGAGTGGACGCTGCCAGGGGCCACCGGCACCGTCGCGGTCACCGGGTCGACGGACTCGGCTGCACCGGAGGTCACGGTGACCGGCCCGTTCAGCGTCACCGCCACCCAAGTCCACACCCTTCAGGCCGGCGCAGGGCCCGTCGTCCCCGACACGGCGACGGTCTCGGTCTGCTACATGGGCGTCAACGGTCGCGACGGCCGCGTGTTCGACAGCAGCTACCAGCGTGGCGAGCCTGCCGAGTTCCCACTCGACGGCGTCGTCCCCGGCTTCCAGAAGGCCATCGCGGGTCAGAACGTCGGGTCCACCGTCGCCGTGGCCATGGACCCGGCCGACGGCTACCCCGAGGGACAGCCGAGCGCCGGCATCCAGAAGGGCGACTCGCTCGTCTTCGCGATCAAGATCCTCGGCATCACGGGCTGAGCGCGCGCCGAAATTCGCTGGGGTTGACGCCGCGGACCCGTTTGAACGCCGAGCTGAAACCAAACGGGTCCGAATAGCCCACCTCGCGGGCGACGTCGGCGATGGTGGCCTTCTCCCGCTCGACCAGCAGGTCGGCCGCGAGCGTCATGCGCCACCGGGTGAGGTAGGTCAGCGGCGGTTCGCCGACCAGGTCGGCGAACCGCTTGGCCAACGTCGAGCGCGACACACTCGCCCCCTCGGCCAGTGAGGCGATCGTCCACGGCGCCGCAGGATCGGCGTGCAGCAGACGCAAGGCCTCGCCGACCACCGAATCGCGCTGCGCGGCCCACCACGCCGGAGGTTCGCCGTCCGGCCGGTCGAACCACTCGCGCAGCGTGCAGACCAGCATCCAGTCGAGCAACCGGTCCAGCACCACTTGCTGACCCGGGACGTCGAGGGCCACCTCCGCCGCGAGGTGGTCGAGTACCGGGTCGCCGGTG
>Ga0209051_1002385_pt1 | contig 13549 bp, 10 predicted proteins | sample AraplaCvi_mMS_r2_2_FD_184286 | JGI IMG/M metagenome (GOLD analysis project Ga0209051, IMG submission 184286) | Arabidopsis root microbial communities from North Carolina, USA - plate scrape MF_Cvi_mMS_r2 (SPAdes) (version 2) | ecosystem: Host-associated > Plants > Roots > Endosphere | place...
CCAGCGATGAGCTTCGCCATCAAGGCTGATGAAGCCGGCGTCACCTCCGAGGGCTTGATCATGGCGCGGTTGCCGGCGGCGAGAATGCCGGCAAGCGGCGCAAGGGCGAGCTGATAGGGGAAATTCCAGGGGCTCAGGATTCCGACAACCCCCTTCGGCTGATAGACCACTTCAGCGACCGCATCCGGAAACAGTGCCTCGTGCTCTTCCGGCTTCAGCCATTCGGCAAGATGGGCCTTGGCATATTTGAGCGAACCGACGCAGGTGAAGACGTCGAGAAGCAGGCTCGCCTCGACGCTGCGGCTGCCGAAATCGTCCGAGAGGGCCGCGGCGATCGCATCCTTATGATCGACCAGAAGGGCGATGACGCGGTCGATGCGATCGATGCGGGTCTCGATGCTTGGCGGCCCTTCCCTCAGGAAAGACGTCTTTTGCCGGTCCAGCAGCGCCTTCATGGCATCGGCACTGGTATCGGTGGCGATCGGGGTGACGGTGTTCATTGTTTCCTCCCTTGAACGGTGTCAGACGGCCGGCTGGCGTACGATCGGTTTCAGCACGATGCCCTTTTCCGAATCCTCCACCGCCTGGTTGATGTCGGCGAAATCATAGAAGGTGACGAGCCTGTCGAAGGGGAAGCGCCCCTGCCGATGCAGGTCGATCAATAGCGGGATCAGCACGTCCGGATTGGAATCGCCCTCGACGATGCCGCGGACCCGTCGTCCGCCGGAGAGGATATGCGTAAGGTCGAGCGTCAGCGTCGCGCCGTGCGGCGAGGCCCCGACGATGCCGCAGGTGCCGCGCGGCGCCAGCACCCGCACACACTGGTCGATGACGGCGGGCACGCCGGAGGCATCGATCGCATAATCAACGCCGGCGCCGGTCAGCGCCATGATCGCGGCAACCGCGTCGCTTGTCTTGCCGTTGACGATATCGGTGGCGCCGAGTTCCGCCGCAAGCGCCAGCCGCGTCTCGTTGACGTCGACGGCGATGATCCGCGAAGCGCCGACGACCCGCGCCGCCATCACCGCGGCAAGACCGACAGAGCCCATGCCGAAAACCGCGAGCACTTTTCCCGGTTCGACCTTGAGCGCGTTCATGACCGCGCCGGCGCCGGTCTGGATGCCGCAGGCGAGCGGCCCGAGCAGCGCCAGATCGGCATCTCCAGGCACTTTCACGATATTGCGTTCATGGCACAGCGCATGGCTGGCAAAGGAGGATTGCCCGAAAATATTGCCGTGAACCCGCTCCCCCTCGCATGAGAGCCCGCTCGAACCATCGGCACGCGCACCGAAGAAATTGCGCGGGAAGAATTCGTGGCAATAGGTTTCCTCGTGATCATTGCAGCTCGGGCAATGGCCACAGGAGTTGAAGGTCATGACCACATGATCGCCGGGCTTGACCTTGGCGACACCCGGCCCGACCCGCTCGACGATGCCGGCGCCCTCGTGGCCGAGCACGACCGGCTGCGGCACCGGCAGGTGCTGGTCACGCATGACGATATCGGTGTGGCAGACCCCTGTCGCCACGACGCGAACCAGGATCTCGCCCTCGCGCGGCTCCTCCAGATCGAGCCTTTCCAGCGAAAACGGCATATGCGGCGCACGCGCCACCGCGGCATGGATTTTCATTCTATCCTCCTCCCGAGATCAATCTGCGCCCTCAGCCGCGCTTGTAAGCGCCGAGCCCCGGCTGATAGGTCTTGTCGTCGAGGAACTGTTTCAGCCCCTCGTCGCGCCCCTTGGTCTTGTCGAGAAACAGCATCTGCTCCAGCTTGGCGTAGATGTAATCGTCGGCGAGATCCCATGGCAGGTTGCGCACCCGCTTGTAGGTGTCCTTGGCGGCCTTCAGCGTCACCGGGTTCTTTTCGAGCAGGCTGGCGCAGATCTTGCGGACCCGGGTTTCAAGCTCGGCCAAAGGCACCGCCTCGTTGACGAGACCCATTTCCGCGGCCTTGCGCCCATCGAACAGTTCGCCGGTCATGATGTAGTAGAGCGCGTCGCGATGGCGCATCACTTCGGCGACAGCACGGGTGACGTTGCCGCCCGGCAAAATGCCCCAGTTGATCTCGGAGAGGCCGAATTTCGCCTCCTCGGCGGCGATGGCGAGATCGCAAGACACCAGCGGCGTGAAGGCGCCGCCGAAGCACCAGCCGTTGACCATGGCGATGGTCGGCTTTTCGAAATACATCAGCCGGCTCCACCAGTTGCCGGACTGGCGCCGCGCCTTCAGCGTGGCGTCACGCGGCTTGCCGTCATTGTCGCGGAAATATTCCTTCAGATCCATGCCGGCCGACCAGGATTCGCCGGCGCCGCGCAGGACGAGGACGCCGCAGCGCTCGTCGCCCTCGAGTTCGTCGAGCACCTCGAGCATCCGGACATTCAGGGCCGGATTCATCGCATTGCGCTTTTCCGGACGGTTGAGGGTCACGAAAGCGATGCCACTATCGAATTCGACCAGAACCGGCGATTTCATTTCAGTCATGGTTTACTCCATTGGTTTCGGCGTGAAGGCGCAAGCCGCGTCACAAGGCCTGTCGTTGAAGGGTTTCGTCGGAATGGAACTGGCGCAGAACATGTTTCTGCACCTTGCCGGAGGCGGTGCGGGGAATGCTCTCGACGAAGAGGATGCGGGCCGGACGCTTGAAGGCGGCAAGCCTTGCCGCGCAATGGCCGGCGATCTCATCACCCGTTGCCACGGCACCCGGCCGCAGCACGATATAGGCGACGCCGCATTCGCCCCACCTGAGGTCGGGAATGCCGACGACCGCGGCATCGAGAATATCGGGATGGCTTGCGAGCGCCGCTTCGACCTCGGCGGGGTAAACATTCTCGCCGCCGCTGATATACATATCCTTCAGCCGGTCGACGATGCGATAGAAGCCGTTCGCTTCGCGCCGGCCGAGATCGCCGGTGCGGTACCAGCCGTCGGTGAAAGCGGCCGCGGTTTCCCGCGGCTTGTTCCAGTAACCCGGCGTTACCGCCGGCCCGCGCAGCCAGAGTTCGCCAATCTCGCCTTCGTCAACGTCGCGGCCGTCCTCGCCGACGATGCGAATGTCGAGCAACGGTGCGGGAAGACCGACGCTGCCGGGATTGTCCTGCACGGCGCGCCGGTCGATCGGCACATGCAGCACCGTTCCGGCCTCGCTCATGCCGTAACCGTTGACCAGCGCAACGCCGTCGTCGAGATAGCTTTCGATCAGCGCCCGCGTCAGCGGCGCGCCGCCGACGAAGAGCGCATGCAGGCCGGAAAGCGCCGCGGCGCTATAGGCGGGGTCGTTGCGCAAGGCGAGCGCGATCTGCGGCACGGCGAAATAATGGGTGATGCCGCGCTGCCGGTCGGCAAGGGCTGCAAGCGTGCGCGCCGGCGTGAAGCGGTCGGAAATGACAAGCGTGCCGCCCAGCATCAACGTGGTGCGCGCCACCGCGATCAGCCCGATCGTGTGAAAGAACGGCAGGTCGCACAATGCGACGGAACCTCGCCCGATCTCTCCGACCATGGAAAAATTGATGGCGGCGAAAAAGGCGTTGCGGCGGGTGATGACGACGCCCTTCGGCTGCCCCGTCGTGCCCGATGTGTAGAGAAGCACGCAAGGTTCATCGGCATCGATAGTCACCGGGCCGGCCGGACGGCTCGCCTCGATCCGCGCGGCGAGCCCGGCCGGGCCATCGGCCGTCGATATCAGCGCCATTTCGGGATCGACGCCCGCGACGCTTACCGCCGTTGCCGCGAACTCCTCGTCGTGAACGAGCAGAGCCGGCGTGCAATCGGCAAGGATCGGCCGCAACTCCGCGGCGTTGAGGCGCCAGTTGAGCGGCACGTAGATGGCGCCGGCGCGCTGGCAGGCAAAGGCAAGCACGATCGAATCCACCGAATTGCGCGCCAGCATGGCGACACGCGCCCCATCCCGCCGCGCCCCGAGCATATCGTTGAGCAAGCCGGCGCAGCGGGCGATCCGCGCATCGAGCCCGACATAGGTAAGCTGCCGGCCGGTGGCGATCTCGAACAGAGCCGGACGGTCCGGTGCGACGCGCGCGCGGTAAAGGATCGGATCATCCGTCACCAGTCCGCAATCTGCCGACGAAACCATCCCGGAAAAGGAATGCGCCATGTTCTCCTCCCATGCCCGCCGCTCCTCTGCAGCCGGCATCAAATTTGTATGTAACACATACTAATATTTTTCAGCTGAGATGCAAGAGGCTGTTCAAGGCAAATCCGACCGTTCGAATGGACGCGGGGAAATCCGCGATGCCGATATTGACTAACCCGCTGATTTTGATGGTTATGACCCCGAACGAGGCGAGAGCGAACCATGGGCACAAAATCACCGCAGGACGATGTCGAGGGCGAAGATGCCCCCGCGACGCCGGCGCTCGACGTCGGCCGCCTTGGCGATCTGCTCGGCTTCCATCTGCGCATGGCGCATGTCGCAATCTATCGCGACTTTGCCGAAACCATGGAGGAGCTGGCGCTGACGCAGAAGCAGCTCGCCGTGATGGAACTCGTCGCCGGCAATCCCGGCGCCTCGCAGATCGACCTTGCCAACACGCTCGGCACCGACCGGGCGACGATGATGGCCCTCGTCAACCGGCTGGCCGCCCGCGACCTGATCGAACGCCGCCCCTCCGCGGCCGACCGCCGCCGCCAGGAATTGCATCTGACGAAGGCGGGACGCGCGGTGCTCGCGCGGGCGCGTGAGCTGATCGACAAGCACGAACAGCGTTTCCTTGAGCTGTTTTCGCGCGACGAAATGGACGCGCTGCTGATGGCGCTGAAACGGATATACAAGGGGAACTGAAATCCCCGCGCGCTTGGGAAGTAAGCCGCATCCAAGCTGATAGATTTCGCTTGGGAAAGTCCCGTGTTATGATCCCGGCCCTGGCGTCGTCCGCCGTGGGTTCTGCACACGGAGACTTGTCTCATGAGTGAAATGGACGTGCTTTTTGCCACCCTGCGACAGGCGGCTGACCCGCAGACGGTTGAGTGCATCGAAAACGTCGTCAAACATGGCTCGGATCGCGATCTCAATCGCATCAATGCGCTCGCCTTTGCCGACAAGCATCATCTCGATGAAGAGAAAACCATTGCGGCGCTTCTGCATGCCGCCCGCATCGGCGTCTTCGAAATGACCTGGAATGTCCTTTGTCCGGGATGTGGCGGCGTCCTCGACAGCGGCGCCACCCTCAAGGGGGTCGTCCAGGACACCTATCATTGCGCGCTCTGCGCGGCCGGATACGAACCGACCCTCGACGAGATGGTCGAGGTAACCTTCACCGTTAGTCCAAGAGTGCGCAGGATTGCCGCCCACGACCCCGATCGGCTGCCTCCGCTTGAATACTACCGCCAGATCTTCTTCAGCTCCGGCGTCGACCTGCCGCAGGACTTAGAGGCGAAGTTCGATCGCATCCAGCTGGAGATGATCGAGTTGGCGCCGGGCGAGAAGGCTTTCGTCTCGCTGCAACTGCCGGCGCAGTTCGTCATCATCTTCGATGCGGTCACACACTCGGCGCAGTTCATCGACGTGCAGGGCGAGCCCACCGACGAACGTCAAACCCTGTCGATGATCATCAGCCGGACGCATGCGCTGAACGAAACGCTGACCCTGCGTCCCGGCCTGCTGCGGCTCACCCTCGAGAACCACACCGATCGCCGAGTGGTGCCGAATGTCTGCATCGCCGGAGACGAACTGCACGACCTCCTGGGCCGCAGGCGGCCTTTCCTGACAGCCAAACGCCTGCTGACGAACCAGAGCTTCCGGGACATCTATCGGACCGACACGCTCGACGTCGACCAGCGCCTGAAGATCACCAGCCTGACGTTCCTCTTCACCGACTTGAGGGGCTCGACCGCGCTCTACGAGCGCGTCGGAGATCTCGCCGCCTTCGATCTGGTGCGCGCGCATTTCAGGGTTCTTCACGAGATCGTCGCCACAGAGGCCGGAGCCGTGGTCAAGACCATCGGCGATGCCGTGATGGCGACCTTCCCCAGCCCGGACCGCGCGGTGGCGGCAGCACTCAGGATGCGCGAGGCGATGCTGCGGCTGAATGCCGAACACGGCAGCGACGATCTTCTGCTGAAGATCGGCATTCACGAGGGACCATGCCTCGCCGTCAACCTCAACGACCGGCAGGACTATTTCGGCCAGACCGTCAATATCGCCTCCCGCGTCCAGGGCCTTGCCGATCCCAATGTGATCATGACGACGGAGGCAATCGTCGGGGATGCCCAGGTTTCGGAGATCCTGCGCGACGGCGGCATCTCATCGGTCTCCCGGCTGGCGGAGCTTCAGGGCATAGGGCGCGAGGTGAGGATTTTTGCGCTGTCGTGAGCTGGGTTTGCTCTTTGAGGTCGGGCCAAGTTGAGCGGTCTCCGCTAACGGTCCGAAGCGGATTTTCATTGGGCAATCAAAGTTCAGCAGCTTCGCGCCTTCTTACCAGTCGTCGCGGCAGAACTTACCATTGCCCGAGAGGGGACTTCCGTTCGTTTAGACACTACTGCTGGACACTATCTGCGGTCATCCTATCAACAAGCCAAGGCCGCTTCTTTCACGGTAGCGACCCCGACTTCACAAGCCGGCAATCACGACTAGAGCGGTTCAGCTTTTAACGGAAGCGCAGAACCGCTCCATCCTTTTGTTTTTGCGCAACTCCCGGCAAAACCGCTTCGCGCTTTGCCTGGGAAATCCGCTTCGCACTTTTCCTGGAATTGCACTAGGCGAGGGATCACCTCAGAGCGTGTCGATCAGTCCTCCGTCCACACGCATGGAAGCCCCGGTCGTCGCGGATGCCAAAGGCGAGGCGAGGTAGGTTACGAGGTTGGCGATCTCCTCGACGCTCGCAGCTCGTTGGATAATCGAACTTCCACGATGTTGCTTGACGAAGTCCGCAGCGACCTCCTCGATCGACTTGCCCGTCTTCGCACGCTCTTCGGCAAGCATCGCCTCAACGCCTTCGGACAGTGTTGGGCCGGGGAGGACCGAGTTGACGGTAATGCCCGTACCAGCCATGCGCTTGGCGAGCCCGCGGGCAACCGCGATATCGGCGGTCTTGCTAACGCCGTAGTGAATCATCTCCACTGGAATATTAAAGCCGGATTCCGATGCGATGAAGATGACGCGACCCCAGTTGACGGTCTGCATGCCCGGAAGGTAGGCACGCGAAAGCCTGACGGCCGACATGACGTTTACCTGCCAGTGGCGATCCCAGACCTCGTCGCTCGCCTCGAAGAAGTCGAGCGGCTGGAAGATGCCCGCATTGTTGATCAGAATATCGACATGATGAACCTTGGCGACGAGAGCTTCACACCCTTCAGCAGTTGCGACATCGGCTGCGATGGCGGCCACGGTGCCCCCGGCACCTTCGCCTTTCAGGCGTTCGGTCGCCTTAGCGGTCTTTTCTTCGGACCGTCCGTTGATCACCACGTCCGCGCCGGCCCTCGCGAGCTGGCGGGCGATCGCGTAGCCGATGCCTTCGGTAGATCCAGTAATCAGCGCGGTTTTGCCTGTGAGGTCGATCTGCATCTGCGGCTCCTTCTGAGGTTGGACCAGTGAAGGTATGACCTGGCGGTCGGTCTCGCAACAGCCCGCGACGTCGATGATCCTTTCGGGTGGAACCCGTGGCGGTGCACTGGAAGCGGGTTTGTAAGCTGATCCAGAAGCAGATGACATTCTCTCAGAGTTCGAGCAGTGATCCGGCAAGCGCGACACTTGGAAAGAAGGCAACAGCTCGATTGGCAGACCTAAGGTGTCCGCAGTCCCTTATGAATCGTCCGGAAACCGGTAATTCATTCTCGTATAAATCTGCTCGAATCCAGCCGCGATGAGATTGGCGTGAGAGATATTCGGCTCATCGGCAGAAGGTTGGGCGGTTTCGACGACGAATGTCTGAACGCCCTGGCTGGCGCCTTGGTTCAGACGCGCGGCAATCAGGGCCTTCTGTGCCCCGCGATTGCGAAACTCGGGAACGGTCGAGCCCCCGCCAAGCCACGCAAAGCCGTCTGCCGCATACATCGCGCCGGTCGCAATCGGCCTGCCGTCCAATTCCGCGAAAAAACAGCTCCAACCGTCCTTCCCGACGATCGCTGACCAAAGCGGGGTCAGGTTTGCCGGAAAGTGAAATCCGGCGCACATCATCGAACCGAAGATCTCGGCTTCGGTGACATTGACCTGCCGGGTCGCGACCTCTCCAGAATGGATGAGTGGCGTGGAAGGCGCTGTTCGCCGGAGTTTTGCCCATCCGTGACCTTGGGCAACAAGGCCCCGTTTCCTTGTCCAGTCGTGTGTCCGTTGAGGAGCGGTGGCAGCGTTCATTTGTAAGTAGCGTCGGCCCGCCCTTTTGCTCATCCATTCACAGGCCATGTCGAGATCTTCAGGTGCCACGATGCCGAGCACCCGATTGAGACCGATGGCGGGCGCGCTTGGCAGCGATATTGCGCAACCTCCAGCCAATGGCATGCAGCGAAACTCAGCCTGGTCGACGAACGTCTGGGGCGCGATCATGAAGAGGTCGATAAATGCTTTCACTTCGATGAGTTCTTCTTCCGGCACCATTTGGCGCGATGCTGACGGGCGATCCATGCTCGTGTCCTTAACGATAAAACGGCCAAACAGACTTCACCGCAGCGACGTCAGCAACGGTGTAAGCCGGCGGTTGCGAGCGGGGTTAAGTCAGGAAGTCCGCTATCGCGGTGGCAATTTCTCGGGAATGCGTCTCCAACGCGAAGTGGCCTGTATCGAGGAGCTGGATCTCAGCGTTCGGGAGATCGCGTCTAAAGGCCTCCGCACCTGCGGGCAGGAAGAAGGGATCCTTGTCGCCCCAGATTGCCAGGAACCTGGGTTGATACCGGCGGAAATATGCTTGAAACATCGGATACAGGACCACGTTGCTCGCGTAGTCGAGCGCAAGGTCGAGTTGGATTTCTTCACTATCCGGACGCGCCATGTGGAAGGCGTCGAGCGAATAGCCATCGGGAGACACGTTCGATAAATCCGAAACGCCATGCTCGTACTGCCAGCGGATGGCGGCGGGTTTCATGATCTCGCGCAGCGCATCGCGGTTGGCGGTCGTAGGATCGGACCAGTATCGCCTGATCGGATTCCAGACGTCGCTCAACCCCTCTTCGTAGGCATTGCCATTTTGGGAAATGATTGCCGCCACCCGCTCCGGGTTCTTCATCACGATGCGGAAGCCGATGGGTGCTCCGATATCGAAAGCGTAGAGGGCAAATCGTTCGATGCCCAGCACCTCAATGAACCTCTGGATGATGTGGGCAAGATTGTCGAACGTGTAGGCGAAATTTTCGCGCGCGGGCGCCTCCGACTGGCCGAACCCCGGTATGTCGGGCGCGATAAGGTGAAATCGGTCGGCGAGCAGCGGAAAAGAGATCGCGGAACATGTGGCTCGAAGACGGAAATCCGTGCAGCAATAACAGGGTCGGTTTGGCTGGTTCTCCGGCCTGCCGATAAAATACTTCGAGACCGTCGATATCAACGCGGTGATAGGTGGTATGCCTCATGTCGTTCTTCCCCCTTAGAAACCGAAATCGCTGAGACCGGGGTGCTGGCTGTCCTCGCTATAGGCCAGTGCTACCTTTTCGGGATTACGGCTATTCCAGCCATCGTCGGCAAGCCGAACCCTCTCTGTTGCGGAAGCCGCTGAAAAGGGTGGTAAAAGGGGTCTTGTGGCGTTCATCATAGAATTCCCAAGGCCGTGATCCGAGCACGCAGCTCTGCATTCTCCGCTTCCAATTGAGCCAAGCGCTCACGTAATGGTGTCACCGCGTTCTCGACTTCGAGTTCGGTATAACGCGGTGTGATATGCTGAGGGCAATTCCAATCGAAGGCCTCCAGCCGTAACCGGAAAATCCGCTCAGCCTTTGCTCGGTAGCCGGCATCCAAAACAAGATCGGTCAGTGCGGGGTCGGTATCAAGTGCCAGCTTCTCGACACGCATGTAGATCTTGAGCCGGGCTCGCCGAGGGTAATCCACCAGTAAGAGGCAGGCCCGATCATTCGCGGCAAAGTTTCCGGTACTGATGTACTGGCGGTTGCCCCTATAGTCGGCAAAAGCGAGCGTCTTATTGTCTACGATCTTGAGAAAACCCTTTGGCCCACCGCGATGCTGAACATAAGGCCAGCCGGTTTCCGACACAGATGCAACGTAGAAGCTGTCCCGTGCGGCGATGAAGGAAAGCTCGCTGTCGGTGAAACTATCCGACTCGCGATGGTGGTCGTCCAACCAAATCTGATCAGCACCCATCTCAGCTTGGGAAAGCCGCACATTCGGAGTAATTGCAACTTCCAAAAAATGGTACGGCATGGGAGATCTCCAAAATCTGGAATTCAGTAACCGCTGTTCAGCAGTGCGACCTCGGTTTGGCGGAACCTCGGTCACACCGCCGGTGACCATGCCTGATGTTCACTTCTTTGCGACGCGGCGATCCAGGAAGTCGTTGATAAGGGGGGCGACGACGTCCAGTTTTTCTTCAAGCAGGAAGTGACCTGAATTCAGGATATGAATTTCGGCATCCGGAAGATCCTTGAGATAAGGATGAACGCCGGCCTCAGGAAAGATGTAATCGTTCTTGCCCCAGACGATGAGCGTGGGCGGTTTGCGCTCACGAAAGAAGTTTTGGAAGTCAGGGTAAAGCGGCACGTTGGTGCGATAATCATACAACATATCGAGCTGGATATCCTTGTTGCCTGGTCGGTCCAGAAGAGCCTGGTCGTGAACCCAGTTGTCAGGGCTGATGCGCGACACGTCTTCCATGCCATCGGTATATTGGAACTTGGTCGTTTCGAGCGTGACCAGACCGGAGAGCGCCTCACGGCTCTTCTCTGCGCCATCGGACCAATAGGTCTTGATGGGATCCCAAAATTCCTTCAGCCCTTCATCATAGGCATTGCCGTTCTGGATGATCAGCGCACTGATCCGTTCCGGATGTTTCAGCGCCAGGCGGTATCCCACCGGTGCACCATAATCCATAACGTACATCGCGTAGCTTTTGACCGCCAAATGATCCAGCAACTTGTCTACGATATTAGCGACCCCGCCAAACGTATAGGCAAATTTGCTACGATCGGGAGATTCGCTTTGCCCGTAACCCGGATAGTCCGGCGCTATGACGTGGTATCGGTCTGCGAGGAGCGGGATCAGATTCCGGAACATGTGGGACGACGTCGGAAAACCATGGAGCAGCAACACGACCGGAGCGTCAGCCGGCCCGGCTTCCCGGTAGAAGATTTCGAGACCCTCGATCTTCGCGGTTCGGTAGTGAATGGGAACCGGAGCCTCGTGAACGTCTGTCGTGGCCTGCGCGGGAAGCGCTGATGCCACTGTTGCGACAGTCATGCTGGCGGTCGCCAGCATCAGGCACATAATCAAGCTACGCATGATGGTCTCCCCATAAATCGAGATGAAACAAAAATTGGTTTCGAACGAGGGCTGCTGTCGGTCGTCCGGATCGCGCAAGCGCCGTCGCGATAAAACAATGTCACCGGAGGCTGCTGCCTCAGGTCAGGAAATGGCAGTGGTATGGAATTCGATGCACGTAAATGTTCGATATGAACACGACGACGGTTCAGCCGACATCGTCGTTCATCAAAGACGTCTCGATGTGTAGGAGTAAGCGGGTTTGCGATCGCTCTCAATTACGATCTAGGTCACGTGCAACTAGACAATGGCATTGTAACCATAGACCTTCGTATATCGATTTGTCCTTACGCAACTCACAGAAATCTCGTAACTATTTCCGGCGGACAATCGACCACCTTTCGATATTTCCTGACTTGGAGTCGAAGCGTCTGGGCTCTGGAACGTCTCAAACTCTGAACGGAGAGTGCGGTGGAACGAGCGCCGGAAACCGATCCTATCATCGATCTGATCCCCGCCATGGTGTGGTCCGCAACGTCGGAAGGCATGCTGGATTTTGCCAACCAGCACTTCCTCGAGTTTATCGGGGCGCCGCTTGAGGAAATCTCCGGAGTGGGTTTCTACAAACTGTTTCATCCCGACGACACGTCACATCTCGCATCGGAATGGCATGACATCATGGCCTCAAAGCATGCCAGAGAGGTCGTGGGCAGGCTCAGGCGCGCAGATGGCCAATATCGTTGGTGCACGCTTCGGCAGAAGCCGCGGCTCGATGCCGAAGGAAATGTCCTGCGATGGTATGGTGTGGTCCTCGATATAGAAGACCGCAAACAGGCCGAAAATGCATTGAAGGAAACGAAGACTGCACTTGCGGCCAGCGAAGAGAACCTCAGCCTTATCATCAATTCGCTGCCTGTTCTCGTGTGGTCAGCGCGACCGGATGGCAGCGCCGATTTTGTCAATAAAAGCTGGCTGGACTATGCAGGCCGTCCTGCTGACCAAATTCTCGACTGGGGCTTCCTGGACCTTTATCACCCAGACGATATTCCCGGCATGGTGGACATCTGGAAGAGAGACCTAGAGCATTCCGACCACACTGTTTTGAAAGGACGCATTCGCGGAGCAGACGGCGGGTACCGCTGGTTTTACTTCTCGGGCCGCAAGCTTGTCGATGCCAACGGGCTCGTTCGTTGGTTCGGCGTCAATATCGATATCGAAGACCTGCAATACGCGGAGAATGCTCTTCGAGAAAGCGAAGCTGCGCTCAGGGAAAGTGAACACAAGCTCAATCTTATCATCAACACGATACCCGCCATGGCTTGGTCCTGCACCTCGGATGGCCGGCTTGAATATTTTAATCGAAACTTGATCGATTATGTCGGACTACCTTTTGAAGAGATCGTCGGCTTCGGCTTTTATCGCATGTTTCATCCTGATGATGTCGAGCCGATGCGTATGGCTTGGGACGATATCGTAGCCTCGAAAAAAAGCCGTCCGGTGGATGCCCGCATCAGACGCGCCGATGGCGAATATCGATGGTTCAACCTTCGACAAAGCCCACTTCTGGATTCAGATGGAAATGTTGTGCGATGGTACGGCGTCGTCGTGGATATTGAGGATCGCAAACGGGCCGAAGAGTCCTTGCGGCAAAGTCAGAGTGACCTCGCACATGTGACCCGGATGACAGCCACAGGTGAACTTGCCGTCTCGATTGCCCATGAAGTCAACCAGCCGCTGATGGCAATCGTCACGAATGCCGGCACATGTCTGCGCTGGCTACAGCCGGGTCATATCGATCTGGAGCAGGCGCGGCTGGCAGCCGAAAGGATCGTCAGGGACGGACATCGTGCCGGTGACATTATCACCAGTATCCGGGCAATGGCTCAGAAGTTGCCTGCTAAAATTGAGAAAACTGACTTCAAACCCGCCGTGCGTGAGGTACTGAATCTGTTGACCGGCGAACTTCAAAGGCGCGGAATAGAAGTTGGTCTTGATATGGCCCAAATGCCTATCGAAGTCGTAGGAGACCGGACACAACTGCAGCAGGTTGTTCTAAACCTGGTCATGAATAGCGCGGAAGCGATGGCAGCTTCTTCCGGGGCAAGACGCATCGTCATCCGATGTACTGCAGATGAGCAGCTTGTGAAAGTGAGTGTTTCGGACACAGGCCGCGGGGTACCTATC
>Ga0209051_1002395_pt1 | contig 13518 bp, 11 predicted proteins | sample AraplaCvi_mMS_r2_2_FD_184286 | JGI IMG/M metagenome (GOLD analysis project Ga0209051, IMG submission 184286) | Arabidopsis root microbial communities from North Carolina, USA - plate scrape MF_Cvi_mMS_r2 (SPAdes) (version 2) | ecosystem: Host-associated > Plants > Roots > Endosphere | place...
GTGCGCGACGGCGCCGCCGTCGGCGCGCTCGCGTCGCGCTCGGCGCCGCTCGACGGCCTCTTCAACTGCGCGGGCTTCGTGCACGAGGGCACGGTGTTCGAGTGCGACGAGGCCGCGTGGGATTTCAGTTTCGATCTCAACGTCAAGAGCGCCTACCGCGTGGTGCGCGCCTTCCTGCCGGCGATGCTGGAGAAGTGCGCGCGCACGGGCGGCAGCGTGTCCATCGTCAACATGGCCTCGATGTGCTCGTCGGTGAAGGGCTTCCCGAACCGGTTCGTCTACGGCGCGACCAAGGCCGCCGTGATCGGCATGACCAAGGCGATCGCGGTCGACTTCGTCGGGCGCGGGCTGCGCTGCAACGCGCTGTGTCCCGGCACCGTGGACACCCCTTCGCTGCGCGGGCGCATCGCCAGCGCGGCCGACCCCGTGCTCGCGGAGAAGAACTTCATCGCCCGCCAGCCCATGGGCCGGCTCGCCTCGGTCGACGACATCGCGCCGCAGGTCGTGTACCTGCTCTCGGACGAATCGCGCTTCGTCACGGGCCAGGCGGTGCTCGTCGACGGCGGCGCCTCGCTCTGAACGGCCGATCGCACGCCGACGACGCCACGCACCATGCCGCGCATCGACGCCCACCAGCATTTCTGGCAGCCGGCCCGCGGGGACTACGGCTGGCTCGCGGCGGACGATCCGGCGCTCGTGCCGCTGCAGCGCGACTTCCTTCCCGCCGACCTCGCGCCCGTGCTGCGCGTGCACGACGTCGCCCGCACGGTGCTCGTGCAGGCGGCGCCTTCGGTGGCCGAGACCGAGTTCATGCTCGCGCTCGCGGCGCGCCATGATTTCGTGGGCGGCGTCGTCGGCTGGGTCGACCTCGCCGCGCCCGAGTCGCCCGCGCAGGTCGAGCGCCTCGCCTCGCAGCCGGCGCTGAAGGGCCTGCGCCCGATGCTGCAGGACCTGCCGGATCCCGACTGGATCGCGCACGCGCCGCGGCCGGAGGCGGTGCGCGCGATGCTCGCCCATGGCCTGCGCTTCGATGCGCTCGTGAAGCCTCCGCAACTCCCGGCCTTGCGCCGCTTCGTCGAGGCGTGGCCGACGCTGCCCGTGGTGATCGACCACGCGGCCAAGCCGCCGCTGGCCGCGGGCTGGGACGACGCGCCGATGCAGGCGTGGCGCCGCGAGATGGCCGCGCTCGCCGCGCACAGCCAGGTGACGTGCAAGCTCTCCGGGCTGCTCACCGAACTGGCGCCCGAGGATCGCGGCTCGTGCGCGCGCATCCTCGAGCGGCTGCGCCCGGTGGCCGACGCGCTGCTCGCCTGGTTCGGCCCGCGCCGCCTGATGTGGGGCAGCGACTGGCCGGTGCTGACGCTCGCGGCCGGCTACGACGAGTGGGTGGCCGTCGCCGATGCGCTGCTCATGCCGCTGGCCATCGACGAGCGCGAGCAGGTGCTGCACGGCACCGCGCGGCGCTTCTACGGGCTCGCGGGATGACAGCCCGGCTCGCTCCGCTCCCCGCCCCCGAGGAGCTCAGGCCGGCGCGCTCCGGAGCGGCCGCGCGCGCGCCGGCCGGGCGGCTGTGGAGACCGGGCCAATGAGCGCAGCCATGCCTCCGCTCGTCTCGATGCGCGGCCTCTCGAAGAGCTTCGCCGGCGTGCGCGCCCTCGATGCCGCGAGCTTCGAGCTGCGCGCGGGCGAGGTGCACGCGCTGATGGGCGAGAACGGCGCCGGGAAGTCGACGCTGATGAAGGTGCTCGCCGGGATCCACGCGCGCGACGCCGGCGCGATCGAGGTGGCCGGGCAGGCCGTCGGGATCGACAGCCCGCGCGCGGCCCTCGCGCTGGGTATCTCCATCGTGCACCAGGAGCTCAACCTCATGAGCCACCTGAGCGCGGCACAGAACATCTTCATCGGGCGCGAGCCGCGCCGCGGGCTCGGCCTGTTCCTCGACGAGGCGCGCCTCGAGGCGCAGGCCGCGCGCATCTTCGAGCGCATGAACCTGCGGCTCGATCCGCGCGCCCGCGTCGGCGACCTGACCGTGGCGCGCCAGCAGATGGTGGAGATCGCCAAGGCGCTGTCCTTCGACGCCCGGGTGCTGATCATGGACGAGCCCACTGCCGCGCTCAGCAACCAGGAGGTCGAGGACCTGTTCCGCGTGATCCGCCAGCTCCGCGAGGAGGGCGTGGGCGTGGTGTTCATCTCGCACAAGATGGACGAGCTCCAGCGCATCGCCGATCGCGTCACGGTGATGCGCGACGGCCGCACCATCGCCACGCTGCCGATGGCCGGCACCGCGATGGAGACGATCATCCGCATGATGGTCGGCCGCGAGATCGAGGCCGCCACGCGCGCGGTGCCCGACACGTCCGCGCGGCCGGTCGCGCTGGAGGTGAGCCACCTGTGCCGCGGCACCGCCGTCATGGACGTGAGCTTCCACGTGCGCCAGGGCGAGATCCTCGGATTCGCCGGGCTGATGGGCGCGGGGCGCACCGAGGTCGCGCGCGCGGTGTTCGGGGCGGATCCGGTCGACGCGGGCGAGATCCGCGTGCACGGGCGCCCCGCGCGCATCCGCGCGCCGCGCGACGCCGTGGCCCACGGCATCGGCTATCTCTCGGAGGATCGCAAGCAGTACGGCCTCGCCACCGCGATGGACGTGCAGACCAACATCGCGATGACGGCGCTGCCGCGCTTCCTGCGCCTGGGCGCGTTCCTCGACGGCGCGGCGCTGGCCGAGGCGGCGGGCCGCCACGTGCGGCAGCTGGGCATCCGCACGCCTTCGCTGGCGCAGCCCGTGAAGCTGCTTTCGGGCGGCAACCAGCAGAAGGTCGTCATCGCCAAGTGGCTGCTGCGAGACTGCGACGTCCTGTTCTTCGACGAGCCCACGCGCGGCATCGACGTCGGCGCGAAGGCCGAGATCCACGCGCTCATCGACGCGCTGGCCGCCGAGGGAAAGGCCATCGTGATGATCTCCTCGGAGCTGCCCGAGATCCTTCGGCTGTCGCACCGCGTCCTCGTCATGTGCGAGGGGCGCGTCACCGGCGAGCTCGCCGCGCACGAGGCGACGCAGGAGCGGATCATGCAGCTCGCCACGCGCCGGCGCGCGAGCGCCGCGCCACCCACCACTCCGGCTTCCGCCGACCCCGCCCTGCAATGACCCAGGCCAACCCGAGCGAGCACGCGCGCATGTCCTCCGTCCCGACGCCCTCCCGCCCCGCCGCGCTCGCGTTCGTCAAGGCGCGGCTGTGGCGCCCGGCCGCGCGCCAGAAGCTGCTCGCCTTCGCGAGCCTCATCGCTCTGCTCGTGTTCTTCAGCTTCGCGTCGCCCAGCTTCCTGGCGGTCGACAACATCGTAAGCATCCTGCAGGCCACGGCGGTCAACGGCGTGCTCGCGGTCGCCTCCACCTTCATCATCGTGAGCGGCGGCATCGATCTCTCGGTGGGCACGCTGATGACCTTCTGCGCCGTGATGGCCGGCGTCGCGCTCACCGAGCTGCACCTGCCGCTGCCCGTGGGCATCGCCGTCGCGATCGGGGCCGGAGTGCTGAGCGGCTTCGTCTCGGGGAGCCTGGTGGCGCGGCTGAAGATCCCGCCCTTCATCGCGACGCTGGGCATGATGATGGCGCTCAAGGGCCTCTCGCTCGTCATCTCCGGCACGAAGCCGATCTACTTCAACGACACGCCGGGCTTCAGCGCGATCTCGCAGGATTCGCTGATCGGCGACCTCGTGCCCGCGCTGCCCATCCCGAACGCGGTGCTGATCCTCTTCCTGGTCGCGATCGCGGCGGCCGTCGCGCTCAATCGCACGCTGCTCGGGCGCTACACGTTCGCGCTCGGGAGCAACGAGGAGGCGATCCGGCTCTCGGGCGTGAACGTCGACTTCTGGAAGGTGGTCGTCTACGCCACGGGCGGCGGCATCTGCGGCATCGCGGGCCTGCTGATCGCCTCGCGCCTGAACTCCGCGCAGCCCGCCCTGGGGCAGGGCTACGAGCTCGACGCCATCGCCGCGGTGGTGATCGGCGGCACCTCGCTCTCGGGCGGCGCCGGCACGCTGCTCGGCACCATCATCGGCGCGTTCATCATGAGCGTGCTCACGAACGGCCTGCGCATCATGTCGGTGGCGCAGGAGTGGCAGACGGTGGTCACGGGCGTGATCATCATCCTGGCGGTTTACGCCGACATCCTGCGCCGCAAGGCGCGGACCTAGCGATTCCATAACTCACAGGAGACAGCACGACCATGACCCAGCAGCGCGCACGACTCCTCGCGGCGGGCCTCGGCCTCGCCCTCGCCCTCGGGCTTTCGGGCGGCGCCCGCGCCCAGGAGACCTACATCCCGCTCATCTCGAAAGGCTTCCAGCACCAGTTCTGGCAAGCCGTGAAATCGGGCGCCGAGCAGGCGGGCAAGGACTACAAGGTGAAGATCACCTTCGAGGGCCCCGAGACCGAGGCGATGGTCGACAAGCAGATCGACATGCTCTCCGCCGCCCTGGCCAAGAAGCCCAGCGCGATCGGCTTCGCGGCCCTGGACAGCAAGGCCGCCATCCCGCTCCTGAAGAAGGCGCAGGCCGCGAAGATCCCGGTCATCGCCTTCGACTCGGGCGTGGACTCCGACATCCCGGTGACGACCGCGACGACCGACAACAAGGCCGCCGCCGCGCTCGCCGCCGACAAGATGGCGGCGCTCATCGGCGACGCGGGCGACGTCGCCCTCGTCGTGCACGACCAGACGAGCCGCACCGGCATCGACCGGCGCGACGGCTTCGTCGAGCGCATGAAGTCCGCGCATCCGAACGTCAAGATCGTGAGCGTGCAGTACGGCGCCGGCGACCACCTGAAGTCCACCGAAATCGCCAAGTCGATGTTGCAGGCGTACCCGAACCTGAAGGGCCTCTTCGGAGCCAACGAGGGCTCGATCGCGGGCATCATCAATGCGCTGCACGAGACGAAGCGCAAGGTCGTCGCGATCGGCTACGACTCCGGCAAGCAGCAGAAGGACGCGATCCGCGACGGCACGCTGGCCGGCGCCATCACGCAGAACCCGGTGGGCATCGGCTACAAGACCGTCGAGGCGGCGGTCAAGGCGCTCAAGGGCGAGAAGCTGCCCAAGGTGATCGACACGGGCTTCTTCTGGTACGACAAGTCCAACATCGACGACCCGAAGATCGCGGCCGTCCTCTACGACTGAACGCCAGTGTGGGGGTCAGGTCTTCAGACCTGACCCCGTATTTGCTCGCGCACCTGAATGCGGGGTCAGGTCTGAAGACCTGACCCCCTCCCAACCGCGGAAGGACCATTTGTGAAGCTGCTGCGTTACGGCCCGCGAGGCCAGGAAAAGCCGGGCCTGCTGGATGCGGACGGCCGCGTGCGCGACCTCTCCGCGCACGTTGACGACATCGCGGGCGAGGTGCTCACCGCCGCCGGCATGGCGCGGCTGCGCGAGATCGACATCGGCACGCTGCCGGTCGTCGCCGGCCGGCCGCAGGTCGACCTGCGGCTGGGGCCCTGCGTCGGGCGCGTCGGGAAGTTCATCTGCATCGGCCTGAACTACGCCGACCATGCGGCGGAGTCCAACATGCCGCTGCCGGTGGAGCCCGTGGTGTTCTCGAAGTGGACGAGCGCGATGTCGGGGCCGGACGACGACGTCGAGATCCCGCGCGGCTCCACCCGCACCGACTGGGAGGTGGAGCTCGGCGTCGTGATCGGCACGGGCGGGCGCTACATCGACGATGCCGACGCCATGAAGCATGTCGCGGGCTACTGCATCGTCAACGATGTCTCGGAGCGCGAGATCCAGCTCGAGCGCGGCGGCGGCCAGTGGGACAAGGGCAAGGGCCACGACACCTTCGGGCCGATCGGCCCCTGGCTGGCGACGACCGACGAGGTGCCCGATCCGCAGGTGCTCGACCTCTGGCTCGAGGTCGACGGTTACCGCTACCAGGACGGCAACACGCGCACGATGGTGTTCGGCGTGGCGCGCCTCGTGAGCTATCTCAGCCGCTTCATGAGCCTGCAGCCGGGCGACATCATCTCCACCGGCACGCCCCCCGGCGTCGGCATGGGCCAGAAGCCGCCGCGATACCTGAAGCCCGGGCAGACGATCCACCTGGGCATCGCGGGGCTGGGCGAGCAGCGCCAGCGCACGGTGTCCGCATGAGACGCCTGGAGGCGGCCAACACATGACGACCATCCGCAGCCTGCGCGTGCACGACGTGCGCTTCCCGACCTCGACGGCGCTCGACGGCTCCGACGCGATGAACCCCGACCCGGACTACTCCGCCGCCTGCGTGGTGCTGGAGACCGACGTGCCGGGCCTCGAGGGCCACGGCCTCACCTTCACGATCGGACGCGGCAACGACATCTGCTGCGCCGCCATCCGCGCGATGTCGCACCTCGTCGTGGGCCGCACGCTCGAGGGCATCGCCGCCGACATGGGCGCGTTCTGGCGGCACATGACATCCGACAGCCAGCTGCGCTGGATCGGCCCCGACAAGGGGGCGATCCACCTCGCGACGGCCGCGGTCGTGAACGCCGTGTGGGACCTGTGGGCCAAGGCCGAGGGCAAGCCCGTGTGGCGGCTCGTCGCCGACATGAGCCCCGAGGAGATCGTCCGCCTCATCGACTTCCGCTACATCACCGACTGCATCACGCCCGACGAGGCGCTCGCGATGCTGCGGGAGCGTGCGCAAGGCCAGCCGGCGCGGCGTGCCGAGCTCCTCGCGCACGGCTACCCGTGCTACACGACCTCGGCAGGCTGGCTCGGCTACGACGACGCGAAGCTGCGCCGCCTCGCGCGCGCCGCGGTGGACGCGGGCTTCTCCCACGTCAAGATGAAGGTCGGGCGCGACCTCGCGGACGACGTCCGCCGGCTGCGCATCGCGCGCGAGGAGCTGGGGCCGGATCGCCACCTCATGATCGACGCGAACCAGGTGTGGGACGTCGGCCAGGCGCTCGCCTGGCTGCCGCAGCTCGCATTCGCGAAACCCTGGTTCATCGAGGAGCCGACGAGCCCCGACGACGTGCTGGGCCACCGCGCCATCCGCGAGGCGATGCGCGGCACGATGGAGGTGGCCACCGGAGAGATGTGCCAGAACCGCATCCTGTTCAAGCAGTTCATGATGGCCGGCGCGATCGACGTCGTGCAGGTCGACGCGTGCCGGCTCGGCGGCGTGAACGAGGTGCTGGCAGTGATGCTCATGGCCGCGAAGCACGGGCTCAAGGTCTGCCCGCACGCGGGCGGCGTGGGGCTGTGCGAGTACGTACAGCACCTGTCGATGATCGACTGGCTCTGCATCGCGGGGACCCGGGAGGGCCGCGTGATCGAGTACGTGGATCACCTGCACGAGCACTTCGTGGATCCGTGCGTGATCCGCGATGCCGCCTACATGCCGCCGACGCGGCCCGGCTATTCGATCGAGATGCGGCCCGCGTCGATCGAGCAGTACACGTTCCGGGGCTGAGGGGGCCGGCGAATGGACCTGCACCTGCGTGACAAGGTGATCCTCGTCACCGGCGGCGCCGCCGGCATCGGCGCGGCCATCGTGCGGCAGCTTGCGCACGAGGGGGCGGTGCCCGTGATCCTCGACCGCGACGCCTTGCCGCCCGCCCTCGGCGAGGAGTTGTCCGCGCTCTGCCCGCGCGTGGGGGCGTTCCGCCTCGACCTCGCCGACGAGGCGGCCTGCGTGCAGGCGGTCGAGCGCACGGTCGCCGACCTGGGCGGCATCGACGGCCTGGTGAACAACGCCGGCGCCAACGACGGCGTGGGCCTCGGTGCCTCGCGCGCGGCCTTCGTGCGCTCGCTGGAAGGCAACCTCGTGCACTGCCATGCGATGGCGCGGCTGTGCCTCGCGCAGCTCAAGGCGCGGCGCGGGGCCATCGTGAACGTCTCGTCGAAGACCGCGCTCACCGGCCAGGGCGGCACCAGCGCCTACGTCGCCGCGAAGGCGGCGCTCCTCGGGCTCACGCGCGAGTGGGCCGCGGAGCTCGCCGCCGACGGCGTCCGGGTCAACGCCGTGCTGCCCGCCGAGGTATGGACGCCGATGTACGAGCGCTGGCTCGGATCGGGCCCCGATCCGCAATCGGCACGACGGGAGATCGAGCGCCGCATCCCCCTCGGGCACCGCATGACCACCGACCGCGAGATTGCCGACCTCGTCGTCTTCCTGCTGTCGGATCGCTCCTCGCACACGACGGGGCAGTGGCTGCATGCGGACGGCGGCTACGTGCACCTGGATCGCGGCCTGCCGCGCGAGTGAGGCCTCGATGCGCCATTGCCTCTTCCTCGACCTGAAGGACGACCCGGAGCTCATCGCGCAATACGAGGCGCACCACCGCGCCGTCTGGCCGGAGGTGGAGCGCCACCTGCAAGCGCAGGGCGTCGTCTCGATGCGGATCTGGCGCCTCGGCACGCGGATGTGCATGCTGATGGAGACGGACGACGCGCGCTTCGACGCGGCGCGGATGGCGAAGGCGCAGGCGGAGGATCCACGCATCGCCGAGTGGGAGGCGCTGATGTGGAAGTTCCAGGCGCCCACGCCGTGGACGCCCGAGGGCAGCAAGTGGGTGGAGGGGGCCTTGATCTTCGAGCTGGACTCGACTTCGGGGTCAGGTCTTCGACCTGACCCCGGCATTCCGCGTGACGCCTAGGGAATGCCGGGGTCAGGTCGGAGACCTGAACCCGCTTTCAGCGTCAGAACGGCTCGTCCCCCTCGATCGTCGTGCGATGGAGCCGCCGCCGCAGGTGATCCGGCGTGCCGCCCGCCAGGTGCATCAGCGAGCGGTTGTCCCAGAACACCATGTCGTGCGGCGCCCAGCGGTGGCGGTAGACGAACTCGTCGCGCGTGGTGAAGCCGAAGAGCTCGGCGAGCAGGGCCCGGCTTTCGTCCTCCGGCACGCCCAGGATGCGGGTGGTGAAATGCTCGCTGACGAACAGCGCGTTGCGGCCGGTCTCCGGATGCGTGCGCACGATGGGTTGCGCGACGGGCTTGACGGCATCGATCTGCGCCTGCGTGAGATCGGGGCGCCACGGGCTGCGCTTCTGGAGCTCGGCGTACTTGCACAGGTACCAGTGCTCCGCCCGGCGGCCTTCGACGGCCCTCCTCAGGTGCGCGGGCAAGGCCTCCCAGGCGCGATGCTGGTTCGCGAAGAGCGTGTCGCCGCCTTCGCTCGGAAGTTCCTGCGCATGCAGCATCGAGCCGAGACTCGGATGGGGCAGGTAGGAAAGATCGGAGTGCCAGAACGCCCCGGCGTCGCCCAGGCCGATCGGCTGGCCGTTCTCCTTGATGTTGGAGACGACGAGGATCTCGGGGTAACCGGCGAGGCCGAACTGGTGCAGCACGTGGATCTGCAGCGGGCCGAAGCGGCGGCTGAAGGCGATCTGCTGCCCGGGCGTGATGCGCATGTCGCGAAACACCAGGACGTGGTGATCGAGGTGGGCGCGGTGGATGCGGGCAAAGGCCTCTTCTGACAACGGCCGCGCGAGATCGAGGCCGAGCACCTCCGCGCCGCAGGGCGCGTCGAAGGGGCGGATCTCCAAAGTGGAAGAGGCCATCGCGCGAAGATAGCAGCATCACGGCGCCTCCGGGATCGAGACGCTTCGCCGCCATGCGTCGATCTCGGCATCCTCCGGCGAGCGCACGGCCAGCGCCGGCATCGCGGCGAGCGCGGACTGCAGCCCGAACAGGGCGAGCAGCCGCCACGCCTGCAGCGCGGTGAGTTCGGACTGGATGCCCTCCGACTGGAAGGACGCGAGCCCCCGCGGGCCGAAGCGCAGGCTCGCGAGGAAGCGCGCGCGGGCGGGCGGGGACAGCGCGACGAGCGGATCGCCGGCCGCGGGCCGAGCGGCCAGCCAGGCCTCGAGCTCCGGGCGCGAGCGGATGGGCGCCGCCGCGAGATCGAGGCGCGGGGAGCGCGCTTCCACGCAGGGGCCCGTGGCGTCCGCCCGGACCGCGGCGGGCAGGGCGAGGGCGATCGCGAGGAGCAGGGGCCGGTTCATGGAGGGATGCTACGAGCAGGGCGCGGAAGCATCGGGCGGCAATCGGTCACGAAATCGAGGACTCTGCACGGGGCGATGGCCCGCATCCCCCCCGACGAGCGGGGGGTGGCGGCCACAGGCGGGTCGCAGACTGGCGGTATCGTGACCCTCATTCTCGACACCCCCAGCCCCGCCCCCGCGACCGCGACCCTGCAGGTCGAGGTGCACTTCGACTTCGTCTGCCCCTGGTGCCTGATCGGCAAGCGACAGCTCGACGCCGCCGCGCGCCGCTTCGAGGCGCTGGTGCCCGAGGCCCGCGTCGCGGTCGCCTGGCGCTCCTGCGAGCTGCTGCCCGACACGCCGCTGAAGGGGCTGGACTACGAGGACTTTTACATCCGCCGCCTGGGAAGCGCCGAGGCGGTGGCCTTGCGGCGCCTGCAGGTCAAGGAAGCCGGCCGCGCGGCCGGCGTCGCCTTCGAGTTCGACCGCATCCGCCGGATGCCGAACACGACGCGCGCCCACGCCCTGCTGGCGCAGGCCGCGGCGCAGGGCGACACCGCGCTGCCGTCGCGCCTCGTCGACCGCGTGCTGGCGGCGTTCTTCCTCGAGGGCGAGGACATCGGCGACCCCGCCGTCCTGGAGCGCCTCGGACGCACCTGCGGGATGCCCGAATCCGCGCTCGCGGCGGTCCACGAGGCGAAGCACGCTGGAGGCGCGAACCGTCCGAGCTATGGCTCCGGCGGCGTCCCCTTCTTCGTGTTCGACCGCACGCATGCGCTCAGCGGCGCGGCCTCCGTCGGAGCGTTGCTCGAGGCGATGCTGGAGACCTGGCAGGGGCGCGCGGCACGGGCGCTGAAGGGCGCCTGAAGGCTGGAGACGGTGTTTCGGCGGCCGAAATGAATACGGGGTCAGGTCTGAAGACCTGACCCCGCCCTTCGAACCGAGCGCAACGACGGGGTCAGGTCTTCAGACCTGACCCGCATTCGGTGCGAATCCTCAGGCCGTCACGCCCTTCGCCGCGTCCGCGTACTCCTCGATGCGATCGAAGTTCATGTAGCGGTAGATGCTCTCGCCCGCCGCGTTGATCACGCCCATGTCGGCGTGGTATTCGGCGACGGACGGGATGCGGCCCAGCTTCGAGGCGATCGAGGCGAGCTCCGCCGAGGCGAGGAACACGTTGGTGTTCTTGCCGAGGCGATTCGGGAAGTTGCGCGTGCTGGTGGAGACGACCGTCGCGCCCTCGCGCACCTGCGCCTGGTTGCCCATGCAGAGCGAGCAGCCGGGCATCTCCATGCGCGCGCCGGCGGTGCCGAAGGTGCCGTAGTGGCCTTCCTTCGTGAGCTCCGCGGCGTCCATCTTCGTCGGCGGCGCGACCCACAGCTTGACCGGGATGTCGCGCTTGCCTTCGAGCAGCTTGGAGGCGGCGCGGAAGTGGCCGATGTTGGTCATGCACGAGCCGATGAAGACCTCGTCGATCTTCGTGCCGGCCACGTCGCTCAGGAACTTCGCGTCGTCCGGATCGTTCGGGCAGCAGAGGATCGGCTCCTTGATCTCCGCGAGGTCGATCTCGATGACGGCGGCGTACTCGGCGTCCGCGTCCGGCTGCAGCAGCTCGGGCCTGGCGAGCCAGGCTTCCATCGCCTTGATGCGGCGCTCCAGCGTGCGCTTGTCCGCGTAGCCGTCGGCGATCATGTTCTTCATCAGCACGATGTTGCTGGTGAGGTACTCGATGATCGGGGCCTGGTTCAGGTGCACGGTGCAGCCGGCGGCCGAGCGCTCGGCCGAGGCGTCGGAGAGCTCGAAGGCCTGTTCCACCTTCAGGTCGGGCAGGCCCTCGATCTCGAGGATGCGGCCCGAGAAGACGTTCTTCTTGCCCTGCTTCGCGACGGTCAGCAGGCCGGCCTTGATCGCGTACAGCGGGATCGCGTGCACGAGGTCGCGCAGCGTGATGCCGGGCTGCATCGCGCCCTTGAAGCGCACGAGCACCGACTCGGGCATGTCCAGCGGCATCACGCCGGTGGCGGCGCCGAAGGCCACGAGGCCCGAGCCCGCGGGGAAGCTGATGCCGATCGGGAAGCGGGTGTGGCTGTCGCCGCCGGTGCCGACGGTGTCGGGCAGCAGCAGGCGGTTGAGCCAGCTGTGGATCACGCCGTCGCCGGGGCGCAGCGCGACGCCGCCGCGGTTGCTGATGAACGCGGGCAGCTCGCGGTGCATCTTCACGTCGACGGGCTTCGGGTAGGCCGCGGTGTGGCAGAAGCTCTGCATCACCATGTCGGCCGAGAAGCCGAGGCAGGCGAGATCCTTCAGCTCGTCGCGCGTCATCGGGCCGGTGGTGTCCTGGCTGCCGACGGTGGTCATGCGCGGCTCGCAGTACGTGCCCGGGCGCACGCCCCGGCCCTCGGGCAGGCCGCACGCGCGACCGACCATCTTCTGCGCCAGCGTGAAGCCCTTGCTCGAGGCGGCGGGCGCCTGCGGCAGGCGGAACGCGGCGGAGGCGGGCAGGCCGAGGAACTCGCGCGCCTTCGCGGTGAGCGAGCGGCCGATGATCAGGTTGATGCGGCCGCCGGCGCGCACTTCGTCGAGGAGCACGTCGCTCTTGAGCTTGAACGCCGCGACCTGCGCGCCGTTCTTCTCGATGCGGCCCGCGTACGGGAAGACGTCGACGACGTCGCCCATCTCGAGCGCCGCCACGTCGACCTCGATCGGCAGCGCGCCCGAATCCTCCTGCGTGTTGAAGAAGATCGGGGCGATCTTGCCGCCCAGCGTCACGCCGCCGAAGCGCTTGTTCGGCACGAAGGGAATGTCCTCGCCCGTGGCCCAGATCACGCTGTTGGTCGCGCTCTTGCGGCTCGAGCCGGTGCCGACGACGTCGCCGACGTAGGCCACCAGGTGGCCCTTCTTCTTCAGGTCCTCGATGAACCGGATCGGGCCGCGCTTGCCGTCCTCCTCGGGCGTGATGCCGGGGCGGGCGTTCTTCAGCATCGCCAGGTAGTGCAGCGGGATGTCGGGCCGGCTCCAGGCGTCCGGCGCGGGCGAGAGATCGTCCGTGTTGGTCTCGCCGGAGACCTTGAAGACGGTGACGGTGATCTTCTGCGCGACTTCCGGGCGCGAGGTGAACCACTCGGCGTTCGCCCAGCTGTGGATCACGTCCTTCGCGAACGCGTTGCCGGCCCTGGCCTTCTCCGCGACGTCGTGGAAGTAGTCGAACATCAGCAGCGTCTTCTTCAGGCCCGCGGCGGCGACGGGGGCGACCTCGGCGTCGTCCAGCAGGTCGATCAGCGGCTTGACGTTGTAGCCGCCGACCATCGTGCCGAGCAGTTCGGTGGCCGTGGCCCTGGTCACGAGGGCGACCGCGAGGTCGCCGTGCGCCACGGCGGCGAGGAAGCTCGCCTTGACCTTCGCCGCATCGTCCACGCCCGGAGGCACGCGATGGGTGATCAGGTCGAGGAGGAAGCCCTCCTCGCCGGCGGGGGGCGCCTTCAGCAGCTCGATGACCGCCGCGGTCTGCGCGGCATCCAGCGGCAGCGGCGGGATGCCCAGCGCGGCGCGTTCGGCCACG
>Ga0209051_1002399_pt1 | contig 13492 bp, 14 predicted proteins | sample AraplaCvi_mMS_r2_2_FD_184286 | JGI IMG/M metagenome (GOLD analysis project Ga0209051, IMG submission 184286) | Arabidopsis root microbial communities from North Carolina, USA - plate scrape MF_Cvi_mMS_r2 (SPAdes) (version 2) | ecosystem: Host-associated > Plants > Roots > Endosphere | place...
TCGCGTCGATGGTCGGCACCACCATCGAGTTCTACGACTTCTACGCCTACGCCACCGCGGCCGTCACCGTCTTCCCGCACCTGTTCTTCCCCAAGGGCAATCCGACGACGGCACTGCTGGCGTCGCTGGCCACCTTCGGCCTGGCGTTCGTCGCCCGTCCGCTCGGGTCGATCCTGTTTGGGCACTTCGGCGATCGGATCGGCCGCAAGACCACGCTGGTGGCGTCGCTGCTCGTCATGGGCATCGCGACGTTCCTCATCGGTGTCCTTCCGACCTACCATCAGGTCGGTCTGCTCGCTCCCGCGCTGCTCGCGGTGATGCGCTTCAGTCAGGGGCTCGCGCTCGGCGGGGAGTGGAGCGGGGCTGCGCTGCTCGCGACCGAGACGGCGAAACCCGGCAAGAGGGCCTGGGCGGCGATGTGGCCGCAGCTCGGCGCCCCGTTCGGCTTCCTCCTCGCCAACGGCGTGTTCCTCATCCTGGTGCTGTGGCTCGGATTCGACACCGCCAACCCCGATCTCGACGGCGCGTTCCTCACCTGGGGTTGGCGAATTCCCTTCCTTCTCTCTGCGGTGATGGTGGCCATTGGGCTCTACGTCCGGTTGCGGCTGGCGGAAACCCCGGTGTTCTCCCGTGCCGTCGAACGGGGCGAGAGGCTTCGCGCACCGGTGGCCGAGGTCTTCCGAAAGCACTGGCGCCCGTTGATCATCGGCACCTTCGTCATGCTGGCCACGTACACCTTGTTCTACGTCGTGACCACCTGGGCGCTGAGTTTCGGCACGGGCAAGAAGGCCGCACACGGCGGTGGGCTGGGTATCCCGTACCTCGAATTCCTCCAGCTGCAGTTGATTTCGGTGCTGTTCTTCGCCGCGATGCTGCCCGTCACCGGCCTGCTGGCCGACCGATTCGGCCGCAGGGTGACGCTGTTGGTGATCACCGTCGGGATCATGGTCTTCGGCACGACCTTCGGACTGCTGCTGAGCCCCGGCTCGGCGACGACGACGTCCACTCTGGTGTTCTTGATCATCGGCATGACGTTGATGGGACTGACGTTTGGACCGATGAGTGCCGTTCTGCCAGAACTGTTCCCGACGAACGTCCGATACACCGGATCCGGTGTCGCCTACAACGCCGCGAGCATTCTCGGCGCTGCGATCGCTCCCTTCGTGGCTACGTGGCTGGCGACCACCTACGGGGTGGCTTGGGTGGGGGTGTACCTACTCTCGGCAGCCGCGCTGACCGGTGTTGCGCTGCTGGTGATGCGCGAGACGCGGGACACTTCGCTCGACGAGGTCGGGCAGACGGTGGCTTAGCCCATCCGTGCTGCCGGAAGCCGATGGGCGGCGAGCGCCCGGAACGCGGGCATGGGGCTGGCGTCGTGCTCACCGGTCAAGACCTGGATGCCGACGTGATTCGCGCCGGCGGCCAAGTGTTCGTCGAGGCGCCGGTAGATCGTCTCGGGAGAGCCGTGGGCGACGAGGGCGTCGACGAGGCGGTCACTGCCGGCGCCGGACACGTCGTCCTCGGTGAACCCGTGGCGCTGCAAGTTGTCGGTGTAGTTCCGTAGGCCTAGGTAGGGGTGCTGCACCGCCGGACGGCCGATGCTGCGAGCCTGGTCGGCGTCGTCGGTCAAGACCACCTTCAGCTCGGGTGCAAGGAATGCCGTGGTCCCCATGACGTTCCGTGCGTGTTTGGTGTGTGCCGGCACGGTGAGATACGGGTGCGCGCCAAGGGTTCGGCGTCCGGCGAGGTCGAGTGTCCGGGTGCCAAGCGCGCCTATCACCACGTCGTCGGCGGGGACCCGCTCGCGCAAGAGCACGTCCACGTAGTCGGTGATGCGCTGCAATGGCGCTTGGTAGGAAGGTCGCTTCTCGGGGTGCCCCAGCCCAACTCCCAGCAGGAGGCGGGGCCCGTGTCGGTCGACGATGCGGTGGTAGTGGCGAGCAAGGCTGTCTGCGTCGTCGTTCCACATGTTCACGATGGCGGTGGCGATTACCACGGTGCGGGTTGCGGCGAGCATCTCTTCCAGGAGCCGCATGTCGCCGACCGGTTCGGCTCCGATGCCGACCCACACCGTGCGAAAACCGAGGTCTTCGAGTTCGGTGGCATACGCGATGCGCGACCTGTCCAGCTCGGGGTGCAGCCATGCCCCATAGGTGCCAAAGCGCTCGATCATCTGAATTCCTTCGGTCGGAGGGAAGTCCGTCGACGGATGACCCGACGACGCTGACGAAGAGCGTGCAGTCTGCCCCTACGGGAGGGTCAACCGCCGCGCCTACAGCGCGGCGAGTGCCGCACGGAGGCGGTCGTCGAGATTGCCGTCGCCGCGGGCATAGAGCGGCCCGCATCCGTCGGAGACGACTCGTTGCAGGCGTGCCATTCCGCGAGCGCTCACGCGCCGTGGCGAATGCAGCCGCAGGGTGATGCGGTCGATCGTGTCTTCCGCGGCCGCGACGTTGTCGCGGTTCACGGGCACCGTGGGAGCCCCGAGGGGGCGGCCGCGGTGGGATTCGACGACGGCGCGGCGCAGTACACGGGCGACCGAGTGGCGCTCGGACTCGGATTCGAGGCGGGCTGCGCGAACGGCCAGTGCGCTACCGATCGGTCCGACGAACCCCGCTGCCAGCTGCCGATCGAGGTAGCTCGCGAAGAGTCGGGCTGCCAGCTGCGCGCACCACGACGCTCGTCGCACCGCAGTCGCGGAAGGGTCGACGCCGGTGTTGGGGGTCATCTGATGTGCGTGGTCGTTCACGATCGTCCTCGGGGTGGTGTGTCGGCTAGTTGTTGCACTGCGTGAAACGAGCGCGGAGCCGTTCCTATTCGCGCTGATGCAGATGTCACCCGAAGGACGCGCGCCGTTCGACGATGCACCGCTCATGGATGGAGGCCGAAACATATTGCACGACAACATCATTCACCCCTCATCGGAGCCGACCGGCCCGGGGTCGTCGTCGGCGGGCGTCGTGAGGCGCGAGAGCAATTCCTTGACGGGAATGCAACATGCAATATATTGGTTGAGAGCCACGAGGTTCAAAATGGCGCCCGATGGGCGCACCTCGACCCGGAGAGGTTCACCGATGATGTTTCACACCTTGAAGACGGCGATGACGGCCGGCGTTGCCGTGGCGGCACTGACGGTCGGCTGCGCTGGGGCGCAAGCCACGGACGAGACCGCGTCGGCCGACAAGCCGACGGTGGTGCTCGTCCACGGCGCGTTCGCCGACTCGTCGAGCTGGAACGGGGTCGTCAGGTCGCTGGAGGCTGACGGGTATCCGGTCATCGCGGTGGCCAACCCGCTGCGGGGCCTCGCGTCCGATGCGGGGCACGTGCGCAGCGTGGTCGACGGTGTGCAGGGTCCGGTGGTGTTGGCCGGCCACTCCTACGGCGGGTCGGTGATGAGCCAAGCCGCCGACGGACTGCCGAACGTCAAGGCGCTGGTCTACATCGCCAGCTTCATCCTCGAGCCGGGGGAGAGCACCGGGGAGTTGGCGGCGAAGTTCCCTGGAGGTGAGCTCGGCCCTGCTCTGAAGACCCTGCCAGTCCCGCTGTCCGACGGAAAGGAGGGCAGCGACCTCTACATCGAGCAGGACCAATTCCGCAGGGTGTTCGCCGCGGACGTTCCCGAGGACGTCACGGCGTTGATGGCCGCCACTCAAAGGCCAATCACCGCAGCCGCATTGGAGGAACCGGCCACCAAGGCCGCCTGGAAGGCCATTCCGTCGTGGAACTTGGTCACCACCGAGGATCTCGCCATCCCGGCCGAGTCCATGCGGTTCATGGGGAAGCGGGCGAACTCGCACACGCTCGAAATCAAGGCATCTCATGCGGTGGCGGTGGCGCAACCCGATGCCGTCGCGGACTTCATCACACAGGCCGCGGACTCCACGCGTGGCTGAGCACCCACTGGACTACGTCAGCGCGTTACACGAGACAGGAACGGACCCATGGAACTGGTCACCGAACGGAACATCACCGACATTGCCGCGGAACGCTGGTCGTCCGCCCACGAGCCGCGACTGGCCCAGATCATGGAGACGCTGGTTCGCTACCTACATGACTTCGCCCGCACGGTCGGCCTCACCGAATCCGAATGGTCAACCGCCGTAAGGTGGCTCAGCCGAGCGGGACAAATCAGTGACGACAAGCGCGAGGAGTTCATCCTTGCCTCAGACGTCTTGGGTCTGTCGATGCTCGTGGTCGACATGAACCACCGCCTCGACCCGGCCGCCACGCCGGCGACGGTGCTCGGCCCATTCCACGTCGCCGGATCGCCGGCGTTCGACTTCGGGGCCGACATGTCCGACGGGGTGGCAGGGACACCGCTGTTCATCGTCGGCACGGTCCGTCGAGTCGATGGCACGCCGGTCGCCGACGCGGTGCTCGACGTGTGGCAGGCCGACGCCGAAGGTGCCTATGAGGCCCAGTTGGACGTCGACGAGGCGCGACTGCGCGGAAAGTACACCTCGACGTCGACGGGTGCCTACTGCGTGCGGACGATCGCGCCGGTCGGCTACAGCATTCCGATGGATGGTCCAGTCGGCGAACTGATTTCACGAACCGACATCAGCCACTACCGGCCGGCTCACGTGCACTTCTTGATCGACGTGCCCGGCTTCGAGCCGCTGATCACGCATCTGTTTCCCAAGGGCGCCCAGTTCCTCGACAGCGACGCCGTGTTCAGTGTGAAGAGCCAGCTGGTCGTCGATTTCGAACGCCGTGCGCCAGGGTCCACGCCTGACGGCGGCGTATGTAAGGTCCCCTGGCTGTTCGCGCGTTACGACTTCGTGCTGCAACCACGGGACCCCAACCACTGACGTCGGCGCGACCCAGCCGACGCAATCCCCAATCCACGAATGAAGAAAGTGTGGAAGACATGACGAACACCGGCGGTACATCCGACCGTTACGACTACGTGGTGATCGGCGCCGGCTCGGCCGGGTGCGTCATCGCCGCCCGACTGTCCGAGGATCCGTCGGTCCGGGTGCTGTTGCTCGAGTCCGGATCGGCCGACACCAGACCCGAGATCGCCACCCCGCCGGCCTGGCCCTCACTGTGGGGAACCGACGTCGACTATGCCTACGACACGGTGCCGCAGACGAATGCCGATGGGCGGACCCGCAACTGGCCGCGCGGACACACGCTCGGCGGCAGCAGCAGCATCAACGCAATGGTGTTCCTGCGGGGCCACTCAAGTGACTTCGACGCCTGGGCCAAGGCCGGGTGTACCGGCTGGGACTACGAGTCGGTGTTGCCCTATTTCCGACGCATGGAGACGGTCAGCGGCCGTGATCAGCACTACCGCGGTACGGACGGACCCCTGCGCCCCGCGATTGCCTCGGCCGAAGTCGCCAACCCCCTGTCCCAGGCCTTCCTCGACGGTGCGGTCGCGGCGGGCTACCCGCTGACCGACGACTTCAACGGCGCGGTTGCCGAAGGCGCCGGATGGCACGACCTGACGATCAGTCAGGGCACGCGGCAGAGCACCGCCGCGGCCTACCTGCACCCGGTGAGTCACCGGCCCAACCTGACCATCTCCACCGAGTCCAGGGCGCGACAGCTCCGATTCGAGGGCAGTCGTTGTGTCGGTGTGGATTTCGATCGAGGCGGGCAAGTCGTCACCGCCCGTGCGGACGTCGAGGTCGTGCTGAGTGCGGGTGCGGTGGACTCGCCACGATTGCTGCTCCTGTCGGGGGTGGGGCCGGCGGCAGAACTGCACGCGGCCGGCGTCACCGTCGTGCACGACCTTTCCGGAGTGGGGCGCAACTTGCACGACCACCCGCTGTGCGGTGTCGTCTACGAGGCCGCGCAGCCAGTGCCCGCCGGCCAGACCAACCTCGCCGAGGCGTCCATGCTGTGGCGCAGCGACGACTCGCTCACCGGTCCTGACATGCAGCTGATGTTCATCCACGTGCCGTTCCATCTGCCCCACCTGGTGACGCCGGTGAACAGCTTCACCTTCGGGATCGCCACGGTGCCCGACGCCCGCGGCTCGATCCGCCTCGCCGGCCCAGACCCGGCCACTGCACCGCTGATCGACCCGAATTACCTTGGCGCCGAGTCCGACGTGCAGCGGATGATGCACGGCTTGGCCGTGGCCCGCGAGATCGCGGCCAGTGAACCGTTCCGGCCATGGCGTGGTCGTGAGGTTGCCCCGGGACCCGACGCCACCGACGAAACGGCGTTGCGCGCATTCCTCGCGCACAACACCGGAACGTACTACCACCCAGTTGGCAGTTGTGCCATGGGGATCGGGCCCGAGGCGGTCGTGGACCCCGAGCTGCGGGTGCACGGATTGACGGGCCTTCGGGTGGCCGACGCCTCCGTCATGCCCAGAATCGTGCCGGTCAACACCAATGCCGCGGCGATCATGATCGGCGAGAAGGCGGCGGATTTGATCCGCGGACGGTTGCCGTCCGACCGGTGAACCTGGCATAAGATATTTTGCATGCCGGTGCCAGATGAACACGGAAGACATCGACGGTCGCTGCTGCGAGACCAGGCATACGTGTCGATCAGGGATGCGATCGTCAACGGCACACTCGCGCCGGGGGAGACGTTGCGCGATCCCGAACTGGAGAAATGGCTGGGAATCAGTCGCACTCCGATCCGGGAAGCCATTGCCCGGCTGGAGACGGCTGGACTGGTTCATACGTTGCCTGGTCGGTCGACCGTGGTCTCGCCCATCGAGCGCAAGGCGGTACTCGACGCCCAGGACGTCGCAGCGTCCCTGCATGCGCTTGCGGTCCGGATAGCCGTACCGCTGATGGGCAAGGGCGAATACGCCGCGTTGACGCGGGCGAACAAGGAGTTCGCCGCGGCCGTCTCCGCGACGGACGCCGAGTCTGGGATGCGCGCCGACGACGCGTTCCACGACATCTTCGTCGTCGCCAGCCTGAACGAGGTGATCCCGGTCGTCCTCGAACAAGTCACCCCGGTACTTCGGCGTGTCGAGTTCTTGCGCTTCTCTTCGCTTTCCGGGCGTCAGTCGATTGCGCAGCACAAGCGAATCATCGAACTTTGCCGTCAGGGTGACGCGGAGGGTGCCGCAGAGGCCACCCGGCACAACTGGGAGGCCCTGTCGCCGATCTTGGACGAGCTCGACGCGTGATCACGACGTCAGCGACGCTGCGGTGACAGGGCTCCGGCCAGCGTCTCGAGGACGTCGTCGTCGACGCGGTAGTACGCCCACTTGCCCCGCTGATCGCGGCTGACGAGGCCGACGTCTACCAAGATCTTCATGTGGTGGGACACCGTAGGTTGGCTCAGCCCAAGCGGTTCGGTGAGGTCGCAGATGCACGCTTCGCCGTCGACGGATGCCGCGATGAGCGACACCAGCTTTACCCGAGCCGGGTCGGCGAGCGCCTTGAACATCGACGCGAGTCGTTCGGCAGCAACGGTTTTCAACACGCCACCGGTCAGGGGTGAGCAGCACGCGACCAGGTCGGCTCTCGTCGCGGAAGCGGCCATGCGGACCATGGTGCCACACGCATTGACAATCGTCGATGCGTTACGCACGATGGTCCCATCGAAGGACGTCGATGGAAGGAGCGCCGCATGTCGGAGTTGCCCGTCGCGGTGATCGGCGCCGGACCGTTGGGTCTGGCGGCTGCCGCCCACCTGTTGGAGCGCGGCCTGGTGCCACTGGTGTTGGAGGCCGGGCCAGGTCCGGGATCGGCGGTCGAGCAGTGGGCGCACGTGCGCACCTTCTCGCCCTGGCCCGAGCTCGTCGACCCCGCCGCCGCCCGGTTGCTCGAACCGACCGGGTGGGTGGCCCCGACGGCGGGCTTTCCCACCGGCCGCCAGTGGGTCGACGACTACCTCGCACCCGTTGCCGCCGCCCTTGGCGAGCGCGTGCACTACGGCACGCGGGTGCTCGCGGTGACCCGGCAGGGCCGGGACCGGCTGGTCAGCCCCGGCCGCGCCGACGTTCCGTTCGTCGTCCACGCGAGCGGCGCCGAGGGATCCGACCTGCGGGTTCGGGCGCGGGCGGTCGTCGACGCCTCCGGTACCTGGGGTCAGCCCAATCCCGCTGGCGCCGAGGGAGTTCCCGCGACGGGGGAGCGGGCGGCCGCAGACGCCGGACTGGTGAGCTACACCCCGCCGGCGCCGGAACCGGCCCCGGCGCTCGCGGGCAAGCACGTCGTGGTCGTCGGCAGCGGGCACTCGGCGATGACCGCGGTGATCCAGCTCGGCGAGGTCGTACGCGTGGACCCCTCGACCAGTGTCACGTGGGTGCTGCGCCGCGGGGTGACCGACGGAACCTTCGGCGGCGGTGCCGCCGACGAACTTCCCCAGCGCGGTGCCCTTGGTCTGCGATCCCGTGGCGCCGTCGAGGCGGGGCTGGTCTCCCTGCTGACCGGTTTCCGGACCGAGCGCGTCGACCTGGTGGACGGACGCGCCGTGGTCGTCGCCGAGGACGGGCGCGCGCTGCCGCCTGCCGACCACGTCGTCGTCCTCACCGGGTTCCGGCCGGACCTGTCGTTCCTGTCCGAGATGCGCATCGAGTTGGATCCGATCCTGCAGGCGCCGGTCCGCCTGGCCCCGTCGATCGACCCCAACGCGCACTCCTGCGGAAGCGTGCTGCCGCACGGCGCAACCGAACTCGCGCATCCGGAACGGGATCTCTACATCGTGGGGATGAAGTCCTACGGACGTGCGCCGACCTTCCTCGCCATGACCGGCTACGAGCAGGTGCGCAGCATCGCCGCCGAACTGGCCGGCGACCACGAGGGTGCGCGACGCGTCGAACTCACCCTCCCCGACACCGGGGTGTGCAACGGCGCAGGGCTGTTCGACGGTCCGGAGGACGACGGCGCGGCCGGGTGCTGCGGGTCTGCGCCGGCAACGTTGACACTCAATACGATTGGCGGATGAGTCCCGGACCCGTGCAAGCGCCACCCGCGTCCCACGGGTTGCGCTGGGTGCTGACCACGCTGTGCGTCACCGAGATCACCAGCTGGGGCGTGCTGTACTACGCGTTCACGGTTCTCTCCGAGCAGATCAGTGCCGACACCGGCTGGTCGGCGCCGGCGGTGACCGCAGCGTTCTCCGCGGGTCTGGTGACCGCGGCGGTGGTGGGGATCCCGGTGGGGCGGTGGTTGGACCGCGTCGGTCCGCGCTGGATCATGACGGCCGGGTCGGCACTCGGCTGCCTGTCCGTGGTCGCGGTGGTGGCTGCGCCGAACTACGGCGCGTTCGTCGCGGCGTGGATCGTCAGCGGCGTGGCGATGAGCGCGGTGTTCTATGCACCCGCGTTTGCGGCGCTGACCCGGTTCTTCGGCGCCGACGCGGTGCGGCCGCTGACGGTGTTGACCCTGATTGCCGGTTTCGCGAGCACCGTGTTCGCGCCGCTGACCGCGGCGTTGTCGGCGCAGCTGGACTGGCGCCGAACATATTTGGCGTTGGCGTGCATCATGGCGGTGGTCACGATCCCCGCGCACTTCTTCGGACTGCGGCGTCCGTGGCCGCCGGTGGTCGCACGCAACGTCGAATCACCGACGCGCACTGCGCGCAGCGGGGCATTCGTGGCGCTCGTCGCGGCGTTCGCGCTCGCCGGGCTGGCGTCGTACGCGGTGATCGCGAACCTGGTGCCGTTGATGGGTCAACGCGGAATCAGCACCGGAGCCGCGGCCGTCGCACTCGGGCTCGGCGGCGCCGGCCAGGTGCTGGGCCGGCTGGGCTATCAGACGCTGGTGCGGCGCGTCGGCGTCGTCCCCCGAACGGTGACCATCATGGCAGGCGTGGCGGCGACCACGGCGCTGCTCGGAATGTTCACCGCCTACGCCGCCTTGGTGGCGGTGGCCATCGGGGCGGGGGTGATGCGCGGCATCATGACGCTGCTACAAGCCACCGCCGTCACCGAACGGTGGGGTGCCACCCACTACGGCCACCTCAGCGCATATCTCAACGCTCCCATCATGATTGCCACGGCCGTCGGTCCGTTCGTCGGTTCCGCACTGGCCAGTCTGCTTGGCGGGTATGCCGCGATGTTCGTGGTCCTAGGCGCGATCGCGGCCGCCGGGACGCTGCTGGCGGCGGGGTCCCGGCCGCGCGTCACGGGGTGAATTCGGTGAGCGTCGAGTAGAGACGTTGCACGCGGGCGGCGATGTCGTCGCGGATCAGGCGCATCCGTTCGAGGCCGTCGACGCCCCGTTCGGAGGGTTCGTCGGTGTCCCAGTTCTCGATCGTGATTCCCGGCAGCGGATCGAGGCGGACCTCCCGGCCCAACGTCACCACGACGTCGACGGTGCGGGCCAGCGCGTAGTCGACCAGCGTCGGCGCCTCGGCGGTGACGTCGACGCCGACCTCGAGAAGTGCTCGTGCGGAAAGGTCGTTGACGGCGATGCCGGGCGCGGTGCCCGCCGAATGGACTTCCACGGTGTCGCCGGCCAGCTGGCGCATCAGTCCGGCGGCCATCTGCGACTTGCCGCTGTTCCTGACGCAGATGAACAACACGGACGGCGTGGTCACGACGTCGCCTGCCGCGTCGAGACGGCCGGCTGTGAGTCGGCGAAGCGATGTCGCAGTGCCAGTGACACGTAGACCAGGCCGACGAGGACGGGCACCTCGATCAGCGGGCCGACGACGCCGGCCAGGGCCTGGCCGGAAGTGGCGCCGTAGGTGGCGATCGCGACGGCGATGGCAAGCTCGAAGTTGTTGCCCGCCGCGGTGAAGGCCAGGGTGGTGGTGCGCCGATAGCCCAGGCCGATTGCGGCGCCAAGCAGGTACCCGCCGCCCCACATGACGGCGAAGTAGACGAGCAACGGCAGCGCGATCCGCACCACGTCCAGAGGTCGGCTGGTGATCTGTTCTCCTTGCAGCGCAAAGAGAATGACGATGGTAAACAACAGACCGTAGAGCGCCCACGGTCCGACGCGGGGCAGGAAGGCCGACTCGTACCAGTCGCGGCCCTTGGCGTTCTCGCCGAGTCGGCGGGAGAGGTATCCGGCGAGGAGGGGGATGCCGAGGAAGATGAGTACCGACTTGGCGATTTGCCACGGCGAGGTGCTGATGGTGGTCTGCGCCAAGCCGAGCCAACCGGGTAGCACCGTCAGGTAGAACCAGCCGAGGACGGCGAACATCACGACCTGGAAGATCGAGTTGAGTGCCACCAGGACGGCGGCGGCTTCGCGGTCACCGCACGCGAGGTCGTTCCAGATGACGACCATGGCGATGCAGCGAGCCAGGCCGACGATGATCAGTCCGGTGCGGTACTCGGGCAGGTCCGGCAGCATCAGCCAGGCCAGCGCGAACATCAATGCCGGCCCGAACACCCAGTTCAACAGCAGTGAACTGAGCAGCAGCTTGCGGTCACCGGTGACGGTGTCGAGGCGGTCGTAGCGGACCTTGGCCAGCACCGGGTACATCATGATCAGCAGGCCGAGGGCGATCGGCAGCGAAATGCCATCGAGCTGAACGCTTTCCAGCGCGGTGTTCAATCCGGGGATCCAACGGCCGAGCAGCAGTCCGGCGACCATCGCGACGCCGATCCACACCGGAAGGAAACGGTCGAGGGTGGACAACTTGGCAACCACCGGCGCAGCCGTGGTCATGCGGTCGTCGGCGTGGTGAGATCGAGCAAGGCCGAGATGTCTTGCAGCGCTTCGGGAACGACGGCGTAATACACCCAGGACGCCCGGCGTTGCGAGGTCAGCAGACCGGCGTCACGCAGCACCCTGAGATGGTGCGACACCGTGGGCTGCGACACGTCGACGCCCACGGAGACGTCGCACACGCAGGCCTCGCCGCCGGCGTGGCTGGCGATGGCGCTGAACAGCCGCAACCGCACCGGATCGGCGAGCGCCTTGAGCTTCCTGGCCATCTCTACGGCGGCGGACTCGGTCAGCGGCTCGCGCAGCAGCGGTGGCCTGACGCAGCAGGCGTCCCCAGCCATGCGTTCTGGATTCGACACTCGTCGATATTGACGGATGTCGAATCAGGGTGCAACTGGCGTCACCCCTAGCCGAACTCCTTGACGAGCACCGCGCGCGTGTAGAGCAGGTGAAATCCTCGGCGTTGCGCGTTCTTCTGCGACGTCGAGCCAGGAGCCGTGGTCACGACTGCGACGTCGCACCCCGCCGCCGCAGCGTCGCGGAGGCGGGCGGTCAGCAGTCCGGTCTGCACTCCGCGGCGCCGAAGGGCGGGGACGGTCGCGGCGCCAGTCAACTGCGCGACGCCGTCGGTGATGCGCATGCTGGCGCCTCCGGCGACGTCGCCGTCATACCGGGCGAGGTACGCGACGGCGCCGGCGTCTACGAAATCCCGTACGGCCTTCTCGACGATCTCCCTGGGGAAGTCCTCGTGCGTGGGCACCCCTTCGTCGTCGGGGTGGGCGAACCCGTCGACGACCGCGCCGATCCACGGCTCCAAGTCGCCGGCACCGGCCGGGCAGATCTCGACGCGTTCCGCGGCCCGTACGGCCAAAGTGCGCGGCAGCGGGCAGCCCAACACGTTCTCGAAACCCACCAGCCGGTAGCCGCGCTCCGTGAAGAGCGCGGCGACCGCCGGATCGGCGAGAGTGGACAACTCGACCTGGGCTGCGACGCCGAGGCCGGCGAGCGTCCGTTCGACCTCGTCCAGTGCCGTTGGTTCCACCGGGCCGCCGAAGCCGAGGCCGACGACCTTGTTCATGGGCGAGCCGACTTCGGTCGCGCACGCGAACCCACCTGCCAGGGGCTGCACCAACCCCCATGCCCCGCGGGCCTTCGCCACCTCCGTCGCGGCGACGATCAGCCGAGCTTCGGCGGCCTCGATGCGTCGGGCGAGCCCCGTGCTGCAAAAGAAGGGTGACTCGTCCACGGACGACATTGTGCCGAGCCGCCGCCGCTGAGCGCACCCGGTTCATCGCGCGCCCGAATGGAGCCCCGGCATTCTCAGTCCAGATCGGCGAGGGTCCTCCGCGCGGTTTCCAGTTCGGCTTCGAGCGCGGCCACCTTGGCGGCCTGCTGCGAGCGTGCCTCTTCGATGACCGCGTCGATCGGTGTGGAGAGGTCGTCGTGCAGTTCCTTCGCGGCCCGAGAGACCGCAGCCGCGGCGACGGCGAGGTCGCGAGCCAGAAAGGTGCTGCCCTGCTTGAGTTCTGCGCGCCATTCACCGTCGGCGGTGCCGATGACCGTCAGCGTCAACTCGAGCGTCTTGGCCTTCTTGCCGGCCGTCTTCCGCGGTGCCCTGACGGGCTTTTCCTCGGTGACGGCGACCGCTTCGGGCTCGGTGGCGGGCACGGGAGCGGGCGCGTCGGGGGCGACGAACTCGGTGGACGGCGCTTCTGCTGTCATGGTGTCTACGGTCATCGGTACGGCAGTCTCCTCGGATCTCGCCCGTCGGGAGCGGGCTGGCACTGGAGTTCGATTAGAACACACGTTCGACATTCGGGGCGTCGACGTGGCCAAGGGGCGTGTCCGTCCGCCGCCCGGTCGGGAAGGTGTGCCGGGAACTTTTTGACGCGTCCGCCGAATATGGCAAACGTGTTTCCTTTGCCCAGCGGTGCGTCTCCCGA